>Ga0272441_10001143_pt1 | contig 56804 bp, 53 predicted proteins | sample SSMProp6N_FD_193582 | JGI IMG/M metagenome (GOLD analysis project Ga0272441, IMG submission 193582) | Marine sediment archaeal communities from Little Sippewissett salt marsh, Falmouth, MA, United States - SSM-Prop-6N | ecosystem: Environmental > Aquatic > Marine > Wetlands > Sediment ...
TCAAAACTACAATAGATCCTGGACAACAGGGGTATTGTGATGGGAATACTTTTATTTGTCCTCCTGGGTTAAGAAAATAATAAATTAATTAAGTAAGTAAAACCATGTTCCAATACTTTAATAAAGGAATATCTACACCGATAGCTATAGGGATTATATTGATTCTTGCTATTGCTATTGGAGCATTAATATATTTTTCTCCTTATTGTCTTCAAGACAAAGAATGGACTGATATAGGAGACGAATTAAAGGAAAAAGAAGATGAGACTGCTGATTGGAAGGTTTATACGAAAACTAATTACTTAGGAAGTAAATGCAGTATAAAATATCCGGACGATTGGCAAGTTAAAGAAAATTATTTATCTCCAAAAGAAAAAGATATCCCAGAAGATATCTGGGTCGCTATTTACTGTTTCTCCAAAGAAGACGGCTATGTTAATCCAAATACAGGAGAGGATCTACTTCCTCTCTGTCAGACAGGGAAATTTTCTTTGAGTTATACAGAACAGTTTGAGGCAGTAAATTCTAGGCAGTTTTGCGTTTTAAGCACAGATGGTTCAAAAGTTGGAATAGCTGCGTTTCAAGTGAGGGGTGGTAGACAGAGGATGGATTATTATATTTCTGATGATGAAATTGAATCAGAATTGAGTATTTTTGACCAAATGCTTTCTACTTTTGAGTTCATTAGAGATGGAGAAATCAAAATAGGAAAGGTTAAGATAGATTATGAAGAAATGGAAAAAATTCAACAGTCTGTGAATGAAGGACATCAACCTTGGAGAATGAGTCCTTTAATGGTTATTCGTGCCGAAATGTATAATTTCGGGTTTGATCCAGAAAAAGATTTTGAAAGTATTAATCCTAAGGAAGATTCACATGACTATTATGAGATGACTCACGACGGTAAAGTTTATATTATAATTTTAACTCAACCATTTCCAGAGACTGGGAATATCTGGACTATTTCGGAGGTTAGATTGAAGTAATTAATTCTGAAATCCACCCATCCAAAGGTTCGAAAATCGTCCACGACTCCCAGCTCTGAATTCCACCTATTCATTTGGGTGGTTTTTGTGATACAATAATACAATATTAACCCAACCAAACATATGTTAAACAAAGCCATATCTACACCAATAGCTATAGGTGTTATTTTTATATTAATTATTCTTTTTGGGTTTGGATTTTTTATTTATAAGAACTCTAATTTTGTTATTGATGATAAAGACGGTGATTTAACGCTTGGTGAAGATGATCAAAAGGAAGATTTTAATATAAATTTAGCAGTGAGGTCTGAATATAAAAAGAAGATAATAATTCCTGAAGTCGGAAACGAAGAAGAAATAAAAGGCCGTCAAGTATTTATTAAATTCGATACAAAATCTCTTATCGACGAACGTAAACTTTCTTATGATTGTTCGAATATTCACTTTACAGATTCTGATAGTGAAGAGGTGCCTTTTTGGTTAGAGGGAGATGAGTGCTACAAAGAAGAGTCAATTTTTTGGCTAAATATTCCAAGTACTGGTCCACATGAAGAAAAAATAATTTATATATATTATGGCAACGAAAGTGTCTCTCCTGATTCGAGTTTTGAAAAGGTTTTCCCAAAACAGAATACTCCTGAGCTTACAGGTGGATATTTTTTAGGTCCTCTTATGATGAGTAAAGATTTTTCAGGCTATGGGAATGATGGAGGAGATTATGTGGGCGATTATTTTATTTATTATTATGATACTCCAGATAGAAATTGGGGCCATTATTTCTTTAATCACTGGGGATATTATGGTGGTTCTGATAAAGCTAATTTCAATGTTAATTCTTTAGACGGAACTGATTTTTCTCAAGGAACAATTGAGATGTGGATTAGGCCTTATGTTATTGAATCTGATAATTATCAAAAAATCATATCTGACTCTGGAGGAAATATTGAGTTAGGAATTCAACCTGACGGTGATTTATATTTTTATCCTGCCCTAGCCGCTTCTAAGAATTATAATTTAATTAAGAAACCTCTTGATGAAAAGAAGTGGGCGCATCTTGTTGTAACGTGGGATTTTAATGAAAAAAATAGTATTTTTTATGTCAACGGTGAAAAGAAAAAAAATTACATTGAGAATGTACCTATTTATTGGAAAGAAAAGATAAATCTAGGAGATCAATGGAACGTAGGAGGATTTGCATACGCCGGTTTTATTGATGGATTGCGTATTTATTCAAGGAAATTAAACGATCAAGAAGTGGCAGATGCGTATAAATATAACGCTCAAGAATTACGTAATCCAGAAATTAAAACAGAAGAAGAGGAGCTTATTTTACAAGAAGGATATGCGGCAAATCCTTTGGTTGACATATCGATTGATGAAATTCCTAAGACAGATAAGGTGATAGTGACTGATCATTATGCTAATCCTGCTGAGAGTTATTTTGAATTCCAAGCATATAGCTACGAAGGAAATAAAGCTTATTTAATTCCCAAAGATAAAGAAGATTCTAGTGTTATATTTGGTTACCCGATTCATAACGATTCTTATGTGGGGACACCAATAACTGCAAATAGCCCTTTTTTACTTACCAATATTGGGCTTAAATTAAATGATCCGAGTATCGTTAAAGAATTGAGGGTGAACTTGCTTTACTCCGAATGTGCTGGCATATACGAAGGAATAGGAGAAAAAAAGAGTCGATCTTTCTCTATCATTCCGGTTGCTTATGCTTGTGGAGGCTGTGGTAGTTGGACAGTAGGAGAATCCAAGCTTAGTTTTATTAAAGAAAGAGATGGCATATATTGGTATTCTTTAGATGATCCTATTTTGGCATCTCGAAAAACAAATATAATACAAATACGTTATTGGCCCAATAATAAAGAAGGTCTTTTTTCTCTAGAAATTTTTGACTTAATTTTTCAAGATGAGAAAGGATTATTTGTAAGGTCGCAAGTTCAAGAAGATCAGTATCATTATTTTGAGCAACCGCGTTCTGATGCGTATTATGCTTATTTTGCACCATCAGAAAAAGGTAGGATTACTTTCAGTCAATCAGGAAAAAATAAAGACTTAGTGATTTCATTTGAGAATCAAGGAACCGATACTTTTACGATTGACGAGGATTCATTTGTTTCCATTCGTACGCTTTTCGGTAAGTACGAAAAAATTAAAAGTATTAACATAAGAGATCAATCCGGTAATATTATTTATTCTTTTGGAATAGAAAATATTATGAAAAAGACTATCGGGCAAATTATTATTCCATCAGAATCATTTTCTACTTTATTACCATTAACAAATTTGGAAAATAATAAATCGTATTGGATAACACTTGGGATTCAAAAAACTTCTGATAGGGCATTCCCTTTTAATCAGGATTTGCGAAAGATTATCCATTGGACAATAGGAGAAGATTCTTACTATTATGCATCAGAAATATGGACTGATAGAGCTTTATATAAGCTTGATATTAATGCAGAAGGAATTTTTAACATTAAGAAAGTTGACAGAAAAGAAATTCCATGAATTCGGCTAAATGGAGCAAAGGACTAATTTTAGTCTCGCTTGTTTGTGGCGTGCTTTTTTTTGTATGGTTTTTTATGCAGAATAAAAATTTTCCAGAAAGCGATCTAGATAAATCTTTTACAAGAAATACTCCATCCACTAAAATAATGCTTGGCCAGAATTTTATTGTTGGAATTCCTGGCTTAGAGATTGATGAAGTAACTAAAGAGGTCTTACGTGATATTAAACCTGGAGGGATTGTCTTATATCGTAGGAATTATAAATCGCCAGAACAATTTAAGTCTTTAATTGAAGATCTCCAAAAGATTGCTAAAGAAAACAGAAGTGAACCTTTCTTTATTATGATTGATGAGGAACCAAATGGTGCATCAAGACTAGATCTCTTGAAAGATGTTTTCACATTAGATTTGCCAGATTGGGGAAAGATAGATCAAGCTATAAAAACGTTAGAGGAATTAGGAGTTAATGTAGTGCTTGCACCTGTTGTTGACTATTCATTTAACGAAGATAGTTTTATTAAAGAACGCGTACCAGTAAAGACGTTAACAGATCTCATGGCATTTAACAAAACTTTTATCGAACTACTAGATGACCATGGTATCTCTGCGACACTTAAACATTTTCCTGGAGCGGGAGTATTCATCGACGATCCTCACGAGAAATTACCAAGCGAATACGTTAACAAAGATTTTTTTAATCAATCTATTTCTTTATTTGATAATGGGATAGAAGCTGGAGCTGAATTTGTTATGATAAATCACGCCATTTATGAAAATGTTGACAAAGATAATCCCGCAACGCTCTCTTATTCTATTGTCACGGGATTATTAAAAGATCAGCTTGGGTTTGAAGGTATTATTATTACAGACGATATCGAAGATATGCTTTCTCTTGTTTGGGATGTCGACCCAATTGATGCCGGCATACGATCATTGAAGGCAGGGAATACTATGATTATGTATTCTCAAAATATTAAAGACACAAAGGAAATATTTAATAACATGGAAGAAAGAATAGAAGGGGATCAAGAATTAAGGAATATTATTGAGGGTAATTACTACGATATAATATTTTTTAAGCAGAAGAGATTTTAACTAATTAAAATATTGTTCTATTGTGCTGTCTCATTTGTCTCATTTTATCTTAAAATGACCCCTACCGAGAGGCGTCGCTGGGAAAGCTCAAAAACCGTTGAATTTACCTTTAAATTTTTGGTTCTAGACCGAGCCTCACAGATGGTAATGCCACCTCGTAATAGAGGTAGTTTTTTGGTAGAATGAATTTTATGTGGATATTCTTTTCAGTTTTATCAGTATTACTTTTTGTTACTGTTAATATAATAGATAAATATGTTTTAACTAAATGGATCAAACAACCGTTTGTTCTTGTTTTGCTGCTAGGTATTTTTAACTGGATATCAGGTGTAGTAATATATCTTATTCGTGGTTTTCCTTATCTGTCTCCTTCTAATATTATTTTTGCTTTAACCGCCGGAGTTTTTTCTCTTATGGCAAGCATTTTTCTGTACAGAGCTCTTAAAATAGAAGATGTATCAAGAGTTACTCCCTTACTTTATCTTTCAACTTTATTTGTTTCGTTCTTTGCAGCAATTTTTTTGGGAGAGATTTTTACTCCTCTTAGATACCTGGGAATATTTCTTTTAGTAATTGGAGCTATTTTTGTTTCATCAAAAAATCCCTTAAGATTAGGTTTTAGTAAAGCTCTGCCTTTGATGATCTTATCTGCACTTTCAGCAGCTATTAGTGCTCTTTTAGTAAAGTATGTTTTAAATTTTACTGATTATTTAACTGTTTTCACTTGTTTAAGAATGGGAGGAGGTTTTGCCTCTATCCCGATCGCCTATATCTACTTGCCTTCCTTAATATCAACTGTAAAAAAATATGGAAAGAAATTTATAATTACTGTTACTGTAGATGAAGTAATAAATATTATAGCTATGTTTTTTCTTGTAATGGCTATCTCGATTGGCTATGTTACTTTAGTTAGCGCTATAGTTGCTATTCAGCCATTCTTTATTCTATTATTTACTGTAATATTAAGCATGTTTTTCCCATCAATAATCAAAGAAGAAATTAAAAAGTCTGTGGTGCTTGTTAAACTCTTGGCTATTGTTACGATGTTTATAGGGGTAATTCTAATTACTTGATTAATGTTCATTTAAAAAACTATTAGCATGAAATCTTGACAAACTTAGATTATAACTTTATAATTTAGAGAGTTTAGAAACTTTTCAATTAAAAAAGGAGAGTGAGATAGATTTGAGCGAAATAGGAAAAAAGAAAATAATTGCAGCCTCGTATCACAGAGGAAGTGCTAACGCCATTTCTTCCGTTATTATCGAATTAATCAATAAGGGAGAAATCAGTGTTACTGTGATTGGTTATGGGCCTGCCGAGAAAGTATTTCAAGATTTTGACATCGATTACAAGAAAGTCAGTTTTTATGGATTAAAAGATATCTCTGTGAGTTCTATGATTCAGCTGATTAATAAGGAAAAACCAGATTTGATCTTAACGGGAACTGCCTGCCAGGATCCAGACAAAAAAGATGTTCTTGAACAAACAATTACTTTAGCAGCAAGAAATTTAGGAATAAGATCTTTGGCAATTTTAGATTTTTGGTTAGAGTACAAAGAAAGATTCAGCGATCTATTCACTGATGAATCTTTTAAGTTCTTACCCGACAAAATTGCGGTTATGGACAAGATTGCTGTTAAAGAAATGCTATCAAAAGGGTTTAGTAGGGAAAAATTAATAATAACTGGCAATCCTTACTTTGACTCATTAAAAAAGAGAGCAGCAAGCTTTTCTAGAGAGAAAAGAATGGCTTTGAGAAAAAAGATAGGATTGGACTGTAGATTACTAATTTTTTATGCGACTACTTGTTTCGAGAGAGAAAAGAAAATATTGGGCTATTGGGATTTAGATAATATCAAGATAATCAGTGAAGTTTTTTCAAGCTTGCCTAAAGAGAAAATTGGCCTAGTGATAGGACTGCATTCAAGATTACCTCAGAAAGATCTGAGGAAGATAACTAAGTACGTTGGTCATACCAATCCAAGGATAAAAGTAATTGGAAATGTAGATGGTCGGGAGCTTATTTTAGTTTCAGATCTAGTCTTGACCTCGCTGTCTACGGTAGGATTAGAAGCTGTTCTTTTAAATAAACCCAGTTTGAGTTTGCAACCAGGATTAAAAAAGGAGGACCCTTTTATCGTTAGCAAATTAGGGATTATTCCAGTTGGTTACACTAAAGATGATTGCAAGAGAAAGATAGAAAGAGCTATTCTTGATGAAGATTATAGAGAATTAGTAATACCTGCGAGATACACTGATTTTAGGACGGATGGTAAAGCGACCGAGAGAGTAATAAATCTTGTTTACAAAATGTTGCAGAAGAGTTGCAAAAACTAATAGAAATATAAATTAAAGAAATATAATATTCTATGGATACCTTAATTGTGTATCCGCCTTTTTTTATTTAAACCTTTACTAACAATATATAGTGAGTAGCAGGGTAGGGTAAACTAAGCTAAAGCTAACAATCCTTTAACCTGACCAATAGTTATCTCAGGAAAAGGTACATATTTATCCCAATCAAATGTTCTAAAATCGTCCACGACTCCCAGCAATCTAGTGAGAGGTCCGAGAGACCGACAGCAATCAGAGAGTCGCCAATGGGGCGATTTTTTGTTAGAATACAAAATATATGATTATAGAGGTTAAGAATTTAAAGAAAAGCTTTAATGGTATTGTTGCAGTCAATGATATTTCTTTTTCTGTTGAAAGGGGAGAGATTTTTGCTTTTCTTGGGCCGAATGGCGCAGGAAAAACTACTACTATTAAAATGCTTACAACTCTTTTAGAGCCAACTAGTGGAGATATTTATATAAACGGATTTGACTCTAAAGAAAAGCAGGATGAGGCTAGAAAGTCATTTGCTATAGTGTTTCAAGACTCAAGTTTAGATGACGAGCTTACTGCCTATGAGAATATGGAGTTTCACGGAGTACTTTATAGTGTTTCTAGGAAGATTCTTAAAAAGAGAATTGAAGAACTCTTGAGATTTGTTGGTCTTTGGGATCGCAGAGAAGAGTTTGTTAAGAATTTCTCTGGAGGAATGAAACGGCGTTTGGAAGTTGCAAGAGGATTTATTCACTTGCCTAAGATATTATTTCTAGATGAACCGACTTTAGGATTGGATCCTCAGACAAGAAATCATATTTGGGATTATATTATAAAATTAAATAGGGAAAAGAAGATGACAATTTTCTTTACTACGCATTATATGGAGGAAGCTGACCGCATTTCTGATAAAGTTGCTATTATTGATAAAGGTGTGATCGTCGCTTTAGGAAACCCTTCAAATCTTAGAGAAAAGACAAAGACATCTTCTCTAGATGAGGCCTTTCTGGCTTTGACAGGAAAAGACATGCGAGAGGAAGAGGTGAAAGCTATTGATAGAATGAGAATACGCAGAAAGGTTCATCGTCGTTGAAATAAAAAGATAAGTCATATGAAAATAATCTATATTCTTTGGCTAAGACAATTAAAGAGGTATTATCGTTCTAAAACTAGAATAGTTGGTTCTATGGGCCAGTCTTTACTTTTTTTAGTGGCATTTGGTTTTGGTTTTGGAGCCATATACCAAGAGGCTAGCGGAGGAGATTATCTTCAGTTTCTTGCTCCAGGAATAATTGCTATGGGGGTTGTTTTTACAGCGGTTTTCTCTGGTATTGAGATTATCTGGGATAAACAATTCGGATTTTTAAAAGAGACACTTGTTGCCCCAGTTTCTCGTTATAAAATTATGATCGGGCGAACTTTAGGAGGAGCAACAGTGGCGACTATTCAAGGGTTTATTGTATTATTAATTTCTTTAGTTGTTGGATTTAGATTAGAGAATCTTTATCTTTTTCCATTAGCTTTATTCTTCATAATCATTATAGCTTTGCTCTTTACTGCTTTGGGAACTGCTATCGCTTCTACCTTAAAGGACATGCAGGGATTTCAGTTAATTATGAACTTTGTTCTTATGCCAATAGTTTTTCTTTCTGGTGCATTTTTCCCATTAGAGAATTTGCCAAAGGCATTTAATTTTATTATTACTATTAATCCTCTATCATATGGTGTAGATGGACTCAGGGGAACTCTCATAAGCACATCTCATTTTGGTTTACATATCGATTTTCTTGTTCTTTCTGTTATTACAGCTTTTTTATTTGGGCTAGGAAGTTATTTATTTTCTAGGATTCAGATTTGAGAAAATAAATAATCTTATTTAGTTCTCGTGACTTTTGATAGATCTTGTCAATGTAAAGGTTATAAAAATATATCGTTTACTTGGTAAGAATTTTTCATCTAACAACAGAGATTTTTTAGTAAAAATTTCGCAATATAATTTTTATTATGATAAAATAGGTTAGCAATTAATTATATGAAGATATGTTTAACAAATTTTTAGCTTTTATTATTTTATTAGTTATTGTAATGGGAGGGATTATTTTGTGGCAATCTCTAGAAAAAGAAGAAAAAAGAGATACTATAGAAGAGCCGGAAAATACCCAGGAAGAGATTATTAATGGAGATGTAGATATTGACGAAGATTTGGGGATAGACATAATAAGCGGAGGAGAAGGTGTTGGAGCTAAGAATGGAGATATACTTGCTGTTCATTATGTTGGGAGGTTAGAAGATGGGACAAAGTTTGATTCAAGTTTAGATAGAGGCAATCCTTTTTCTTTCGAGCTTGGCATTGGAAAAGTTATAAAAGGATGGGACTTGGGGCTTTTGGGAATAAAAGTAGGAGAAAAAAGAATATTTACCATACCTCCTGATTTAGCTTATGGAGAAAAGGGAGTTTCTGGTATAATTCCTCCAAATGCTACTCTTATCTTTGAAGTAGAACTTTTAGATATTAATTAAAAGGTCAAATCTTAAATAATTATGTTTTTGAAAAATGGCTTTAATTTCTTCTTTAAATAAAAATGAAGTAGAGGAAGCGGCTTTGGAAGTTTTTGAGAGTTTTGAAAAAGATACAGGTTCGGTTCCAGAATGGGTGAAAGTAATGGCTCATAGGCCTGAAATACTGAAAGAATTTGTTGAGCTTTTCAAATCAATAATGGGAAAGGGAGAGATAGAACCTTATCTTAAGTGGAAAATAGCCTATACTGTTTCTAATGCTTTAAAATGTGCGTTTTGCGTTGATGTTACAGAAAAAATGTTGGCTAAATTAGGAGCTGACAAAGAAATGATAGAGAATATAAAGGGAATGAAGGAGTTGCCAGAAGACGAAAGCGATATCTTAGAATTGGTAAAAGATGTGACAGATAATGCTAACGTTGATAATCCCGAGGTTTTTGAGAGATTGAGGAAAAAACTTTCTGAAGCTCAAATTGTTGAAGTTATTTCTGTAATAGGCTTATTTAACTATATTAATCGCTTCAATAACACTCTCGGTGTTTTACCAGAGTAGATTCTTTTTATGAAGGATCTAATCATTATAAAGATTGGGGGGTCGTTAATCACTGATAAAAAAAGCAGTATTCCAAAGGCCGATTTGCATAATTTAGAATTTATATCGGTAGAGATCGCAAAGTGTTTAAAAGAAAATGAGACATCTTTGGTGATAGTGCATGGAGCGGGTTCCTTTGGCCATGGCATTGTTAAAGAAAGCGGTATTGATAAAGGCATTAGAGAAAATGAGCAGCTTCTTTCTTTTGCTAAAACTCAAAGATTGCAAAATAAATTAAATGTTATTGTAACTGACTATCTTATTAAGGCTGGCTTAGCTGCTTTTGCCTGCCAGCCTTCTTCTTTTACCTTAATGGATAAGGGAAGGGTTGTTAGAATGGATCTTTCTGTAATAGAAGGGTTGCTGGATATTAGCACAATTCCTGTTCTTTATGGTGTTCCAGCTTACGATGCTTCCCTTGGATGCTCTATTCTTTCTGGAGACCAAATAGTTTCTTACTTGGCTTTGAAGCTTAGTGCTAAAAGAATAATACATGCTACTAATGTAAATGGTGTATTTACTTCAGATCCGAATAAGGATCCTCAAGCTAAATTAATACCTGAGATCAATAAAAGTAATTTTAAAGAGATAGAGAAAAGTTTGGGCGGGTCTTTAGCTGTTGATGTAACAGGAGGAATGCTAGGAAAGGTAAAAGAAACCATGAAAGCAGGTGTTGAATCTTACATAATAGACGCTACAATTCCCAATAATATATTGAAGGCTTTTAAAGGAGAAGAGGCTGGAACTTTAATTAAGCCTTGTGGTAAAATTGATTAAAGGTCTTTTTTAGCTAATTTATTAATTATATGTTTCAGCAAGGTATATCAAGCACTAAGGCAATGATAGCTATTTTAATCTTAACTGTTTTAGTAGGAGCTTTTTGTTATTGGCAGTATTTAGAAAGCGATAGAGAATTTTCTAATTTAGGGTTTAATAATTTAAGGATAGATTTTCGTTCATCAAGACCTAAGGAATGTGTTACTGGGAAAGGTACTATTTTGATAAGTAAAGCTTTAGATTTAATGCAAAAGAGTGAATGTGCAGAAAAAGGAACGTTAGAAAATAATTATGTATGCAATGAAAACACAGGTACTTTATGGGTTGACCTTGAACCATTTGAAGAGAAAGCGGGTTGTAATCCAGCTTGTGTTTTAAATATTGAGACAGGGGAGATGGAAATAAATTGGAGATGTACTGGTTTATTGCCTCAATAAATAGAATTTCTTATTATAGGATTATTTAGATGACAGTTGGTTTTTTTTATGTTAAGATTTATCAAAGATTATGGCGGATAAGTTTTTAATGAAAAAAACAAGAATAAGAGTGATTGGTATAGGTGGAGGGGGAGGCTCTATTGTTTCAGAATTGGCTAAAAGAGTAAAAAAAGCCAATTTTTTAGCAGCCAATACCGACGAGCAAGCTTTGAAAAAAACTCCAAAGAATGTATATAATTTTCAGTTTGGCAAGGAACTAACGGATGGTTTGGGAACTGGGATGGATCCTAAAATAGGAGAGGTTGCAGCCCAAAAAGAAAAACAAAGGATAAGAAGGATTATAAAGGATAGGGATTTTTGTATTTTTGTTGCTTCTTTGGGAGGAGGGACAGGATCTGGCTCAGCTCCGGTATTTGCCGAAGTTGCCAAAGAGTCTAAATGTATTACCTTGGGAATTTTTACTTTGCCTTTTAAGTTTGAAGGGGAAAGAAAGATGAGAACTGCCAGAAAGGCATTAGCTAAGCTAAGGCCGAACCTGGATGGGATTCTAGTTATTAATAATCAAAAAATATTTAAAATTATTGATAAAAAGACTTCTTTAGATAAGTCTTTTAGTACTTTAAATTCGATATTGGCTGAGAATATAGAGAATTTAATAGAGTTAATTTATAGGCCTGGGTTGATTAATATTGATTTTGCTGATTTTAAGTCAATCTTGGGCGGTAAAGGAGAAAAGGTTTATTTTAGTTCAGCAGAGGCCAAAGGCGTAAATAGGGCAGAAGAAGCTGTTAAGAAAGTTTTAAACTCTCCAATTATAGATTTCAATATTAAATCGGGGAAAAAGATATTGTTTAATATCGCAGGGTCAGAAAACCTTAAGATGGCTGAAGTAGAAAAGATTTGTAAATCTTTTGCAGATCTTAATAAAAGATCAAAGATCGTTTTTGGTGTTTCTAGTAACCCTCCTAGCAAGAAGAATTCAATAAGAGTTACTCTTTTGGTTGTTGGAGATGAAGGCAAGAAAAAGGCAGTTAAGTTTAAAAAGCCAAAAGAAGTTGAAAAGGTTTTAGAAGAAAAGGTTGAAGAAAAGAAGGTAAAGCCGAAAAAGAAAAAACCAAAAAAGAAAAAGAAGAGGAAAAAGAAAAGATTGACTGCTATAGATGTTAAAAATGCAGTTAAGGAAGAAGAAGAGAAAAGGTTAGCTGAGGAAGAAAAGTGGGATGTGCCGGCTTTTCTTCGCAGAAGTCCCTGGAAGGAAAAAGCTAAGAAAAGTTCCAAGAAAAAGTAGTAAAATATGATTAAAAAAGCTGTAGTGCCTATAGCGGGACTGGGAACAAGATTTCTTCCTTTATCTAATGTTGTTCCCAAAGAACTTTTCCCTTTGGTTAATAAGCCTGCTATTCAGTATATAGTAGAGGAAGCCCAATCTTCGGGAATTAAGGAAGTTATTTTTGTGGTTAGGCCAAAGAAAAGCGAGATTTTAGGTTACTTTAAAGGAGATTCTAGCATTGAAAAGATATTAACTAAAAGGAATAAAGAAGAATTGCTAAAGAAATTAAGAGAAACAAAAGACCTTTTAAAGAGCATTTCTTTTTCTTCTGTTTCTCAGAAAAAACCTTTGGGAGACGGGCATGCTATTTTACAAGCAAAAAAGAAGTTAGGAAAAAGTCCTTTTGGAGTATTCTTTGCAGATGATATAGTGGATTCTAAGATTCCTTGTATTTTACAGCTAGATAAGATATTTAGGACTTCTAAAGCTCCCATAATTGCTTTGAAGAAAGTTCCGGAAAAGGATGTTTCTAATTATGGGATTGTAGAGGTTGAAAAGATTTCTGCTCGTCTTTATAAAATTAAAAGAATTGTAGAAAAGCCAACCAAGGATTCGGCTCCTTCTAACCTGGCTATTGTTGGAAGATATATTTTGACTCCGGAAATATTTAATTATCTTTCAGACAAGAATCCTAATTTTAAGAAAGAGATTATTTTAGCTCTAGCTTTGGAAAAAATGATAAAAAGCGGAAAAATAATCTATGGATATGAACTAGAAGGGGAGTGGCTAGAGTGTGGGACTGTTCCTTCTTGGCTAGAATCGTTCTTTTATCTAAGTTTAAAGCATCCGGATTTTGGTCCCAAGTTAAAAGACTTTATAAAGGAAAAAGGCTTATATTAATATGTTTGATGTAATAATAATTGGAGGTGGTCCTGCAGGAATAACAGCTGGGATATATACTATTAGGAAAAAGTTAAATACTTTGGTTATTTCCAAAGATTTTTTGGGTCAAACAGGTAAGGCTTTGGGAATTGAAAATTGGCCGGGGGATAAAAAAATATCTGGTGTAAAGCTATTAGAGAATTTTAGGAAGCACTTGGGTAAGTTTAAAGTTAATATTAATGAAGGAGAAGAAGTAACTAGCGTTAAGAAGAAAAAAGATTGTTTTGAGTTGAGAACTTCAGAAAAAGATAAGTATTTTGCAAAGTCTGTTATTATAGCTACCGGGGCTAATCCTAGGATTTTATCGGTTAAAGGAGAAAAGAAGTTTATTGGTAAGGGAGTTTCATATTGCGCTACTTGCGACGCTCCTTTTTTTAAAGATAAAACAGTTTGTGTTATTGGCGGAGGGAATGCTGGATTGGAAACTGCTATTGAACTTTTAAAATATTCAAAAAAGATATATCTGTTGGAATTTTCAAAAGAGCTAAAGGGAGCTGAAATTCTTCAAGAGCAGGTAAGAAAAAACAAGAAAATAGAAGTTATTACTCAAGCTGCAGTAAAAGAAATAAAAGGAGATAAATTTGTCAAATCTATTGTTTACAGTGATTTGAAATCAAAGAAGAAAAAAGAAATAAAGACCGATGGGGTTTTTGTGCAGATAGGCCATGTTCCTGTAGCTGGATTTATTAAGAATCTGGTTGATCTTAACGAAAGAAATGAAATTAAGATAAATAAAGTTAATAACCAAACAAAAACTGCAGGATTATTTGCTGCAGGTGATGTTACAGATATTCCTTTCAAACAAATAGTTATTGCCGCAGGGGAAGGAGCTAAAGCTGCTCTTTCTTGCTATAATTATTTAAAAAAATTAGATTAGTTTCTTATATATCTTGATTAGCTTTTCTGCTTGTTTTTTTTCAGAAAAGGATTTGGCTGTAATTTGAGCGTTTTTAGATAATTTATTATATAGTTTTTTGTCATTTAGAACTTTCAAAACTTTTTTAGCGAATATTTTTGGATCTTGCCTGGGTACCAAGAATCCGTTTTTTCCGTTCTTGATTACATCTAAAAAAGGATCGTCTTTTAAAGCAATTACTGGTATCCCGCTAGCTGCAGCTTCCAATATTATTATTCCTTGTGTTTCAGTAAGAGATGAAAAAACAAAGAGGTCTGACCCTTGGTAATAAAAAGGAATTTTTTTATGAGGAACAGATCCTAATAGTTTTAAGTTTTTGCTTAATTTAAGTTTTTTAGAGACTTCTCTTATTTTTTCTAGCAAAGTTCCGCTTCCTATCATTAACAGAACTACATCTTTTCTTTCCTTTATAATTTCAGCAAGAGATCTTATTAGGAAAAGAGGGTTTTTTTCTAGCTCTATTCTTCCTACGAATAATAATATTTTATTCTTTGATGGTATTTTTAATTTCTTTTTGAGTATTTCTTTTGATTTTGTGTTCTTTTTAAATATTTTTGTATTTATCCCTGTTGGCAATATCTCTATTTCTTTTTTCACGCCATTGTTTTTTAGAAACCTCTTTATTTTTAAAGAAGGAGCAATAACTAGATCTGCAGAGTTAGCAAAGTTAGTGGTATATTTTCTTAAAACAAAAGGAGGGATAAGTCTTCTCTTGAAATGCAGCTTTGCATAAGCACTGAAAAGGACATGATGAGTGTAAATAAAAGGAATGCCTTGCTTTTTTGCAATATGTCTTGCTAGCAGCCCCATGGTAAATGGAGAATGAGCATGGATAATATCTAAATCCTTATTTAAAACTTCTTTTAGCTTTTTATTTTTAGGTAAGAAGGGAAAGGGAATATATACTCCTTTTTTCCTGAATATTTTTAAAGACTTAAAACGGAAAACATTAGGATTTTTATCAATATATCCTTTGTAGTAAGGAGCAAAAATATATACTTTATTGCCTTTGCTTTCTAGCCCTTTTCTAAAAGTTTCCATTGAAACTTCTATTCCATAATTAACAGGCAAATAGGTATTAGTAAAAAATCCAATTTTCATACTTTAATTATAATATGATATCAATAATAATCCCAACCTTAAACGAGGAAAAATATCTTCCTTTATTGTTAGAGTCAATAAGAACCCAAACTTATCAAAATTTTGAAGTTATTGTTTCTGACGCAGGTTCTAAGGACAAAACAAAAGAAATAGCTGAGAAATGGGGGTGCAAGGTTATTAAGGGAGGTTCTCCTTCTGCAGGCAGAAATAATGGAGCTAAGATTGCTAAAGGAAGCATCTTAATGTTTTTAGACTCAGACGTTGTTTTGCCAAAAGAGTTTTTAGAAGAAGCTTTGATTGAATTTAAAAAGAAAAAACTTGATATCGCGGGCTGCTATGTGCAGCCATTGAGCGACAAAGATGTAGATAATTTATTGTTTGATTTAGCAAATACCTATTTTAAGGTTGCTCAGTTTATTCTTCCTCAAGCTGCCGGTCATTGTATCATATCAAAGAAGAAAATTCACCAGGAAATAGGAGGGTTTAATGAAAATATAAAGGTCGCGGAAGATTTTGATTATACAAAAAGGGCAGCAAAAATAGGCAAGTTTAGATATTTGGAAAATACCAAGGTTCCTGTTTCAATGAGAAGGTTAGATAAAGAAGGAAGAATGAATATGGCTACAAAATATGCTTTAATAGGCATTTACTTTGCCTTGTTTGGAGGAGTAAAATCAGATATATTTAATTATAAGTTTGGTCATTACGGCGAGGACAAGAAAACATTGAAAGAAAAGATAAAATCAATTAAATTAAATAGTAATGTCTTCAATAATAAAAAAAATAAAAGCAAGAGAAATAATAGACTCAAGAGGTAATCCAACAATAGAGGTTGAATTGACAACAAATAGGACTTTTAAAAGTTCTGTCCCTTCGGGTGCTTCTACTGGCAAAAATGAAGCTAGGGAATTGAGAGATGGAGGAAAGAGATATATGTCGAAAGGAGTGTTGAAAGCTGTTGATAATATTAATGGTATTATCTCTCAAAAACTAACAGGTAAGAAAGTTTTAAATCAAAAAGAGATAGATTATTTGATGATAAAGCTAGATGGTACTATCAATAAGAGTAGGTTAGGGGGGAATGCTATTTTAGCTGTGTCTATGGCTGTTTGCAGAGCAGGAACTGAGGCTTTGAATAAACCTCTTTATCAATATATTTCTGAATTGTACGGAGGGGAAATTTCTTTACCCGTACCTTGCTTCAATGTTGTAAATGGCGGAGTTCATGCGGGTAACAATTTTAGTATACAAGAGTTTATGGTAGTTCCCCAACAGGTAAAATTTGCTGACAATCTGCAGCAAGGAGTTGAAACCTACCACAGTTTAAAGAATATTTTAAAAGATAAGTTTGGGAAAGAATCAATTAATTTAGGAGATGAGGGAGGTTTTGCTCCTGATTTGAAAGGTGCAGAAGAAGCTTTAAGTCTGATTTTAAAAGCTTCAGAAAAGGCAGGCTATGGCAGTAAAACTAGCATTGGTTTAGATGCAGCTGCCAGTTGTTTTCATAATAAGAATTATCATTTTGAGGGAAATAAACTTAACACAGAAGAATTACTAGATTTTTATAAAAAGATAATAGATAAATTTCCTATTATTTTTATTGAAGATCCGTTCGCAGAAAATGATTTAGATGGCTTTCAAAAAATTACAAGAATGATAGATAATAAGGTTTTCATTTTAGGAGATGATTTGCTAACAACGAATATTGAAAGTATTAGGAAGGCTAAGAGTAACGGGGCTTGCTCTGGGGCTATTATAAAACCGAATCAGGTAGGAACAGTTACGGAAACACTAGAGGCTGCAAAAGAGGCTAAGTCTTATGGTTGGAAGATATTGGTTTCTCATAGATCGGGGGATACTTGCGATTCCTTTATTTCTGATCTAGCAGTAGGAATTGGAGCTGATTTTATAAAATCCGGAGCTCCAGCTAGAGGAGAAAGGGTTTCTAAATATAATAGGTTATTAGAAATAGAAGAAGAAATTTAATATGAGTTATTTAGAGTTGGAGGAATTCTTTAATTCTGTATCAAAGGAAGTAAATCCTATAATGAGAGAGTTGCTGACTCAAAATGTTGATTGTAGCAATAGGAATATTGTTTCTTATCAAGCTTCTACTGGAGGAAAGAGGTTAAGACCGGCTTTGGCTGTTGCCACTTGTAAGATGTTTAGAGGCGAGATGGGAGATATAATATATCCCGCTGCGGGATTGGAGATACTTCATAACTATAGCTTAATCATTGATGATATAGTTGACGATAGTAATCTTAGAAGAGGAGAGCCCACTCTTTGGTTCAAGTTTGGCAGAGCTATAGCTGAAATAGTTAGCATTGATTATTCAGCTGCTATTTTTGAAGGAGCTAATCGCTCAAAGCACCCAAAAGATCTTTCTAGTCTTTTTACAAGAACAATGAAAATACTGGCTGACGGAGAAATACTAGACTTGTTGTTTGAGCAGCTTCAAAGAAAGGATGAGCCATATATTACAGCTAACCAGCACAAAGAAATTACAGAGGAGGATTATTTTAAGATGGTAAAGAGAAAAACAGCAGAGCTTATTAAAGCTAGTTGTGAAGTCGGGGGATTGGTTGCTGGAGCTAAGAAGGAACAAATAGAGCTCTTGAGAAAGTATGGATTTAAACTAGGGATTGCTTTTCAGATAAAAGACGATATTTTAGATATTTTTGGAGAGCAAAAAGTTTTTGGTAAAAAGTTAGGCAAAGATATAGAAGAGGGAAAGCTAGGGAACATAATTGTCCTTTTAGCTTTTAAGGAATTTTCTTCTGAAGAAAAGAGAAAGTTTATGGAAATAATAAACGGTGAAGAAAAAAAACCAAAGGATATTTCCCAGGCGATAGATTTAATTAATAAAACAGACGCTTTGGCTGGAGCTAGAAAAATTGGTGAAGAAAATGTATTGGAGGCTAAAAAGAGTTTATCTTCTTTGCCTCAAAATAAGTGGAATGATATACTAAGAACGATTGCAGAGTTTGTTTTAGAAAGAGAAAAATAATTTAATAAGCTTTATGAAAAAAATAGAAGATACTTATTCAATTTGTCCGGAGTGCTTCAAAGAGGGAAAGATAGATAAAATACCAGCTGAAATTTCAGAAGAAGATGGAAAGATTTGGATAACAAAAAAATGCCCTCATCATGGTTTCTCAAAATCAATAGTTTTTAGTGATTCAGATTTATACTATAAGTGGGCAAAGTATAAAGTTACTGGAGACGGGGTAGAAGGAGCAGAAATTAAAAGCTGGCTTTCTCCAGAAAATAAGCTATACGAAAAGCATAGATCTCAGACTGTCTTAACTAACTTAATGTTAACAAACAGATGTAATCTAAGATGCGGTTACTGCTTTATGAATGCTGGAGCTACAGGCTATGTTTATGAACCTTCTTTGGAACAATTGAGGGAAATGATGGAACAGGTGAGAAAGGAAAGACCAGTTCCTTCCCAAGCTATTCAATTGACAGGTGGAGAGCCTACAATCAGAGAAGATTTGTTTGATATTATTAAGATAGCGAAAGAGCTAGGATTTGTTCATATTCAGTTAAACACTAACGGTATAAAATTAGCAGAGTCAGCTGATTATTGTAGTAAACTTAGAGAGGCTGGAGTGAGAACTATCTATCTAAGCTTTGACGGGGTTACTAAAGAAAATAATCCGTGGATTGAGCAAAATAAAAAAGCAATTGAGAACCTAAGAAAAGGAGGAATTACCAGTATTGTTTTGGTTCCTGTTGCCATGAGAAAGAATCTTCATGAACTACCAGAAATAGTGAAATTTGCAATGAAGAATATGGATGTGGTAAGAGGTATTAATTTTCAGCCAATAGCTTTTGCCGGAAGGCCTCAAAATGTAAGTAAGGAATACAGGGAAAAAGAAAGGCTTGATTATTCAGACATGATAAAAGCTTTAGAAAAAGGGTTAGATGGACAAATTAATAAAGATGATTTTTACCCTGTTCCTTTTGTGTATCCTATTTCAAAAATTGTAGAAAAAATAAAAGGTAAAAAGCAGGTTGAATTTACAGCAAATCCTATGTGCGGAGGAGCAACTTATGTTTTCGTTGAGGATGGTAAACTAATCCCTATAACTAGGTTTGTTGACGTGGAAGGGTTGATGAATTTTATTAATAAGCAACTTGAGAAAGAGGGAGCTTTAAGCAAGGCCAATATTTCTCTTTCTTTGTTAACTAATATATCAAAATATATAGATAAGAAAAAAGCTCCAAAAGGATTTAATTTAACTAAACTTTTGCTAAAAACATTAATAGGTGGATCTTATTCCTCTCTTACGGCTTTTCAGTATAAAACTCTGTATATTGGAACTATGTGGTTTCAGGATATATGGAATTTAAATATAGAAAGATTAAAAAGATGCGTAATTCATTACGCAACTCCAGAAGGAATAATTCCTTTCTGTGCCTATAACGGCTTAGGGATAGGGGATAAGATTAGAGAAAAACATTCAATATCTATTGAGGAATGGGAGAAAAGAACAGGGAAGAATTTTAAAGATGATATCTGGGAAGGGATAAGGTAGGCTTAATTTTTTATAAATTCTGAGATTAGCTTTATTGCTTCTCTTTTTTCTTTTATCCAGCAAATGTCTTTTTCTTTTTTAAACCATGTCATTTGTCTTTTAGCAAATTGCAAGGTATGGAGATTGATTAGTTCTTTAACTTTAATTTTTGTTATTTCTCCTTTTAAATATTCTTTCCATTCTTTGTAGCCAATAGTGTTTAGTGATTGAATATTACCGTATTTTCCAATAAGCTCTTTCGCTTCTTTTTCCAATCCTTGTTTTATCATTTTTTCTGTTCTTTTTTCTATTATTTTTTTTAGATTATTCTTTTTTATTCCTATTTTCAGAATATCAAACATTTCTTTCCCTTTTTCTCTTTGTTTCCAAAAAGAGTTTTTTGTTTTTTTACAAACTTCAATAGCTCTTATTAATCTTCTTTTATTTCCTTTTTCTATGAAATTATATCCTTCCGGGTCCGTTTTTTTATAGATACTCAAGAGTTCTTTTTTTGTCTTACTTTCTAGTTTTTTTCTTAACTTTTTATCTGGGGTTACTTTAGGAAAATAAAGATTGTTTATTATTGAGCTTATATATAAACCTGTTCCTCCCACTAAAAAAGGAAGTTTTTGTCTTTTATTAACCTCTTTAATTTTTTTAATTGCTATCTCTTTATATAGAGCTACGTTAAATTCCTGATCTGGCTTTACAATGCCAATTAAGTGATGAGGAATATTCTCCCTCTCTTTTTTAGTCGGTTTTGAAACCCCAATTTCCATTTCCTTATATACTTGCCTGGAATCCGCTGATATAATTTCACCATTAAATTTTTTAGCTAGGCCAATAGCCATTTTCGTTTTTCCTGCAGCTGTTTGTCCTAAAATTACAATTAGCTTTGGTGAATCCATGTTCCTTTTAAGCCCCAGGGTAGAGCTTCTGTTATTTTTACTTTGGTAAATTTACCAATAAGGTTTTTGTGTCCTTTGAATTTTATTGTTCTGTAATCTTTAGTTTTTCCCATTAGGAATTCTTTTGATTGTCGACTGGGTAAGACTAATGTAGTTTTGCCTATATACTTTTTATTATTATTTAAAGCTGTTTTCTTTAAGATATTTGTCAGTATTTTTTTTCTTTTCTCCTTTTCTTTTTCTGGAATAGAACCTTTTATTTTTGCAGCTGCAGTTTGAGGGCGAGGGGAGTATCTTGAAATATATGCCATATCATATTTAATTTCTTTAAATAGATTTGCTGTATTTTGAAATTGATTTTTTGTTTCTCCTGGAAAGCCAACAATAACATCTGTAGAAAGAAAGATGTTTGGTATTTTTTTTCTTATTCTTTTAATAGATTTTTTATATTGCTCTATATTATATGGTCTATTCATCTTTTTAAGTATTTCATTGTTTCCTGATTGCACGGGCAGGTTTAGATAATCTGTTATCTTTTCTGATTTAGCCATAATTTCTATTAGTCTTTCTGTCATATTTTTTGGATGAGAGCTGGTGAACCGTATCCAAAAGTTTCCTTTAATTTTGTCTATTAATTTTAATAATTCTGGAAAATCTATAGACTTATTTTGGGGTGATTTATAGGAGTTTACATTTTGACCCAATAACCATATTTCTTTATATCCTAGCTTTATTAAATTTTTTATTTCTCCTATGATATCTTTGTGATCCCTATTCTTTTCTGGTCCTCTGGTAAAGGGGACAATACAAAAAGTGCAGAAATTATCACACCCTGTCATTATTGGAACGAAAGCCGAGAATTTATTTTGGTAGTCTGGTTCTATTTTAAAGTAGCTAATTTCTGTTTTATCTTCTCTCGGGTTAGGGTAGTGGATGCATTGTTCTTTTCTTATAAATTTTGGCCAGTCTTTCAGGCTTTTTATTGATAAAATATAGTCAAAAGAATTTTTTAGTTTTTTAATATCTGGATTAGATATGCATCCCGTGAGTATTGTTTTTGGTCTTTTTTTAAGTTTTTCAATTCTAGGAATTAATCCATAAATCCTATCAATTGCAGATTGTCTTACAGAACAGGCAACTACTATAACTAGATCAGCCCTTTCCGTTTTAGAGGTTGGTTTGTATCCTATTTTTTTGAATAAAGAAGATATTCTTTCGCTGTCCGACTTGTTCATTTGACAGCCAAAGGTTATTATGTGATATTTCATTAGAATTGATTTTACTTTAAATTTTTCCTCTTTTCAATCAAAAACAGCTTCTTTAAAAGCTGTTTCTATTTTTCTGTATGCTTATAAAGACTCGAGTTTGTTAGTTGTTTCGGGATTTTTTAGAGATCTTTCATTTGGGATAAGAGTAGAATCATTGTTTTTACATTCTCCCTTGTATTCTATTTCTATTCCGGCTTTTCTGGCAAAACACGAATTACTATAGGTTTCTCCGTTTTTTCCGCAAACAGGATCCCACAATTGAATACAAACCGTTTCTTCTTCATTTTCTGGAGCTAGATTATTAATATATCTTCTTATTCTTCCTGCTTCTACCTCTGGCAAATTCTGAATATTGTCATTTATTTTGTTTAAGGAATTTTCCCTAGCTGCTTTTATTGAATTTCTTGCTTGCTCTGGGACTTTTTCTTCTAGTTCTTTTAATATTTCTATATTCTTTAATTTTTTAATTTCCGAGCCTCTTGTATTTTCTATATGCTTTTCTAATCTCTCTTGGATTCTTTCTCTGTTTTCTAGCTTACCTATTACTTCACCAAATCTTTCAAGGTGTCTTTCTCTTATTTGTTCTATTTTTTGAAATACATTTTCAGGAACTTGCTCCTCTAGTTTTTTGAGAATTATTTGATGGAGAAGCTGCTGATTAGTGAATTTTTCTAGGAATTTTCCAACTTCCTCATTCTCGGATGCTTTTTCTTCTATTTTTTCTGAAGCTGATTTAATTTCATTTATCTCTTCCTCGTATTTTTTAATACTTTTTTCTAAGATACTTGAGTCTTGCTCTTCCTTTGCTAGTTTTTTTAACTCTATTATTTTTTCGTTAGCGTATTTTAGTTTTAGTCCAGCTTTTTTTACCGGATTGAAAGTGAAGAAAGATCTGACGGATCTGCTAAATTCTTTTAAGAAGTAAAAGCGGCTATTGGGTAGCAGGGTAGGTTCTTTTGTTTCTAAGTCCTCTGCTGTTATTTCTTCTTCGTCTGGAATTACTTCATTTTCAGAACAAATAACTTTTAGAGGGTAGCTTTCTTGGATAATACATTTTTTTCCTTCTGGGCATTCGTAATAACTGCAGGGATCGGGATCGGCGCATAACGGTCCTTTTTCTGGAAATTCAATACATTCTAGTCCGTTAGAACAAGGGGTGTTGATATCACAACCTATTGTAGGTTGTACAGCCCGAGTTTTAATAGCCGGTAAGGTAAAAATTGTTAATACTAAGCTTAAAATAATTATTTTTCTCATGTTTTTATTATTGTTTTTTTTCGACCTCTTTTTTTATTTTATTTATGAATTTTTCTATTTTTGTCTCTCCTGTGTCTCCCTGTTTTCTTTCCCTGACTCTTATTGTTTTTTTCTTTTTTTCTTTGTCTCCAACCACTATAATATATGGAATTTTCTGGATTTCACTTTCTCTTATCTTTTTAGAAACAGTTTCTGATTTATCTTTTAATTCTACTTTGAAGTTCTCCTCTTTTAATTTTTTAGTTATTTCTTTGGCATATTTTTCGTGGCTAGAACCAACTGGTATTACTGAAACTTGAATAGGGGAGAGCCAAAAGGGAAGGCTGCCAGCATAGTGTTCCAATAGTACAGCTATAAATCTTTCCATGCTTCCCAATAAGGCCCTATGAATCATGTAAGGTTCTTGTTTCTTGCCCTTTTTGTCTATATAGTACATATCGAATCTTTTAGGGAGATTGAAATCAAATTGAATAGTCGTGCATTGCCACTCTCTTTTTAGCGAGTCTTTGATTTTGAAATCTATTTTAGGGCCGTAAAAAGCTCCTCCTCCTTTGTCAGTTTCGTATTTTAATTTTAGCTTTTCTAATACATACTTTAGTGTTTTAGTTGCCTTTTCCCATTTCTTTTGGGATCCAACACATTTTTCTGGACGAGTTGATAAATATATGCTGAATTCTTTGAAGCCGAAAGCTCTTAGCATTTGTAAAGTATATTTTGCTAATTTTTCAATTTCTTGGGACAGCTGGCTGGGCTCGCAAATTATATGAGCATCATCCATAGTAAAGCCACGCACTCTAGTCAGCCCATGAAGAGTTCCAGATCTTTCGTATCTGTAAACAGTTCCAAATTCAGCGTATTTTATTGGTAGATCTCGATAGCTTCTTATCTTTGACTGGTATGCTTTTACATGGAATGGGCAGTTCATTGGCTTTATTAAATATTCTTCCTCTTCAATCTTAATAGGGGAGTAAAGACTTTCTTTATAGAAATCCCAATGCCCTGATGTTTTCCATAGTTTTAAATTTCCAATGTGAGGAGTGTCTAGCCATTCATATCCTTGCTTATTTAATTCTTCGTACATATAGTCCTTTATTGTCTTTATTAAAGCTGCTCCTTTTGGCAGCCAGATATGAAGGCCAGCTCCCACTTCTTCATCTGAAATGAAAAGCTCTAATTTTTGTCCCAATATTCTATGATCTCTTTTTTCTGCTTCTTCTTGCCTTTTAATATATTCCTTCAGCTCCTTTTTGCTCTTGAAAGCTATTCCGTAAATTCTTGTCAGCATTTTGTTATTCTCATTTCCTTTCCAATAAGCCCCAGCTATTTTGTCTAGTTTAAAAGAATCTAGGGGAATTTCTTTTGTTGATCTTACGTGGGGACCCTTGCATAAATCTATAAAGTCTCCACTTTGGTAAACGCTAATTTTCTCTAGCTCATTTATTAACTCTAACTTATAGGGCTGGTTTTTAAATATCTCTTTAGCTTCTTTTTTGGAGACAATCTTCTTTTTAAAAGGAATATTGAGTCTTATAATTTCTCTCATCTTATCTTCTATTTTTGGCAGGTCTTGGTTAGTTATATTTTCTGAGAGTTCAAAGTCATAGTAAAAGCCGTTTTCTATTGCAGGACCCATGCCAAATTTAACTTCTGGATAAAGCTCTTTTACAGCAGCAACTAGTATATGCGATAGGGAATGGCGAACAGTTTCTATTTTCATAACTTGATTAATTTTGTTTTTTTGTATATATTTATTTTTACAGGTGATTTAAAAGTGAGAAAGAAAAAGAGAGAAAGAAGAGACAAGGAAAAAAAAGGAATGAACAATAAAGATTTTAGAGATTTGAGAAAAGAAATTCTAGGGGAGTCGGCGGAAATAGTACCTTAATACATTATAGGAGCAATATATTAAATTTCCTTATATTGCTCTTTTTCTTTTTCAACAACCTCTTCAATTTGATCACATATTACTTTAGGAGAATTATCTCTTCTGTCAACTTTTCCAGAAACCATAACTATCTTGTTTTCTTGAAAAGCAGTTGGGTTCTTTTCTATCATATTTGGGAAGACAACAATCTCTATTTTATCACTTAAATCTTCTAATTTCACAAAAAGCATTGGTTTACCGTTCCTAGTAATTATTTTTTTAATAGATGAAATAATTCCTCCGATTCTAATTCTTTGCCCCCAAATTCTACTTCCTACTTCTTTTATTGGGGATGTTTTGTTTTTAAGTATATTTTTGCATCCTTCTAATGGATGGGAACTAACATAAAGTCCTAGAAGCTCCTTCTCCCAATTTAGCTTTTCCTTGTCGGTAGCAGGCTCTGTTTCTTCTAATCTTATATCGCAGTTTGAATTGAATACTTCTCCAAAGAGATTTCTTTGGTTTCCATTTTTATTTTTTTGGATTTCTCTTCCTGCAGTTAGAATTTTTTCTAGATTGAACAATAACTTGTTTCTTTCTCCAAAATTATCTAAGACGCCAGCTTTGATTAAGCTTTCCATGGATTTCTTATTTAGAACCTTTGCGTCAATCCTGGAAGCAAAATCGGATATGGATTTAAAATTACCTTTTTCTTTTCTTTCTTTTATTATTAATTCTACGACATTACTTCCTACATTTTTTATTGCTAATAATCCAAATCTAATCTTTCTTTCTTTTGGTACTACTGAAAAATTTCTAAAACTTTCGTTTATATCTGGAGCTAAAACTTCTATTTTCATTTTTTTGCATTCTGTAATTAACTCTGAAATTCTTTCTATGTCGTTTTTTTCAGAAGTTAAAAGAGCGGACATGAATTCTACCGGAAAATGATGTTTTAAATAAGCTGTTTGATAGGCGATAGTAGCATAGGCTGTTGCGTGGCTTTTATTAAAACTATATCTGGCAAAGGGTTCAATCCAGCTCCATATTTTCTCAGTTACTTTTTCGCTAATATTGTTTTGTTTAGCTCCGTTGAAAAATTTCTCTTTTTGAGATATTAAGAGCTTCTTTATCTTCTTACCTATAGCTTTTCTTAGAATGTCCGCTTCGCTTAAAGAGAATCTTGCTATTTCTTGAGCAATGTGCATTATTTGTTCTTGGTAAACAGGGAATCCATAAGTAGAAAACAGTATTTTCTCTAGTTTTGGGTGGATATATTCAACTCTCTTTACTTTATTTTTTCTCTGGATATATTCTGGGATTAAGCTCATGGGCCCTGGTCTATAAAGAGCTACCATGGCAATTATATCCTCAAACTTGTTAGGTTTTAACTGCTGGAGGTATCTTCTCATTCCTTCAGATTCTAGTTGAAAGATTCCTACCGTGTCTCCTTTTTTAAATACCTCAAAGGATCCTTTATCATTTTGAGGAATATTTTCTATGTCTATTTTTTTATCTTGAACCTTATATATTCTAGCTAAGGTATCTTCTATAATTGTCAGGTTCTTTAGTCCCAGCAGGTCCATTTTTAGCAGCCCCAAGTCTTCTATTGAATGCATTTCATATTGAGTGACAACTGCTTCTTCGTCCTGGGTGGGATGTTGCAAGGGAACTAAATTATCTAATGACTCTTTTGAAATAACTATGCCACAAGCATGAGTTGAAGCATGCCTGGCGCATCCTTCTAGTTTTTTAGCTAGATCAATCAGTTTTCTTGCTTTTATGTCTTCTTCATATAATTGGTGAAATTCTTCAATACTGTTTAAAGTTTTATCTAGAGAAAAACCAAAAGGTATCATTTTGGCAATTCTATCGCAATAATTATAGGGAAGGTCTTGAGCTCTTCCGACGTCTCTGATCACAGCTCTAGCTGCCATTGTTCCAAAAGTAATTATTTGAGCTACTTTGTCTTTCCCGTATTTTTGAGCTACGTATTCTATTACTTCGTCTCTTCTTCGATCAGTAAAGTCCAGATCTATATCGGGCATAGAGATCCTGTCTTTGTTTAGAAATCTTTCAAAAAGTAAGTTATGCTTTAAAGGGTCAACGTTAGTTATATTTAGAAGGTAAGAAACTAAAGAACCGGCGGCAGAACCTCTTCCAGGTCCTACAACTATTCTGTTATTTTTTGCCCAGTTTACAAAATCTTGAACTATTAAAAAATAGGAAGCAAAGCCTGTTTCTTTTATTACTGATAGTTCGTAGTTCATTCTTTTTATTATTTCTTCTTTATTGCTGTCGTATCTTTTTTTTATTCCTTCTTTGCATAGTTTTTCTAAGTAAGAATCTGGAGTTTCGCTTTCTGGCACTTCAAAGTAGGGAAGCTTAGTTTTTCCTAGCTTTAGTTCAAAGTTGCATTGCTCTACTATTTTTTGAGTATTTCCAACAGCTTCTGGAATATCTTTAAATGCTTTTTCCATTTCTTCTTGGCTTTTCATCGAGAAATCATCTTCTTTCATTGTCAATCTTTCTGGATCGTTGGGATCGGCCCCTGTATTAATTAACATTAATATATCTTGGGCTTCTGCATCTTCTGGCTTTAGGTAATGAGAATCACAAGTGGCTATTAGGGGAATATTTAGTTCTTTGGATATTTTGATTAGCCCTTCATTTACTTTTTTCTGCTCTTTAATTTTTGGGTGGCTTTGAAGCTCTAAATAAAAGTTGCCTTTACCGAAGATGCTTTCATATTTCTTAGCTGTTTCTTTTGCCTCGTTGAAATTATTAGCTATTATGGACTGGGGTATTTTTCCTTGGAGGCAGGCAGTTGAACAAATTAATCCTTCGCTGTGCTTTTCTAAGCATTCAAAATCTATTCTTGGCTTGTAGTAAAATCCTTCCAAATGAGCTTTAGTTACTAGTTTGACCAGATTCTTGTATCCTTTTTCGTTTTTGACCAGAAGTATTAGGTGGTAGCTTTTGTTGTCGATGTTTGGCCTTTTTTCTGTCATTTTTCCCTTTGCCTGATATATCTCACAACCTATTATTGGTTTAATGCCCTTAGCTTTAGCTTTTTTGTAAAACTCTATTGCTCCATAAAGATTTCCGTGGTCTGTTAAAGCTAAAGAATCCATGCCTAGTTTTTGAGCATGGTCTAGGATCTGGTCGATTTTGGGAAGACCATCTAATAAGCTATAATGAGAATGTAAGTGTAAATGGGTAAATTTCATGCTTTGGCGATTAATCCATTATATATAAAATTTGGTAAAAGTTAAAGTTTTCTCAAAATGGACTTGCTTAGAGAAGAAAAAAAGTTAAAAAAGAAGGGATTTAGACTAATAGCTGGAATCGACGAAGTAGGAAGGGGGCCTCTGGCTGGTCCTGTTACGGCCTGTGCTTTAGTTGTTTTAAAAAATAAATTTAGGATCCCAAAAGCATTGAAAGGAATCGATGATTCTAAAAAATTAACGGCTAAAAAAAGAGAAAATTATTATAATCTTTTAAAGGATTATTCTTGTATGAAATGGGGGATTGGGAGAGCTTCAGAAAGAGTTATTGATAGGATAAATATTTTAGAGGCTACGAAGTTAGCCATGCAAAGAGCAGTTTCCAATTTAGAAAAAAAGATTGATAAAAAAATAGACTTTTTGATAATTGACGGTAATTTTAAAATAAACTCAAGTATTTCTCAAAAATCTATAAGCAAAGCAGATCAAAAAGTTTTTTCTGTAATGGCAGCTTCTATAATAGCTAAAGTTAAAAGAGATAAAGCAATGCAAAGGCTGCACAAAAAATATCCAGACTATTGTTTTAATAGCAACAAGGGATATCCTACAAAAGTCCATTTTGCTTTGTTAAGGAAGAAGGGCCCCAGTAAGGTTCATAGAAAGAGTTTTTATCCCGTTAGCTCTTATTAATCTTGCCAAGCAAGTAGTTTTCTGTTATTATTGAAATCAGTTTTTAGTAATTATTATGGCTGTACCAAAACAAAGGCATACAAAATCCAGAAGAAATAGACGCAGGATGCATATTTTTGTTAAAGCTCCTTCTTTAACAAAGTGCTCAAAGTGCGGAAAGTTTGTGTTGCCTCACACTATTTGCTGGAACTGCGGTTTCTATAAAGGAAAGGAAGTTGTTAATGTTTTAGAGAGGCTTGAAAAAAAGGAAAAGAAAAAGAGGCAGAAGGAGATAAAAGAACAGGAGAAAACAGGGAAGAAGCCTTTAAGCTTAGAAGAACTTTCTAAAAAGTAGATTAATTTTATGGCAAGTAGACATCTTTCTAGATCTATTGCAATGCAAAGCTTATATGAGTGGGATTTTTATGGTAAAAAACAAGGGGATTTAGAGAAGATAGTGGAAAGGAACATTAAAGAGTTCGGGCCTGGCTTGGAAAGCGCTGATTTTATATGGAGCTTAGTCAAAGGAGTTGAAGAACACTTAGAAGGACTAAATAAGATCATTGAAAAGGCAGCTCCAGAATGGCCTTTGGAACAAATTACTATTGTTGACAGGAATGTTTTAAGAATAGGTCTTTATGAGTTATTGCATGAGAACCCAGAAGAGGTTCCTCCCAAGGTAGCTATCAACGAAGCTATAGAGCTAGCTAAGAGCTTTGGGGGAGAAAGTTCAGGAAAGTTTATAAATGGAGTACTTGGTACGGTTTATAAAGAAATGGAGGGATTAAAAAGTAAGTAGTTTTTATGAAAGATTTTTCTGAGCTTGAAGATAAATTAGGCATAAAGTTTAAAAATAAGGATCTTTTAACACAAGCTTTTGTTCATAGATCTTTTTTAAATGAAAACCCTGATTTTGGATTAAGGCATAATGAAAGATTAGAGTTTTTAGGGGATGCAGTTTTGGAGCTGGTGGTTACTAAGTACCTGTTTAAAAAGTATCCTCAGAAATTAGAAGGGGAGTTGACTAGCTGGAGAGCAGCTTTGGTTAATTCTCATCAATTGTCGGAAATCGCAGAAGAAGTAGGACTCAATGATTTTCTTTTATTATCTAAAGGAGAAGAAAAAGATGAAAGTAAAGCTAGAAAGTTTATCTTAGCTAATACTTTCGAGGCTTTTGTAGGAGCTTTGTACTTGGATTCTGGCTATGATGTAGCTGCGGATTTTATTGAAAAATATCTAATAAAAGAAATTCCTCGGATTGCTAAAGAAAAATTATTTAAGGATTCTAAATCTCACTTCCAAGAAAAAGCTCAAGAAATAATTGGTGTTACTCCTACTTACAAGGTTTTAAAAGAAGAAGGCCCTGATCACAATAAGAAATTTATAGTAGGAGTTTATTTGGGAAAAAACTTGATAGCTGAAGGAAAAGGAACTTCAAAACAGGAGGGAGAGCTAGATGCAGCTAGCAATGCTTTAGAAATTAAAAACTGGAAAAGAATATGATAAAAATAAGATTATTACGTAAGGGTAAAAAACACCAACCGCATTATAGTGTGGTTGTTGCAGATAAAAGAATGTCGCCAAGAGGAGGAAACTTTATTGAAAAGTTGGGCTTTTTGAATCCCAAGACGAAAGAGGTTTCTTTGAATAAAGAAAGAATTAAGTATTGGTTGGGGCAGGGAGCCAAGTGTTCAGATACAGTTCATAATCTTTTGGTTTCTGAAAAATTGATTGAAGGAAAAAAAATAGATGTTCACAAAGAATCAAAGAAGAAAACTGATCAGAAACTAGATAAAGAAGCTAAAACAGAGGTAAAGCCCGAAGAGAAAAAAGAAGAAAGCAAATTAGAGGAAAAGGAAGAGCAGAAATCTACAGAAGAAGGAAAGGAAGAAGATAAAAAAGAGGAAAAGCCAGAGGATAAAAAAGAGGAAAAAGAGAATGAAGATACCCCTGAAAAACCGGAAGAGCCAGTTAATGAGGCAGCAAAGGAAGATAAGGAGGAGTCCGCTGAAGAAAAAAAGGAGGAGCAGCAAAACTCTTGACAAAACATCATATATTGATAAAATTATAGTGCAATGATAAATATTGTGGAAAAATACAAAATGCCAAAAGGAAGCGATTAATAATTCTGAGAATTTTTATTCTCAGGTAGGTCGCTTCCCAGGAAGCGATTTTTGATTGGAAAGAACTTTGAAAACAGAATATGGAAATTAATAAATGATTATTAATTACTAGCCAAGAGATGCATTTACATATTTATAGGCAAATGGTGGATGCCTTGGGAGACTACGGCGATGAAGGACGTGGCGTGGCTGCGATAAGCCTCGGTTAGGTGCTTAGCAACCTTTGACCCGGGGATTTCCGAATGGGGAAACCCTTCTTGGATTTAAAGCCAAGAAACTTCTGGTTAACAGAAGAGCAAACCCGCTGAAGTGAAACATCTTAGTAAGCGGAGGAAAAGAAACAAAGTTTACACTTCTTTGTGTAAATTATTTCCTTAGTAGCGGCGAGCGAAGAGGAAAGAGCCCAAACTAAAGACTACTTTAAGTCTTTGGGGTTGTAAGAAGATAACGTCGGGGGCATTCCTAGTCGATGGGAATTCTTCCGAGGGAGAACATTTAGGTAAGGTTTGGTTAGCCAAAGCACTCTGGAAAGAGGCACCATAGACGGTAAAAGTCCGGTAGGTAAAAATCACCTTACGCTCCTTGTTATTTATCTTGAGTACCTTGGGAAACGAATGCCCTGAGGGAAACAGGCTGGACTATCAGCCAAGGCTAAATACGTCAGTCTCACCAATAGTGAACTAGTACCGTGAGGGAAAGGTGAAAAGTAGGGAGGTGATCCCGGTGAAATAGAACCTGAAACCATTTTGCTTACAAGGAGTCGGAGCTCTTTTTGAGTGACGGCGTGCCTATTGAAGAATGAGCCAACGAGTGTCTATCTAAATTTGTTTAAGGGGTTCTGCCCCGAAAGCTTAGGGAAACCAAGTGTTAAAAGCGCGACTTTTAAAATTAGGTAGACGACCCGAAGCCAAGCGAGCTTGCCATGACCAGGGTGAGTCTTAACGAAAGTTGAGAGGAGGCCCGAACCCGTGAGCCGTGCAATACTCTGGGATGAGTTGTGGTAAGAGGTGAAACGCCAATCGAGCTTGGTAATAGCTGGTTCTTCCCGAAACAGTTTTTCGGCTGGCGTCGAGCTAATGCAATTGGAGGTAGAGCACTGGATGGATTTCCGTGGTGTTTCGCCAGGTTTTCCAACCAAACTCCGAATGCCAGTTGTTTCTACTCGGCAGTTAGACTGTGGGCGCTAAGGTCCATGGTCGAAAGGGAAACAGCCCATGACCTTAATCTAAGGTCCCTAAATTTGAGCTAAGTGTGAAAGGAAGTGGAGTTTCTCAGATAGCTAGGAGGTTAGCTTAGAAGCAGCTATCCTTTAAAAAGTGCGTAACAGCTTACTAGCTAAGAGATTCTGCACCGAAAATTTAACGGGGCTTAAGCTCAATACCGAAGATAAGGATGTAATAACTTTGTTATTACGTGGTAGGGAAGCATTCTTTCAGCGCTGAAGCTTGAATGTAAGTTTGAGTGGAGCTGAAAGAAGAGAGAATGTTGGCATGAGTAACCGCAATCCCGATGAGATTTCGGGACACCGATAGCCTGAGGTTTCCTTGGCAATGATAATCAGCCAAGGGTTAGGCGGGCCTTAGGGGAAGTCGAAAGGCGTACCCGATGGACAGCTAGTTAATATTCTAGCCCACCTATTAAATAAACCTGAGAGGACGGGGAATAGTACTCTGAGCGTATTATTGGATTTGCGTTCATTAAGTAAAGACTTGTCTAAGCTTAGTGAAAATCTTTTCCTTTTAGGTTTGGAAATTCAGACGAGCATTCCTCCGAGAAAAGTCTCAACTATACTATTTAGTAGGTTCCGTACTAAAACCAACACAGGTAGGCTGGTGTAAATGCACCAAGGTGAACGAGTGAAAGTTCCTGAAGGAACTCGGCAAAAAAGTAGGCGTAACTTCGGGATAAGCCTTGCCTCAATGATAAATTGGGGCCGCAGCGAAAGTTCCTCTAGCGACTGTTTATCAAAAACACAGGTCCCTGCTCAACTCGTAAGAGGATGTATAGGGGCTGAAACCTGACCAGTGCTGGAACGTTAACAGCGGCGGTATTTACCTTTTTGGTATTTGCTGACTGCTCGAAGCGCCAGTAAACGTCCGCGGTAACTATAACCGTGTTAAAGTAGCGTAACCCCTTGCCAGGTAAGTTCTGGCCCGCATGAAAGGTTTAACGACTGGAGGACTGTCTCCAGGAACTGCTCGGTGAAAATGCAATACCGGTAAAGATGCCGGTTACCTGCGGCTAGACGGAAAGACCCCGGGAGCTTTACTATAGCTAGATATTGAATTTTGTTCTTTGATGCGTAGTGTAGGCGGGAGACTTTGAAGCTTCAATTTCGGTTGGAGTGGAGTCGCCAATGAAACACCGTCCTTTGAAGAGCTTTGTTCTAACCTTGGCTTTGCCAAGAGACAGTGTTTAGTGGGTAGTTTAAGTGGGGCACTTGCCTCCTAAAAGGTAATGGAGGCGCTTAAAGGTCGGCTAGCTCCGGATGGAAATCGGAGTTATAGGACAAAGCCATAAGCCGGCTTTACTGCAAGAGGTATTTCTCGCGCAGTTGCGAAAGCAGAACTTAGTGAACCGACTCTGGTTTATAGAATCGGAGGAGATTAACAGCTAAAAGTTACCCCGGGGAAAACAGGCTGGTAGGGCCCGCGAGTCCGTATCTACGGCCCTGTTCGGCACCTCGATGTCGGCTCAGCGCATCCTGGGGGTGAAGCAGCTCCCAAGGGTGAGAAAACAAGCCCTTATTAAACCGACTTATAACGGTAGAGTCCATTATCATGCTACAATGAGGGTAATGGATAATATCGTGGGAAGTTGATGGTAAATAATCTTTCACAACGAGAAAAGGGTATTCTTATAGGAACGATTTTAGGTGATGCTCATATTAGAGCTCTAAAAAAAGAATCTAGGATTGAAATCGGGCACGGAGGAGATCAGAAAGAGTATCTTTTCTGGAAATATAAAAATCTTAAGAATTGGGTTAATGCTAAACCTCATTCTCTCAAGATATACGACAAAAGATATAAGAAGCACTATTACCAATGGAGATTTAAAACTAGGTCTCATAAAATATTTAGTGATTTAAGAAGATTGTTTTACAGGAAAAGAAAAAAGATTATTCCAAAGAATATAGATAACCTTCTAACATCTCCATTAAGTTTAGCAGTATTATATATGGATGATGGAGGAAGAAGGAATGATTGCTACGGATCTTTCTTAAATACTTTATCCTTCACAAAAGAAGAGAATGTGAGGATTAAGCATTGTCTTAAGAAAAGATTCGGTATAGATTCTCGTATTCATTGGGTCGGAGACGGATATAGAATATATATTCCAAGCAGAGAAGCTAAGTCTTTCTCTAATACAATATATAAATATATAATTCCGTCGATGATCTATAAATTACCATTTAACCCCGTAACGACTGAGTTTGCTCTATTAGATAGAGCGCGAGATAGGAGAAAACGCATTGAAACTCCTATAATACGTCGGTCCAATATTCTGTGAAAATATTGGAAAGATATAGTCTACATCTTTAGCAATAAAGAAGAAATGTGTTGGCTGTTCGCCAATTAAAGCGTTACGTGAGCTGGGTTCAAACCGTCGTGAGACAGGTTGGTCCCTATCTACCGCAGGCGTTAGAGTCTTGAAGGAAGTTGATCCTAGTACGAGAGGACCGGATTGAACCAACCTCTGGTCTACCAGTTGTTCTGCCAAGAGCATCGCTGGGTAGCTAAGTTGGGAAGGGATAAGAGCTGAAAGCATCTAAGCTCGAAGCCCATCCTAAGATTAGGACTCATTATTAGGCTGGTTGAAGACTACAACCTTGATAGGGCACAGGTGTAAGCTCAGCAATGAGTTCAGCAGAGTGCTACTAATAAGCCAATTTTATAGCTTCTCTTGGCTAGTAAGTGATAATCATTTTAAAGGAGGTAATCAAGGGGATTATACTGGAAGTGTTCCACCTGTTCCCATTCCGAACACAGAAGTGAAATCTTTCAAGGCCGATGATAGTGCCTTTGGTGCGAAAGTAGGTAGTCCCCTTGATTGCCTCTTTTTTATTTGACTTGTGTGTTTTTTTAATTTACTATACCTCTAGAACTTTAAAGGAGGTTGAGATTTGGAAAGAAATTTGGTGATTGGATATTCTTTGTTAGTGTTGTCTATTTTAGTGGCTGTAATAGATGTTGCCTCCTGTGTTGCTTTTGGCTTGGGAGATTGGTGGATAGCACCCTTCTTTTTTATAGCTTTCGCCGCTTTTTTCAGCGTGATTTTCTTAGGTAAGGCAACATATTAAAAGGGAGATAATCTCCCTTTGACTTTTTTTATTTTTTATTATATAATATTAAAAGCACATTAATTTAAAAATATGTGGAGATTGATATGAATGGTAAAAAAAGTATTAGTTATTGCAGATACCCACTTGTATACAGGAGCTGATTTTAACCAAAAAAAGAAAGAAGCTAATCTGCCTTTAGGAGAGAGGGGATTTTTAAGATTTTCTCCTTTATTGTATAAAGACCAAGACGCTCTATCTTCTTATTATTTCCAGAAAATGGTTTCTGTTATTTCTCATTCAGAAGATGAATTTTCTTACTTAGTTGATCTTGGGGATAGTACTTTTGGGAGCTACAATCAAGGTCTTATTACTTTAGCTTCTCAAGAGGAGAGGATAGAGTATAATAGGCTTTTGAAGGAAAGGTTTAAGGAGAAGGTAGATAAAAGAGTGTTTGTTCACGGAAACCATGATTTGGGCTTTCAGAACAAAATTTCTAAGTTCTTTAACTTTGGTGAATATCAGAAGGGTATAAGCAAAAAAAGCTTTGAGAAAGCAAAAGAGTTAATTGGCCCTCCTTGGCAGTTCTTTAAAGTAGGCAGGTTTAATTTTCTGGTTTTGAATTCCGAAGTAATTAGAGCCGTGGAAGTATTGGAATCTATAAGATTTTCAGAAAGGGAATTCTTTATTTCAGAGAAGAAAAAGCAGAATCACTATATAGTTAGAAAACTCAAAGATAGTAAGGGTCCTGTAGTTTTGTTAGTTCATGATCCTTTGCAGTTAAAATATGTATGGGATATTCTTTCATACTTTAAAGAAAGGATTTGTTTAACATTGGGGGGTCATTTCCATAATGTTTATTACGGAAAGATAATAAGATTATTCTTTCCTGTGTTTCAGGAAATTAATCTAAGGCTGGTTCCCAGTCCTTGGCCTTGGGGAGGAGTGATTTTTAGAAAGATTGTCAATAGAGGAGGCGGATTTGTTACTCTTGAGCTTTCAGATTTTAGAAAATCTTTTAATTTAAAATACCACTGGTTGGAACTCTGAATTCTATTATTCAGAGCTTTTTTTATTTTAAACTTTCTGTATAATAGAAATAACTAGGAGAGATGCTAATTTCTTTATTTTTTGTATGAGATTTAGAATAATTTCTAAAAAAACTCTTTGTTTTATAGTGGCAATAATTATTATTTTGGTTGTTTTTTCTTTTTCTCAAAGTGAATCTGCTAGTCCCGTGAAAAGCTTTTTTTATTCTATTTCAAAACCGCTGCAAGAAAGATTATGGCGTGGCGGGGAAGGCACTTTTAGCTTTTTTGAAAGGCTAACTAGGTGCAAGAAATTACAAGAGGAGAATGAGGAGTTGGCTAGGGAAAATAATGAATTGTTAGCTAGAATCTCTTCTTGCTCTGGCCAAAAAGAAGAAAATGAAAGACTAAGAAAAGCTTTGGAGTTGGATCTTCCTGAAGAGTTCGATTTAGAAATATCTTATTTGGTAGAAAAGGATATAACTAATGATTTCATATTGATAGATAAAGGACTGGAAGACGATTTTAAAATAGGAATGTTTTTAATAACAGAAGAAAGAGTTTTAGTAGGTAAAATAGTCGAAGTCTATAATTCCTTTTCTAGAGTTTCTTTAGTTTCTAGTAAAGGCTTTTCTTTCCCAGCTAAGGTTTTAGAAAAAGATATTCTAGGCATTGTAAAAGGGAGGGGGAATTTTAATCTTTCCTTTGAGGAAATACCAAAAGACAAAGATATCACAGAGGGAGACATTGTTATTACTAGCTCCTTGGGAGGTAATTTCCCAAAAGATCTTTTAGTAGGAGAGGTAAGAAACATTAAAGAGAGTAGTGTAGATCCTTTTAAGATAACAGATATTAATCCTTTATTTGATATTGAGGATTTGGATTCTATTTTTGTTGTTACTAATTTTAAAGAATTTATTGAATGAAAAAGATATTATTATTTATCTTTGTTTTTTACGTTTTAGCTTTGTTTCAAACTAGTTTTTTGGTTCATTTTAGTATCTTTAATATAGTTCCTAATTTCATCTTTATTTTAATATTCACTTTTAATTTTATTGAAAGACCAGATAAGAAATTGGGATTTTTTGTAGCTGGAATAGGAGGTTTTTATTTGGATTTATTTTCTGGTTTTCAAATAGGAACATCAATAATTGTTTTATTGTTTTTAGCGTATTTAATTAAGAGATTGCTTAATTTTTTAATGGAAGAAAACATTGTTTTATTTTTGCCTTGTTTTGTTTTCTTTTACCTGCTTTATAAATTTCTTTTGGTGTTTGTGAATTCTATTTTTGAAATGTCTTTTTCTTCTTTATTTGTCTTAGACAAGATAATAATCTTTGACATTTTATATAATCTTATATTTTCAGTTTTTATTTATTCTTTAATTAAAATATGCCTTTTAAAGATTATAAGAAAATAATAAGGAGAAAGAGAGAAATAGAGCCCCAGGAAGTATTTTTGGATAAGCTAGCTCAGAAAAGAGAAGAAAACGTTGGCCTTTCTGAACAAAGGTTTGAAGTTCCTTTGTCTGAGCAAAAGCTAAGATTATTTTTTGTTTGCTTTTTAGTTTTAGTAGTTTTCTTTTTTAGTAAAACTCTTAAAATGCAAACTATTGAAGGGGAAGATTATTCAAAAATGGCAGAGAATAATTGCCATAAAGTTAAACTCTTAACTCCTTCTAGGGGAGTAATTTACGACAGCTCTATGAATCAGTTGGTTTCTAATCAACTAAGTTTTGACTTAGTTGCTAACTTGGATTGTTTCCCAGAGACTGGCAACGAAGTTAATATTTCTTTAGTTTCTGATATCTTAGAGGAAGACGTTTCTGAAATTAAGAAAAAGATTGAGAATTCTGATTTTAGCACAGTGCTAATTAGAGAAAACCTTGAACATGAAAAATTGGTTTTATTAAGAACTAAGATCGAAGAATTAGAGGGTTTCGAAATTAAAGAAAACAATGTTAGGAACTATTCAGACAGTGTTAGCTTTTCCCATATTTTAGGTTTTACAGGAAAGATGGACGAAGAAAGCATTAGGGAGTTGGAAAATTATTCTATTACTGACTATATTGGAAAACAGGGATTGGAAAAGTTTTATGAGAGAGAGTTAAGGGGAAAACCAGGAAGGGTTTTGGTAGAAAAGGATGTTTTTGGAGAAGGATTGTTTGAAATGGAGATTTCAGAACCTGAATCTGGCAATAACTTAGTTTTGTGGTTAGATTCTGAATTGCAAAAGAAGCTGGAAGATTCTTTGAGAAACAGCATGGAAAACGTAGGGGCCAAAAAGGGAGCGGCTGTTATTATGGATCCCAAGACAGGAGGTATTTTATCCTTAGTCAGTCTTCCTAGTTTTGACAATAATTTATTTTCTAAAGGAATTTCTTTTGAAGATTTCAAAGAAATAACAGAAGATCCTAATCAGCCTTTATTTAATAGAGTTTTGGGAGGTGGTTATCCCGTAGGGTCTACTATTAAGCCTTTAATGTCGGTAGCTGCTTTGGAGGAAGAAGTGATAGACCCTAATCGGAATATTCTATGTGAAGGAAAAATAGAAGTTCCCAATCCCTATTTTCCAGATCAGCCCTCAATATTTTTAGACTGGAGCACTCATGGCTGGACCAATATGCGAAAAGCCATTGCTGAATCTTGCAACGTCTATTTTTACACTATAGGCGGTGGTTTTGGTGATATTGAAGGATTGGGAGTCTATAATATTAAAAAATACCTTTCCTTATTCGGCTGGGGAAAGTTAACTGGTATTGACTTGCCAGGAGAAGCCGAAGGAAGAATACCAGATCCTGAATGGAAAGAAAGTTATTTTTCAGACCCAGATCAGAAAATATGGAGAGTAGGTAATACTTATAACTTATCCATTGGACAAGGAGATATTGCAGTAAGCCCTTTACAGGTAGTTGCTGCTTTTTCTGCAATAGCCAATGGAGGCACCTTATACCAACCTCAACTGGTTAAGAAAATAGTTAAAGGTTCGGATAATTCCTTGGTCTCAGAGAAAAAGCCTATTGTTTTAAGAAGGGATTTTGTGGATAGTAATAACTTAGGAGTTGTTAAAGAAGGAATGAGAGAAGCTGTCTTATATGGTTCCAGCGTTGCTTTGAATTTATTGCCAGTTGATGTAGGTTCTAAAACAGGGACTGCTCAAACACCTATTGAAGAAAGCTACCACAACTGGGTAACAGTTATAGCTCCAATTGAAGATCCCCAATTAGTGCTTACTGTAGTTATTGAAAATGTAGAAGGAGTCCAGTTTGCAGCTCTTCCTGTAGCTAGGGATACTTTAAATTGGTATTTTAGCAAGTAATATAAATAACATGAAAAAGATAACTAACTTTTTATTTGAAATAGCTACTTTGAGAAGAATGGTGCGTTCTCATCATCAGATGATCAAAGAGGCAGATGATAATATTTCTGACCATATTTTCCGTGTTGCTGTCATTGGAAATATTTTAGCTAAACTTGAGAATTGTGATGATGCAAAAGTCATTAAAATGTGTTTGTTCCATGATATTTTAGAAACAAGAACGGGAGACGCTAACTTTATAAATAGGCAATATACTGAACAAAAGGAAGAGGAAGCAAGGAAAGATCAATTAGAGGGACTCCCAATAGCAGAAGAGGTTTTAGAGTTGTTGGAAGAGTATGAGAAAAGAGAAAGTAAGGAATCTATTGTTGCTAAAGACGCTGATAACCTAGATCAAATGCTTTTACAGCAAGAGTTCCTTTTAAGGGATGATGAGAATAGGAAGGTTTGGCAGGATTTTACAGAAAAGAAGTTAAAGACTGAATCTGCAAAAAAGATTGCTAAAGAGATTAGGAAGACTAATCCTTTTGAATGGCTATATTCTTTAGCTGAAAAGAAGACAGGCTATAAAATAGATAATTGACATAATCTTTTATTTTGACTTTAATAGAGTAAGATGCCTATTTTAGAGGAAAATGAAATACCAGAAGAATCTCCAGAAAAGAGGAGCATTAAAAAAGCTCAAGTTAAGTATAAGGAACTAAAGAAATTACAGAACAAGCTGTTTAATTTTGTTTTGGGGGTTTTGTTTACTTTAGCTTTTTTAGGAAGTGTAGGTGGTTTCTTTTTAGCTTTAATAAAAAAGCCTCCTTATTTCTGGATAGCTGTTATCTTTTGCTTTGCCAGTTGGGGTATTCTTGTGCTTATTCTTAACTTAGTATTTAAAAAGTCAGAATAATATGAAGCAAGTTGATTTATTCTTAGCTCTATTAATATTTTCTATTGTTTTGTTTTGTTTCATGGAAGTTAATCTAACTTTTGGGTTAGCTTCTATGGGTTTTGGCGTTTCGTTCCTTCTTTATTGGTTTGAGTTTAGAGCAGAGTTATTCTCCAAATAGCTTAGTATTTTATTTTTTTCCGCAATTAGTTTTGCGGATTTTTGTTTGACAAAGAACAAATATTATAAGAGAATAAGTGTAATGAGAGGGTTAAATGAAATACCGGATGAAGTAAGCCTTTCTAGAAAGGAAAGTATTTTAAATTATTCTCTCATATATACTTTCTTATAACTAAAAACCCAACCTTAATTGTTGGGTTTTAAAATAGAAGAACGGTCTACTACTATTTTAAGTTCTTATTGGAAAAAGGCGCTTAAAATAAAAAAGACCGCTTCAAATTCGCCATGGCACATACATCGTATCAACGAGCAAAAACTCTGTCAATATTTAGAGTTGGGGAGAACTCGCAGCAGTCCAATCTAAATTATGTTTTGGAAGAATACTCAAAGATTATCGATAAAATTAGCCACGAGCATAAAACACCAAGGAATGTAGAGTTGGCTCTTAAGTCTGTGTTGAATAGATGGAAAAAAGGAAAGAAATTATCAAGAGCTTCTTATATGATCCCCGTGATTTATATGGTAGCCTTTGATGAGCATAAGAGTTGCGACAAGAATAATTTAAGTGATATAGAAAATATACTTATATCGTTAGATATTGTAATTAACAACCTAGATGATTCTGTAGATATATTGCAGGAAGATAAGAAGTCTAAGTGGAATAGAGAAGTTATAAAAACGATTAATTTTATTTATATTTTCTTGAAACTGAATAAAGTTATTCCTGATTCTAAAACTAGAGATTTAGTTATAAATAAGACTTTAGATTTTATAGTTATGCTTACTCAAATACCTTGGTTCGAGAAAAAATATTCAGAGTCTATCAGCAAATCTAAAAGTACTAAAATCGAAGAAAAGTTAGCGATAGAGTGTCTCCGAGAAAGAGCAAAAGATGTAGATATTTTTAGCGAACTTATGATCCTATATTTGGGAATTAAAAAGAACCATGCTCGTGGGATAATTAAAGCAGTAAGGGATTATAGGGCTCTAGAGTTGTTCTCAAAGGATTATTTTGATATAGATACTGATATTGAAGATGAGAGCAATACTCCTACTGTTTCTATATATAAGAAATATAAAAGGAGAAGAAAAGATTTTGACAAGCGTATTTTGTCTGTATTAGATAGACTCCATGATAACCTTAGAGATAATAAAACAGATAGCTCAGCAGTGAATTTTTTGAAAGATTTGGGGAAGAAAAAATACGACAACTTAGTTAAAGAAGTAAAAAAATAGAAAAAAAGTACTATTTATATGCTCTTCGAATTTGATCTTATAGTAAGAGTGGTTGTTTTTCTGATTAATTTCTTTGGACTTTGGTTAATATTTTGGGTTTATTTTCGTTCTCAGAACAACAATGTCAAGAGATGGTTTTCTTTTTTAGTATTATCTTCTCTTGTTTGGACAGATTTTGCTTACTTAGCTAGAATAGCTGGATCACAACATCTAGAATGGAGTCTTATATTTACTAAAATAACATGGTCAGCTGTGCCATTGTTTTTTATTAGCATTTATTTTTTTGTTTCTTTCTTTTTAAGGTTTAAAAAAAATTTTAAGAGAAAGATATTAAATTCAATTGTTTTAATAATAGGAATTATTTGTTGGGTCTCAGTTATTTTTACTGACCTTATTGTTGAAAGGATAGTTTTTGAAAATGGGTCTTACTATCGCTATATTTTAGGAAAGGGCATGAACTGGTTTTTATTAGCAGTTCTTTTTTACATGGCATTAGAGCTTTTATTACTTTTTAGATCCTATTTTAAGATTTCTGAAGAGAAGAGAATTCAGATTCAGTATCTTTTACTCGGAGTATCCATTCTTTATGTGATGAATTCAATTTTTAACGTCTTTCTTCCTGTTTTCAGAGGAGTGACTCAGTACTACCAGTTTGGTGATTATTCAAATTTTGTCTTTTTGTCTTTCACTGCTTATGCAATAACAAAGAAGAAACTTTTTGGAATGAAAATAGTTTTAACTACGATTATTGTCGGTTTGATTTCGGCATTTTTGATGATGGACGTATTGATTTTTTCAGAAGAATTTATAATAAGACTTTGGAAGACTTTAATCTTAGTTCTTTTTCTATACTTTGGTTATCTACTGGTGAAAAGTGTTTTAGCGGAGATTAAGCAAAGGCAGGAGATAGAGAAGTTGAGTAAGGCTAAATCAGAGTTTATCTCTATAGCTTCCCATCAGCTAAGAACTCCTTTAACTGCAGTTAAAGGATATATATCAATGATATTGGAAGGGACTTATGGTAAGCTGCCAAAGAAAGCAGAAAGACCAATGAGAAATGTATATACCTCAAACGAAGCTTTAATAAAGCTAGTTAATGACTTATTAAGCTTATCTAGGATTGAATCTGGCAAGATGCAGGTAGAGATGAAAAAAGCTTCTCTTTCTGATTTGATTTCAAGTATAGTAGGAATATTTAACATTGAAGCTAAAAAGAAGAATATATATTTAAAGTTTAAGAAGCCAAAGAAAGCTATTCCTAATGTGTTAATGGATCCAGATAAGATGAGGGAGGTTATTTCTAATATAGTGAATAATGCCATTAAATATACCCAGAAAGGAGGAATAACTATAAGCTTGGAGGATTTGGAATCCTCTGTCCGTGTTGTAATTAGAGATACTGGAGCGGGAATGACACAGGAGGAAATAGGCAAAGTATTCCAGAGCTTCTCTAGAGGAGTAGCTGGAACCAAGCATTTTGCTGGAGGAGCAGGACTTGGGCTATATGTGTCAAAGCAGTTTGTTAAAATGCAAAAAGGTAATGTTTGGGTAGAATCTAAAGGAAGAGGCAGGGGTTCAACCTTCTATATTGAATTACCAAAGAATCAGTGAGAGATAATATGGATAAAATAATCTTCATCGTTTTGGACGGGTTGGGTGATAAACCCGTTGCTAGATTGGATAACAAAACTCCCTTGGAGTCAGCTAAGACTCCTAATTTAGATTATTTAGCTAAGGAAGGGAAGTGCGGTTTAATGATTCCTGTTTATCACACAGCTATCCCTACCTCAGAAGAGGGGCACTTGTCTTTATTTGGATATGATACAGAAAAGTATCCTGTAAAAAGAGGTTTTTTTACAGCCACTGGAGCTGGTATTTCAATGAAGGAAGGAGATGTAGCTTTGAGAGGAAACTTTTCTACTGTAGATGACAAATTAAATGTAATAGACAGAAGGGCAGGAAGAGTAGATGGAACAGATCCTTTAATTAAATCTATTAATGGATTAACAATAGAGGGGGTAAGGTTTATTGCTAAATATGCTTTGGGCCATAGAATTGGAATTGTAATGAGAGGAAAAGGACTAAGTGCTAATATATCTGATGGAGATGCTCATTACGGGAAGCTTAAAAAAGAAGCTCAAGAGATCACTCCTTTAGATAAAACAAAGGAAGCTAGTTTCACAGCTTTAGTTTTAAATAAGTTTTTGGAAAAAACCCATTTAATATTAAAGGAACATCCTTTTAATAAAAAAAGGTCTTTGCCGGCAAACTATATTTTAACCAGAGGAGCGTCTCCTTTTATTGAGTTTCCTTCTTTCAAAAAAAGATACAGTTTATCTGCTTGCTGTATTGCGGGCAAGGTATTATATAGGCAAATAGGAGATTCTTTGGGGATGAAAGTAATTAAGATAAAAGGAGCCGATGGTTCTAAAAACACTAATCTTTCAGGAAAGATAAAAGCTGTTTTAGATAAATCGAAGAGGTTTGATTTTATATTTTTGCATATTAAAGCTACAGATAGCTTATCAGAGGATGGTAAGTGTTTGGAGAAAAAGAAGTTTATTGAAAAGGTTGATAAGAATATGGAACCTTTAACAAAGTTAAATAATTATTTGATTGTGGTAACTGCTGATCATTCTACTTGTTGTGAACTAAAAAGGCATTGCAAAGAGCCAATACCTTTGTTGATCTTTGGGGCAGGGAAAGATTTGGTTTATTCTTTTTCTGAAAGGGAGTGCAAAAAAGGGAGCTTGGGTTTTTTTTCCCAGTTAGATTTGATGAGAAAGATTATTTCCCTTTACAAAAAGAAGTAGTGTGCTAGAATAGTAGCATTGTATTAAAAATTAACTAAAATTTATGTTAGACAAAAACAACTCAATGGATTTAATTAAAAAGATAATTCCTGGATTATTAATAGGTCTCTTTATTATTGGAGGATTTATTATTTATAGCGACAGGACAAATAATGAAGCTAATTCTTTGTCTTCTCAAGAAGCAGCTCAAAAGGCATTGAAATTTATTAACGAGAATATGCTCCAAGGGGCAGCTCAAGCTTCTTTAATGGAGGTTGTCAAAGAAAGCGGTGTCTATAAGATTAAAATCGGAGTTGAGGAAGAAGAATTTGATTCTTATGTTAGCATAGATGGGAACCTATTATTTGTTAACGGTATTAATATAGAGGAAGAGCAAAAGAAAATCGATGAAGCTAAAGAGGCCAGTAAGCCCGCAAAAACAGATAATCCCGATGTGAAACTATTTGTTATGTCTTATTGTCCTTATGGATTGCAGGCTCAAAAAGCATTACTTCCTGTAATGGATTTACTGGGAGATAAAGCTAGTATTGGAGTGTATTTTGTAGACTACATTATGCATGATAAAAAAGAGATTGATGAGAATCTAAGACAGTACTGCATTCAAAAGGAAGAAGAGGATAAATATATAAATTACTTGTCCTGCTTTGTTGTGGCTGGGGAAACAGAAAGCTGTTTAACTCAAGCTGGAATAAACAGGAGTTTGCTGAGTAGCTGTATTGCAGAAGCTGATGCGGAGTTTGGTGTTATAGAGGGATATAATGACAAGTCAACTTGGCTTAATGGAGTCTTTCCTTTATTTAATATTCATACCGACTTGAATAAGCAGTTTGGAGTTTCAGGATCTCCTGCTTTAGTAATTAACGGTAAGATAGTTAATCCTTCTGACAGATCTCCAGAAGCTTTTAAAAACATAATTTGCGAAGCTTTCAATTCAGCTCCTGGCGAGTGCCAGACAGCTTTGTCTGAGGAAGCAGCTTCTCCAAGTTTTGGCACAGAAACAGGTGGATCTAGTAGCGGGAGTTGCGAATAAGTATAGTTTTTAAAATTACGCTGTTTTTTGAGCAGCGTTTTTTTATTTTCAATTAAAATCTGCTAGAATAGATATATGAGGTATTCAGTAGGAATTGATATTGGAGGAACAAATGTAAAGTTTGTTTTATTGAAGAATCTTTCTATTTTGAAAAAGATTAAGATTTCTACTCCAAAGAGCAAAGAAAAGATTGTTAAAGCTATTACAGGAAATGTTAAAGATTTAACTTTAGGAATTTCAAGGTATAAGATATCTGGGATTGGTATTGGTATTGCAGGACCTCTTGATTTGAGCAGAAGAATAGTATTAAACTCTCCTAGGCTGAAAGATTTAAGGAAGTATCCTTTAGCTGATGTTTTAAAAAAGGAATTGAAACTTAAAATTGTGATGGATAATGATAGTAATTGCTTTGCTTTAGCTGAAGCTGTGTTGGGAGCAGGGAAGGGATATGATTTAGTTTTGGGTGTTACTTTGGGCTCTGGCATTGGAGGTGGAATAATCTCAAAATGCAAAGGAAAGTCCAAGATCTTTCGAGGAAGGAGTTCTGCAGGAGAAATAGGGCATATGGTAATTAATAAAGAGGGCTCAAAGTGCAGTTGTGGCAATTATGGTTGTTTTGAAACCGAAGCTTCAGAAATATTCTTTAAAAAAAGAGGATTGGATTCTATAACAGAAGAGAAGAAAGCAAAAGCAGGGAATAAAAGAGCAAAGAAGCTATATCTTGAGTTTAGTAAGAACCTAGGGATAGGTTTAGCCAACCTAGTTAATATTTTAGATCCAGATATTATTGTTATTGGTGGGGGATTTTCCAAAGCAGGTTCTTTAATTTTAAATCCTTTAAAGAAAGAAATTAAAAGTCGAATTCTTTCTGATCAGTCAAAAAATGTTAAAATAGTATTAAGTAAGTTAGGAGAGTTTTCAGGCGCTATTGGAGCCGCTCTCTTGATAAAAAAATATGGTTAAAGTTTATACCAGCGCAGTTTGTCCTTATTGTGTTACTTTGAAACAATATCTAAAGGAACATAATATTGACTTTGAAGAAATAGATGTTTCTTCAGATAGGAAAGCTCAGGAGGAGATGATTAAAAAATCAGGCCAAATGGGAGTACCCGTTGTAGATATTAATGGTGAAATCATTGTTGGCTTTGATAAGGAAAAAATATCCAATCTTTTAGAAATTAAAGATTAAATTATTATGACTAAAGTTGCAATAAATGGTTTTGGCCGAATAGGCAGGATGACATTTAAAAATATTTTAGATAAGCATCCAAAACTAAAGGTTGTAGCCATTAATGACTTAACAGATGCTAAAACCCTAGCCCATCTTTTAAAGTACGATTCAGTTTATGGGATTTATGGCAAAGATGTTAAGGCTACAAAGAACAGCTTGGTAGTTGGAAAGAGGAATTTTAAAGTCTTCTCTGAAAAAGATCCCCTAAATCTTCCTTGGGAGGAGCTTGGGGTAGATGTTGTTTTAGAGTGTACGGGTGTTTTCCGTGATTATGAAGGGTCAAAAAAACATTTGGAAGCCGGAGCTAAAAGAGTAGTTATTTCAGCTCCTGCAAAGTCAGACAATATTCGATCCTTTATTTTGGGGATTAATTCAAAAAAATATAGCAAGAAAAGAGATAAGATTTGTGATATGGGTTCTTGCACTACTAATTGCCTGGCTCCTGTAGCTAAAGTCTTGCATGAGAAGTTTGGAATAAAGAAGGGCTTAATGACTACAATCCACAGTTATACTACAGATCAAAGGATATTGGATTTGCCTCATAAAGACCTAAGAAGGGGGAGAGCTACAGCTTTAAATATTATTCCAACTACTACTGGAGCCACAAAGGCTATTGGCAAGGTAATTCCCCAGCTGAAAGGAAAGCTAAATGGTATGGCAATTAGAGTTCCCACTCCTACGGTTTCTGTAGTAGATTTGGTTTGCGAACTAAAGAAAAAGACTACAGTAGAAAAGGTAAATACTGCTTTTAAAAGGGCTTCAAAAGAGAGAAGGTTTAAAGGAATTTTAGGAATTGAAGAAAAGCCTCTAGTTTCTACAGACTATATTGGGAATTCTCATTCTTCAATTGTTGATATTCAATCTACCCAAGTAATAGACAACATGGTAAAGGTTCTGTCTTGGTATGATAATGAATGGGGATATGCTGCCAGATTCGCTGATTTTATTGAGTTTATTGGGAAGTAATATATTCAAAATTATACTTTAAAACCCAAGTGAGATATCTTGGGTTTTTGTTTGGCAGAATAAGAACCTCACCCTCTTTTTTCTATTTTTTTCCGTTTCTTTTTAACATATAGTTAGGGAGATAAAGAAAAATATCCAATCTCTTCTCCTTGGCTATTTTTTTATCCGTTATTAGCGAATTTTCTTTTACTAAAATAAAATGTATAATTAAACAATGAAGCTATTAGCAGAATGGCTGTTATTTTATATTGCTTTATTTTCAGTTATTAGCTGCGCTTTTTTTGCTTGGGATTTTATTGATAGAAAAGATTATGTTGCAGTTAATTATCCTGCTGAACTGGAAGCTGGGATATTAAGAGAAGAAGAAAAAAAAGAGAAAGTCGATGTTAAAGAGGAAGAGATTTATAATGAACCTTTTCCAGATGAGATTGTTTCAGTATATATTACTTCTTGGTCTGCTAGTAGGAAAGATTCTATTGATTATATAATTGATTTAGCTAGCACTACAGAGGTTAATGCTGTAGTAATAGATATTAAAGATTTCTCAGGTTATTTAGCTTACGATAGTAATGTTACTGAAGTTCAAGAATATGGAGCTGAGCAAATAAGAATAAGAGATATTGAAGGATTATTAGATCTATTACATGAAAATGATATTTATGTTATAGCTCGAATTACTGTTTTCCAAGATCCTATTTTAGCTAAAGCAAGACCCGATTGGGCTATTGGGAGCAAGAAAGATGGTTTGTGGTATGACAATTCGGGTTTGGCTTGGATAGACCCTTCTTCAATGGGAACTTGGGACTATAATATTGCAATAGCTAAGGAAGCTTTGCAGTTGGGGTTTGATGAAATAAATTTTGATTATGTTCGTTTTCCTTCAGATGGAGATTTGAAAGATATGGTTTTTCCAATTTGGGAAGGGGAAATTAAAAAGAGAGTCATAATTGAAGGGTTTTTTGAATACTTGAGAAGCAATTTGCCTAAAGCTAGATTGTCTGTTGATTTATTTGGCTTATCTACTGTTAACGAGGACGATTTGGGAATAGGGCAGGTAATAGAAGATTCTTTTTTGTATTTTGATTTTATTTGCCCTATGGTTTATCCCTCTCATTATGCTTTGGGTTATTTGGGATTTGAAGAGCCCGCTAAGCATCCTTATAAAATAGTTAAAAGATCATTAGATGAAGCCAAAAGGAGATTGGATAATTCGGGGAGTGAAGCTAAGCTTCGTCCTTGGCTGCAGGATTTTGATTTAAGAGGGGTTCCTTATGGCGAGAAAGAAGTGTCTTTGGAAATTAAAGCAGTTTATGATTCTTTGGGAGAAGATTATTTTGGCTTTATGCTTTGGAGTCCTTGGAATGTTTATACAAAAGAAGCTTTAAAACAGTAATCTTTTTTGTTAGAATAATAAAAGGTCAATGTGGAAAATTTAAACTTTAATTAACCTATGATTAAAAAAGGTAAGCTTTATTATCCAACAAAAGAAATTAAGGATTCAGCTTGGGTTTCTAACCCTTCAATTTATAGAAAAGCTAATAAAAGCCCAAAGAAGTTTTGGGCAGATTTAGCTAAAGAAATAATTTGGTTTAAAAAGTGGAAAAAGGTCTTTGAAATGAAAAAACCACCGTATTTTAAATGGTTTTTAGGAGGGAAATTGAATATTACATATAACATTCTAGAAAAGAATTTGGAAAAAAGAAAGAATAAAGTGGCTTTGATTTGGGAGCCAGAACCCGAGGATGAAAGAGTAAGGATTTTAACTTATTATGATTTGTACCGTGAGGTTAATAAAGCAGCCAATGGTTTAAAAAAGTTGGGAGTGAAAAAAGGAGATAAGGTCGGAATTTATCTTCCTATGATTCCAGAAACTATTATTGCCATGCTAGCTTGTGCTAGGATCGGGGCTGTTCATGCTGTGGTTTTTTCAGCTTTTAGCCCTCAGGCCTTGAAAATTAGACTGCAAGATACTGAAGCTAAAGTATTAATTACTTCGGACGGTTATTTCAGAAGAGGAGAAATAATAGATTTGAAGAAAAATGCAGATAAGGGAGTTTCAAAAACAAAAGTTAAAAAAGTAGTTGTTGTAAAACGAACTAACAATAAGATATCTTTTAAGAAAAAAAGAGATATTTGGTGGCATGAATTAGTGGATAATCAGTCAGATTACTGCAAGCCAGCTCAAATGGACGCAGAAGACACTCAATTTATTCTTTACACTTCAGGTAGCACTGGAAAGCCAAAAGGATGCGTTCATGTTTGCGGAGGTTATGCAGTTCAGGCCTTGTGGACAGGGAAGCTAATATTTGATTGGAAGGATTCAGACATATTTTGGTCTACCTCTGATATGGGTTGGATCACAGGCCATACCTATAGTTGCTATTCTCCTTTGTTAAATGGAACTACATTCTTAATCTTTGAAGGAGCTCCTAACTGGCCAAATCCTGATAGATGGGCAGATATTATTGATAAGTACGGAGTGACAGTTTTTTATACAGCGCCTACTGCCATTAGGATGTTTGCTAAGTACGGAAAAGGTATTTTAAAGGGGCATAAGTTCGAGAACTTGAGGTTAATAGGTTCTGTGGGAGAGCCAATTGATGAGTCTGCCTGGAACTGGTATTTTAAAAATATTGGCAAAGGTGAGTGTCCAATTGTGGATACTTGGTGGCAAACAGAAACAGGAGGAATACTAATTAGCTCTCTTCCTGGCATCGGTCCCTTTAAACCCTCTCATGCAGGTCTTCCTTTCCCGGGCTTGAAGTTTGAGATATTAAAAGATAATGGGAAAAAAGCTAAAAAAGGAGAGGAGGGAAATTTAGTTTTACTTCCTCCTTTTGCTCCTTCTTTGGTAAGACAGGTTTACAAGAATCCTAAAAAGTACGTAAGCACCTACTGGACAGAATTTGGAAAGAAGATTTACTTTACTTCAGATGCAGCTCAGAGAGGAAAAGATGGTTTAATTAGAATAGTGGGAAGGGTGGACGACGTTATTAAAATAGCAGGACATAGAGTAACTACAGGAGAGTTGGAAGATGCAATAAATCATCATCCAGATATTAATGAGTCAGCGATAGTTGGCATTCCAGATGAGATAAGGGGACAGGTTCCAATAGCTTTTGTTATTTTGAAAAAGAAAAGGTCTTTGCCTGATTTGGAAAAGATTGTTATCGATCAGATCAAAAAAGAAATAGGACCTATTGCTTTGCCTAAAAAAGTCTATATAGTTGGTGATTTGCCAAAAACAAGGTCAGGGAAAATAATGAGAAGGATATTAAGAAAGCTTTTCACCGGTGAGGAATTAGGGGATTTATCTACTTTAGCTAATGCAGAAAGCGTAGAGGAAGTCAGGAAAATAATTAAAAAGTAATGCTCCAGTCAGAATTATTTACAAGGACAAGCAAAACCTTGCCAAAAGATGAGAGAAGTAAAAGCGCTCAGCTTTTAATTAGAGCTGGCTTTATTGATAAATTAGCTTCGGGCGTATATACTTTTCTTCCTTTAGGGTTTTTGGTTTTAAATAAGCTGGAAAAATTAATTTCAGATGAAATGGAAAGGGTGTCTGGTCAAAGGGTTATAATGCCAGCTTTAATCCCAAAGGATAATTGGCAAGAGACTAAAAGATGGGATAATTTTGATGCCTTGTTTAAGTTAAAAGAGGAGAATGTAGAATATGGGCTAGGGGCTACCCATGAAGAGGTAGTGGTTCCTTTGGTTAAAAAATATGTTTCATCCTATAAAGATTTGCCTTTTTCTGTTTTTCAGATTCAGAATAAGTTTAGGAATGAAAAAAGGGCAAAGTCTGGCATCTTGAGAACAAGAGAGTTTTTAATGAAAGACCTTTATTCTTTTCATGCTACAGAAAAGGATTTGGATTCTTATTACGAAAAAGTTAAGGGATCCTATTTGAAAATATTTAGAGATTTGGGAATAAGCAAAGACACCTATTTTACTTTAGCATCTGGGGGAACTTTTTCTGGCCTTTCTCATGAATTCCAGACTATTACTGAAGCTGGAGAAGATGAAATATTTATTTGCAATAAGTGCAAGGTTGCGGTTAATTCTGATGTAGCTTCCAAAAGAGTGAAGTGTTTTAAATGCGGGAAGGTTTTAAAAGAGGTTAAAAAATCAATTGAAGTAGGGAATATTTTTAAGCTGGGAGATAAGTATTCAAAAGCCTTTGGCTTGGAATTTGTAGATAGTAAAGGTGAAAAAAGAAATGTTTTAATGGGAACTTATGGTATTGGTTTGCCAAGACTAATTGGAGCTGTTGTTGAAGTTTTAAGCGACGAAAATGGTATTGTTTGGCCAGATTTAATTTCACCTTTTTCTTATCATTTAATCCAGATAGAAAATAAAGTTAAAAAAGAAGCTTTAAAAATTTATAGAACTTTACAAAAGCTTAATCTGGAAGTAATATATGACGACAGGATAGATAAATCGCCAGGAGAAAAGTTCACAGATTGTGATTTAATAGGAGTTTCTACTAGAATAGTTGTTAGCAAAAAGACTTTGGCTAAGAATTCAGTAGAGCTCAAATTAAGGAGGGAAAAGAAAAAAAGACTAGTTAAAATAAAGGACTTGTCTAGGGTTTTGACTAAATAATTACATGCTGAATAAGATTCTGGGTAAAATTTCAAAGGATATAGCTATTGATTTGGGAACTGCCAATTCTTTAGTTTATGTTAGAGGGGAGGGAATTGTAATTACAGAGCCTTCAGTGGTGGCGGTTAACCAGAAAACAGGTCAGGTTTTAGCTATTGGAGAAGAAGCTAAGAAAATGGTGGGAAGAACCCCAGCCCATATTGTTGCTTCTCGTCCTTTAGTTGATGGAGTTGTATCTGATTTTGAGGTTACAGAGCAGATGCTAAAGTACTTTATTGAAAAAGTTCATCGTCAAAAGTTTAACCTTTTCCCAAGACCAAGAGTAATTGTTGGGATTCCCTGCGGAGTAACCGAAGTTGAGAAAAAAGCAGTTCAAGACGCAGCTAAAAGTGCAGGAGCCAGAGAAGTTTATCTAATAGAGGAACCTATGGCGGCAGCTATTGGAGCTAGAATGCCAGTGCAAGAAGCGGGAGGGAATTTCATTGTTGATATTGGAGGAGGAACTACAGAGGTGGCTGTTATTTCTCTGGGAGGAATAGTTGTTTCTAAAAGCTTGAGAATTGCAGGTGATAGATTGGATGAAGATATAATCAAATACGGTCAAGAGCGTTATAGATTATTGGTTGGCAAAAGAACAGCAGAAAAGATAAAGATTAGTATTGGTTCTACTTTAACTTCAAAGCAGAAAAAAGAAATGCCAATGAGGGGAAGGAATTTAATCACAGGTTTGCCAGAAGAGGTTACTATTTCCAGCGAGGATGTTAGGTTAGCTTTAGAAGATTCTGTTGGCAAGATAGTCAGCGCTATCAAGACTACTATTGAGGAAACACCCCCGGAGTTATTGGCTGACATTATGTCTAGGGGTATTTTTCTTGCAGGCGGTGGCTCTTTATTAAAAGGGTTAAATAATTTAGTTACTAAAAAAACTAAAATTAATACTAAAATAATAGATGATCCCTTGACTGCGGTAGTTAGGGGAGCGGGAATGGTTTTGGAAAATTTAGATGAGTTAAGGGATGTTCTAGCTGACACAGAAAGCTTAGAGCCCCCAAAATAACTATGATTTCAAAAGAAGAAGTTCAGCACATAGCTAAATTAGCAAGAATAAATATTAAAAAGGAAGATGATTTTAGCGGAGAACTGTCTAAAATCTTAGATTATATTAAAAAACTAAAAGAGGTTAATATTGAAGGCATAGAGCCAACTAGCCATCCTTTTGGCATTGAGAACGTGCAAAGGGAAGACATTCCTAAAAAGAAAGATAGTGATTTGAAAAAATTGGCTCCAGATAGAGAAAGAGACTATATTAAAGTTAAAAAAATATTAGATCAGTAGGCATGACAGAAGGGCTTACTATTAAAAAAGCTAACGAAGGATTAAAGAGCAAGAATTTTTCAGCAGTAGAGCTGGCTCAATCTTTTTTAGATAAAATTGGAGAGAAAGATAAAAAAATATTTGCTTTTTTAAATTTAAATAAGGGGGTTATTTCAAAAGCAAAAGAGGTAGATAAATTAATTGCTAAAGGAAAGGAAATTCCTCTTTTGAGTGGTATTCCTTTTGCAGTAAAAGATAATATATTGGTAAAAGGGCTAAAATGCACTGCCGGATCTAAGATATTAAAAGATTATGTAGCTCCCTATACAGCTACTACTGTTGAAAGATTAGAAAAAGAAGGAAGCTTAATTTTAGGCAAGACCAACCTAGATGAGTTTGCCATGGGTTCTTCCAATGAATATTCAGCTTTTGGAGCGACTCATAATCCATTAGATTTGGAAAGAGTGCCTGGTGGTTCATCTGGAGGATCGGCTGCTGCAGTTTCAGCTAGCATGTCTTTGTTTGCTTTAGGGTCTGACACAGGCGGTTCTATTAGACAGCCAGCTGGATTTTGCGGAGTAGTAGGTTTAAAGCCAACTTATGGATCAGTTTCTAGGTACGGTTTGATAGCTATGGCTTCATCTTTGGACCAAATAGGACCTATAACAAAAACGGTTGAAGATGCAGAAATAGTTTTTAGGGCAATGTCTGGTAAAGATGAGATGGACTCAACTAGCGTTGATTTGCCAAAGGTGAGAGATAAGAAATCTAGTTTTAAAATAGGAATACCAAAGGAATTTTTTGTTAAAGGAATGGACAAAGAAGTAGAAGAGGGTATAAAGGATGCTATTTTAAGGTTGGAAAAGCAAGGTGTAAAGTTTGAGGAAGTTTCTTTGCCTCATTGTACAGATTATGCCCTAGCTGCCTACTATATTATTATGCCCTCTGAAGCTTCCAGTAATTTAGCCAGGTATGATGGTATAAAGTATGGCTTTTCAGATAAAGGAGCCAAGAGTTTAAAAGAAGTATATTTTAACTCCAGAGAAAAAGGTTTTGGAAAAGAAGTAATAAGAAGAATAATGCTAGGAACTTTTGCTTTATCTTCTGGTTATTACGAAGCATATTATTTGAGAGCCCAAAAAGTGAGAACTTTAATTAGAAAAGATTTTGAATCAGCTTTTTCAAAGGTCGATGCTATTTTAACTCCGACTTTTCCTAATTTGCCTTTTAGGATAGGGGAGAAAACAAAAGATCCACTGTCAATGTATTTGTCAGATATCTTTTTGGTGGCAGTTAATTTAGCTGGTCTTTGTGCAATAGCTTTGCCTTTAGGGAATAAAAAGCTATTAACTCCAAGTATGCAAATTATTGGCAAGCCTTTTGCAGAAGACACTATTTTTAAAATAGGTAAATTATTTGAAAAAACATGCCAGAAGGAATAAGTTCAACGCCTCTTAATTTTAGTGAATTTTCTTCTTTTTTGGTTAACCCGCCTTATCCTGAATACTTTTTCATATTAAAGGTAGTCTTTATATTCATATTCCTTTATTTTCTGTTTAGTATCATTTATTATCTAAAAGTTAGCAGTTATTGGGGTTTACGTCATGAGGAATCGTTTTTAAAAGCTTTAAAACAAACACCAAAAGAATCTAGAAATGTTTATGACGCTTGGAAAAAAATACTAGAACAAGCAAAAGGGGGAACAGAGGCTGATTATAGGTTGGCAATAATTAAGGCAGATAGCTTGTTAGATGATTGCTTGAAAAGAATTGGCTATAAGGGAGATAGCTTATCTGAAAGGATAGAGAAATTGACTTCTTATCACTTACCTAATATTTCAGAAATTAAAGAAGTTCATAAATTAAGAAATAATCTTGTAAAAAACCCAGATTATGACTTGGGTATAAAAGAAGGAAAAGGGGCGATGGATATTTATGAAAAAGCTTTAAGTGATTTAGGAGTTTTTTGAGCTTGATTTAATCCTAATTTTTGTTAATATACTATTGTTGTGAAGCGGGGTGGAGGAGTAGTACCTCGGGAGTCTCATAAGCTCCAGACACTGGTGCAATTCCAGTCCCCGCAACAAGAATTCTTTGAAATATTTTTAAACCTATAGAAAGAAGGGTGGATCAGATTAATCGATTAAGAAAAGAAGGCTCTTTATTGATAGATCAGTTATCTAAAAGAGATTTGTTGTTGGTGGGAATAGGGTTATATTGGGGAGAAGGAACAAAGAATAATAGAGCAAGAATTACTAATTCTGATCCAGAGATGATAAAATTTGCGATTAAGTGGTTTAAGTACATATGGAATATTCCTAAAGATTCTTTTTCTTGCCACATTCTTATAAATGAGATTCATAGAAATAGAGTTTCTGAAGTGGAAAATTATTGGTCGGAAGTCACCCAAATTCCTAAAAGTCAGTTTACTAAAACTGTTTTGATAAAAGCTAGAAATAAGAAAAAATATGACAATTTTAATAAACATTTTGGGACACTTGTATTAAGTATTCGTAAAGGAACAGATTTAAGACATAAAATAGAAGGTTTGATTTCAAAAATTGCTAGCTAGATTAGATGTCGGAGAGTAGATTGGC
>Ga0272441_10001144_pt1 | contig 56801 bp, 54 predicted proteins | sample SSMProp6N_FD_193582 | JGI IMG/M metagenome (GOLD analysis project Ga0272441, IMG submission 193582) | Marine sediment archaeal communities from Little Sippewissett salt marsh, Falmouth, MA, United States - SSM-Prop-6N | ecosystem: Environmental > Aquatic > Marine > Wetlands > Sediment ...
AAAATCTCACCTCCTAAAAATGTTTGTTCGGTAACACTCCGCCTGGGGCGGGCCAACCATCTGTTTATATTACCTATAGATTATATCAAACTACATAGTGTATGCGCAACCTTTTTATTTTAAAGCAACAACGGCTGACAGCTTTCAGTTTTCAGCCATCAGCATAAGGCCTTGTCAATGCTTTACTGTACCCTGAACCCTGTACCCTGAACCCTGAACCCTGTACCCTGTACCCTGAACCCTGCACCCTGAGAAAACCGGCTAAATCGCTAACCGGATATGTACCTGCCTCGCGGGTAGTACAATCTTTAGAGTGCGTTACGCCTTTTCATCAAAAAGGCAGCGTATTCCAAATTTTCCCTGCTGTCCACATCTACACTATCTCTGGCGGACATTTGATAGCTTAACGTCTTAGGAGGAAACAGGGTCTTTAATTTTCTAAAAACCTTTGTTTTGATCAAAAATATACTCCCATTCGGCGCCAGCGCGCGGGGAAGTTTCTGCCGCGGCGCAAAGATAAATTTCTCCTCCGCCAGCCCTTTTAAAAAACCGTTTTTGCCTGTCCTGAAAGATTTAAGGGGGTGATGATCCGGCTCGCATGTGCTTATGACCGCGTCGCACTTATGCCTTTCAAAAAGCCTGACGGCGCCGTCTATATGACGGTTCGTCCTTAAAGGCGAAGTGGGCTGAAGCAATATTATAGAATCCGGCAGGTAATCCTCCCTTGACTTTAATACATCCAGACAATGGGTAACCGCATCAATCGTGGAGGAGGAGTCCCGAGCCAATTCAGGGGGACGTTTTACGACCTCCGCTCCGAATCCAGAGGCGACTGCAGAGATCTTGTCGTTGTCCGTAGATACCACGACGCGTGAAATCCTCCGACTTCGCAGGGCGGCGCGAATAGTGTAGGCAATCATAGGCGTTTTGTTTATCCTGGCGATATTCTTAAGCGGTATGCCTTTCGATCCGCCCCGTGCCGGTATGACGGCCAATAACTCGCGTTTCATATGCCCTATCCCTCGCTTTCCGTTTTTAAAGAACATCTTACGAATGAGATAGCCCTTGAATAAGGCAATTTTTGAATCTTTAATTCCTTGTCCGCGAAAAAATCGTCTATCGCCTTATTGGCGCCGGCGAACGCCCCGTAATCATCCAAAATAACTATGCCGCCTTTTACCATAAGGGGGTATAATTCTTCCAGGCACGCCTTCGTTGGCTCATAAAGGTCCACATCGATATGCAAAAGCGATATTTTTAACTGCGGATTTTCCGACTTATAGCGGGAGACGGTTTCAAGTATGTTGCCTTCGACCAACTCCACGTTCTGATATAGTTTTAATTCTTTAAGTATCTCTATAAATCTTTTTTTCTCAATGCTTCTGCTGCCGGCCTCTTTGATAAAGGCCTCTCTTTGCTTCACGTCCGCGTTATACGAGGCCTCAGGAAACTCGCCGAACGTATCAAAGGCAATGATCTTTTTACTAAACGGATTTTCAAAAAGGGCCCTGAATTTTATTAATCTGGAAAGGGACGCGCCTTTAAATACCCCGCACTCCACAATGTCCCCTGCCAATTTCGATACCTTCCTGAAAAGTTCGAGATGCGTGGCGAATTTACTGAACCTGTCAACGGAGCTTGTCAGATAAAAACCGTTTTCGTATTCGAAATTCCTTTTGAAATCCACATCCACCATAACGCGCCCCCTATTTTAGGTCAAACGGATTAACGCTCAAACCCACCTTATCCCTTAAATCGTCATAGGCCGCATATCTGCTTTCGATGACATCCTTAAAAAATAACCTTGCTAAAATTTCTCTTTTGTCACGTCCGAAATCATTGATGTCGAATTCTTTTCCTGAGTCCCTATTTTTAATCAAAAACCGGGCTGTCTCATCATCTACGGCTATCGTATTGGCCCATCTTATATTGACCAGATGAAAACCGTTTTCCTTCCTGAACCTCAATCTTTTGGGGGCAACGAACTTCAGCCCTCCGTCTATTTTCCCGTATACCGATTCGTCATACACGATCCTATACGGTTTTACGAAACTATCCTTGCCCGTCATCAACGGATCACGTTCGTCATATTTACCGAAATAACCATGGGCGGACATCCTGCAGCCCGTTCGGCATATATCTATATAATCGCAGCCCTCGCACCCTTTATATCTGTAGCTTTCGTCGTGCCATGCCCGCATCCTATTATAGGGCTCGTAGATGCCCTCTTCAAAAATATTTCCATATCCGTCCTTCTGGTGAACGCAGGCATGGGTATCTCCGTTGGCGTTTACGCTCATCAGATACCTTGATTGCCCCGGGCATCCCCTTCCGACAAAATCCTTATATTTTTCCAGATCGCTTAACAGGCAGAGCGGATAGGCCACTAACGTCCCTATCATTATACCCGTCGCTTCCTTTACCCTCACAAGCTGCCTCAAGGTGTTAAGGGCATTTTCCTTCTCCAGCTTGAAGGCGCTTTCGTCTATATCCTTCACGTTGACAGAGGGAACTACGCGCGTCCCGAATATCTTCTGGCACCCCAGGTCATGCGCCAATCTCCCGGTGGCGTATACATGCTCTTTATTAATCTGCGAGACAATCATATTCACGCTTACTCTTATGCCGCATTTAACCGCGTTTTCTATCCCTGTTATTATTTTTTTAAAAGCGCCTTTCACGTTGACTATATAATCATTGGTCGCGGGATCGTGAGAATTCAAACTGGTCAATATATGGTCAAGCCCTATATCTCTTAACTTTTTAACATTATCTTTGGTTGTCAGCATAAGATTGGAATTACAGCTTACCGAGATATTGTTTTCAAGCGCCTTTTTTAAGCCGAACTCCAGCACTTTAAGATTCATAAAGGGTTCTCCGCCGGTAAAGATTATATGAAAAACGCCGGATTCGATAAAAATATCAAGGATCCTATCCATCGACTCCTTTGACATAGAGCAAAGGCTCGCGGTATCCTCTCTCCAAAAATTATAGCAATGCCGGCATCTCGCGTTGCACATATCGGTTATCTCGAGATTGATAACGCCGGGGGCCTTTAAAAATTTGTGATTTTTCGCGGGGATCGTTTTCATTTAAAACTCTTTTTTCAAATTACAATTTTATTCTATATACATTCATATGCGCATCGGCATTATTAGGCAACCGGAGGTCTTTAATCCCTTTTAATCTCTTTGAAGCTTGAGGAAAAACGGTTGATCCTATCCTCTATCTTATCCCTTGAACTGTATAAAAGGACGTTGTCCCTGTTTTTATTTCTCTGGTCGCAGTTTTCGCACATAAAGCCCTCGAATTTTCCCGTCCTATGCGCCTCCGCAAGCTTTAGCGCGAAAGGAGAAGAAAAAATTTTCTCTAAACTCTGTGTCTTGAAATCCCCCAGCCGCATCTCCGCGTTAAAATCATAACAGCAAGGATTAACGGTTCCGTCCACAAGGATATTTATATGCGATTTTGTAAATTTTCCGCAGGTATTTGTCTTTTCCCGCTGAACCTTTCTGTAATTTCTCGCGTTCACCCAATTGGAAGGAGCCCAGACCTCGGTCACATCGGCCTTATCCTTCCAGTATTCAATCCATGCGTCTTTTTCAAAGTCGTTTACACCTTTTATGTTTAAAAAATGGACGTTGATCAGCGGCCTTTTCTTCATTTTGCACCAGTAGGTTACGATGCGCTTGACGTGCTCAAAATTATCTACGCCGTGAACCTTTTTATAAGTTTCTCTGGAATGCGCGAAAATGGCTATTTTAAAGGCCGTTATCGCCGAATTGTTCAACCTGTCTATTTCCTTCTCATCCAGCAAAGAACCGTTTGTGGTAATAAGCGGAAGCTCGAAACCCGATTCTAAGGCGTAATCTACTTTCTCGAAGAAATGGGGATCTGTAAGCGGCTCGCCGAATCCTCCGAATGTGCATATGCCGTACTGAGGATATTGCTTCAATTTCGTCATAATGGACCTGAACAAATCCATTGACATGGCCTCGATCGGACGGGTAAACCTCTCCCTCGGACAGAAAACGCATCTATAGTTGCAGGTGGTTGTTATCTCTACTACGACCTCTTCGTTGCCCATAACATGCCCTTAATTGCAATTTTTTGCCGAATGCGCTACCTCGTATCGACAAAGTGCTTCTGCAGTCTCGTATTCCAAATTCCGGAATCCTTCAATATATTCACAAACCTCTTTGTACTTTTACCGTCGCCGAAATATTTCGAGGGTAGCTTTTTAATCCGGCCTATTTGATTTATAGCGTTTAAAATTTCCTCTCTAGACTCGCGGACATCAACAATGGTTTTATACGAAAAACGATTTTTCTGGCGGTTTCCGATATTGATGCTTGGCACCGAATATATAGGCGCCTCCCTGATACCTGCGCTGGAATTGCCGATGATAAATTTGCAGTTTTTAAGCAGCGTCAAAAAGGATTCAAACCGCACCGAGGAAAATATTCTGAATCGCGGGTCTTTTCTATAAAGTTCGATCTCTTCGATTATTATATCGGAACCGGGATCGTTGTTGGGATAAATCATAACATAATTCTCGCCCGAGTCATTAATGGCCCCCATAATCTCCTGAAAATCGTTAAGTATATTATGAAGATTGGTGGTAACGGGATGATATACGAACAGGCAGTATTTATCCTTAAAAGGTATCTCGTAATATCTCTTTACCTCATCAAGATTCGGGAGCTCGGATGAAAGCATCAGGTCTATATCGGGGGAACCTATAACATAAATGTTCGATTTTTCCTCCCCCATTCTGATAAGTCTTTTTTTGGCGTCTTCATTGGCCACGAAGTGCAGATGTGCCAATTTAGAGACGGAATGTCTTATAGACTCGTCGATAGTGCCGGAGACCTCGCCGCCTTCTATATGGGAAACAAGGATGTTATTTAATGCGCCCACGGTGGCTCCGGCCAATGCCTCGATGCGGTCACCGTGAATAACCAGCATATCGGGTTTTAAAGAATCCATGTAATTGCCCAGCCCCCTTATCGTATTGGCGAGAATGGTATCCGGGGAATCATTTGCCCGTTGATTGATAAAATGATAGATATGCCTAAAGCCGCATGTCGCCACTTCGCTTACCGTAAAGCCGTATTTAGGGAATAGATGCATACCCGTAACGAAAATATATACGTCGAAATCATCTTCCTGATCCATAACCCTAATAAGGGATTTTAATTTTCCGAAATCGGCCCGGGTGCTTGTAAGAAAAAGGATCTTTTTAGCCATATATATCACCCCATTTTAGCTGGTCGTTTTTTTTGATATCCGCTTTGGTTTTTTTACCCATTACCGCGTCTAAAGATTCCGCTTTTATCTCGCCCGTCCCCGGACGCTTCACCCATATGTTATCGGGTCCGAACGTCTCGCCTTTGGCTATATCGCGTATTGCTACAACCGAGGCATACGCAAAATCAATCACCGGTTTCTCCTCGGGAAGCACGGTCTTGCTCCCATCGAGCGCCTGCCATACCGCACGCGAGCCCGTAACCAAATCAGAAAGCTCGTCGGGTTCTATAGATAAGGATATATCCGGTCCGGGCCAGCGGCGGCTTACGGTAAAATGCTTCTCCAGGACGCAGGCCCCTAAGGCCGCGGCACCCAGACAGGTATATATTCCCAGCGAATGGTCGCTCAGGCCAACGGGCACATCAAACGCATCCCTCAACTGCCCGATGGATCTTAAGGCAAGTTTGGAATAAGGTGCGGGATAGATAGAGACACAGTGCATAAGCATGAAAGGGATCTTGTATTTCTTTATTATCTCTACCGTCTTCTTCACGGATGCGATATCGTTCATTCCGGTAGATATAATAATGGGCTTGCCTTTCTTGGCGATATGCTCAACCAGGGGCAGATTATTACATTCTCCCGAGCCGATCTTGAACGCGGGAACGCGCATCTTTTCCAATCTATCCGCCGCCTCTTTGGAAAAAGGAGTGCTTAGATACATAATCCCTTTCTCGGCGCAATATGCCTTTATTCGCCTTTCTTCGTCCTCGCTGAGTTCGCACCTCTTGATTATATCCCACAACTTATCTTTGGATATATCTCCGGGGGTCATATCCGTGGGTATCATCTCCGCCTCTGTTATGTGGCATTGAAATTTTACACAGTCCGCTTTGGCCCGAGCAGCCGCGTCCACAAGCTGGATGGCCTTATCGAAAGAACCTTCGTGGTTTATTCCGGCCTCGGCTATTATAAAAGGCGGATATTTCCGGCCTATCCTGCGTTTTCCTATACGGAATTCTCTCATAAGATACTGCCTTCCCCCGGCCTTTCATCCGTCTTAAGCGGAATCAATTTCGGCACATCCTTGGGCTGTCTCAAATATCTTTCTACGAGACCGTTTGCCAGATTGTCTTTATACCTCTTCAAAATATCCTCATTGAAGTCACCCGACCGGTAGTATCTGGCGCCGGGGACTTTCCACTGTTTTACCCTGTTTAATTTTTTTCCCTCTTTTATCATCCGCATGACCTCCGTAAGGGCCCGCGCGCTTTCCTTTATCACCCTGCACCCGGCTATATGCACGTCGTCTCCTTGTCTCAGTTCGGGTCTTATATGCGCTATGATATCCCCGGTATCCACGCCCGCGTCTATATGCAAAAGCGTGGAGCCGACATATTCCAATTCCCCGTTCACGAAGGGCCAAAAGTTCGTTCCGCTGCCCCTATAATAAGGAGAGAGCCCCAGGTGTAGATTGATAAACCGTCCCGGCTTAAGCAGTGAAAGCAAGGGCTCTTTAATGAGGGATGCCCCGAAGCACACCATCATATCCGGCTTAAAGCCTTTGATGGTCTCGAACGTGTAGCGCAGATTCACCTCACCGCGCAAAAGGGGCACCGTATCGGAAATGAAAAAATCCTCTCCGGAAAAAAACTCCTCCTCTGTCTTGTATCTCTGATAAAAATGCGCCTCTAACGGAGAGGGGGAATTTTTTAACCTTTCTGTCTCGAAGGCGTCATTCCGCCCGCATTCGGATACAACCAGGGCCTTATCGGCGTTTTTTATAAGCGTATTTGCTATATACTTATGCCGTACGGCGTTAGCCGTCAATACCGCTATTCTCATATCGAGTTTCCTTTGCCTTCGATTATAGCGTTTAAGGCATTTTTTAGACTTCTATCGCTGTCTGTGCTCGCCAGCTGATATCTCCCCAGTCGTAACGGTGAGGTATCTTTCATGTTTAGGTTTTTTTCAACCGTAAAGGCGAGTTGATATTCGTTTGTCCTGCTTATCAGTCTCTCCGCGGATAAACAATCCTTATTTTCCCCGAACGGATAGCTAAAGGCGATTATCGAAGTATCAAAGGCCTCCTCAAGATACCTTTTCGGCTCAATCATTTCCTTAGCAAAATCCTCTTGCGATAAATCGCTTGCCCCCACTGAGATATGAGAATGGGTATGGACTCCTATGAAATGTCCCATTTGCAGCATATCCTTGATCTGCTTGCGAGTCAAATACATAAGCTCGAGGGCGTTCGGATAGTCCCTAAGAAGCGAATTTCTGTAGATATACAAAAGGACATTCCTGGAGGCGTTTTTTCCCAGCTTGTATTTAAAAATCTCCTTGATCTCATAAATGGCCTTTTGCGGATTATCGCCTTTTTTGAAATCCACCTCGTGCCTCATTATGTCTATACCATTCTCCTCGAGGGCCTTTCTATATACATCCAAAAAATTCTTAATTCCGTATACCGCAAGGCAGTAATGAATAATCGTCGGATTAATCGGCAGGCTGTCTTTTAACGCGCATGTGGATATAAAAAATACGCCTTTGATACCGTATTCCGCAAGTATCTCGGCGGCCAAATAATGATCGGACAGGCCGTCATCGAAAGTAATCAACATGCCGTATTTTTCTCCGTTAAAAGAAAAACCCTCATATGAAAATCTATAGGCATCGTCTAAAGAGACGGTCTCGTAATTTTCTTTGATCATTCTTATATGTCCGCGAAATTCATTCACCGTATTGCCGAGTATCCTGGGAAAACGTCTTGAATTTTCCCTTGACCGGATATAATGGTAACAAGTGGATAGATACGCGTTTTTTCCCTTAATCGCGCTCATATGTTTACTTCTACCTTTCTTCGCTCGAGCGGTCTTATAACGCCTTTCTTGGCAATCGCGCATATCGTATATTGTTAATGAATTCCTTGTCGGGCCCTTCCGGATAACGCGTTAAAAGACCCTATTACACGCTTTTAAAGCCACTCTATTCTTATCTTGGGGGCCGGTTGCATAAGCGACAACAAGAAGGATACCTGATATTTTCGGCACGGTCCATGCTGAAAACCCTTTATCATTACCCGTGTTATATCCTTCGGAAACGGTTTCGCGGCGCGCCGTTGTCAAATTTTTAAAAACTGACCTCTGCCGCAAAAATTCACGGTTACCTCATTACCGCTGAATGGCCGATGGTTGTTTCTTATTTCCATCTTTTCATAAATTATACCAAAATCCAACATATAAGTGCAGCTTTTTTTGTATATTCTAAAGATAAAAAAATCCGTCAACATAGTTTAGGGTACTGATAATATTAGCAATAAATAAACCAATATGTTATACTATCATGAGCCCTTTAGCTCCGCGAAAGACGAAAGATAAGGTAATATATGATTAAAAAAATTTTATATACTGTTTTGATATTTTTATTAAGCTTTGGATGGGGTGCCGTAACGGCAAAATACCATGTATTCCCTTATACCCCTTTAAGAAAACTCTATGACAACATAGAATTCGCATTATGGTCCAAGAACGCCGATTTGGTTGAAAAAAATGAAGATATGTTCTTTATAAACGAGGAATATAGAAAAACGAATGTCCAATCTTTGATTACCATTGATTCTGAAGAAGACATTATCGATAAAAGAAAAAATTTGGTTCAATTTATATTTGCGCAAGAAACCCTGCCTTCTTCGATACTGCCCTCTCATATTGAAAAAGGAATACAGGATAAACGTTTTTCAAATCTCGGAAACTTAAAAAGGATAGATAAAATAACGGTAACTATGGACTATGGCCTTGAGTCGATTTCGTACTTTTTCCATCCCCTTAAATCCAATAAAAGGCTTATTATTTATCACCAGGGCCATGGAGGCGGTTTTGTATTAGGAAAACCCACGATATCTTATTTTTTAGAAAATGGTTATTTTGTAATAGCCCTTGCCATGCCGCTAAAGGGAATGAATAACACGCCTATAGTCAATTTAGAAAGATTCGGCAGATTCAAAATAAGATGGCATGATCATATGAAGTTTCTCGATTTACCGATTAAGTTCTTCTTAGAGCCCGTAATTACAACTTTAAACTACGCAACAAAAGAATATCATTTCCGCGATATCTCTATGGTGGGCCTTTCGGGCGGCGCTTGGACAACTATATTAGCGGCTGCAATCGATCCAAGGATTTCAAGCAGTTTTCCCGTAAGTGGCCCCTATCCTTTGTTTTTAACATCGAATTGCGACAAAGACTATGGTGATTTTGAAGTAACTTATCCGCCTCTGTATGAAATAGCAAACTACCCAGAATTATATATTCTTGGTTCTTACGGCAAAGGTAGAAAACAGATCCAAATTTTCAATAAATATGATACGGATTATTGCGGTGGGGTAAAATATAAAACCTATGATGGCGTAATATGCGATATCATCGAAAGAATCGGCAAAGGAAAGTTTCGGGTTTTTTCAGACGATACGCATAAAGGCCATAAAATATCAAAACATGCTCTTAAGATAATTCTGGATGAATTGATCTCTTATGAGAAAAATCACGGTGCGTCGTAACCCCACAGCAACGATTGCAAGCCGGCATACAAAAAGAACTCTTTTTTAAAACTTCGCGGAAATACTTCGCCTTTTTCCCTTCATAAAAAATATCTTTCAGGCCTTCACGGTTTATATTGCCGATGGTATAATTATAACAGCGCATATGCCAAACAACATTTCCGTCGGGTTTAACGGCAATTTGATAAAAGGGAATAAAACATTTATTGTTTCCTTTTATGGGGGCGGCGTTTATATTAAACCATTTTTCGATATCCTCCGGAGACGAGATATTCGGTATCACGCGTATATCTGCGATATTTTTAAATTGCGCGGATTTTAACATCATAATCTGTTTGGATAATTTGCTTGAGTCAATCTCGTCAAAAATTATTTTCTCATTTATCGACGAAACGCTCTGCTTAATGGGATAATATTCGTTCTGCGTGTCGGCCATTTGCCGTGATACAAAATTCAAAAACTGATATTTTAATCTGTCAATTTTCACATCTTTATCCAAAATACACGCCAACTCATATAGGTCTTTATAATTAAAATTGCTTACGGTGCAATTGACGCGTATTATTATTTTACTCGAATTATTCAGCAGATCTATCCCCTCGATTATTTTCCGGAACGATCCTCTCATCCCCTTAAGGGCATCATGAAGCTCGGGCGGACCATCTATACTTACCTGGATTCTATCCAAGCCGGCGTCAATCAATCCCTTTGCTTTTTCCGGCAGTAAATAACCGTTGGTTGTCAGAAGAACTGTGTGGCCTTTATCTTTGACCATCTTAATCAAATCGAATATATTGGGGGACAAAAGCGGTTCGGTCATAAGAAAATTAAAGTTTAATCTTCTATCCCTTAGGACCGGATCCGCAAGAATCTTTTGCAATAACCCGTTTGAGAGATATTTAGAATCACCTAAATTTCTAGCAATGCCTTTTTTATTCTTAAGGCCTATGTCACAAGTCGGACATTTGAGGTTGCATACTGTGTTGGCGTACAATACTATCCTGCGCAAATAGGGAATTTTCATTCCTAATCCCAATTTAGCAAAGAGGAAATTAGTAACTGCGGTTTTCATATACAATTTCCTTTTTTATCAGGTCATAAACTCTGCGGCAGGAATTCCCGTCCTGATAATTATGGACGGTATTTTTTAGCCGTTGCCGTTCTTCGGCAAAGTTATCGTTTCCTTCGTAGAATTTTTCAAGCCATTGTAAAAATTCCCGCTGAGTTTTAGGTTTTGGCCCCGGTGTAAATTGCTCATAATCACAATTAAAACCGCCCCATTTTCGGACATATTGTTTGATATCATAAGGAAGATAAATTATAGGCCTATCTGTTAAAAGATAATCGTAGTGCATGGATGAGTAATCTGTAATCAAGCAATCTGTTACTTTTAATAACTCATTGACATCTGTATGGTCAAAAATCGTAATAATTTTAAAAACATCCTTATTGTTTTTTATTTTTTCCCAAAAAATATCCGATCTACGTCTGCCTAAATCCGTATGATGCGGGCGTAAGATCATTGTCATCTGGCGTTTTCTCAAAAAAGATATTATTCCGTTAATATCTCGATCGGCAAAAGGGAAAAACCTCGCAGTTCCTTCTCGAAAAGTGGTGGCGTATAATATAACAAATTTGCCTAAGCCGTACCTCTTTTTGATAGCGTCTCTATCTTCATTAAAAAACAACACATCGTTTCTCGGCAGGCCCGTAATTTTGGTGCGTTCTTTTTTTACTGGGACATTGTTGAGCTGCTGTTCGGCGGCCCACCTTGAAGTAGCGATTGTCAATGTTACGCGTTGAAACCGCGATAAAGAAGTCTTGGGGGGAATCGACAAAAAGGTTTGTTTTTCCCGAAAAATTTGTTTACGCAACGGTATGCCGTGGTGCAGATATAATTCCTTTGGGCGGTTATTAACGGGGCAATATAAAAGTGCGTCGCTTAAACTGTGCGAAGTCACAACTAAATCGGCCCTTATGGACATCCATATTCCCTTTAACGATTTTTTTCTATAGGCCTCGCCGCCTTTCCTGCGAATCTCTTTGATAATATCTTGTTTGTCCGACAACCAAATAGGTCTAAAAGGGCTGGCCTTTTTCTTAAGAAGGTACAGATAAAGGGCCTTGCTGTTGTCTCCGAAATATTTCCCGGAATAAGATCCGAATATAATTATATTTCGGCCTTTCGGAATTATACAAGTGAGCAATTGGAGTATGGTTGAAACAATATTTTTCGCGATTATTCTAATCATTCCGAATCCTTCTTACACAAAAAATCCAACGCGTTCTTTCTTATCAGAGTCAAATCCGGATGAAAGTCAATCTCGCTCCATTCCCGCTCATTGCACATATTGGAATGAACCGGGGTACCTGAATCCATAATTTTTTGCATTGCCTCTAAATAGAATAAATGTTTATTCCTTTCATCACGAACCATATCATCCAATCTATCACGTATTATACGGCATCCATCGCCTCTAAATCTTATCATTCCAACGGACTCGCCGTCTGTTTCGGCAAGAGGGATATTTTTGCTCACGGCCATAACCTGATTTCCTTTTAACTTAACCTTCATATCCTCCTGTGAATATTCCGCTTTTTTGTCTATGGCCATTGTAATTTTTTTGTCATCAGATTCGTCTATAAGTCTTCTTAAAACAATGGGTTTAAATACATTATCTCCATTTATAACAACGAAATCTCGCGTCATTTCATATCTTGCCATCCACAGAGATATCAAATTATTGCTAACCGCATAGAAGGGATTGTATATAAAACCCACTTTTAGTTTGTCAAAAACCCTTGCTCTTTTTTCTATCATATCGGCTTTGTAGCCAACAACGAAAAAGACTTCGTCTATATCTCCGCACTCTGCCAAACTTTCAAGCTGGCTGTCGATAACCGTAACGCCCGGAGCGATATCCAGAAGCGGTTTGGGAACATCTTTGGTCAAAGGCATCATCCTAAGACCTCTGCCGGCTGACAAAAATATAATTCTCATCATATCCCCTTTATTTCGCGCATCGCATTTAACTCACTACGGACAATAAAAATCCGTTAATATACCGCAAGGCCGGGTTTTTTATGAAACGACCCTCGGATTTTTCGATCTTTCACTGCCGAATACACAACGCAAATTTTCTCTGTAGTTGCTTTAAATTAAATTCAAGCCATCTGTCCATGGGCATCTTCGCGGATGGTGAAATGTCAAAACCCATATACCCCGGCGGAACAGGAAATCCTACTTTTTCCCGGTTAATAATTTCATCCGGAACTACATCTCTAAAAATACGTTTTAAAGGGGCTTTGACAATGCCTTTTTCCATGCGATATTCAAAAGGGACGCCTGCCATACGCTCTACAAGGCGATGGTCTACAAAAGGCACTCGAGCTTCCACAGAACAGATCATGGTAGAGTTATCTAACCGCCTCAAAAGACCGTGTAGATGCGCGGTTTGAAAAAAAGCGGCCACTATATTGACGCAACTGCCGTAACTTTTAAAAGGCGCGATAACATCTTCGATAATTTCCAAATCGTCATTGGAGCCGTAGGAATAACGTGTGTCGAACTCCTTAATATCCCATTTATTACGAAAGGCCCATTGGAATATACGGTGATATCCGAAAAATAACTCATCGGCCCCTTCTCCGCTCAAAATAACTGTGTTTTTTTTCTTAACCGCTTTCGTCATCTTATAAAGAAGAACCTCGTTTGGTACGGAAAGAGGTTCATTCCGCTTTTCAAACATAAAACGAGCCAATTCAATAAACTCCTCTTTGTGTAGCTTTATTTCATAATGGCTTGTCTTTAAATATTCAGCTGCCTTTCGCGCCCATTTAAACTCGTTTTTATCAGGGAATCCTACTGTCCATGTATGTGGTTTTTTGGCAAGGGCAGCTATGATTGTGCTGTCCAGACCGCCGCTCAGATAACTACCCACTTCTACATCGGAAATACAGCGGTATTCAACCGCGCTCTTAATCAACCACTGTAATTCTTCGTCAGAGGGAGGCCTCTGTTCACCTTCCGATAAACGCCAATATCGCACCGTTTTCCCGCCCAGCATGTAATGTCCCGCCGGAAACATACTTATGCCTTTGAATGCTGTTCGGCCGTTAAAAAATGTCCTCAGTTTGCGGTATTGGCGCAGGCCTATTTCGTCAAACTCGGTTTTATCGCTTAACTTCAATAATGGCGCGATTTCAGAAGCAACTGTCAGGCCTTCTGTCTTGTTTATTATATATAGAGGTTTAATGCCAAGTCTGTCTCTGGCAATAAAAATATCTCTTGTCTTTGCGTCAACTATACACAGGGCAAACATTCCGTTTAATTCATCCAACATCCTCGGTCCTCGTTGGGCAAATAATTCTATAAGCACCTCTGTATCCCCGCTTGTCTTTTGTCTTATGTTGTATTTTTCGGCCAATTCCCTAAAATTATAGATTTCACCGTTAAAGATTATTGAATATCTCTTATCGGCAGAGTTAAAGGGCTGGTTACTGCGGTTATCCAAATCAATAATACTGAGGCGATTGTGACCTAACTGTATATTTCCGAAAGAACTATAACAACCGGATACATCAGGTCCGCGGTGCTCCATAAGATTAAGGGCGTTTATAAAATCACCTTTTTTTACATTTGGATTGTTAGTAAATAAAATACCGCACATATAATGATGCCTTTTCTGACCTAAATAAGTTTTTGATCATCTATCATCTTTTTAAATTCCCCGCTTTTTTGATATAATCCGCCGTAGGCGCCTTCTTCGGCTACCTTCCCCTCATCCATGACATAAATATAGTCGGCATTTTTTATGGTTGAAAGCCTATGCGCTATAACAATCATCGTCTTTCTACCCTTGAATTCTTTGAGATTTTCATAAATCTGATTTTCTGATTTGCTGTCCAATGAGCTTGTTGCCTCATCAAGTATTAGAAGCTTTGTATCTTTATATAATTCTCGCGCTATGGTTATTCTTTGTCTCTGACCGCCTGATATATCAAGACCGTTATCGCCAAGCATAGAATTTTCTTTTTCGGGAAGGTCCTGTATAAAGCCCGTTATATGAGCCATTTTTATGGCCCCTGTTAATTTATCCTTGCCGACGTCCTCGCTCCACAACGTAATGTTGTCCTTTACACTTGCGTTGAATATTACATCTTCCTGCGTGATATATCCTATATTTTTTCGCAGGGTTTTTAAATTAAGCCTGTCATATCCTATATCGCCAAATGATATTATTCCGGATGCGGGCTTTAAAATTCCCGCGATCACATTAGCAATTGTCGATTTGCCCGATCCCGAATGCCCGACAAAGGCCACTGTCGATCTCGGCTTAATATCTATATTGACGTTATCGAGCGCCTTTTTGCCATTAGGAAATATTACCGTAACGTTTTTAAGTATGATACTTTTATCGAAATCGGGTGCCGGGCCTTTTAAGTTCAGAACTTCTTTATTTTCTTTTAGCTCCTTTTCAAACTTATTAAAGGTCTCTATGCTGCCTTTTGCAGCTAGAAATTTTCGGTATGACGATTGCAGTGTCAAAAATTGCCTGGCGGCCTGTAAAAATAAAAATATCAAAAATATTATTTCATTGACACTTCTCTGTAGCGCTACCACGTAGTAAAATAAAAGTCCTACGACAGATATAACAACTACAGATTCAAACGCATCTTTTGAAAAAGACTGTAAGAAAAATATTCTAAATCTTATAAGGCCTAACTTTTCATTCAACCTGTTGATAATTTTTGAAACCTTATCATTGGATAAAGTTGCCTTGAAATATTTAAATTTGCCCAAGGCCTGAAAAAGGATAGAATGAAAGCTTCCGTGTAAAAAGCTGTAATCCAGAGATGCCTGACTTACCAATCTGTTAAGTCTTAATGTCAAAAATATGATTGCGGGACACAGGACCATGACAACAACGCTTATTTTGGGATTGAGCATAAAAGAAAGCGCAATATATACCAAGGCCAATATTGTATATTTCAAAACCTGAGAAAATGTGCGAAAAGCATCAATGACACCGGCTATCTCGCGGACAATCGCATTGTTCATATATCCTATTTCCTTTTTGAGTATATAGGTATAATCGGCTGAAAAGGCGCTTTCTAATACATTGCGTCTTAATTTTACCAGGATATCGGACATAAGCTTTCCCGCGTAACGCGCGTAAGAAACCAAAAATATCACCCTGAAAACAAAAAATACGGTTATGAGAATCAGGAAAAGACGAAAAGAAAAATCCAGCCCGAAAAAACCGAATACGGCCTTTAATATTCTTGATAATTTATCGTCTCCGAAGCCGGTCTGCAGAACGGGTAAGAATAAGGTTATACTGGCCGCTTCTATAAAACCCGCAGCCATCATAAGGGCCAGTAGATAATAAATCCTGCGCCCTATGAAACCCCGCCATCGCATAAAATATTCAATAAGGTACCGCATTTTTTAGTTTTTCCCGCGACAGAATATCATATAAAAAATTGTAAAATTCCTGTCTGGTGTCGGGAAATCCCTCCTTCATCAAATTTGGATTCCTTTTAACTGTTATCTTATCGTCTAATATGCCTTCTACCGCGCCTTCCAATTGTTTCTTGTTTCTATAAATACAAAAATCGCAAAACCTGCCGCCATAAGATGTCCGTCCTATTTCAGCGAAAAATTCGGGATCATACTGGCAGTATTCGATAACGGGAACGCCTTGGAAATATGCGTCAAACATCGTACAGGAATAGGCATTGCCTAAAATAAATTTTGCCTTAGACGACAGAATGAACGGATGACCGTAGTCAATGACATAATTTTTATATCCGATTTTATCAAGTGCCCCCTCAACCCTCTTTATATCCGTAGTTACATGCGGCTTGAACACTGTCTTGCATCGATTGTTATATTTTTTTAATACGGATAATGACTCTTCGACCAGCTTAATCATTTCAGGTTCTTCGAGGCAGGAACGCCGCTTATATGTGTTCGTTAGGATATATAGAAAATAATCACCGTCATTTATCACCTTGTTTCTACGAACGGCTTCTGTGCTAAATTTAGACCAGGCGGGCAGTTTCCGCGTAAAACCCACCTTGACCATCTTGTCTTTTGGGGCATCTATATTTAACGCAAACTTAAATTGATCCGAATCCAATGCGGTTAAAAAATAATCGTAGCGGCCTTTAAAGAAACTCGCCTCATAAACTGCGCCCTTTCTTCTACGCGATATCGACGAAAGAATGTTGACGTTTTTAAGAAGTTCATAGGACTGCACTGTTAAATAAACCTTTACTTCCTTGATCTTCGAAACCACTCTTAATAGCTTCATTGCGAAATTGTGAAGGGGCAGTGCATCAACATCTTTAAAAATAATGTTATCCTTACGCGAAAGCGTCAATATAAATCTCGCCAGTCTCAATAAAGTAATAAATTTGTTTCTGCCCCTAATCGCATATAACTGTGAATCTAACGCCTTTAAGGCCTCCCATATATTATAATTTTTCTTGACGGCATTCATGTGCTTCTCGTTTCGGAACGCGATAATAACTTTCGTATCCGGATAACACATTTTGGCTTCCAGTAAAACAGGCAGTAATCCGTCTATGCCGGCAAGTTTGTTTTTACATAAATAAACGATATTTTTCTGCATACTTTATCTATCTCTTAAACCTTTATTTTTAAACCCAGTCCCCCCCGCAAACAGCGATAGTCTGTCCGGTAATATAAGAAGCGCCTTCGGACAAAAGGAACATAATCAGTTCCGCTACTTCCTTTGTCGTTCCTGCTCTTTTCATGGGTATTGACTTGACCCTCTCACGCAGCTGCCTTTGCGTCTTATTCATCTTCTCTGTATGAAACTTTGTCAAAATAAACCCGGGGGCTATGGCATTGACTAATATATTATCCCTTCCGCAATCCTTGGCCAAACGCTTTACTATACATTCAACGCCTGCTTTTGCGACACCGTATGCAAGTGACATCGCGCCGCCTCCGTGTGAAGCGGATGAAGTACTCATAAGTACGATCCTGCCGCCCTTGGCTTTCATGTGGCAAACTGCCCTTTGAGCTAAAAAAAACGGCATTATCATATTATTCGATAAATCGCAATACCAATCTTCTTCTTGCAGGTTCCTCCAAAGGACGGGTCTTTTTATGCTGCCTGACATCTGCACTAAATAATCAATGCCTCCGGCCCAGTTTACGAAATCATCAATAATGTCGTAACAAGATTTGGAAGAATTGAGATTTTTCTTAAATTTTTTGAGTTTTTCGCCTTCCTTATATTTCGACAATGCCCGGCCATTTTTGTTATAATGCAGCCCCAAAACAACGCCTGATTTACACAGCATCTTGTTGAGAGTTGTCGACAAATCGGCGCTTGCCCCTATAACCAGTATCTTTTTATTGCCTGTTTTCATAAATGTACCTCTCCTGTACGTATTTTACCGCCGCCTTGACAGATTCTTGGGTTCCCGCAAATTGTTCTTTCATCTCGATAGAGACAAAGCCGTCGTAACCCGACTTGAAAAGCGCCTTACCGATCGGCCGGTGATCCAAACCCGTATAACCCGGAGGCGCAAGTCCGGGATCGCTTATATGAAAATGTTTCAGCATAGAGGCGTATTTTTCAAAAACACCTGAAAAATCCTCCTTGGAGTCGAGCATTGCCTTGACATCTAAATGTAGCCCGAAGCCGGGGCTATCTACATCCCGCACAAGCTGATAGCCCTCCTCGGCAGTCTGTATAAAATCGCTCTCGCTTGGCCCCAGGGGTTCAATGCAAAAGCAAACATCATATTTTTCTGCCTCTCGAGCTAAATCGCGAAAAGTGTCCATGGCTATTCTATAGCACCTATCATAATTGTTGTCGCCGATTTTTCTGCTTTTCGGAGACCCGTAAACCAAAATGCCCGTTGAAAGACGACCTGCCAGCTTAATCAGATTTTTCAAATAAGATACCGTAATACGTCGAATAGATTCATCACCGAAGAGATAAAAATTAGGTTTATTGTATAACAACGCATGAAATGCCGAAATTGAAAGTCCGCATCTCTTAACTAGCCTTTTTAAATGCTCTATTTCTTCTTTTTTCGCATTAACCGGTTCTTTCCATATGCGGCTTGGCGCAATTTCAACGCCGTCACACCCCAAATTCCTCAAAAGGATAAGGTACGACTTTAACTCATCATTATTCCATGCGATATTCGATACTGACAGCTTCATACGTCTTTCCCCGCGCCCTTTTTACGCAGCCAGTATTCAACTTGGTTTATCTGCCATTCATAATCAACGTCGAGCCCGCCTAATTGCTTCAGCGGATATATCCTTTTCCCCATCCACCTTTGAGGCAGCAATCCTTTCTTTATGTTATCCAGGCATCTTGAGCGTATTACAGAAGCCCCCATGTCCGCAAACCAAACATCTCCCTGAGAATCTCTGTCACAACTAAGTGTTTTGGGATCGCCAAACGTCTCAAAAGGAACAAAAGGTCTCAACAGGCCCTCCTTATCGATCCTCCTTGCTCTTAGCGGGCTCCACATATTGTATTTTGATACGGTAACGCATGAATCGTAATCAGGGCGCTCTTTTAATATGGCAATACCTTTAGAAATTGTCGCTGACGTAACTGCAGGTGCATTACACATCATTAGAACAACAATCTCTATAGGTTTTTTCGCTATTTTTTTTGCCTTATTATAAGCGTGTACGTATACATCTTCTCCGAGAGCCTGGTCGGTACAAAGTTCGGGCGGCCTTTTAATAATCTCGACCCCGTTATCTTCCGCAAGTTGCATAAGAGACTCGTCATCTGTCGAAAGATATATTCTATCAACCTCGGGGCACATTTTGACTGCCTTTATCGGATAATAAGCAAGGGGTTTGCCTAAAACTTTATGCATATTCTTTCCCGGAAAACCTTTGCTCATTTTTCTTCCCATCAATAAGGCAATTATCATATCTGTTCCTTCTCCGTAAGTTTGCATATTTCACTGTCTCTCAAATAACAACCGTTGCAAGCCGGGATTGTATGCGAAACTCCTTTCTTATGGGCATCCCTTACGGCATTCAATTTTTCAGAATGCCATGCTTCTTTTATCGAAATATCGCCCGCGTTACCCAACGCCAACAGGGCATCATCGTCATGGTTGCACGGTAATATAGTCCCGTCCCAAAAGACACACATCCTTTGCCATATCTGCGGACACGCCCACGGATACTGAATACCTCTTTTTTTGTTTTTCATATCTTTATAATCGAGAAATCCAACTTCATCTACGCGTCGGATCCAAAATTTTCTGTATGCCTCGAAATCACATTTTATGTCCGGCAGCATTACCGTCTGGATCCTTATCCTTGGATACTTGACGCTAAGTTTACTTTTTAATAATTGTAAATTCTCAATATTTCCCAAAACAGTCTCATAACGTGCCCCTACCCTGTATTTCTCGTAGACATCTTTTGTATGGCCTTCGAATGAAATCGAAATTCTATCAAGTCCGGCGTCAATGAGTTTTTTCGATACTTCTTCGGTAAGGAGCATCCCGTTAGTGTTAAAATAGACGTCTTTTAATCCCTTCTTCTTGGCATAGCGGATAAACTTGTCTATTTCGGGATGCAACAAAGGCTCACCTCTGACGTTGAACTTTACACCATACAATCCGTTTTCAAAACCTTCGTCTATTATTTTCTTTACGATGTCGAATTTAACAAATCCTTTTTTAATCTTTTCGGCCCTCCAGGTAGTCGCGCAAAAAGGGCATCTTAGATTACAGGCGCTTGTTGTCTCGATATCTATAAACAAGGGAAAATCCCCGAGGTAAAAATCCCTGGGCCATTCCACCCATTTCCTACGGTATTCCATAAAATCTTTATCATTGCTTTTAAAAAGATCGCTGCCGGCAATGCGGTGATAATTTGAGTTTGGCTCTATTGTTATTTTATCTTTTGACATTAAAAAACCCTTTTTTTAAGAGACGCCTTTTGATTAAACGCCTTTTTATTCATGAATTCTTCGAAATGTTTATATCCTTTGATACCTCCCCCGCAGTTAATGCCTACAAAGTTGATTTTACATTTAACGGCTGCGCGCCTGTCGCTTTCTGTGTCTCCAAAATAAAAACATTTTTCTGGATCCAAATTGTATTTCCTCAACAGCTTCCGAAGGTTGTCAACCTTGCTATTCGGAGAACCTAAAACTTCTTTAAAATATTTTTTTAGCTTTTTAGCTTTGACTATTTTTTTTATTTCGGGTCCGGGTGTCGCAGAAACCACAAAACAGCTTTTTTCGCATTTATGGGCTATGCCTATAAATTTTCGCGCCCCTTTTAAAAAAGGGGCTTTCACGGCTTTGTCAAAAACTATCGCGGAAAATTTCCTATCAAGAATTCGCATTTCCTTCTCCGTTATGCGTCTGTTTAAAAACCGTGTGTAAAAATACTTAAATTTTTCATATCTGGAAACTCCTCCGTGATTCCTATGATAATCCATCATCTCATTTACCGCGTTCTTGCCGTATTCTTTGAAAATAAGGCCGAATGCCGTCGTTTTGATATCTATAGTATCGGCTATAACGCCGTCAAAGTCAAAAAATAAGGCGTCAACATAATGAATGTCAAAAACTTTTTGCGCTTTCATGTTTCTCTCATTTATGATCAATGTACGATATTCAAGAAGATACCGCCGCAAATACCGTTGCGGGCGCACCGTCCGCGTTCTTGATTAAAAGCGGCGAAACCATAACAAAAGCAGGGGATTTTTTTAACTGGTCCAGTTTCATATCTTCCAAAAGGACAATCCCCCTTTTTAAAAATTCCCGATGCGCCCTGCGGCCTTCCTTTCGATCTATCGGGGAGGAAATCGATATGCAATCTATGCCAACTGCCCTCAAAGACGGCATTTTCTCCTTGAAATAGGCTGCCAGCGATGAGCTCAAATAAGGATACCCTTCGTAATACATGCGTTTACGCCTATAGTTCTCAAGGCCTGTCTTTATAAGGAGCAATTCCGTGCGTTTATTAAGATTTTTAAAAAGATTTCTTTTTATCTTTTTTTGAAAATTCGATTTTACCTTTACCAACTGGACATTATTGAATATCCAGAATCGCGGCTTATAATCGGAAAGGGACCTGCCATCTCTTAGAAAATGCGAAGGTAGGTCTACGTGGGTAGAGGCGTGATTCGGAAATTCCAACAGCATGGAATTATGAGGGCTGCCCTTTTTTATCTCTCCGACAGGCCGAATATTGACTTTGCCTTTGCCTCCGTATAAAGGCGTCTTCCGGCTCATAAAGTGCGATAAAAATACAATTTTTTCTTTTTTTAGGGACTGCTCGTTACTTCGCCTCATAGACCTCCCCGCAGCTAAGGCTTTCTTTCTTTTTAAAAACCTTCCAGGCGGCAAAGCGTTTTTCAATTTTGCTTGTCTTTTCCATGCCGACTTTTTTTCTGAGACTTGTTTCGCGCGAAAAATAACTCCAGAATATATCGTCTCTGCATGCTTCTTTGTAGTAACGTGAGGCGGACTCGATTTTGCCCCAATAGCCGCGCAAAAGTTTTTCTACCGCTTCATAAAACGGTTCACATCTATTATTCTCAAGCTCACCTATTTCTTTCAACCCTAATTTCTTGCGGAAGACATTGACATAGGCGGTATCGGTATGGACGAAATTATAGGAAGCATCGTCTATAGCTACGATATCTCCGTCCGAAAGAAATTTCTGTATAAGTTTAATCTCCGCAAGTGACGTATCCAGGACATGAGTGCTGTCTTGAAAAAAGAAATTTACATGATCGGTCAATTCGGATAGGATAGGCAGCCCTAAATGAGGCGAAAGGCTGTTGTAGGCAACAAGTTTCCAGTGCTCATTTATATTTTTGTTTATCACATTGCATAATGTCTCGTTGCATACCTTCCTTAAAAATGAACCCTTTTCCCCGTTCATCTCCCATGAAAAAGATGTGCCGCCGTACTTTAAGGCGTAATAAACAATGGCTATCGTGCTGGCGCCGACTCCGGTTTCTACTATTACGTATTTTTTGTTCTCTTTAAAAACCTGTCGCCCCCTCTCCTTAAGTAGTTTTGACAAAGCTATAAATTCCGAATCCGGAATGGAGTTGCACCATTTAGGAAGCATTCTCTTTATAGATAAAAGGAATCCGATATCGTCCTTTTTTATTTCCTCCGGCGTTCCGAAGTAAAAATCATACATAAGCTACCTCCGTGTTTTTTGAACTTTCTTGTCATTTTGGTTCCGTGGCGGCGAAAAATATTTTTGCACATATTCCTCTCGTAGGGCATAAAACATCTTTTCGCCATGCGGAGTAAATTTCTCAGCCAACTCTATATCGCCCCACCGCGATTTGTCAAACCTGACATAAAGTGAATATGTTTTTATGATTCCTTTGATCTTCTCTTTTGGAAACTGCGGCATATTCAAAACCGGTTCTCCCGTCAGGCAGCTTGTGGGAGTATTTTCGTCTATATAACCCAATTTAACGGACAGTTCTCTAAGGGGCGTTCCATGATAGGGAACAAAAGCATAGCAATTCATCGTATCGACCTTATCGGCGATTTTTCTATTTAACTCGATGGTATCCATAGCAAGCTCCCGTGTTTCAGTAGGAAATCCTACAATGTTGTTGATACTGAGACCTCCTTTCAGCGAATAATCTGAAATAATATCTACAGATCTTATAATCAAATCATTGCTGACGTTCCTATTTACTATTTCTCTGCGAAATTTCTCGTTTCCGTGTTCAATTCCTATACTCATTCTATGCAGGCCAACTTCTTTTAATTTTTTAATCCTATCCCCCTTAACCGTTTCGGGCCTGGTCTGGCACCAAAAAGGCAGTTTGATATCTTTATACATCTCGGCAAATTCATCAAGCTCTTTGTCGGTATAAGTAAAGAAAGAATCCGCCCAAAAATAGAAATATTCCGCCCCGCATTTATTTTTGTAAAATTCCAATTCTTTCTTGACTTTTTTAATCTCCTTTTTACGAAAGAAACTTCCCCCGTGCAACTCTCTGTACAATCTATTCTGCGCCGGAGAATTGCAAAAGCCACATTGATATAGACATCCCCTGTGTGTCTCCACGGGAAACATTCTGTAGATCTCGCCCGCCATTGGTCGGTAAAATCTTGCCTCTTCAAAAAGTGAAAAATCAAGCAGTGGGTTCGTATCTATATCCTTAACCTTGCGTATTGGATTTTTGATTATTTCTCCGTCCTTGCGCTTTATCCACAGATTACTGATGTCGCAATAATCCTTTTTCTCCCTCAATCTCTGGCATAACTCCAAAAGGGCGTCTTCACCCTCTCCGATACATACAATATCTATCTCGTTGTTCCTGATGACCTTATGCGCTGCGAATGTGGGAAAAACGCCGCCTGCTATAGTAAGTACATTATATCTTTCGATATGTCGCAAAAGCTTTAGCCCAAGAGGAAAAATGTCCTCGGTCGCAGATATAGCAACCAAATCCGGCTGGAATGAATCCATTAATATTTCGAGGTCATCAAACATATTCGTCTTCTTTAAGGTAACCTTTTGGCTGATATCGAACGGCCTCACGGCCAAATGTTTTTCTTTTTCCTTATCAGAATCAAATTCCCCGACTTTATAATAAGTCGTATCGAATAATCCTACGCTAAAACCATTGTTCTTCAATATTCGTGAAAAAAGGGCAATCGCCGGCGGAAGCATATTCATGCCCTGAAGATTGGGGTATATAAATAATACCTTAAATTCTCTCATAAGTACCAAGTCCCAATATATATCTCATTTAAGACACCGGGTTCATTTTCTTGCGGGTATTGTATTTTACGCGAAGGTTCCGATCGGCGTACATACTATTTAAAAGATCAAGTACGCCTTGACCTAAATCAACATGTGCGAAATCGCTTATTTTTTTAGCGAGTTTTGGGGAAAAATTATAAGGCGTTACATCATAATGCTCTTCGCAGTCGGCTTCCACAAACTCCAATCGGATATTGTTGCCCATCATCTCCTTGATCATTAACAAAAGGTCTTTTACTTTTATCTGATGATGGCCCGACAAAATAGCATATTGATTTCTGAATTCTTCACTTAAAATCTTTACGCTCAGTTGGGCCGCATCATACACATGTATATATTCTCTGACCTCCTCACCGTTTCCGTAACGTGTAATCTTGCCTTTTTCCAGGGCTTCTTTTAAAAAATCATGGACTGAATTTTTGCACCCGGCTCTCGGTCCGTACAGGGAGCCGTATCTTAACACGGTAAAATCCAAGTCATATTTCTTATTGTAATTTTCTATAATCAACTCGCAGGACTGCTTGCTGCTACGGTAGAACGTTCCTAAATTGCTATAGACATAGACCGTACTCGCGAATACAAACCGTTCAACCTTATTTTTACGACATCCCTCCAATATATTAGTGGTACCCATGATATTAACGGCAATAGTCTCCGTTGGATTATCCGACGCCTCTTCGATATCGGCAATAGCTGCGAAGTTATAAACTATATCCTTGCCCGCAATCGCTTCCTCTACTTTGCCTTTATCCATTATATCGCCTTTTATAAAGATTTGGCCTTTTTTTAAATACGGACTTTCTTCAATGTCATATACGGTTACCTCGTAGCCTTCTTTTGTAAGACAGCCAGCCACATGACTACCTAGAAAACCGCTGCCGCCAAATACTATTACTTTTTTCATTTTTTCACTCCTTTTTCTTTAATCCCTTTATTAAATTTTCTACTGCTTCGACCTCCATTCTTACTCTAGACTCTCTGGCGTAAGAACCGATGTGCGGTGTCAATATGAGATTGCCAAGCTCTATTAAAGGGCCATTATAAGGCTCATTTTCAAATACGTCTAACGCCGCGCCAGATATCCTTCCCTCTTTAAGAGCTTCAAAAAGCGCGTTCTCGTCTACTATATCAGCCCTTGATGTATTTATTAGAAAACTGCACGGTCTCATAAGGCCAATCTCATTTTTAGAAATCAATTTCTTTGTCTCTTTCGTAAACGGCAAATGTATACTGACAACATCCGATTTTTCTAAAAGAGACTTTATATTGAGGTAAGTCACTCCAAATTTTTCAGAAAAGTTTTTGTCTTGTATTTTATCATAGGCCAAAAAAACCAAGTCAAATCCGCTCATCAATTCGACAAGTCTTTTCCCGATTCTTCCAAGGCCGATTATTCCTATCGTTTTTCCATTTAAGGCATAGCCCATAGGCTTTTTCCAGTTGCCACTGCGTACGCAGTGATCTGCCAAAACAATGTTTCGCAAAGAACCGACTATAAGACCTATAGTCAACTCCGCTACGGCGTCCGTAGCTGCCCCGGGCGTATTGAAAATCTTTATCTTACGCTCCCTCGCAGCATCCAAATCGACGTTATCCAGACCTATGCCACAGCGGGAGATAACTTTCAAATTACTTGCCTTGGATATTATACGGCGGGAAATGATTTCTGTACCCGCCACCACACCGCTTATATCTTCGCCATACAGTCTTAACGCCTCTTCTTCGGACAACTTGCGCCCGAAAGGATTCATAACTATTTCAATACCTTCGGAATAAAGTTTCTCAATGGGTGTTTTATCATACTTGCCGAACGAACTTGTCGTTATTAAAACTTTCATATTTAGATCGCCTTATGAGTCGTGAAACGGTTCCTGATTTTAGTTGGGAACATATAACGGATTATAAATTGATTATTTTGTTTTTCGGGTTTTTGTGACAAGGCACGCAAAAGTTCTTTTTCGTTAAAAAAAATACGATTTCTTTCGTCAAATTTTGTATCAATAATCATGCATCTTTTTTTAAGAAGTTCCATTGCTTCGGGAAACGCTTCATGCCTTTTATAGCTTAAATCAAAAGTTATGACTGGTTTATTAGTGCATAACGCAACTGAAAATGCGGTTGTAGTTATGCTAGGAAACAAAAACACGTCTACCTTATCAAGATGATTTTGTAAATAACCCTTTAATACATGAGCTTTACTTTCAAAAATGTCCTTCGTTTCGCTCATCCTGTGCGGATGCGCTTTGTAAAAAACATCGTAGCTGTGTCTTTTAAGAAAATCTATAAGTCTTAATTCCATATCCAACCGCACAAGGGCAAATGAGCCCGTAAAGGGCTTGCGCCACTGGGAATGCGGATAACCTATAATCATAACTTTCTTATTCCTTGAAGAAATTTGTTTTTTACGATGCCTCTTCCATAGTTTAAAATATTCGTCGGTTTCCGCAAAGAGTATGTTCAATTTATTATCTTTACATTTCGAATGATTGGTTTTTATTCTTTCATATAACCTTGCGCTTTCGGAATTATATGTGACAAAATTATTAACGGTTGGGATATCAAAATGATTTACAAGCAACGCGGGATGGTTAAGAAAGCCTGTATCGCCGCCGTGCGCTATCATGGTAACGGTACCGCCGTGTTCCTGAACCGCCATACCTGCTGTTATATAAAATTGATTACCGCGCCCGGATATCAGTAAATCAATCTTTTTTTTGCATTTTAAATTTTGTTTTATCGATTCTGATATCCTTGCGGCATTCATTATTTCTTCTTCGGCCAAACGTTGCAGGTGCTCTTTATGCGCCGATGAAAGGGGTATATCTCTCTTTGAGGCAATAAGATTTAATCTTGCGACAAGGTCTTTTGAGCATTGACATACTCTGCTTTTAAAATCTTCTGGTAATTCAAATTCGGCATCTTTCGGCAACCAATCGGACTGCGAGGTAAGATAAACCCAATCAGAATATGAAGTTAGATACTTTTCTACAAGCGGGTTAATCGATCCTACCAATTTAACGATTGTCTTATTTTTCATAGATAGTGGGTGTAATAAAATATGTTTGTTGCATATAATTGATTTTGCAATCGATTTGACTTTCTTGCTTAAAAGCGGTATCTTTTCCTTGTATTGATTTATCCTTGAAATGTGCGTATCTATATCACCGCGCAAAAGTAAATTCCTATACCACCATGTACTATTTAAAGACAAGATATCCATTCGCCTTGATTGTATTGCCTTCATAACTTTCAACACATGTAAAAAATTGGCATACTCAAGGATTAAAAACCTGTCCTGAATAATTAACGGGATCTTTATGTCCCTATTTTGCTTGCTAATTTCATTGACAAAAGATTGATCTATATCTTTATAAATAGAAATAAACTCATCATCCGAAACCGGCCAGAAAAAATTCTTTTGCCATTTATCTATTCCGTATTTTTTAACAGCGAATATATCTACGGGAAATTTATCGTCTGGCATTATTTTTTTTCTTTCTCATTTTATTATAATGGTCGCGGGTTATTGCTAATTGAACCACATCTTTATATTTACCGTCGTTAAAACGGTACTGAGGAAAAAAACCCTCTCTTTTCATGCCCGCTTTTTTACAACTTTTGATAGCGCCAATATTATCTACGATCGCGCCGCTATGGATGCGGTTAAGATTCAAAGTATTAAATGCGTAGTCAATAACCAATTCCAACGCTTCCGTTCCGTAACCTTTGTGCCAATATTTTCTATCTCCTATTAAACGCCCGCAATTAGCGTGACGATTAATCCAGTCTATATTGCCGATTTTTATATTGCCTATATACTTATCGTTCTTTTTGACGACAATGCCAAATATAACATCTGTATTAGAACCCATTATTTTTGAATAATACTCCGACAGCTGTGAAAATGATACCGGTTTTACTCCTGAGGCAAGATATCGGTTAGCTTCGGGGTCATTTATCCAATCGTAATACCCGCTATCCATATCTTTGAGGTCTAAAGGCCTTAAATATATCCTTTTTCCGATAATAAATGGGGATTTCATAAATGTTTCTCCTTCTTGATTAACGTAAACTTTAGAGGGGTACCTTTGATAATCTTCCTGGCAGATGTTTTACCTAATAAGGTTTTTAAATGTCTGGGATGTAATCCATGCGAAGGCCTTACAGATTTTATATTCTCCCCTGTAAATAATTCTCCCTTTTTAATATTCTTCACTACGAATAACGAACGTCTTAAAATTCTGTTTCTTCTTTGTATGGTTGTCAGCTTTAGCGTGGACTTCCCCAATGCTGCTTGAGCTAATCTGGCATTATATACCAATGAGCCAAATTCGTCCGGTTCTAAAGAGAAAAAGTTGTCAGGCGTTTTGATTTTTCTTGAAATCGTAATATGTTTTTCTATGACAACCGCACCCAAAGAAACTGCGGCTACTGACACGCCTATATCTAAAGTATGATCCGAAAGTCCTACCTGACAATTAAATATTTTCCTCATGGAATCTAACGCCTTAAGATTCATTTCCTCCGCTTTTGCTGGATAATTGCTCACGCATTTAAGTAATATTATATCCTTCGCTCCTGCCCGCCTTGCCGCGGCAACTGCCTCTTTTATTTCAAAAATAGTGGCCATGCCCGTGGAGATTATTAATGGCTTACCGGTTTTTGCCATATATTCAATCAACGGCAAGTCAACTAATTCAAAAGAAGAAACCTTATGTAAGGGGACCTTGAGTTCTTCCAGAAAATCAACTGATGTTTTATCAAAGGCGCTGGCAAAAAATGTAATCCCCAAATTATCCGCAAACTTTTTCAATCTTTTAAACCAACTCCAAGGCGTGTATGCCTTTTTATACAAATGGTATAAAGTCTGGCCTCCCCATTTAGGATGTTTTATCTGAAAAAACTTGTTATTGACATTTACGGTTATGCTATCAGGTGTATAAATCTGGAATTTCACAGCATCTGCCCCTGACTCCTTTGCCCGTTTTATGAGAGTTTTGGCATGGTTAAAATTTTGACCATGGTTGGATGACACCTCTGCTATTATAAAAACTGGCTGGCCGCTGCCTATTTTACGTCCAACTATATTGATATTTTTTTCCATGATCCATACCCATATAAAACGGCTTAGCCGAATAACACTGCATTCTCCGGCAGTCCAATTCTAGTTTTTTCGTTCTTCTCAACAACCATTTTAAATACTTCAAATGAAAATTCGTTCAACCTCTCCCTGGATATATGCAAAGGAAAATGGTAATAGTTAGAATATAAGTCGAAATGCTCATATCTCGGGGGATTATCTTTAATGAGCCCCAGGTTCATAACATCTCGATACAATTTTGTGCCGGGTAATGGTATGAATTTAGATATCGCTATATTATTAGCGGGTATTTCTTTGATTAAATTCAAGGTTTTTTGCATATCTTCCCAGGTCTCCTCGGGTAAACCAAACATAAAATTTACAGACAATTGTATGCCGCTTTTTATTATCATTTCCACGACCTGCATAATTTTTTTTATACTTAAACGTTTGTTTATATAAGTCAACATCCTGTCGGAGCCCGATTCTATTCCTAATGTGATATCCCAGCATCCCGCGTCTTTAATAACGGCGAGCTTTTCCTTATCGATCGTATCTACATGCGCTTGGCACCGCCATGAAATATTCAAATTTTTCCTCATTATAAAATAACATAAATCAAAAAGCGTTTTTTTATAAACCATGAAATTGTCATCCATAAAATTAATAATATTTCCATACTTTCTTTTTATGATCATGATCTCATTAAATATATTTTCAGCAGATCTCATGCGTAAATTTCTGCCCCAAAGAGCGCAAGTAGCGCAAAAATGACACTGCCACGGGCATCCTCTTCCGGCAAGTATATTTGAAAAAGAACTCTTTGTAAATCTTTCTGGAAATAAAAAAGAATTTTTATCAGGAAAAGGAATCAAGTCTAAATTTTTTATGAAGCCTCTATCCGGCGTCTTTATAATCTTTCCGTCTTTTTTATATAGGATGCCGCGGACGCTGATTGGATCTATTTTTTGCTCTATGCAATTCACTAAATCTACAATGGTATTCTCGCCCTCTCCCTTGACTACAAAATCCACATTATCATCTTCTGCGACTTCTTCCGATAATATAGTCGGATGAGACCCACCCATAATTACAGTCGCCTTGCTTATCTTCTTAACAATTTTAGCAATAATCAAAGCAGCGGGATAACTATTTGTCATGGTAGATAAACCTACGATGTCAGGCGAAAAAGAAACGACGACTTCTTCGATTTCTTTCCATATGGGATGATATTTGTCTTTTAACCCTTCCAAATACATCTTGTGGGTATTGGCTAAATAATCATAAGATGTATGACCATGTTTGCACAATTTCAATTCATGTTCCGAAAGGGCCTCACAATCATAATTAATCACATCGTGGTCATTCTTTAACATAGAAGTCAAATAGGCCGGACCCATAATCATGTTTTTAGAAGTTGCCCCACGAAATCTGAAATTTGGAGGTGTAATAAAAAGGATTCTCAATGCCCTAATCTCCATTTAGGCAGAACTTTAAGGTTCCGCTTTTTATACGTCATCCAGTCTTTGTCGGTAAATTCAAATATTATAACGTCTTTTTTGCCATCGCAAGTTAGCCTATTTTTTTTTCTAAAACCGAACTTTTTATAAATTCCTACTGCTCGGGTATTTGTTGATAATACTTTGGTGATAAGCAACCTGAATTTCATCTCTCCAAAAAATATATTCATCAAATACTGTAGTATGCTTTTACTCAACCCCTTGCCGCGATGTGTATCTTCGCCGATATAGAAACCCCACTCGGAACTCAAAGCCTCATAATTCATGTTAGTTAAGTAAGCAGTACCTATTGGAATATTGTCGGTAAAGACGATCCAAAATTTAGTATTACCGTTTTTTTCGAGTTTTTCTAGCCATTTTAAATGCTCATTTTTTGATATAATGTGTTGATTTAACATGGATAAGCGAACATCTTTTTTATTTCTCCATAATCTCGTTTTTTCTTTTATTTGATCATCCATTCTTAAAATATCCAGAAATTTGATGCCTGTCATCTTATAATCCTTACAACCTTAAAGGCTTCGGCATATTTAAGGCCTACGCTCGCGCCCCAATATTGCGCAGAAAGTTCTATCCCCTTTAAAGAACGCAAACTGCCATCATAGGTTATCTCTCGATGATATTCTTTTAATGCATTGAGCTTAACATCTAATGTCTCACTTATGTCAAAAAACATATCGGGTGAAAAACTTAAAGGATAATTCCATTCCGTAGAGGACACAATCTCAAAAGAATATATTCCTTTTACGCTTTCTTTGCATGATGGCCGGGTTGCCGTAAGAACGGCTTGATATACCATCCGATGATCGATATTTAAATCTCTTCCATAGTGGGTAAAAACAATGTGTGGCTTAACTTTATTTTTGACTTTTTCGATTGTCTTGACAATATCCAAAAGATCCACCCTGTCAAACCTGTTGTCCGGATAATCGCAGGTGACAATATTCTTCACGCCTATTATTTTGTTGGCTTTGAGCGCCTGTCTTTTTAATTCCTGAATATTATTTTTCCTTTTGCCCCTTATTCTTGTCTCATCCCTTGAGGTAATGCCTTCGCCTAATATAAGAACATGCGCTTCGTATCCTTCTTTTACGAGCTTTGCTACAGTACCGCCACATCCCAATACTTCATCATCTGGGTGCGCACACACTACCAAAAGTTTATTTGTATGCATAATTTAAACACTCCTCAATATCATTAAGTTTTTTTATATGCGCTATATGCGTCGGAATATCTTCTTTAATTGGGCCGTCGTCTATATATAAAAATTTTATTCCGACCGAGACAGATGCTAAACCGTCCACAGTATAGCAGTCTCCAACGCTCAGGCATTCGTCAGGGTCTAAATTGTATTTACTGCAAAGTTTTTTAAACCAGTAGCCGGACGGTTTTGAATATCTGTCAATTGCCACGATAATTTCATCGAAAAAATTTTTTATACCGAGAGAATGTATCTTATTGATCTGGGTTTGCGGATAGCCGTTAGTTACTAGAAACTGTCTTATGCCTTTGGATTTTATGCGCAGCAACATTTCGCGTACATCTTTTCTCAAAAATAAAATGGAATTATATCTTCTGTAGACTGCGAGAAGCTTTTTTTTGTTTACTTTCAAAGAGCATTTTTGAATAACCTTATCGACCGAATCACGTTTAAGCGGGCCGTTCTTCAGCCACTCATTTACCCAAACGCGTTTTATGTCTTCGGCATTAGGTAAAGAAAAATTCTTTATGCAATAATCTATCCTCTGGACAACATCCGCTATCTGAGGATAAATAGTATTGTCCAAATCATAAAAAATAGCTTTTATGTTATTCATAAAAATACTCGCATAAGTACCGTACCATTTTCAAGTTACGTGGTTTACCGTATTCAGTAATTTTTTTGCCTTCTTTTTCTTCTAATAGATTGTTCATTAAATCTACGCCGGCATTTATGGAAAAAATAATAGTTCCGCTGGGTCTCGGATTAAAATCCAATACGTAATATTTTTCCCTTGATTTGATTACCTGAATATTGTTAAGGCCATTTATGTTAAAGGTGCTGCAGAAATGCTCTAAAAATTTACTCATCGCGTTGTCATGCACAACTTCGCCTATTAAACTAACTCCCTTATGTTTTACGCGCTTTCTGGCAACTGCATTAACAACCTTCCTGTTGGCTGAGAAAAAGTCTATCGTAAACTCTGAGCCTTCCAGAAATTCTTGGATTATTAATTTTTGGGCGCTCCCAAATTTATTCAGTAGTAAATTTCGAAAATACCGCAAACTGTCCTCATTTTCCGCAATGTGAGTATTTTTTGTCCCATAACCAATCCTTGGTTTTATAACAACCGGCGGGCGTATATTTACGCCCGTTTCGTTATCTAGCAAAAAAGTCTTCGGATAATTAAATTTATTGCTTTTAAGCAAAAAATTAAATGCAAATTTATCATAGAAATCTATGATGTCTCTGCGGAAATTGATACTGAAAATATCTATCAAATCCCCTGGAATTTCTGAGGCATAAAACTTTTTATTCCATAAAATAATTTCGGGGTCAAGCCAACTTATAAAAATATCAACTTTATTACTTCTAATAATATTAAGTACTGTATCGGGATAGGCTTTGTCGCTTACCCCAGGTACGGATATAAATTTATCGACAAAATGCCTGCCTATCGCTTCAGAGTCTTTGTCTATTCCGACTATTTTGGCATCTAAATTTCTGAAGTACTTAACAATGCCGCTGATAGCCTGGCCGCCTACCGGTGAAAGTAGTATTGTCTTTCCGTCATTGCCTGTCATATTATATTCTCAACCTTCTATCTAGCCAGATCAAATTTGGGAAATAACTTGTATATGAATTTCACTTTTTTACCTATGCAAATTTTTCCCAGGCGTTTTACGATTTCTTGCGAATACTGTGAAATTATAAATAAAACGTCAACGGGATCATTTATTAAAACATCGGAGCTGACTATAGGTATACTAGAATGCAAAAATCCCATACGTGATTTTTCTTTGTCAGAATCTATTATATATCTCGCGCGAGAAAACTCTTTTACGCCTACCAGCATGCTTCCCGTAAAAGAACCCGCACCCCATATGCCTATTTTATGCCCGCTATCAATATGCCTCCTTATAGTCTCTTTAATGGCGGCTCTATTCTCCATCACTTTGCTTTCGAAGTGCCTTAATAGATTTTCTAATTCTTCTTCATAGCTATTCAAGGGCAGCCATCCTTTAATCGCATGTTTGGAAAGAATATAAATAACTCTATGTTCGAATTCTTTATAGTAAACAAACGGTATCTTCAATAAGACACCCACATAATCCATAAACTTTTTTGTTATAAATATTATATGCTGAGGATGAAATGCCATATCGCTGCTGTTAGCTATTAACCATTCCGGGTTAGGCGTTTCAAACATCACAATCCCATTCTGCTTTACAAGTTTCATTTGCTCGTTAATAAACTTTATGGGATCATCCATATGCTCTATTAAATGTCTGCTGAATACGATCTCAGCTTTTACGCCAATGGGCTGTTTTGTGGGAAAGAAATCATTTATTATGTCTATACCGTGTTCTCGGGCTATGCCCGCACCTCGTTTACTAGGCTCTATTCCCAGAACTTTTTTGTCTTTATTCCTAAGCCTGTAAAGTAATGAACCATCATAACAACCAATTTCGATTATAGTCTTCGCCATAGAAAATAACGGTCCAAAATCAAGTAAAAAGCTATCAGATTCAGTATGGGCTATTCCGAATTTCAACGTAGAGGGATAATTATAAAAATCTGAATACATACGGTTAATCTTCCTGCTTAAAAAATCCGATATATCTGAATAAATAAGTCCGCAATTATTGCAATAGGTATGCTGTAAAGAAATTATTTCTTTCATATCCGCGTATATCTTTTTCTTTTCTTTTTTAAGAATCGGCGTTTGCAAAAGTGGGTGTTTTATACGGAAAAAATCCATTGTATTTTTGCTATTACACGCTCTGCAAGTTTTCACAATAGCGCTCCCTCTTTAACAATTCTTCTGGCGCCTTTACCATCCACTAATTTCCTGCCTATGTTTGAAATTTTCTGTCTTACTTTTTGTGGTTTAAGTATGCGTAATTTTTTTTTGATTTTGGTAAAGATATCAATATCACCATAATGCCCGGCGTATTGAGCGAATCCTTTTTCTCGCATGGCTCTTATATTATTTATCTGATTTTCGGCCAAACAAAGTATTATAACTGGGAGTCCCATTCTTGCAAGTTCATATGTTGTCTGCCCGCCTGCAGAAATAGCTATATCCGATTCCGACATAATCCGCTGCATTTTCTTTTCGTCCGGATTATTAATCAATTTTGTATTATTATCCGCCGCATTTTTTATATCGTCTATATTCTGAAATCCGCTACCGAGAATTACTTTTTTAATAAGTTTAGGGAAACTACTTACTAACATCTTTAAAATTTCCGGAGTAATATTCAGCGTGTCGACGCCCCCCATAGTTATCATTACATTTTCTATATTCTCTTTTATGATGTTTCCCGGCACATTCCAAAATGTCTCTCTTATGGGTATATATTTAACCCCTAGTAAATAGGAAACGCTATTTTTTATTGGATAATACAACTTTTTCGCATACATGCTTCCGTTTACCACTACTCCTCTTGGGTATTCCAACCGCTTATTGTCGTCTATGCAAATAGGGATTTTGACTATTTTGGACAGTCGTTCGTAAATGTAGATATCTGCTAAATAGGAATCAATAATTGCAATATCCGCGTTTCTTACGCCTTCGAATAGCCTTCTTCTTTCTTTTATCCAATTAAATACCTGATAGCTCCGGACTTTCAACAAGCTTATGACACTATCGTCGCCGTTTACTATAAACTCCGGCTCTATTCCTTTTTCCTCAAAGGCCTGGCAGAGAGAGATACATCGCGTTATGTGGCCAATGCCTATATCCCTTCCGCCCTCGGTTATAATAAATACTTTCATATAATCAAGCCAATCGTTTAAACCCTGTATGACACACAGGACCTTTTAAGTACTTTTCCGCGCTTCCTTCTTTGATAATGCCGGAGATACGATTGAACACTTCGTTCAACGCCGAGAGATATTTATCTACATGCCTTTCGCTATGTGCGTATGAGGCGTAAAATGAAGTGGTGGCCAAAAAACCTTTATCCAGCATAAACTGGCTGAAAAGCGTTTTCAAGATTAATGAGTTTCCGTATTCAAAAGAAAAATGCCCCAATGGATAAATGCCGGATATCTTTACATTGAGGCGGTGCCTTTTTGCTGATTTCGCCCATCCGTTGTGGACGGTCCTGCCTATCTTTGAAAGATACGCCGGAACCTTATTTCTCTCAAGCTTCTTTATAGTAGCCAGAGCAGCCGCGGGCCCGATTCTTTCCGTCCAATACGTGCTGCTTATAAACGTGTCCTGGGCCGCGTTCATTACGTTTTTTGTCCCGATAATCGCCGCCATCGGATAGCCGTTGCTCATGCCCTTGGCAAATACGCACATATCGGGATAGACCTTGAATTTCAGGTGCGCCCCTCCTTTATATAGGCGCCACCCCGAGGTTATCTCATCAAATATGAGAAGTATGTTCAATTTTCCGGTGATTTTTCTTATTGTCTCTAAAAATGCCTTTTTAGGGCTCTGGCTCCTGATGGGCTCCATAACCACTGCTGCTATCTTGCTTTTATTGGCGTTTATTAATTTTAAAAAACCGTCTACGTCGTTATAATCGAAGGGAATGGCTGTGCCCTTTAAGCCCCTTGGCACGCCCTGTGGGTTTAATCCGGGCAATAGGTGCCCGTCCAAAGATTTATCATCTGCCAGATTAGATGAGATATACCAATCGTGCCAGCCATGATATCCGCAGAAAAGGATTATGTCCTTTCCTGTCTTTGCCCTCGCGATCCTCACTGCCGCCGCCATCGCCTCACCGCCTGTCCGCGCGAAGCGCGCCATCTCGGCCCAGGGGTGTATACCGCACAGCAATTCGGCCAATTCCGCCTCTTCCGGGCAATTGAGGGAAGTCATTGATGCCCCGCGGATAGCCCCTTTTACAGCGCCGTCAACATATGCGTCGGCATAACCCAGGATGCAAGAACCGATGCCCATATAACTCATATCGACATATTTCCTGCCGTCAAGATCCCATATTTCACAGCCCTTGGCTTTTTTATAATAAGCCGGCCATAAATCCGGAAGCGACATCTCGGGCCTTTTGGATAAAAGTTGCGTCCCCCCGGGTATCAACTTTTTTGCCTTTTTATAAAGAGTCTGGGTTGAATTCATTTTAATGTCTTTCTTTTATCCGCGTTTATTACATTGTCATTCTCTAAGGATTTCATGTAACCTTCGTTCAGCGCAATGCCCTTATTTATGCTCTCTAAATGCGGCCTCCGTTCTAAAAACTCCAGGATATCTTTCGTGCCAAAATCAGGATTGTTCGGATATAATTCCTCGAGAACCGCCTTTATAAATTCAAAATCCCTTTTTTCGTCTAAGGTCCATCTCTTTTCGGAGAGATCTTTTTCTTGTTTAAAATTTACGGACTTAAAGATCTCGGGATGTTTTGTTATGTAGGGCGTAACGTGTTCTCTTTCTGAGGTAAGATTTGCATTCTTCCAGGCATATTCCAGCGCCTTCAGGCTGAAGATCTCCACATCTTCTCCGTCAGGAAATGTCCTTTCAATTGTATTGGAACAATAATCGGCGCCTGATTTGAAATAATGGCTTACAACCTCGTCTATTACCTGATGGTCAATCAAAGGGCAATCACCGGTAATCCTGATTATATGGCCGGCTCCAAAGGCCTTTGCGGCCTGATAGAACCTATCAAGGACATCGTCTTCGGAACCGCGAAAGGTATTTACTTTCAATCTATGCGCCAGATTTGCTATATGGATATCCTCTTTTCTGTCCGTAGTGGCGACTATTACGTCTTCGGCGCTCTTTGCCTTTTTTACCCTTTCAAGGAGATGCTCCAATACGGCCTTGCCCATTACCTCAAGCAGGACTTTGCCCGGCAGTCTTGTAGAATTCATTCTCGCCTGAATAATTATTTTAACTTTCATAGTGTCCATTTATGCGGCAGGATTATCTCTTCGTTGTGAAATTCAAAGGTCCGCAGTATGTCTAAAATGTCCTTTACCCTATTTATGTCATTCAGGGAAGATATATCCTCCTCCAGCTGCTCCACTGAATCCACTCCTATAACCGCCTTGTCTACAAAAGAGTTCAATAAAACGAAACAAAGGCAAAGGGAATGGACGGATATGCCGCGATCCGAGGAAACGGAATGCAATCTTTCCATTGCATCTTTTGCCGGATTGAAATTACTTCCGATCTTATCCTCATCCAAAAAAAACAAACCCTGCAGAAAAACCGACCTGGCATGAACTTCTGCGCCTCTTTCCTTTAATACGCCGAAATACTTCTCGAATCTCCGGTCAAATATATTGTACGGGGCCTGGATAATGTCAAAATTGATATTATTATTCATCAGAAATTCTAATTCCTCCGGCATATAGAGGGAAAACCCTATTTTTTTAACCAATCCTTTACTTTTCAGGAATTCCATTTCCGCCCATATTTCATTTCGTCGAATGAGATTCTCAAAGCTGTGTATTAAATAACCGTATATATTTTTTTGTTTTAATCTTTTCAGGGACTGCCGGCAGTATTCTTCGCCCCTCACCGTATCATTGCCCAAATCCGGCAGTTTAGAAACTACATTGAAAGGCGCGTTGGAGCCGGCAATAAAATCTCCTATAACTTCTTCGCTATCTCCGTAAGAATACGCCGTATCCAGTGTGTCTATGCCTTTTTTGCCGGCATACTCCAAAATCCCAAAGGCATCTTTTCTTGAGACCTTTCCGGCTCTATTGGAAACGCCGTATTTCATGCCGAGTTGGGCTGTCCCCAGCGCTATTCTATTAAGCATATTGTTTAACCGCCTTTATTAATACATCGATAACATATTTTATATCCTCTCTTTTCATCGCGGGATACAAGGGTATGCTTATTTCTCTTTCGTAAAAGGCCTCTGCTTTTGGGCAGAGGCCTTTGTTGTAACCAAGACGCTGATAATGAGGGTGCGTATAGACAGGGATATAGTGTATCTGTGCGCCTATTCCTTTGGCGCGCAGGGCGTCAAACACCTTTTTTCTGTTAATCGCCCTTTTTATTCTTATAGGATACAGGTGCCATGCCGATTTTACGTGTTTCTCGCGCGCGGGCAGCTCAACCTGGCTTACCGCCGACAGCGCCTTATCATAAATCCGCGCTATATCCCCGCGCCTTTTTAAAAAACCGTCTAGCTTCTTTAACTGGCTGACGCCTAAGGCGGATTGAATATCCGTTATGCGATAGTTGAATCCCAGGTATTGCTGTTCATAATACCATCGGCCCGTCTTTCGCGGATCGCGGCGCGCGAAGCGGGAACCGTCTTTAGTGATTCCATGGTTCCTAAGTATCGACAGCCTTTCGTATAACTTCTTACTATTAGTTAAGATAGCCCCGCCTTCGCCGGTGGTGATTGATTTTACCGGATGAAAACTGAATACGGCCATATCGGAATGCCTGCAGGAGCCGACTTTCGAGCCCCTGTATTCGGCGCCCAGGGCATGGGCAGCGTCTTCGATCACTATTAAATTATGTCTTTTGGCAATATTGCGGATTTCTTCTAACTCGGCGGGGCGGCCCGCGAAATGAACCGGGATTACGGCCTTTGTCTTTTTATTAATACGTCTTACTATTTCCGCGGGGTCGATATTGGCCGTAGGCGTCTTAATATCCGCGAATATCGGTTTCCCTCCGCAGTATAAAATGCAGTTTGCGGACGCCGCAAAAGTTAAGGGAGATGTTATTACCTCATCTCCCTTTTCGACGCCCGCCGCGAAAACGGCAATATGCAGCGCCGCGGTTCCACTGGAAACGGCCACAGCATATTTTGCCCCTGTATATTTACAGAGCGCGCTCTCAAACTCTTTTATCTTGGGCCCCTGTGTTATCCATGCCGATTTAAGCACACCTATGACTTCCGCTATATCGGAAGCGTCGATATATTGATGGCTATATGGTATTACTTCTTTAGGAGACCTTAACGTCTTCATCCTTCGCCCCGCTGTGTCTGTTAACGCCTTTTATTATTTCCTCTAATTCGCCTGCCGTAAGCCATCTTTTATTATTGTCGCTTCCGTATGTGAAACCTTCACCTACGGGCGGGTATTTTTCATATTTTTTATGAATCTCTCCCCTTTCGTAGAACTGCGGCAAAATCGCGTATACATCGTCAAATATCTTTGTCCTCCGCGCTTCATCCTCCGATATTAACACCTCGTTTATCTTCTCACCGGGCCTTATACCTACTACCTTAAAGGCGCACTTCGGATCAATGGCCCTGGCCAAGTCCGCTATCTTCATAGAAGGGATTTTCGGAATTAATATCTCGCCGCCGGCCGCCTCTTTCAGGGCCTTCAGAACAAGTTCGGCGCTTTCATCCAGCGTCATCCAAAACCTTGTCATCTTCTCATCGGTAATCGGGAATTCCGCGGCATTACGGCGCTTTAACTTCAAAAACAGTTCAATAACACTGCCTCTTGAGGCCACTACATTGCCGTATCGCACAACGGAAAACTTAGTGCGGTTGCCGCCGTATGCATTCGCGTCTATAAATATCTTCTCCGCCACCAATTTGGTAGCGCCGTATAGATTTATGGGGTTAACTGCTTTATCCGTAGAAAGTGCGATAACCTTTGCGATGTTTTTATCTATCGCCACGTCGGCTATATTATGGGCGCCCAAAATATTCGTTTTTACCGCTTCCATGGGATTGTATTCCAACGCGGGAACCTGTTTTAACGCCGCGGCGTGGACCACATAATCAACCCCCTCAAACGCCCTTTCCAGCCTATCTTTGTCTCTTATATCTCCTAAAAAATACCTGATATTAAACTTCGGATCCGCGAATTTTTTTGACATTTCGCTCTGCTTGAATTCGTCCCTGCTGAATATTATTATCTTCTTAGGTGAGTATTTTTCAAATATAATCTCCGTAAATTTCTGCCCAAAGGAGCCTGTCCCTCCGGTTATCAAAATGGTCTTGCCGTTAAGCATTTTATCCTCCGATAATTTCCATGGTTATACATGGCGCTTCAGCGCGCTGATGTAGTTTTGGTATTCTTTTTTTAACTTATTATATTGATGTTCCTTGACCTGCAAAAAGTGGTAGGTAAGCTTTACCTTTTCCCTTATGCCTTTTGGCGTAAGGATATACTGCAGTTTTCTCGCCTTTTTGGGATTTTTTGAGAAACTGGCGATCTTGACGAATCCTTTTTTAGCCAATTCCCTTAAAAGATAATTGGTCTTACCTAAAGATATGTTTAGCTTTCGGGAAAGCGTGCGTTGGTTTAACGAGGAGTTGCTCTCTATCTCATTTATGATATCGAGCGTTTCTTCTTTTGGAAGATTGTTCCCGTTCATGCCGCGCTCCTTTGAGTGGGGCTTAAGAGGTACGTTTAATGTATGTTCATCTATTGAACAATAGTATACACAAACGGTCTTTTTATGTCAAGCAAAAAAGGCGTTTTGTTCAATTTTTGAACGCCAATTCAATCGGGAAAGCATGTTTTTCCCGCCCTCAAGTGGCGCGCTCCTTCTCTTTCATAAGACAATACCGGCGTATAATTTTGTTGACTTTGCGCCAGCCAGTCGTATAATCATATTATAAAAATGGAGACGTATGACAGACCACTCACTGCCCGAAGAAATAAACAAGCAATACAATAAAGCGGTGATGGCGATAGACAAGAAAAATTACGGCTACGCCATCGATATCCTGACGCATATAGTCAATATAAAGCCGGATTTTGTCGATGCGTGGCAAATCCTGCGAATGGCCCAAATAAAAAATTTTGAAAAAAACCCGCCTAACTTCACAAGGCTCGCCATAATCAAAACTATCTCTTTCATTTCGTCTATAACAGCGCTTATAGAGGAGACAAAGGGTAATCTTCACGGCGCCATGGTCATCTATGAGAAAATATTAAAAAAGGACCCAAAAAACGCGGGTATTCTGGCAAAATTAGGGCGGCTTTTAAAAATAGAAGGGGTAAATAAAGTAGCTGCGGTAATGTTAGAAAATGCCGTAACTATATCGCCTAAAAACGCTGCCGCTTACGAATTGCTCGGCGAGGTATATTCCTCCCTCGCTATATACGATCGGGCCCGGGATTGCTTTAAAAGGGTCCTCGGATTAAAGCCGCACGACGCGAACGCCGAAAGAAATTTGAAAAATATCGATGCGCTTACTACAATTGACAGAAGCTTCAAATCAAAAGACGACGGGAATTTAAGGATAAGAGAGATAGGCGAATAAACCAAAAAAACTCTATAAGGCAATCGGATCCACATCAACGCCCACAAATGCCCTTCTGATCCTGCCGTAATCCTCCAGCGCAGAACGCAGTTTAGCGGAAGTTTCCTTAGGGTTTGCGGTCTTCACTATAATATTCCATATATAGCGGTTTCTTATTCTCGGAATTACGCCCGGGGCCGGGCCCAGAACGAATGTCTTTTTGCCCCTGATTTTTTTCTTTAAGTGCCTCGCGAGGCCGGAGGCGGCCTCGCCGGCCGTCTCATCACTGACGGATTTCACCGATACCTTCAGGATGTTCGTATAAGGAGGGAGGTTTAACTCCCTTCTTAGGCCAATCTCGTTTTTATAAAACCCCTCGTAGTCGTGCCTCGCGGCGGTCGTTACGGCGTAATGGCCCGGGACATAGGTCTGTATAACGACCTCCCCCTCTTCCCTGCCTCTACCGGCCCTGCCGCCGACCTGGGTAAGCAGGTTAAAGGTACGCTCACTGCTTCTGAAGTCCGGAAGATTCATGTTCGCGTCCGCGGAAATAACTCCGACCAGGGTCACCTGCGGAAAATCATGGCCCTTCGCTATCATCTGCGTGCCGACCAAGATATTGGTCTTTCCCTCTTTTACTTTTTTCAATATGGAATTATGGGATCCTCTTTTTTTCGTTACATCCGTATCCATTCTGTCGATGCCCGCTGACGGAAACATCCTGTGTATCTCGGATTCGACCTTCTCGGTGCCTTTTCCGGAAAAACTTAAATAGGCGCTCTTGCACTCCGGACAGGCCTTCGGCACCTCGCGCTTCCAGCCGCAGTAATGGCACACCAGATTTTTGCCGGAAGAATGATAGACCATCACGGATTCGCACCTCCTGCATTTTACGGTATATCCGCAATTTTTACAGTTTATATAAGTGGCGAAACCGCGTCTATTGAGAAAAAGCATGACCTGCCTGTCGTTATTTACGGCCTCCTCCACCTTCTGTCTTAAATATGTCGAGATAATCGCCGTCCGCTTCCCTTTCATTATCTCTTTTTTCATGTCTATTATAGTGCATTTCGGCAGGGGCCTGTCGTCTATTCTCTTTGTGAGCCGGAGAAGTTTATACTCACCCTTGCGCGCCTTGTAGTAAGATTCTAAAGAAGGCGTAGCGCTTCCGAGTATGACCGGACAGCCCGCTATCCTTGCCCTTTCGATCGCCGTCTCCCTCGCGTGATACCTGGGTGTATCCTCCTGTTTATAGGAGGTCTCGTGCTCTTCGTCAATTACGATAAGGCCGAGGTTGTTTACCGGGCTGAACAGCGCGGAACGCGCGCCTACCACTACCCTTGCGGTCCCGTCCTTTATATTCCGCCATTCTCTGAAGCGCCTGCCTCCGGCCATCTGGCTGTGGATCACGGCCACTCTTTCGCCGAAGCGGGATTTAAACCTCTCTACCGTCTGAGGCGTAAGCGATATCTCGGGTATCAGGACTATCCCGGTTCCGTTCCTTTGTATGACATCCGCTATACACTGCAAATACACTTCCGTCTTTCCGCTTGAGGTCACCCCGTGTAAAAGAAATACTTTGAAAATCTCTTTTTCAATAGCTTCCTTTATCCGGCCTATGGCCTCCGCCTGCTCGGCGGTGGGCGTCAGATGCGCGGTAGGGGCATACTCTTCTTCCTCATTTACCTTGCGCTCCCCAACGGCCGTCTTGCCTTTTTTCAGGGGCGCGGGTATAACCGCCTCCAGGGCGCTGCCCAATGACGCGCAATAATAATCCGATATCCACCGCGCCAACCTCATAAGCTCGGCGGATATGATCGGCGTCTCGTCTATGACCTTTTCTATGCGTTTGGTCCTGTAGACAGGCGCTTTATCGCATGTGCCTACCACATACCCCACCATCCTGCGCCTGCCGAAACTGACCCACACCCTGGCGCCCGTCTCCAAGCGCCCATGAAGGTCGCCCGGAAGCTCGTAATGGAAGGTCTTGTCTATCGGAATATTTAAAGCGATCTTGGCGTATTTCAAGCCCGCAACTCCCGTTTTATCTTTTTCATATCCTCCCAAACAAGCCTTTTCTCGCTTGGGTTCCTGAGCAGGTACGCCGGATGAAAGGTGGGGATCAGCTTGATGCCTTTATACTCAAAAAACTCACCCCGCATGCGCGAAATAGACGTATCGCTCCTCAACAAGGTCTGCGACGCGAATTTCCCCAGCGCGCAGATCACCCTGGGTTTTATGATCTCAAGCTGCCTGGCGAGATAGCCCTCGCAGGCGAGGATCTCCGTGGGAAGCGGGTTGCGGTTATTGGGAGGGCGGCATTTCAATATGTTGCATATGTACACGTCTTTTCTCTTAAGTCCGATGGATTCTATGATCTTCGTCAAAAGCTGTCCTGCCCTGCCGACAAACGGGAACCCCTGCAGGTCCTCTTCCCTTCCCGGCGCCTCCCCTACGAATACGAGTCCGGCATCCGGGCTGCCGGCGCCGAAGACGAGGTTGGTCCGCGTCCTGCATAGCTGACACCCGTCGCATTCGGACACCTCGCGCCTCAGTCCGTCAAGCGCTTGTCTTTTGGTCTCGGCGGCGCCGTCGGAGGCGGTGTTTTCTTTGTTTTTCGGATAGCATGCGAGGCCCGAAGTCGAGTGTTGTTCCAGCTCAACATACGCCTTAAGCGATTCCGCCGCGCGCCGCAATTCATCATCTATGTAAGGTCTCATTCATCCTCCTCACAGAAAAAGGGGACAGGCTACTTTTTCAAATAGTCATAGAAAAAGGGGACAGGCTACTTTTTCAAATAGTCATAGAAAAAGGGGACAGGCTACTTTTTCAAATAGGACAAGGCCAGAAAAAGTAGCCTGTCCCCTTTTTCTTCAGTTTAATAAACTTAGCGCAAAGCGGGCTATATCGCGTGAGGCATTCGGTTTTTTTACCTCACCTATCCTCTTTTTAAGACGCGTCATCATCGCTTCCGAATCAAGCATATCCGATATGGCCTTCTTGGCCGCTTCTACGCCGCCGGCGTACACGGCCGCGCCCGATCCGACAAGGTACCTGCAATTCCTCGCCTCCTGCCCCGGGATCGCGGAGGTTATCACCATCGGGAGGTCCTTGGCCATCGCTTCCGAGGAAGTCATCCCTCCGGATTTGGTTACGATTATATCCGAAACGTCCATAAGTTCGTGCATGTTGTCCACAAACTCATAAGCCCTTACCGAAATTTCGAGGGACCCCGCCAACTCGCTGATGTCCTTATGCAATTCCGGATTCTTGCCGCAGATCACCAAAAGCTGGATGCCCTTTATGCCGGCAAGCTCTTTCACCAGTTCCTTTACCGGGCCTACCCCGAAGCCGCCGCTTCCGACAAGGACGGTGCGCAGGTCGTCTCTTATATTCAAGCGCGCGCATATATCCTTCTTATCGCCCCTGGAGGCGAAGATCCCGTCGATAGGTATCCCGAATACCTTTATCCTTTCGGGGGATATACCCCTTTTTATCAAGTGTTCCTTACTCTCGTTCTGCGCGACGCAGTAATAATCGCTTCTCTTATCCACCCAGAAGGAATGCATCAGATAGTCGGTAACGATCGTAATGAGCTCTGTTTCTTTCAGCATACCTTGGCGTCTCATATCGGATGCAACCTCGACACCGAGAAAATGCGTATTTATGATAACGTCCGGATTATACTGTTTCAAAAAGGCGGTCAAACCCGCGCAGTTTAAAAAATTGCTAATCCGCCTGGCCGGAGCGATAAAAAGCCGGTAGATTATCCTCGAGTCAAAAAGGTAATACCCCAGGCCCCATAGGGTGGGTATCCTTTTGACCAGAAATAAATATACGGCGGGATAGCTCTTTTTCAAAAACCGCGTGCAATAGTCCAGCGTATCTATGACCTTTATCTCCACTTCCGGGGGGGCTATTTTTTTTAACGCCTTTTCCACGGCAAAGGCCGCCTTTATATGGCCCGCCCCCGCGTTCGCGCAGGCTATAAGTATTTTCTTTTTACGCATCAGCCGCCTCCTTCGTCCGCCAGTATGTCGTTTACGGCCTCAAGTAAGTTTTTCTTTATAAGATCCGGCTTGATATGCCACTTTTTCGCGTCGCGGGCGGATGTCTTTCCGGAAAGGACCAGCGCCGTCTTCATCCCCATTCTGCTTCCGGCCTCTATATCCCGTATGCTGTCGCCTATTATATAGGTGCCCTCGAGCGCTATGTCAAACTCCCGCAGGGCCTTCTCTATCAAGCCGGTCTTTGGCTTCCTGCAGTCACAATTGTCCTTATCATGATGGGGGCAGTAATAAAAACGGTCTATATCCCCGCCGCCTTTTCTTATCTCCGCCAGCATCCTCTCGCTGACGCCCGCCAGCTCCTTTTCGGTAAAATACCCCTTGCTGATACCGCCCTGGTTGGATATTAAAAAGACCTTGTAGCCGGCATCCTTCAGCTTTTTAAGCGCCTCTACGGAGCCGTCTATAAAAAAGAACTCTTCCCACTTCGTAACGTAGCTATAAGGCGTCCATCCTCCGGGGTCTCTGTTGATGACCCCGTCCCTATCTATGAATATTACCTTCTCCATCCGTGATCTCCTTTGCCAGATATCCTATCCAGAAAACCGTAAGGGGCAAGAAATGCAGAAGCAGTCGACTGCCGGATGTCTGGAGATGATAACGTATCTCAAGCGGCGTTATGAGATAGACGGCCGTGTAACCGGCGAGCGGCAGCAAAATAGAAAGTGTGATGTATTTGAAATTCCCCTTAAAGGCCTTCTTAAAATAAAGTATAAGCCCTATCGTAAAGACCAGAAGAGAGATATTCCACTTCTTGGGGCCGAATATGTGCTTTTGGTACTCATAAAATATAAGCGGGATCCTCCTCAGGTTTTTTAGGGCCACGGATAATTTTAGGGTCTCTCTGTTTACGGTCTCGTGAGACAATCCGAGCCCTCTCAAGAAGCCGAACCAAAGTATGCCCGCGGCGATAAGGATAAGCGCAAGACAAAACGCCCCCCTCAATTCGCGCCTTTTGAGGTTTTTCCCAGACGATATAAGAAAAACCGGCAATATAGCGATAGTCGTCAGGGAAAGCATCGCCCCCTCGTTTTTCGTCCACATAGCCAAAAGCGAAAGGCAGGCCGCCAGCGCCAGGTATCTATTGTCTTTTCTATGCGACATCCAGAGAAACAGGTACATAAAGCCGGCGGAATAAAACATGGCCAGCACAAAGTCCGCGTAACCGATGGTGGCGTAATGATGCAGATGCGGGATAGTAGCCAGAAAGAACGTCGCTATCAAAGAGATCCTTTTTCCGGCCAGGCGCTTCAGGCAATAATAAAATATCACCAAAAGCGCCGCGAAAAACATGGGAAAAAGGGCCTTTACGGCGATATCGTTGCACCTGCCTAAAAACATATAGACCCATGTCTCCGAGAGCGGAATAAAATGCGGATAATCCGCGTGCTGTATATCTATGTTTTTATTCAGAAAAAGCTCATACGGTATCTGCCTGTGCGTAAAAAAGAGCTTCGCTTTATACGCAAAGTTCCCTATAGAGTCAAACGAGTCCATCGGCTTTATCAGGGCCTTAAAAAAGGCGTGCGCGAGCTGAAACAGGATTCCGGAAAAAACTGCTGTCTCGAATATTCCCCATCTCCCTGTCTCCGGCCCATCCCCGGTGCGCGGCGTATTGACAAATACGAACCCGTTTAAGGCCGCTAACGCGATATGCGGGAGGAACACGTTTAAAACCGTAAACCTTATACCCGAGAGCGAATAAAAAAACATCTGCAAGGTAAGTATGCCCAGGCCTATTATGTAGGATAGCGCCAGCTTCTCGGGCGCCGGAAATGAGCGGTCGCGCCTCACGATCCAGAACAATACATTCCATCCCGCTATCAGGGCCGATAAAACCGACGCGATAAGTCCGATTACGTCCATATCACCTGGCCTCTCTCTTCTTTAGTATATATTTATCCTTACCCAAAGAGGCCTCTCGCCTATACCCCTTCTTAGAGAAATCCGTTTTATAACATACTATATATTCGGCATCATCCAGGTTCCTTAACGACGGGTGCATATAATAGGCGAATCTGAAATAATCCATCGAATCGTCGTAAACGGCCTCTACCGTATAATCGGAGCCCTCGGGTATTATGCCTTTACAAAAGATTATAAACGCGTAAAATTCCTCTCCGGTTACATAGGCCCTTTTCTCTTCCGGCGTCATGCCCGAGAGGTTCTTGTAATCGTCGAATTCGCCCTTAACCAGCCCGCGCGTCAGAAAGAGGAGCCAGCAAGCGGTCCAGGCGATAAACACAGATCTAAAGACAAATTTTGCCTTACTCATATTTAATCCGTAAAACGGAATTTTATAAGCGCCCATATCGCCTCGAAACCGTGATAGAACCTTATCTTTTTACCTTCTCTATAGCCCCTGCCGTAGTAAGAGATAGGTATTTCGTAGAGGCGGGCGTTTTTCTTTATGATCTTGGCCGTCAGCTCCGGTTCAACCGCGAAGCCGTTTGATTTTATATTGATATCCTTTATAATATCCCTGCGAAAGGCCTTATAGCATGTCTCGATATCCGTCAGCGTCGAGTTGTATATCAGATTGGCCACGAAGGTTATAAAGGTGTTGCCTATCTTGTGCCAGAACATATGGACCCTCTGCGGTTTGCTTCCGGTGAGGCGAGTGCCGTATACCGCGTCGGCGATGCCGCCTTTGATGGGCGCCAGAAGAAGCGGTATCTCGCGCGGGTCGTATTCGAAGTCGGCGTCCTGCATAACCACGATGTCGCCTGAGGCGTGCGCGAGGCCCGTCCTGACCGCGCCCCCCTTGCCTATATTCTTATCGTGAAATACGACCTTCAGGCCTTCCAAATCCAGCCCCTTCAATATATCTCTCGTGCCGTCTTCAGAGGCGTCGTCCACCACGATTATCTCCTTATCCGGGGGATCGGCCTCCTTGACGCGCCTGATTGTCTCGGCTATCGTATTTTTCTCGTTATAGACCGGTATTATAACACTAAGCTCCATTCTCTTTCTCCTTTTTTATCATCTCTATGTATTTAGCGTAGCTCCATAACTGGTAGAGGCCCGCCGCGGAGGCGAACATAAGGCCCGTCAGCCCGTCCAAAAAACCTTTTTTAAGTATATACGCCTTTAAAAAACGGTCGCAGGTCTTTCTGATGGCCCCGGCGAGCTTGATTTTTCTTTTTTCGTCAAGCCATTTTTCCGCCTCGAGTGTCGTCTGATTATTCAGGCTCTCTATGAATTCGTGGAGATTCGCGTAGGAATAATGGACTATCGGATTTTTTAGATGCCCCGATGAGCCCTTGTAAAAAACGCGCGGATGTATTTTTACCTCTTCATACTTAAACTCGTCCTTCTTAAAAAGCCGCACCTTTCTTCCCGGATACCAGCCGCCGTGCCTTACCCACTTATCCCCTATAAAGGCCTTTATGGGCACGGTAAAAATCGTGTGATGTATCTCCTTTTTTAAAATATGCCTTATCTCCTGCCTCAATTCATCCGTTATTCTCTCATCCGCGTCCAGGCTGAAGACCCACTTGTTTTTCGCCAGGGAATAGGCGTAGTTTCTGTGCCGGCCCTCCACGTCCATCCTTCTTTCGTATACCCTGTCGGTATATTTTCTGGCGATTTTAGTGGTGCCGTCCACGCTAAAGTCGTCCAGGACGATCAAATCATCCGCCCAGGAGGCGCTCTTCAGGCAATCGTCTAATTTATCGGCCTCGTTTCTGGTTATAATGACAATGGATAATGGCGCCTTTTTACTCATTTTTCCTCCGTATTTTTCCGCCTCATACCGTTAATAATCGGCCCCTTGTTTTTCAATCAAGAAATCGCCCATCGCTAAATACTGCAGCCCGGAATTATAGAACATCGCTATCGCGTCCTCCGGAGAGCACACTATGGGCTCGCCGCGCCTGTTTAGGGATGTGTTTATAAGCGCGGGGATGCCTGTCTTTTCGTAAAACGCTTTAAGCAGCGAATAGAACCTGGGGTTCGTCTTTTCCTCCACCGTCTGGGGCCTCGCGGAACCGTCCACGTGGACGGCCTCGGGTATCCTGTCGCGCCATTTCGCCTTTACGTTAAAGCTGAAGGTCATATACGGCGAGGGGTGGTCTGTATCCAAGATGTCCCCGGCGTGCTCTTTAAGTATAGAAGGGCAGAAGGGCCTCCACTTCTCTCTGAACTTTATCCTCGCGTTTATCTCATCGCTTGTGCCTTTTATCGAGGGATTGGCGAGGATGGAGCGGTTTCCGAGGGCCCTCGGGCCGTATTCCATGCGGCCCTGGAACCATGCCACGATCTCGCCTTTGGCCAGGAGATCTGAGGCGGTCTTTACGATATCCGCCTGGCGCCTGTAGGGGATCCTGAACTTATCGAGTGTCTTTTTTATCTCCTCATCCGTGTATTCCGGGCCGAGGTAGGCGTGCTCCATCGGCCGGACGTCCTCCCCGAGCATGTTCGCGACATACGAGGCCGCGCCGAGCGAGGTGCCCGAGTCATTGGCGGCGGGCTGGACGAAGAGCTCCTTTACGAGAGGGTGTTCTATCAGGCGTTTGTTGAGTTTTACGTTGAGCGCGACACCGCCTGCGAAGCAGAGCTTCCCGCCGTTGGATTTAAGGATGTCGGCGAGATAATATTCCATCAACGCGACAGTCACATCCTCCAGTTTCTTCTGGGCGGCGGCGGCTATGTGTATATGCGGTTCCGAGAGCCCGTCGCCCGTGCGCGGGGGGCCCCACTCGTTTACCATCTTCCTCGAGAATACCCTGTCTTTGTCGTACTTCCTGGAGGATGTAACCCATACATAGTCATCGTTGGCCCAAAAGGATCTTTTGTCGCACTTTATTATATGGGACATATCTATTCTTTTCGGGTCGCCGTAAGGGGCCATGCCCATCACCTTGTATTCGCCGTCGAAGACCTCGAAGCCCAGGTATTCGGTTATGGTGGAATAAAACCTTCCCAGGGAATCCGGCACGATAAACTCCTTTATCTTGCCTATCCTGCCTCCCTCGCCTTTAGCGAGCAACGTGGAGGTAAACTCCCCGGCCCCGTCTATGCTCATTATGGCGGCGTCGCTCATCCCGGATAGGTGATACGCGCTCGAGGCGTGCGCAAGGTGGTGCTCGACGAAATATCTCTTTACCGAAGGCCTCAATCCCGATGCCTTAATGATTTTATCGAGCTGTATGTTTTTATCCGCAAGCCGCGCCCACTGTTTTTTGAACGCCTTAAAGGCGTGGTATGTCCTGGGTCTTAAACACCTGATGAAATATTCGTATTTCTTCCTTATATATGCGGCGTGCGACCACGGAAACGCGACCGCCTCGACGTCCCGCGGCCTAAGCCCGGCCTTCCTCAGGCAGAAACCGATGGCGTTGACGGGCAGCTCATTTATGGCGTGCTTCTTCCTTATAAAACGCTCCTCGTCACAGGCCGCGATAGGCCTTCCGTCGATTATTACGGCCGCGGACGGGTCGTGGACAAAAGGCGTTCCTATTCCCAGTATAACCATAATGAAATCCTGATATAAAATTTCCTCTTTTTCTACTTTTTTATAAGAAAGCTTCCCATTGCCATATAAGCTATGCCGCTTGAGTAAAACATATTTATCGCGTCCTCCGGAGAGCACACTATGGGCTCGCCGCGCCTGTTTAGGGATGTGTTTATAAGCGCGGGGATGCCTGTCTTTTCGTAAAACGCTTTAAGCAGCGAATAGAACCTGGGGTTCGTCTTTTCCTCCACCGTCTGGGGCCTCGCGGAACCGTCCACGTGGACGGCCTCGGGTATCCTGTCGCGCCATTTCGCCTTTACGTTAAAGCTGAAGGTCATATACGGCGAGGGGTGGTCTGTATCCAAGATGTCCCCGGCGTGCTCTTTAAGTATAGAAGGGCAGAAGGGCCTCCACTTCTCTCTGAACTTTATCCTCGCGTTTATCTCATCGCTTGTGCCTTTTATCGAGGGATTGGCGAGGATGGAGCGGTTTCCGAGGGCCCTCGGGCCGTATTCCATGCGGCCCTGGAACCATGCCACGATCTCGCCTTTGGCCAGGAGATCTGAGGCGGTCTTTACGATATCCGCCTGGCGCCTGTAGGGGATCCTGAACTTATCGAGTGTCTTTTTTATCTCCTCATCCGTGTATTCCGGGCCGAGGTAGGCGTGCTCCATCGGCCGGACGTCCTCCCCGAGCATGTTCGCGACATACGAGGCCGCGCCGAGCGAGGTGCCCGAGTCATTGGCGGCGGGCTGGACGAAGAGCTCCTTTACGAGAGGGTGTTCTATCAGGCGTTTGTTGAGTTTTACGTTGAGCGCGACACCGCCTGCGAAGCAGAGCTTCCCGCCGTTGGATTTAAGGATGTCGGCGAGATAATATTCCATCAACGCGACAGTCACATCCTCCAGTTTCTTCTGGGCGGCGGCGGCTATGTGTATATGCGGTTCCGAGAGCCCGTCGCCCGTGCGCGGGGGGCCCCACTCGTTTACCATCTTCCTCGAGAATACCCTGTCTTTGTCGTGCTTCCTGGAGGACGTAACCCAGACATAGTCATCGTTGGCCCAAAAGGATTTTTTGTCGCACTTTATTATATGGGACATGTCTATTCTTTCCGGGTCGCCGTAAGGGGCCATGCCCATCACCTTGTATTCGCCGTTGTTAAGCTGAAAGCCGAGATAATCGGTTATGGTGGAATAGAAAAGGCCGAGCGTGTCCGGATATAGTATCTCCTTTAGCTTCGATATCGTTCCGTTTTTTCCTCTGCCGAACAACGTGGAGGTAAACTCCCCGGCCCCGTCTATGCTCATTATGGCGGCGTCTCTCATCCCTGAAAGGTGATACGCGCTCGAGGCGTGCGCCAGGTGGTGCTCGACGAAATATCTCTTTACCGATTTCGAAATGCCTGAGGCGGCGATGATATTCTCCAATTCATCCGACTTGCCCTTCAACCGGGCCTTTTCCCTGAGCAGGGCCTTAAAGGCGTAAGATGTCCTCGGCACCAGACATCGCAGAAAATACTCGTATTTCTTCTCTCTGTATATATCGTGCGACCACGGAAACGCGACCGCCTCGACGTCCCGCGGCTTAATCCCGGCCTTCCTCAGGCAAAAGCCGATGGCGTTGACAGGTAGTTCGCCTATGGCGTGCTTCTTCCTTATAAAACGCTCCTCGTCGCAGGCCGCGATAAGCCTTCCGTCGATTATTACGGCCGCGGACGCGTCATGCGTAAAAGGCGTCGCGACTCCCAGTATTATCATAATAAAACCCCTGGTCCTTTTATACTCTTTTCTCTTTTACTTTTTCACGTTTAACAGGCCCTTGACTCTTTCCACGTCGGATGCGACCATTATCCTTACCAGCTCCTTAAAATCAACGGAGGGTTTCCAGTTAAAACGCCGCTTGGCCTTGCTCCAATCCCCGGTAAGCGTATGAACCTCCGCCGGACGATAGAAATTTTTATCCACCACGACGTGATCTTCCCAATTGAGGTTTACGCATTTAAAGGCCAACTCCGCGAATTCCCTTACCGAATGGCTCTGGCCGGTCGATATGACATAATCATCGGGCGTATCCTGCTGGAGCATAAGCCACATCGCCCTGACATAATCCTCGGCGTATCCCCAGTCCCTTTTCGCATCCAGATTCCCCAGCCTCAGCTCCTTTTCCAGGCCCATACTTATCCTCGCGGCCGTATTCGTAATCTTGCGCGTCACAAACTCAAAACCCCTGCGCGGGGATTCGTGGTTAAAAAGTATGCCGCTTGAGGTAAAAAGTTTATACGCCTCGCGGTAATTCTGCGCCAGATAAAAGCCGGCCACCTTGGATATCCCGTAGGGGGAGCGGGGATGAAACGGCGTCTTTTCGTTCTGCGGGCTTTCCTCGACAAGCCCGAACATCTCGCTTGAGGCCGCGAAATAAAACCTGCACTCGGGCGCCGCCTCCTTGATGGCGGAAAGCACATAATGCGTCCCGTTTATATTGGTATTCATGGTCGAGGATTCATCCTCGAAGGAATAACTGACGAAACTCTGCGCGGCCAGATGATAGCATTCATCCGGCCTTATCCTGTTGACCGCGTTGAATATGCTGGCATAGCTTTCCAGCGAACCGGCATGCAGGATAAGACGGTCGCAAATATGCTTTATCCTCCACAGCCGGTGCCCCGGGTCCTCGAGGGCCACCCTCCTTACGATCCCGTGGACCTCGTAGCCCTTGGAAAGTAAAAAATCCGCCAGATATGAGCCGTCCTGGCCCGTGATCCCGGTTATAAGCGCTTTTTTCGCCATATCTTTGTCCCCCTTTTTATCATCAGGCCTTTATCAGGCGCCGCGCTGCGCTTTCTGTCGGGCGCACAGATTGGCGTATGTCGTCAATATCCTATCCATGGTCTGTTCCCAGCTAAAATCGTTTAATCTCTTAAACCCGTTCTTTATAAATCGTTCCCTTAAATGTCCGTCGCCGCACATAGAGGATATAGCGTCGGCCAGTTTTTCCTCGGAGGCAGGGTCTATCAACAAGGCGCCGTCAAGACCGGCTATCTCCGGTATGGCCGACGAATCACCCGCTATGACGGGGACGCCCAGTAAAAAGGCCTCCAGGAGCGGTATCCCGAAACCCTCGAAAAGAGAAGGAAAAATCATGATCTTGCTCGATTGCAGCAGCCTATACAGGATATTGTCCTCGACATATCCCGTAATGACTATATTATCCCTGAGCCGGAAGGAGTCGATGATATCCATCACCTTCCTGTAGGATTCGCTATTCCTGTCGCAATCGCCCACCAGCGCCAGTTTGTACCTTGAGTTGCGCGGCCTGTCTTTATCCACAAACCTGCAGAACGCCTTTACCAGAAGAGGGACGTTTTTTCTCACGTCTTCGAACCTGCCGACTATGCTTATAAAATATTCCGAACCATCCAACTCTTTATACGGAAAATCCGCGCCGGGGCCGGAGGCGACCGACTCCTTTATGCGGCGCCTGTCGCAGTCCGGATAAATTACGGTTATCTTCGACGGACTTACGCCGAGTTTCGCGGTGATCTCATTTTTCGTGTTCTCGGATATCGTAAATATCTTCCTGCATAAAAATGTCTCGAGCCTCAGGATTAAAAACCTCGAAAGTTTCTTTTCCGCTCCGATGCGCTTATTATGCTCGGAGATGCTGTATAGATCGTATATAGTCATCACCCGCGCGCAGGGCGATAATATGGGGACGCCCTTGTCCCATGTCGCGTGGTAGAGGTCGATCCCTTCCTTAAATAAATGAAAAGGCAATATCCAGTTTTTCCAAAGGCCCTTCAGGCGCCTATTCTTCAGCACGATCAGCTTATAGCCGGATAGATAATGCCTGTATTCGTCCCTTATCGGCGTATCCGAAAAAAGGCATACCTCAAACTGCTCGCTCCCCTTAAGGCCCTCTAAAATGGCGATGGTGCACCTCGCCACGCCGTTCATGGTCTGAGAAAGAATCCTGGCGTCTATGCCTAACCTTATTTTTCTCTTTTTGGCCAAGGCCTTCATTCCAGGATCCTCCTCGCCGCTTCTATTACAGTAGAGGGCTCTATAGAATCCAGGCATATCCTATTTTGACACAGGGGATACCGGAAGTCCTTATAGCAGGGCCTGCAGCCGACGCCGCTTGTTATTATCGTATGTTTTTCCGAAGGTGGGTACGGACCGTACACTTTCTCGTCAACCGGACCGAATATGGAAACCGTCCTGACGCCGAGCGCCGAGGCCATATGCAGCGGCCCGCCGTCATTGGTTATCAAAAGCCGGCATCTTTTCAAGACCGCGGCGAACCGGCCGAGCGCGGTCCTGCCGCATAGATTCAACGGCCTCTTCCCCGACGCGTTATATATATAATCGCAGATATCCCTTTCTTCCCGGCTGCCTAAAAGTATCACGGTATATTCACCGGAGAGCCGGTCGGCGACACGGGCAAATCTGTCCTTGGGCCAGCGCTTCCTGAAGGCGTCCCCTCCCCAGCTGGATCCGCCTCCGGGCGCCATGCCCACGAGGATATCGCCGCGTCGCAGCCCGCGCCTGCTTAAAAAACTTTCCGCCCATTCCGCGTCCTCGCGGCCCACACCGAGTTCCATGGCGGCGCCCGGCCTAAGATCCGCGTCTATGAAGCTCAATAGCTCGGCGTAGAAATCCACCATATGCCTGCCGCTAAAACCGTTTATCTTGATCTTCCCCGTAAGAAAACGTCCTCT
>Ga0272441_10001145_pt1 | contig 56759 bp, 53 predicted proteins | sample SSMProp6N_FD_193582 | JGI IMG/M metagenome (GOLD analysis project Ga0272441, IMG submission 193582) | Marine sediment archaeal communities from Little Sippewissett salt marsh, Falmouth, MA, United States - SSM-Prop-6N | ecosystem: Environmental > Aquatic > Marine > Wetlands > Sediment ...
TGAGCCGACGTAGTCCGAACCCCCTGATTCTGACTACGGATCAGGAGGTTGGGGATTCGAGTTCCTCCGGGCGTGCCGCCGAAACCCTCGTATTGGGTGGGGTTTCGCCGTGTTGTTGGTGTTCGCGCGCGGCGGCTCCCAGCTGATCAGTGTGCGAGCAAGCATTGGGGGGCTCCGTTGTCGCTGATCTGTCGGAACGATCATCGACACAAACGCGCTGGGGGTTTCGAACCACCGGGCGTAGTCCTGGTTCATCTCACGGCCCTCGAGCCGCGCTCACTGCACGGTCCGCTGGTTCTCCCAAGAGCGAGCGGCGAGCGAGAGTTCCGGGTGCGTGTCCTTCAAGATGGCGGGCCATCGTGGAGGAGCAGGGAGCGGAATGAGGCGTAGTGTGAGCGAGACTTCTTGTCCAAGGGCCAAGTCCGTCGTGGCGACTCGCGCGGACTGCAGAGAGGTTGTTCGATGGAGAAGCGGAGCACGGGTTCGTAGGTTGAGGTGACTCGGAGTGAGAGCGGTCGTCTGCACGCGATACGGTCCGCCGGAGGTCCTCAAGCTTCAGGAAATCGCGACTCCAGTTCCTCGGAAGAACGAGGTGCGCATCCGGATCTTGGCGACATCCGTAACATCGAGTGATTGCTACATCCGGGGGCTGAGGCTGAGTCCCGCGTACCGGATCCTGGCGCGGCTCGCACTCGGTTGGAACGCTCCCAGGCGACGGGTGCTCGGCATGGTGCTCTCTGGGGAGGTGGATTCGGTCGGAGCCGAAGTCGGAACGTTTGAACCCGGCGACCGAGTGTTCGGCTTCAATCGGCATCGCTTCGGCACCTATGCGCAGTATGCGTGCTGGCCGGAGGACGGGCTTCTGGTCCCACAACCGGCCAATCTCACCTACGAGGAGTCCGCGTCCATTCCCTACGGCGGCCTCCTCGCTCTCCACTTCCTTCGCAAGGCCGGCGTCCGAGCGGGACAGAACGTCCTCGTCTTTGGGGCATCCGGGGCCGTGGGCACGTCGGCGCTACAGCTTGCCCGCCACTTCGGCGCGGAGGTCACGGGTGTCTGCAGTACCGCGAACGTGGAGCTTGTGGCATCTCTCGGCGCTACGAGAGTGGTCGACTACACCGTCGAGGACTTCGTGGACACTGAGGAGCGCTATGACCTGGTCTTCGACGCCGTGGGCAAGAACAAGAGCGCGAGTGCGCTTCGGCGGTGCCAGCAGGTGCTTTCTTCCGGCGGAGCCTGCATCTCGGTCGACGACGGGAGACCGAAACTCCGACGGGAAGACCTAATGCTGCTCGGCGAATTGGCGACGAAAGGTGAGATCAGGCCGGTGATCGACCGCACCTATGCCCTGGACGATATCGTCGCCGCGCACCGCTACGTCGACGGCGGCCACAAGCGGGGCAACGTGATCATTACTGTGATGTAGCGTCGTAAACGGTCATTCCATCGAACTCGAGCTTCAACACAGCTCTGGCTCTGGACGGCTGTGGACTCCTGTGGACAGGGAGACGTCACGGCCTCACCGCCACCACCGGTTCCGCAGGTTCAACCAACGCTGCCGCGGTTGCCGTCAAGCCGGAGTACGCGGCGGTGGCGGAGCCAGAATGCCTCGCCGAGCAGCGATGCGCCCAAGATGCCGATGAGCAGTACCAACGCGGCCGGTCGGTTGCGTGCGGTGTCGATCGACAGGACCAGTAGCGCTCCGGTGCAGCCCGCCAGTCCCGCGGCGGCGAGGATTCGGTTGGCTCCGATTGCGGTGCCGGCGCGGAGGGCCGCGGCGTTCACCGCGCCGAACACGATCAGGAACCCGGCGCTGGCGATCGAGGAAATCGACGCGACGTCGAGGAGGTTGGCAAAGACGAGCGCCAGTGTGGCCGTCATGAACAGCCCGATCGGCTCCGACCAGATGCGACGCTCGAACAGCTCCGGTAGTTCACCCTCGCGAGCGATCGAGTAGCTGAGTCGCGCCGTCCCGTACAGCGTCGCGTTGATGGCCGAAAGGGTCGCCAACACCGCCGAAACCGCCACCATGACAAACCCGACATGGCCGAGGCTTGGCTGTGCCGCTTGTGCAAGGGCGAAGTCTGCGGCGCTGCCAATCTGTTGCGGGGTGAGCGATCCAACAGTGACGACCGCGATCGCGACATAGAGGACGATCACCGTCCCAACCGATATGTAGAGGGCTCGAGGAAGGGTGCGCCGCGGCTGTCGGATGTCCTCAGCGGCGTTGGTGATCAGCTCGAAGCCTTCGTAGGCAACGAAGATGAGCATGCCTGCGGCGACGATGGTCGGCAGTGGCGGCCATGTGCCCACTGCCAGTCGGGTCGTGTCCACGGTTGTCATACCGATGGCGCCGACGACGACCAGTATCGCCAGCTTCACGCCGACGACCACAGTCTCGGTACGCGCAACACTGGCCGCCCCCAAGAGGTTCAGGCCCGTTGGCACGATGATCGCCAAGCTGATCAACACGTGCAGGAGCCACTGCGGAGCTGCTTGACCCGTTTGGGTGAAGAAGGTGGCGGCATAGCTCCCGAACGCCACTGCATACAGCGCCAATGTGACGAGGTAGCCGAACCACAACAAGTTGTTGAGGGCACCGGTTGCGATTCCGACACCGAAGACGCGATCGATAAAGACGACGCTGCCCCCCCGGTTTGGGTAGGCCACGGAGAGTCTGGCATAGGAGGACGCGGTCAGCAGCGCTACGGCACCTGCCACGAGAAACGCAAGAGGAGCGCCGCCGCCAGCGTGGGTCGCCACCACACCGAGGACCGCAAAGATGCCGCCTCCCACCATCCCACCGATCCCGATGGCAACGGCTCCCCACAGGCCAACACCACGACGTTCCACCAGAACGCACCTCTCACCGCCAATCGACACTGTACACGCGACGCAACATGAGCTGGTCCGAGTGCGCGCACTCTGGAGGTCGATGTGTCGCCGCACCGGTGATGTCTGCCGATGGCGCACATTGGGTAAGACAATTGCTCGCCAATCATGCACGGAGGGGAACCGATGATCGCTCAGGTCACCGAAACCACAACTCCACCACCGGTGGAAATCACCGAGCCCAGCCGACCCGTGTCGGATCTTCTGGTGAATGTGTTCGATCTCGACCGCGGCGGGGCTGTCGTCACCTTTGTCGAGGCGATCGCCGAACCAGTTCTTCAGATCGTGATCATCCTTCTCTCCGCCTGGATTGTGCTTTGGGTGGCACGCCGCATGATGCGTCGCATCCTCGCACATGCGGTGAACCACCCCGTCGGGTCGTCAGCCGATGAATCGACGGCTGCAATCTCCACGCGCCGTGCTCAGCGGCTTGAAGCGCTGGGGACCATCCTCGACAGCGTGCTCAGTGTTGTGGTGTGGTCGATCGCCATCTTCGTGATCCTCGGCTCCACGTTCGGGATAAGCCTCGCGCCACTGCTCGCAGGGGCCGGGATTCTCGGTGTGGCTCTTGGTTTCGGTGCACAGGACATCGTGAAGGACTTCCTGTCGGGGTTCTTCATCCTGGTCGAGGATCAGTACGGAATCGGTGACATCGTCGATGTGGGCGAGGCGACCGGCACGATCGAGTCGATCAGCTTGCGCACGACCCGTCTCCGGGCGGTGACCGGCACGGTATGGCACGTGCCGAACGGCGAGATCCGACGCGTAGGCAACATGAGCCAGGAATGGTCCCGTGCTCTCCTCGACATCGAGATCGCCTACGGGGCTGATATCGATCGTGCAGCCGACGTCATGGAGTCGGTCGCCCTCGAGATGGCTGGGGAGAGCGAATTCCGCGATCTCTTTCTGGATGATCCCCAGGTGTGGGGAGTTGAGACACTCGGGAGCGATTCGGTGGCCATTCGCTTCGTCATCAAAACCAAGGCTGGCGAGCAATGGCCCATCTCACGAGAACTGCGTCGCCGTATCAAACTGGCGTTCGATGCGGAAGGAATTGAGATCCCGTTCCCTCAGCGAACGATCTGGCTTCGAACGGAAGGCGAAAGCGACGAAGCGTCGCTTGGGAAGCTCGAACTAGTCGGGGATCGTGAGGGTTGATCCTGATCGATTCTGGGTAGGAAGAGTGGCGAACGTAGCAAGGGAGTTGTCCATGGTCTGTGCTCATCCACCGTGTATGTGCGTCGTCGACGCCAGTCTTGGCTTCTGTGGCCCGGCGTGCCGGCAAGGCATCCAGGACCTGGCGGAACCGTGCAAATGTGGGCACGCCGAGTGCGCGGCAACCGAGGGACAGGGCTGAGCGGACCAGTCTGTTGAACTGCCTGCCGTTGCCAGGTGTCTACTCCTGGTGTCCGTAGGGTATGAGCCCACAGCCGGTCCCACTGACGACTATCAAACCCACTGTCACACATGCTCGAACCATCCTTCCTCATCGGTCTCGCCTCGGTCGTAGCGCTCGGGATGGCTGCATACTGGCTTGCCTCGCTCGTGCGCGTTCCCGCCATCATCCTGCTGCTCCTCGTCGGAATGGCCGCCGGGGCCGTCGGCTTGGTGGATCCGGTCGCGCTCTTTGGCCCCGCATTTCCTGACCTCGTCGGCGTTGCGGTCGCCATCATCCTTTTTGAGGGCGGACTCACACTGCGCCTTCGCGACATCGGGGGGGTGGAACGACCGGTTCAGTTGCTGGTCACTGTCGGCGTGGTCGTGACGTGGGCCGTGGGAACGCTCGCAGCCCACCAGTTGCTCGACCTGAGCTTCGAACTGGCGATCCTGCTCGGCGCAGTTGTCGTGGTATCGGGCCCAACCGTGATCGCCCCACTCATTCGCTCTATGCGGCCAGCACCACGCCTCGGCTCGGTGATGCGCTGGGAAGGCGTGATCGTCGATCCCGTCGGAGCAATGCTCGCTGTCGTGGCGTTCGAAGTTGTGCGCCACACAGAGTTCGGCGACGCGCTGCAGGCGACCATCGTGTCGTTGTTTGGTTTCCTTGTTGTTGGATTTGGCCTGGGAATAGCCGCAGCAGCCGTGTTCGTGGCTGGACTCAGGAAGCACTGGATTCCCGACCACTTGCACAATGCGGTTGCCGTCTCGATCGTCATCGTTGTGTTCGCCGTGGCCGACTGGCTGAGTCCCGAATCAGGCCTTCTGGCGGCAACCGTGATGGGCATTGTGCTTGCGAACCAGCGGTCGACAGCTGTTGGTCGGATCGTGGAGTTCAGCGAGAGCCTTCGGGTCGTGCTGATCGCATCCCTCTTCATCGTGCTCTCGGCGAGCGTGGACCTTTCGCTGCTCGCCGATCTGGGTTGGGGAACCGTTGCCTTTGTGATGGTGCTTGTTGTTGTGGCGCGCCCGTTGGCGGTGGCGGCGTCAACCGTCGGAAGTGATCTCCGGTGGACGGAGAGGCTCGTACTCGCATGGACCGCTCCTCGAGGAATCGTCGCGGCAGCGGTCGCGTCGGTTCTGAGCGTGGAAGCGGTCGAACTTGGCCTGTCAGATGGTGCGTCGCTTCTTCCCGTTGTGTTTGTCGTCATCGCGGCCACCGTCACCCTTTATGGCCTGACGACTCCTCTCCTTGCTCGAGCACTCGGCGTTGCCAATCCGGCACCGACGGGTGTCCTGATCGTCGGAGCGGGCGAGGTAGAGCGCGCGATCGGCACCGCCCTCGACGATAACGGCTTCACGGTGCGGCTGGCCACGGCGGTGCGCCGGGACGAGCGTTTGGCACGGATGTTGGGGCTGGACACGCGCTACGGGCCGCTCCTGTCCGACGATGCGCCGGATCGCCTCGACCTGACGGACATCAGCTCGATTTTGGCCCTGAGCGCCAACGACGAACTGAACGCGCTGGCGACAATGCGGTATGCAGGTCTTCTCGGTCGCCGAAATGTCTATCAGCTTGCGCCTCAAGGTGACGCCGAGGTGGCCGCCCACGTTGACAGTGACGTGACCGCCCGAATCCTGTTCGGGCCGGACGTGACGTACACGACCATTCTGGAGCGACTCGGGGATGGCGGCCAAATGAAGACGACTCGTGTCAGCGAGGTGTTCGGACTCCACGATGTGCTGAACGACAGCGAAGGAGTCCGGATCGCTCTCTTCGTCATCCCCGCGGATGGCGGGCTCACACCGATCATTGCCGACATGCCGGACTTGAACGCAGGACAGAACGACATGGTGATATCGCTCTCGGCGGAAGCGAACACGACGAAGCCACCAGCGGCCACCGACGCGGCAGACGCTGACCAAGCCTGATCACAAGGTTTGTGCCTCTCTCGCTGGGGTATGTCTTCCTATACCCCGAGCGCGGGGAAATGAAACGCCCAGGGGGCCGGAGGCTCCACAGGAGGATCGATCAACATGATTGCCAGGAAGATGGCACGGGACCAAGAAGGCCATCGTCAGGAACGGGGAGAGCTGGATCCGGTACTAGAGGCAGGACGGGAATCGTTCCCGACGAGTGATCCCCCCGCCTGGACACTCGGTGTTCCCCACGATGACGAGACCGAATCTCCTCGTGAAGATGGGGATGAGCCAACGGCAGCTCCCTGAGGTCCGTCGACCACGTCCTGGAGGGGACGATTGCTGGGGAAGGGCCGGTCGTTCAATCGGCAGCGTTGAGTTTCTCGGCCCAGGCGAAGAACTCAACCGAGATCGCCTCGAGGAGCCGGCTAGATTCGTCATCTGCCTCGGTCAGCACGTCGATACTCTCTCTGATCCTGCTCCCGAATTGCGTCAGGCGGCGAGCCAGTGCCCCAACCGCTCCGGGACCGCTGAACGGTCCTGGAGGCAGCGGATCGAAGAGCAGATCCCGGTAGATGGTGCCAACCCGGCCGTCGGGAGCGACCCCCAGCGCTCGCAGCCCCGACGCCACGGCGTCGGCGCTGGCACGTACCAGGGCGTCGAAGTCGTCGAGCTTGGAGCGCAACGCAAGGTCGTCATCATCGAGGTTCCAGCGGAGGTGCTGAATCTGAAGCGTCAGGTCGGCGAGATCGGCCAGTGTGGATTGGAGCCGATATCCGCTGATCTCAACTGAATCTGACTCGATCGCGACCGTGGCCGAGGGCGGAGGGAGCGGGAGAGAACCGCCAGGTACGAAGTCGGGCAGCCGCTCAATGGTTGCACCATCGACGCTCAGGCGGAGTGAATCCGTAGCGATATCCTCGACGAACGTGATCGGCACGGCGCGGTCACCAAGGCCGGAGCCGCGCTCCGTGACGACGATGTGAGTCGCCCGGCCGCTCTCCGTCGCGACGACCTGTTCGAGACGACCTGCCTCGTGTCCGTCCACGGTGATCACGCTGACCCCGGGCTCCATGGCGACGGCGCGTTCCGGGATGTTACGGGCTGTGACCGTCGCCAGGAAGGCTTCGTCCGTCGCTGCCAACACCCCGAAGGGCCCGTACCAGGCGATAGGGGCGACGACCAAGTCTGGAGGAGCCGGTCGGTCGCTTCCGTGGGGGTTGCTCACATCGTCGAGCGGCACATAGTGGCGTTCTTCAAACAGGGGGAGAGTTTCCGGTTCGACACCGTTTTCGAGGTTGATCCGTTCCCCCGTTGCGGTCGCGACACTGGCGATGCTGATGACCTTGTCCTCCGGGAAGAAGACACCCTTTCGTACGACGATGTGCGAGACGGAGCGAGCAACGGGATCGAATACGAGCCGATCGACTTTGCCGAGGTACTCGTCGTGGGCGCTGTAGACGCGGACATTCTGTTGGAACTCCATTGATAGCCTCCGTGGCGTGATCCTTGTTGCGATCTACCCACCGCGCCCGTGTACCAAACCCCACATGTTTCGCAGCGGCAGCGGAACCTGAGCGCTACAACGATCGTGCGACCACCGAAAACTCGACGCGCGTCGGTTCTGTTTCGTAGTCCACCTGATCGGTCACCGAGCGGAGTACGCGATCGGCGAGAGGGTCGATCGTCCAACGGCCCGATGGCGGCTCTCGAACATCTCCGGCGATCGAAGTGATCTGCACCGAGATGTGCCCTATGTCGGCTTCCGCTACGCATTCGACGCTGGCGGTGCCCGGTGCCGCGATCACGATGCCGAACGCTTCCGTGGTAGCCAGGGCGACGTCGTCCACGCGATCGACGGTGAGCCCAGCGCTCGCTGCGACCCCTATGGTCACCATGCGTAGTACCCGTGCCATCGCCGGATCGGCAGTGGTGGACGTTCGTACGGGACCGAGTTCGGGCATCGCTCGATAGTACACTCGCCCAGCGTGGGCACCCCGGAACCCGACAGCGCGTTCGCCTTTGAGACGCCGCTCTCTCCTGAGGCCATCTCCTGGGCTCGATCGTTTGTTGCCGCGATTGCGACCGCGAGCGGTGCCGATCTCGAAGCCGCTGCGGATGTGCGTCTGGCGGTCTCGGAGATCGTGTCGACCATCGTTCGGCATACTCCGCGTGAGCGGTTGGAGATTGATGGACGTCTGGATGGTGATCGGCTTCGCCTCGAGATTGCGCCCTGGACTCGGCATGTCGCGCTCGACGATGAGATAGACCCGTGGGAGGTCGTTGAAGCTCTCGCCGATGATGCGATGGTTCGTGACGGAGCCGCGATCATCACCCTTCCGCTGCTCCGATCGTCGTGATGGACCGGCGTACCGAGGAGGAGTTGTTCGAGCAACGATTCGAGCCCAAGGCGAGGGCTGAGCTTGCCCGTCGCTATGACTACCTCGTCCAACAGCTCGCTCGGAAGTTCCGCGGCCGCGGCGCCGACCTCGATGATCTCATACAGGAGGCTCGATTCGGGCTGTTGAACGCGATCGACCGGTTCGACACGGAACGTGGAGTGCGCTTTTCGACGTACGCGGGACGTACGATCGTCGGCGAGATCAAGCACCACTTCCGGCGGGATGCATGGTCGCTCCGCGTCCCGCGTTCTTTGCAGAACCTGTGGTTGCGGGCTTCCGATGGTGTTCAGGTCTTGAGCCAGAAGCTCGGACGGAGCCCGACGGTTGGCGAGCTCGCCGAGCACCTCGATGTCGACGCGGAAGAGGTCCTCGAGGCCCTCGACGCCGGCGGCGGTCTGCAGCCGGCTTCACTCGACAAGCCTGTCGGTGAAGGTGAGTCGACGCCGATGGTGGAGATGATCGGTCAACCCGACCGTGCCTTGGCGCGGGCGGGTGAGTGGGCTGAACTCGAGTCTGTTGCCTCTTCGCTCGATGAGCGGGAGCGGACCATTCTCTTCATGCGCTTCTTCGAGGGGAAGACCCAACAGGAGATCGCTGAACAGGTCGGCGTTTCCCAAGTTCACGTCTCCCGGCTCCTGCGTCAGACGCTCGATCACGTGCGCGCGGAGATTGCCAGCACATCGGCTTGACCACGTGGGATTCGCTGGGCTTCCTTCGGGCGAGTCCGGGAGCGGACCGGACCGTCCGGCGTCAGATTGTGTCGAGGTCGTCCACAGATTCGATCGTCTCGAACGCGTCGGACATCATCGTCAGGCGCAAGAGATCCCGAACTGCCGAACTCGGATCCACAAGAACGACTCGCATGCTGTCGGACTGTCGAAGCTCGAGGAGGGTACGGAGCCCGCTCGAGTCGATGAATCGGATCGCGGCGAGGTCCAGAGCTACGGAGCTACCCATTTCAAGGGCCGCATCGCTCGCGGTCGCCGCGAGGTCCGGCGCGGTGGCGAGGTCGAGATCACCGGCAGCCTGGACGACGGTCCATGGTCCGCGGGAGCGCGTGGAGATCTGAAGGGGTGGTGTCGGTGTGCTCATGGCCGTCCAATCGAAGCGCCGGACTCGTTTCGCAATCTAGCAGGCGCTCGAATGTCGGCTCACCGCCGGGGCGCCACCCTCAGCAGCGGAGCTCACACCACACGGTCGTTTGCGGACCCGTCTCTACGCCCCAACGTTGCGAGACGGCGTCCACGATGCGAAGGCCTCGGCCGTTGAGCACGTCTGCGGTGGGCCAGGTGGCCGTCTCGCGCACCTCCGAGGGCTCGGCGATGTGTGGCGTTGATACCGCAAGGCGAACGTGATTCTCCAGCCGTGTGATGAGGACGGTGAGGCGTGTCGCGCTGGGGACGTGGCGAATGACATTGCTTGCGAGTTCGCTGACAACGAGTTCGGCCGGATCGGCGCATTGCATTCCCGCGAGTTCCTTCTGCACGAACATGCGCGCGTGGTGGGGCGCCTGCGTGTCGGCGGTGAAGTTCCGTTCGGCCTTGTGCACGCCTCTACCTCTCCCTCGAGGCGCTATTCCCGGCAGAGCCAAGGTTCAAACACCGTTCGATCATCGCACTCGGAGGGCAAGGAGCGTGGCGTCGTCGATCCGGAGGTCCCCGTGTTCGGAGAGTCCAAGGACCGTGTCGCAGATCACCTCAAGCGTGTCCGCGCCGTGCCTGGCAACGGCATTGCGAACATCGTCGATATCGACGCCGACGCCACCGATCGGCAGCAGGACTCCGTCCGTGAGGAATACCACGGTGTCGCCGCTCTCGAAAGAGATGGAGTCACCGGCATCCGAGCGTCGCTCCAGTCCCGTGCCGACGAGACGGGCTCGCCCGGAACCGAGGAGGCTCACGGTCCCATCGGCTCGGCGCAAGACCGGTGACGGGAGCCCACCGTTGACCCAGCTGAGTGTCAGGTCAGCCGGATCGAAGACAGATACGGCAAGTGTCGCGAGCTCGCTCGCCGTATCGAAGTGGGCAAGAAGGCGATCGAGACGAGAGAGCACGGTCGCGGGATCCGGCTCGTCGAATGCGATCGCTCGGACGTAGCTGCGGAGGGACAGCATCGCAGGGGAGGCGGCGATCCCGTGGCCGGCCACATCACCGAGGACGGAGACGACTCGTCCGTCTCGAGACGAGAACGCGTCGAACCAGTCGCCTCCGAGGGGCACGCCCGACCACGGGGCCAGGTACTTCCCGTGGATCTCGAGCGGGGCTGTCGAGATGTCCGAGGAGAGCATCTCGGTGCGCAGCGACGATACCAAGCGACGCTCACGCTCTCTGCGACGAGTGTGTTCAAGCGCCCTGCCGACCCTTGAGGCCACCTGAGCAGCTCGATCTATCGTATCGGCTGCGAGCGCCTCGCCGGTGGTTCGGTACGCGAAGGCAATGCCGCCCGCGGTGCCTTCGATTCCGTCGAGCGGGAGCGCCACTAGGACTGCTGTCTCCGATGGCATACCCAGGAGCGACAGCGTCTCGGTGGACGGCGATGGATCCACCATGACGCCGCCGGTCAGGATGGCCTGGGCGATTGGGAGGTCCTCGCTCAGTCTGATCACAGGTGGAGTGCAGCCAGCAGACCCGTGTGCCACAAGGTCGAAGTACGCCCCGGCCTCGTCGGCGAGCGCCACGACGACCGACTCAGCCCCAGCAACGGCCCCGCCGACACCGAGGGCGGCATCGACCACCTGATCCGTTGATCCAGCGTCCGACAACTGGGTCAGCAGGTCGAGCAGGGGATTCGGTGGCAGGGGTGCGGCCTTCATGGGGGAGGCCAGCGTACCGTCGCCGGAAGGTCCGGAGGGCTAGGCGCGTCGCGCCTGACTCGCTTGAGGTCGCTGGACCCACCGGTCGCGGAGGCAGCCCCGCGGTCGGTGTGACCTTGCGATGTGACCCATCGGTCCGAGAGCGTCAGCTCATCGGAGCGGGTCCGCCGTCGCCGCCGCGGCAGCTGCGGCGAGCTCGGATGATTCTCCAGAGGAGGCGAGGTCACCCGATGTGTTCTCGATGTGCGCTCGAACGAACCACTGCATCAACTCGAGGGTTCCCGTCTGTGCTGTCAGTAGATCAGCCGTGACAACGTCGAGAGGTTCGATCTCCTCGATTGCCGTGCGGTGGTCCCCGATGATGCCGTCGTAGACTACGTCGAGGGCCCCAAGGTGGGCCTGGGCGACGCTCCGACCGAGGGCGTAGTCATCCCAGGTACGAGTCGCGACAATCTCGCCGGCGAGTCCGTTGGGAACGCCACCAAGGGTGGCGATCCGCTCAGCCAGCTCGTCGGCCATCTCACGTACCTGATCGACCTGTTGATCGAACAACTCGTGGACGGAGATGAATCCGGGTCCCACGACATTCCAGTGCGTGTGTTTGAGCACGAGGGACATGTCGATGATCGACACAAGCCGCTGCTGGAGGCGGTCGCGCACTTGTGACGCCTCCAATGCTGTCATGCCCTGCGGAGCGAATGCGGTTGGCATGTGGTCCTTTCTTCGCGTGTCATGCTCCTACCCGGAGACGACAGCGCTCAAACACACGTCATGTGGCTGTTCCCCCGAGAGTGCTGCGGCCACGCGCCCCGACCCGCAGGCGTGCGTCGTCACCTGGGCGGTGTATGGGTCCGACACACGCGGGGTAGGACAAAGAAGCGCTCCTAGTACGCACGAAGAAGTGGTCGGTTGTGGCTGTTGCCTCAGCGACCGCCGCGCCACCACCGATCGAGAAACGCAGGGCCGGCGGCAGTGCCGACTCTCGCATCCAAGTCAATCCAGGACTCAACAGGGAAGGAGATGTCCGATGATCCGATTCTCCGATACGATCGATATCGAACGGCCGCCCGAAGTGGTGTTCGACTATGTGTCCGACCTCGCTCACACACCGGAATGGAACTGGGCCATTGCTAAGACCGTGAAGACCAGCCCGGGTCCAATTGCGGAAGGGAGTACGTACCGGCAGGAGCGCAGCGTCCCCCGCCGGGCCACCGAGAACCTCGAGATCAGCCGCCTCGAGGCACCCCATCGGCTCGAAATCGAGGGAATCCTGGCCAGGCAACCGGCACGGCTCAACTATGAGTTTGAGCCGTACGAGGGTGGAACTCGGCTGACCAACCAGGTCGAGCTCAAACCCAAAGGCGCCGTCCGTTTGTTCGCCCCTGCGCTCGTCGGACGTGTCAAAGCCGCGGTTGCCGAGAACCTCACGACACTGAAGAGACACCTCGAAGCATCCGGGTGATCCAAGCGCTGAGGAATAGAGGGGGAGGCCGAGGGCACGGGAGCTTCGCTTGCGTTCGACGCACCAGCGGTGCCTGCGCAGGGTTATTGGGGACGGCTGTGCCCCTCCTTTCCTCCTTCGAGGATCCGAGGGACACCTGAAGGACTTGCATGGATCGGTACGCCATCCACGGCGGCGACCCGAGCGATGAGAGATTTCCCGTGATCGTCCGCGGGCGGTCACCCAGGAGCGAGCGTGCGCTCGGGCTCGACGGAGGGGCTGCAAAGGGTGGGTTTGCCGATACGCTGGTCGATGGCCCTGCGGGGTAGTCCGGCCTCTACGAATCGCAACAGTGTGACTGACCCGAACGAATCGCAGCCTCTCATCGACGTCAGGTTGCTCGGACGCGACTACGGCGATGTGACCGCGCTCGACGACCTCGATCTCGAGGTCGAACCCGGGTCCGTGGTCGCCTTCGTCGGCCAGAACGGTTCCGGAAAGACCACGGCCCTTCGCCTCATCGCAGGGCGCCTCGAGCCGTCACGCGGGAGCGCCACCATCGCAGGCGTCGACGTCCAGGATCACCAGGCGTCCGGGTACCTGCGGTCGCTCGTCTCGTTCGTGCCCGACCAGCCCGCCCTCTATCCGGACCTCACTGTGCTCGACCACCTCCACGTTGTGGGCTTCGCTCACGGTGTCGACGCGGTCGACGAACGCGCGGAGAGCCTCATCACCCGTCTGGGCCTCGAGCGACGGTCCCATTCGCTGCCCCGCGAGCTGTCGCGCGGCATGCGCCAGAAGACCCAACTGGCGTGCGCCCTCATCCGACCGTTCTCTGTCCTGATGTTGGACGAGCCCGTGTCGGGTCTCGATCCCGGTTCGCGTCGGGAACTGCACGCGCTCCTCGGAGAGGCCAAAGCCGAGGGAGCGGCCGTGCTGCTGAGCACGCACCAGATCGACTTCGTCGAGGGCCTCGCCGATCGGATGGTCGTCCTCCGTGACGGCGAGGTGGTCACGGTGGGTACGTACGCCGAGGTCACAGCCGGCGGGGTCGCCGAGGAGTTGGGGCTCCGATGACGGTGGCCGTGCACGGATCGTCGGTCCGGGAGGTCCTCGGTTCGGTTCGGAGGCTGCGGCGCCGACACAGCCCGAAGTCCGGTGCGGACCGATTCACCGACGCATACCTCGGGGCGTTCCTCTTCGCCTACGGCATCGCGGCGGTCGGGTGGTTGTTCGACGTCGATCTCACCGGCGCGTCGTTCAGCTTCCACGACACCGTCATTTGGATGCCGGTCGCCCTGTTCGTCGCGATGTGGGGAGTCATCCGTCACGGGACGTGGCAGGGCCCGGTGCTGTACTCGACCCCCGAGATGCAGTGGGTGGTCTCGTCGCCGCTCGACCGCCGGCAGCTCGTGATCACGAGGCTGGTCCGTGCGGGGACGATCGGTGCGATCGCCGGAGCGGCCGGCGGCCTCCTCGTCACGATCATCGCCGCCACGATGACCGATGTCGGGCTCGTCGGTGTCTTCGTCAGCGCCACGGTGTCGGTGATCGCGGTCGCTCTCACCTCGGTGGCGTTGGCATGGCACACGGAACGGTCCGTGGTGCTGAGCACCGCCGTCACGCGCTCAAGTCCCCTGGTTGCCGCCGTCGCCGGAATCCTCGTCGCCGGCGTCACGACCGGCCACGAACTGCCGGTGTTGTGGTCCGGGCCGTGGGGGTGGGCATCGGCGTCGTCGATCGCGGCATCCGGGGGCGAGGTGACCGGGTGGCCGATCATGGTCGCTCTCCTCGTCGTCGTGACCGTGGTGGCAGTGGGCTCTGCGGTCGTGACGGCGGATCACATCCCCGACGAGGAGCTGTGGCGGCGTGCCGAGGCGAAATCGACGGCGGCCGCGGCGATGTATTTCGGGGATCTCCGGACGGTACGGCGGGTGGCCAAACGTCAGCGTGCGAGGAGCCACGTGCGTGGCAGAACTCGCACCGTGCGCCACCCGCGAAGGCCGTGGCTCGTTGTCCCCGATTGGGACCTGCTGACCCTGCGGCGGGATCCGAGCCGCCTGGTGACGTCGGCGATCTTCACGGCGGGCGCCTTCGTCGCTGCTGTCGCCGCCGCGGAACGTGCCATCCTCGGGATCGTGGCCTTCCTCGCCCTGTATGCAGCTGCGGCTCGCCTCGTCGAACCGATCCGCGTCGAGGTGGAGCAACCCGACGGGCACCTCATGCTTCCCTGGACCTGGGGGACGGTGTTGGTGCTCCACACGATCGTTCCCGTGGTCGCCATGACGGTGATGGGATGGATCGGCATCGTCGTCGTGGGCGTCGCCGGGTTCGACGGTGTGTCGGGGCTCTGGCCGTTCGCCGTGGTCGCGCCGTTCGCCGCCGGGGCCTTCGTGTTGGCCGCGGCGGTCTCGGCTGCTCGCAAGCCGTTCCCCATCGAGACCCTGGTGGGCGGCGGCGATGCGAGTCCGGTTCTCGCCGTGCTGTGGTTCCTCGTCGGCCCCGCCCTCGCCGCGATCGTCATCAACATCGCGTTCGGCATGCTGCGCACCGGCCTCGAGGGGGACCCGGCGGGGATCATGTCGTCGGTGCTCTTCCTCGCAGCGGGGACGGCCGCATTCGCAACGTGGCTGAGGACGCGCAAGCCGGCATCGCCGTGATGAGGACCGCAGACCTCGATCGCAAGCTCTCGCCGGTGACGGTGAGGGTTCGGGCAACGCACCGCTTGATGAGGCACAATCACCCCCGGGCACGACCACACCTGGGGAGACCTGGCCGAGGACGACTCCGCCGGTGTTGACTGAGCGAAGAGACGCACGGATGGTGACGACCATCCACGAGACGAAGACCAGCAGCAGAGCCGTCGGGATCCTCTACACCTGGGAACCGTCTTCGGCACACAGATGAGGGCCATGACCACACCGTGCGATCGGTAGTGGGTCTCGCAAACGAGATCCTGACATCAGCGTCGGCCGGCGACCTGAATATCGCCCAGACAAGCTGGACCAGCGTTCATTGATGAATGCGAACGAAGAAGGGCCCGGATCCTCCGGGCCCTTCGCTTCCGCCGTTCGTGCCAGTGCCTCAGGGCGGCTTCCGGTGTGTATGGAGGTTCAAGGTGTTGATGGGGTGAGGATCTGGGTCCACTCCGCCGCGTTGAAGTCGATTGCCCAGATGTCTGGAGTGGCTTCGGACCAGAAGCTGCCACCGACACCGTTGATGAGAATCAGCCGCTGGTTGATCGGGTCGCCAACCATGGCCGCGAAGACGATGTGCAGGTTGTTGTGCAATTCGGCGGGGGTTTCGAAGCATGCACTCCACGTCAGAGTGCTGGTGTCGAACCCGCAGATGTCCTCTCCGACCAGCTTGACGTAGACGGTGTCGTCTGCAGGTCCGTAGACCCCGTTGGGCCAGCCAAGATCGACTACAGGTGTGTCGGTTGTGCTCGGGGTCGCCTCTCCGGTGCGAGGATCGACGAGGACAGTCGTCTGGATATCGGATTCGAAGATGAGCCGATCGATCATCTGCGAGTACCCGAGGAGCTCCAGCCACTGCGTGTCGTTGCCCTGGCGCTGAGCTTGTGACGGCTCGAACGAAACAGTCCCGATCAATGTCCAGTCGTTCGTATCAACGTCGTAGGCCCACACCTCCCAGTAGCCGGCGTTTTCGGCCTGCTCATTCCAACGCACCTGCCGCGTCGTGAGGATCAGGCCGGAGATCGGGTCGTAGGCGGCACCCATGGGAACGAAGCGGCCCTCATCAAGGCCGATGGTGTCGTTGCTTGGCTGGGTCCAGGTGTTGGTGTTGGCGTCGTAGACCGAGACGTGTTCGTAGCCGAGGGCGACGGTGACATCTGAGTCGACGTCGTAGACCAGTCCGCCGCTGAGTTCACCGATCAGCGCCCCGGTCGGGTTCATGCGAAGCCACGTGTTCGTGCAGACGTCGAAGGTCCAGGTTTCGCCGAGGGTGTCGACGTAGAGGATGCGACCGGCGTGTTGGTCGAAGGCTGCAGCCAGGTTGCTCGTCCAGCCTGCCGCGGGGTGTTCCTGGTCGGCTGGACCGGCAGCATCTGGGTCGGTGCCGGGCGGGCAGGTGGCGGCGGGTGGAACCGGCCCAGCTTGTGTGGTCGTCAGGATGGGATTCCACGTTCCTGCCGGATCAGGCATGGTGGTAGTCGGGGAAGCTGTTTCCTTGGCGGGCATTTCGAGGCGGGTGATGTCGATACCGTCGAAGCCGATCACACCACCGTCCCGGGCCGGCATCCACAACGTCCCGAACGCGTCCACCGTAGCGAACATGCCCAACCCGGCCACGCCCGGGAAGGCCGTCCAGGTATCGCCGTCGAATCGGGAAACACCATTCTGATGAATCGCCCAGACCGTCCCATCGGCACCGACCGCCACGTCGGGGACATCGTCGAGCAACCCTTCAGCAGTGGTATAAACGGTCCACGTCGACCCGTCGAACCGGGCCACGCCAGCGCCGGGAGAACCGTCAACGCTCACCGAACCTACCCACACCGTTCCATCGGGAGCAGCAGCCACGGTGCCGCTCAACGGGGCGGGAAGACCATCGTCGCTCGTGTAATGGGCCCAGTCGGCACCGTCGAACGCAAAGACACCCTGACTCCCGTGGGTTCCCGCCCATACGGTTCCATCCACAGCCACATCAAGAAACGCCGTCCACGGCACGGCGACACCCTGGTCGAGCGACACAGGCACCTCGAACGTCTGCCACTCCGAACCGTCGAAACGCGCCAGATCACGCTCCCCAAACGCGGTCCATACCGCCCCGTCCGGGCCGACAGCCATCGGTCCTTCGGAGCGTGGCGCCGAGAAAGTGGTCCAGGAGCCGTCGAAACGGGCGATCCATCCAGATCCCCCTGTCCACACGATCCCGTCCGATCCGACCACAACCCGGAACGCATCGCCGGTGGGTAGCCCATCTTCGGTCGTGTACACCGTTGGGGTTCCGCTCGTGACATCCCAACGGACCACACCGCCATCCGCCGCCGCCCACAGGCTCCCGTCGGGGGCCACGGACACGTACCCCTCGTCATAGGCAGCTGGCTCATCCAGCGACAGAGTGGTCGTCGTGGAGGGAGATGGCTCATCGATGACATCGGTTGCGGTTCCGCCAATGAGCCACAGAACACCGCCGATCAGGACGAAGACGGCCATGGCGGCTCCGACCGCAACGGCCCAGTTTGGAATCCGCCACGCTGGGACGGGTGCGGGTGGTGGACCGATCGGCGGGTCCGGCGGAGGTGGTGACTCGTCGACGACTTGTTGCATCATCTCTCGGATCCGGTCATCGAGGCGGCTAGACATCGAGCAACCTCCCCAGCTTGTCACGGGCCCGACCCAGGCGTCGCCGCACCGTGCGTTCACTCATCCCGAGACGATCCGCAACATCAACCTCGGTGAGGTCCTCCCAATACGTCAGGAACACGACAGAGCGCTCGACGACGTTGAGATGCGCCAACGCGTTCCACACATCAACCTCACCTGTGGGTGGTGCGACGGTGAGGACGGGCGCGGCCCGGCGTTCCCTGCTGCGACGCCGCGTCGTGGACCGGTGGTTCATCCGGGCCCGAGACACAACGGTTCGGTAGAGATAGGCACGCTGATCCTCCACCCGGTCCCAGCCGTCAGACCACAACGCCGACACGAACGCATCAGAGACAACATCCTGCGAGTCGGCCGGTCCGACGAGCGAGGTTGCGAATCGAGTCAACTCGACCCCATAACGTTGAAACACTTCGCCCTTGGTGAGCGTCGTCATACCTACAAGATGCCACAGACTCCGCCAAACCGGACAGGAGATTCCAAATCTTCTCAGATCGGTGTCAGCACCCGCCCATATCCGGCTGGCGTCATGATGTCCGGCCACCGACCAACAAGCCGGCCTCGTCAGGTCAGTGCGCCGAAATACGATGGCCAGCTCACGTGCTCTCTGCCTGCGGCCGCGAGGTAGTCGCTGGGGTTGTCGGCTTGTCCGTCTCGAATGCCCTGATAGATGCCGGTGATGACCGTGCCCAGGAAATCACCCAGCTCGGCGACTCGGTCCTCGCGGTATTCCTCGACGGTCATCGGTGTGTAGGCCAGATCGGTGCCGAATGCGCTGTTGAGGTAGTCGGCAAGCTCGTATTGCGTGATGGCCTCTCCGTGCAGGTTGTAGGTGCGGCCGTTGTGCTTGTCTTCGGTGAGCATCCGTGCATAGGCGTAGGCCAGCTCCGGTCGCGTGGTGTATCCACATCGACCGTTGCCGGCGCAGTTGGTGATGCCGCCGGCCTTCTTGTAGGCCTCGAGGTACTCGACATCGGGCTCGATGTAGATTCCGTTGCGCCCGATCACCCAGGCCAACCCGCTGCGACGCACGTCCTCTTCGGTCTGTCGATTGCTTTGGACAATCGGCGAGAACGCCGTGGCTTCTTCCGCCCCTTGGACGCTGGTGTAGACGACCTTCTTCACCCCGGCGCTCCGAGCAGCCTCGATCACGTTGCGGTGCTGCTGGATGCGCCGTTCCGGAGCGTCCATTCCCGACACCAACAGAACCGCATCCACGGATTGCAGCGACTCTTCCAGAACGTCCTTTTCGTTGTAGTGACCGGGACGAATCTCGATACCGAGATGCTTCGCCTTGTCGGGCGTCCGAGCCAACCCGACGATGTCCTGGCTCGGGATCAGGGCAAGCGCCGCCTTGACGATCTGCATTCCCAACTGACCGTTTGCGGCAGTGATGGCTACCTTCATCCGCTCCTCCTTGTGGCTTGGGCCGGGACGTTCGCTTGTTCAGTCTGGCCGATCCGCCGCCTCGGAGGCAGAACGACGATCGGGAATCGCCTGGCCCGGTTCCGTGACGGGGTGTGAGCTGACGAACCCATCGACCACGGTGTCGATGAACGCTTGGTCGATGGTTCCGCCGGCGAGGAAGACCTGGTGGAGGAGCGGTCCGGTGAGGAGTGCCGTTGCGACGTTGATATCGAGGGAGGCGGGCAGCGTCCCGTCTGAGACCGCCCTCGACAGCGCTTGACGGACCGGTGAGCGTTGCTGTGCCATGTCTACGAATCGCTGCGTTGGCTTGTCCCACTGTGCCCGCTGCATCATCGTGATCATGCTTGCCCGTCGTTCTGCAGACGCGAGGCGGGCGGCCATCGCCTGGAGCGCGTGATTCAAGTCGGTTCGGAGGTCGCCGGTCAGCTCCAGCTTCATCTTCTTCCCACCCTGCGCTACGACCTCGGACCACAATGCGTCGAGCACAGGCCAGTGTCGGTAGATGGTGGCCCGACCGACTCCCGAGCGTTCGGCCAGGGCGGAGTAGGTGATCGCTGTAGGTCCTCCCCGGTGCAGTAGTTGGTGGGCCGCTTCCAGGACTCGTTTCCTGGTGCGTTCGATCCGGGGATCGGAGCGTTCGTTGTTCTTAGCCACTTCTCATGCCCCAGCCCTTGACATACGAGACATCATGTCTCAATACTATATGAGACAAACCGTATCACAACAGAGGCGCTGACACAACAGCCCACCTGGAGAACAGGGACATCATGCAGACAGAAACCAGTGGGATGGCCATCAGCGCCCACGGCCTCACCCGCCGATTCGGCGATCTCGTCGCCGTCAACGATCTCGATCTCGAGGTTCCGGCCGGCGGCGTGATCGGCTTCGTCGGCCCCAACGGATCCGGCAAGTCGACAACGATCAGAATGCTGCTCGGACTCATCGAACTCGATGAGGGCGAAGGCTCGGTTCTGGGAGCGTCGATCGCCGACCCCAACGCGTACGCCGACCGGGTCGGCTCCCTCGTTGAGAACCCGGCTCTGGTGCTGAACATCTCCGCCCGGGCGAACCTCGAGTCGATGGCGCTCCTTCGTGGAGTCCCGACGTCGCGAGTCGACGAGGTCCTTGCGATCGTGGGCCTCGACGACCGTGCGGGCGACGCGGTCGCCGACTACTCCCTCGGAATTAAGCAGCGACTCGGTATTGCAATCGCCTTGCTGTCCGATCCCGAATTGCTGCTCCTCGATGAGCCGACCAACGGGCTCGACCCTGCGGGCATCGTTGAGGTTCGAGGCCTGATCCGACAGCTCGCCGACGACGGTCGGACGGTCGTTGTGTCCAGCCATCTCCTGAGCGAGATTGAAGCCGCCGCCGACTACCTCATTGTGATCCGGTTCGGGAAGCTCCTCTTCTCCGGTCCACTTCACGACCTCCTTGAACATGAGCAGCGGTTCGTCGACGTCGAGACCGAAGACCGTTCCGACCAGGAATCCCTAGCCGAGCGCTACCGCTCGATAGGTTTTGAGGTGGAGCCGGAGAACGGCGGACTCCGCGTGTTGGTCGACCCGGATAGGGCGGCAGATCTCAACCGCGCTGCCATCGATCTCGGAATTGTGCTTCGCCGCCTCGTGCCTCGCTCGGAGACCCTCGAGGACGTGTTTCTCCGCATGACCGCCGGGTCTCAGGATGCACCACTCAACCGGGGAGCGGCGTAGTGGCTACGCGGACGGAATCCGCAGAACCAGGGATTGACGAACAAGAAGGAGTTGAAATGACAACCCTCATTCACAACCCTGACCAGACGGCGCCTGCAACCGTAGAACCGACCGTTCCGAGCGAAGGAGCAGGAAAACGAACCCTCCTTGGTGCGATCCGATCCGAAGCGAAGCGGCTCACACGAAAGTCGTTCACCGGTGTCGGCCTCGCCCTCGTCGTGTTCTTCAGCCTCATGGCTGCCGTTGTGACGTTCCTTGCCGGTGGTGACGCGGGTCCCGGGGCAGGGATCGCGGTCGACCTCGAATCGGCCCAGGGAATCGTCGCGGTGCTCTCTATGGCGGGCAACCTCGTCGGAATCGTGGCGCTCTCGCTGTGGGCCGCAGCAGTCGCCTCCGACTACTCGACTGGCTGGGTGCGCCTCATGGTGGCGGCCGAACCGCGCCGGTGGCGCCTGCTCTTTGGCAAACTCGTGGCCCTCAGTAGATTCACCATCGTCGCAACGATTGTCGCAACAGCGATCGCGGTTGCCATGGCGTATCTCCTTGCAGGCCCGGCCGGCGTCTCAACCGCGGCATGGTCGGTAGGGGTATTCGGGACCGTGCTCAGCGCATGGCTGAACTTCACGCTCGCGGTCCTCGGCTGGGGAGTCATTGGGTTCACCGTTGCGGTGATAGGTCGCTCAGCCATCGTCGCGATCGCCGGTGGGATCGGCTACATGATGGTATTCGAGGGTCTCCTCGGGTTGCTTGCGGAGGGCGCAACGACCTACCTCCCCGGCACGGTGCTCAACGCCGTAGCCGCAGGTGGAACCGCCGTGATGGCGTACGGGACAGCCATGCTCCTCGCGACCGGGTTCGTTCTGGCGGCGCTCGTCATTGCCTTCGCCGTGTTCGCCCGCCGAGACATCACCTCGTAGAGCGCACAGTGAGCGCGTGTGATCTGAGGAATCCAGCCCACACCCGCAGTCAGTCGCGTAGCGTCGATCCATAGACCCGACACGAGGAGGCAGAGATGGGCCTGGCACACGGGATCCATGGATGGGCCGACGTCGCGGTTCCGGATATGGAGGCCGGCGGGGAGTTCTACACATCGGTGTTCGACTGGGACGCGCGCCCCGGGAGCGCCGGGGAATCGATGCCCTACACCATGTTCTCTTCCGGTGGGAAGCTCGTCGCAGGAATGGGTCCTCTCAGCCCCGATCAAGTCGCCGCCGGGCGGCCGCCCGCGTGGTCCTGCTACGTCATCGTCGACGATGTCGACGCCATTCACGCCCGGGCCGTTCAGCTGGGTGCGACTCCGCTCATGGAGCCGATGCAGATCATGGACAGCGGCAAGATGACCTCCTTCCTCGATCCGACCGGGGCCGCCATTGGCTTCTGGCAGTCTGGAACTCATGACGGCGCCGGGGTCTTCAATGTGCCGGGTGCCGTGACATGGAACGAACTGGCGACGACGGATGTCGAAGCGGCGAAGACCTTCTACGGCGAGCTCCTCGGATGGGAGGGTTCCGCCATGGAGATGGATGGGGGAGCCGAGTACTGGATGTTCACGAACGCCGGTCGGATGAACGGCGGGGCCTATGACCTGACGACGATCCTCCCCGACGGTACGCCGTCGCACTGGATGACCTACTTCTGCGTCGACGACTGCGATGCCATAGCCGAGCGCATCCAGGAACACGGCGGACTGGTGCTGAGCGAACCCCGGGACTTCTCGATGGGGCGTATGGCGGTCGTAGCCGACCCGTTCGGAGCGACCTTTTCGATCATGGCCGGCTCGCAGTTCGACGGCCAGCCACCGCGCTGAGGAAGCGCCTCGGCGACCGTGCGCGCAGGCCATGTGAGTCTACGAGGCCGTTCGTATTTGATTGGAGGCCAGTCAGTATCCGCCTTCGACTGTTCCGCCCGTGACAATTGCGACCGAGTTGCTCGTACCAATGCGGTCGGCACCGGCCTCGATGAGTTCGTACGCAAACTCCCTGGAGTTGACGCCACCGCTTGCCTTGATAAGGACCTCGTCGCCGACGACCTCGCGCATGAGCAGTACGTCCTCGACCGTCGCTCCGCCTTCTTCCTTGCCGGTGGACGTCTTGATGAAGCGCGCTCCCGCGGTCTTCGCAAGGGTGCATGCGGCGACCTTCTCAGTGTCCGTGAGGAGCGCCGTCTCGATGATGACCTTGACGGGTTTGTCTCCGCAGGCCTTGACCACCTGTTGAATGTCCTCGAACGCAAGGATGTAGTGCTTGCTCTTGATCGCGCTCACGTGGATCACCATGTCGATCTCTTGAGCACCGCGATTGACGATGGCATCGTGAGCTTCAAACGCTTTGGCGACGGGTGTCGTCTGACCGTGCGGGAAACCCACGACGGCGATGGGGATGACGTCTGACCCCTCGAGCTTGCGTGCCACGTACTCCACGTCGCCGGAGAAGACGCATACCGATCTGAAGTGGTAGTGCATCGCCTCCTCGCAGACGCGATCGAAATCCTCCTTCTTCGCATCCGTCCTGAGCAGCGTGTGGTCGATGACCCGTGCGAGTTCCCGGTCGTAGGTCTCTTCCGTCAAACTTCCTCCAGGTCAGGCTGAGCTCAACTGTAATCCGCAGCACGTCGGGGGTTTCGTCGCGCCTGCGGCTTTGAGATCTGCGCCGGACAACCGAGGCTGCCGAACGTCGAGGAGCGCAGGACCGAGCCGTGCTTGATGCATTGAGCGTGGGGCGGATCGGGGCGTAGGATTCTCTGCAGATCCGGCAGCGGCAGACCTGGTCGTCTGTCGAGCTGGATCGGCCTGACACGACCACCACAGAGGAGAGGCGTGACCTCCATCGACTGCACGAGAGCTACTCACCGACAGGTGCTCGGCCGTGCCAACTCCGTTGGGGGAGGTTTGCGACGGTGACGGCGCCTGCTTCGCCGCCGGAGGGCAACGTCGCTGCGCAACTCTCGACGCTCGACCGGTTTCTCCCACTCTGGATCTTGGCTGCGATAGGCCTTGGCCTGCTCCTCGGGAGAGGTTTTCCGGGACTGAACGATGTGCTCGACAGCGCCAAGATCGATACCGTCTCCTTGCCGATTGCTCTTGGTCTGTTTGCCATGATGTACCCAGTTCTGGCGAAGGTGAACTACGCGAAGCTTGGCGACGTTGCAACCGATCGCCGAATGCTTGCTACCTCCCTGATCCTGAATTGGGTTGTCGGCCCGCTCGTGATGTTCATCCTGGCGTGGGTCTTTCTGCCGGATCTCCCCGGCTACCGCACCGGCCTGATCATCATCGGCCTCGCACGGTGTATTGCGATGGTCCTGATCTGGAACGACCTTGCCTGTGGAAACGGCGAGGTAGCCGCCGTGCTCGTCGCTCTCAACTCCTTGTTCCAGGTTGTGGCGTATGCCGTCCTTGGCTGGTTCTACCTCCAGGCACTTCCCGAATTGCTCGGGCTCAGTGACGGCACGGCGCTCGGTGTGTCGATGTGGGAGATCGCGAAGACCGTCCTCATCTTCCTGGGCATCCCGCTTCTCGCCGGGTACCTCACAAGACTGTGGGGGGTTCGGACCAAGGGGGTGGTCTGGTACGAGACGAAGTTCATCCCCAGGATCTCTCCGATCGCGCTGTACGGGCTGCTGTTCACCATCGTCGTGATGTTCGCGCTCCAGGGCGACAAGATCTCGGCCCTGCCCTTCGACGTGGTGCGCATCGCCATCCCGCTTCTCGCCTACTTCGGCATCATGTGGGGTGTGTCGTTCCTCGTTGGCTACCGCATGCGCTTCAGCTACGGCACGAACACGGCCGTCGCGTTCACCGCGGCGGGCAATAACTTCGAGCTTGCGATCGCCGTTGCCATCGGAGTGTTCGGCATCGCCTCGTCCGAGGCCCTCGCAGCCGTGGTGGGGCCGTTGATCGAGGTCCCCGCCCTCGTCGGACTGGTCTACGTCGCCCTGTGGGCGAAGCGGCGCTACTACGACCCCGCGGGTGAGCCCACGGCAGCGCCGAACGTGCATTCGTAGCTTCGCTGAACCTTGCGGTTCCTTGGCTTTGACACAGAGTGAACATTCGTTCATAATGAGTGAACATTCACTCATTAGGAGTCATCCACCATGGCATGGACCACGACCGACATCCCGAACCTGACCGGCAAGACCGCCGTCGTCACCGGCGCCAACGGAGGCCTCGGTCTCGAGTCCACCAAGGCACTGGCCGGCGCCGGTGCACACGTCGTCATGGCCGCCCGCAATCAGGAGAAGGCACAGGCGGCCTTCGACGAGATCAAGGCCACCTACCCGGACGCTTCGCTCGAGATCGTCGAACTCGACCTCGGATCTCAGGCGTCGACCAAGGCTGCTGCCGAGTCCATCGCCGACCGGCATCCCACCATCGACATCCTCATCAACAACGCGGGGCTGATGGCCATGCCGGAACGACGCACGGAAGACGGCTTCGAGATGCAGCTTGGTGTGAACCACTTCGGCCACTGGACGTTTACGGCAGGGCTTCTCCCTTCCCTGCTCGCCGCCGACTCTGCCCGCGTGGTGACCGTTACGAGTACGGCTCACCACACGGGTCGTGCGGTGGACCCAGACAACATCAATATGGAAGACAAGTACTCCGCGTGGGGTGCATACGGAAGGGCGAAGCTTGCCAACTTCGACTTCGGGATCGGCCTCCAGCGCGAATTCGCGAGGCGCGGATTGAAGGCACAGAGCCTCGTCGCTCATCCGGGCCTCTCGCATACGAACCTCCAGGTCCACACCGTCGATCAGGGCGGGGGAGGAGCCTCGGCGCCGTTCTGGGCGTGGATGGCAGAGCACACCGGTATGTCGGCGGCGGACGGGGCTCTGTCTCAGGTGAAGGCGGCGACCGATCCGAACGCCAAGGGCGGAGAGTTCTACGGACCTCGCTGGGGCAACAACGGTGCACCGGTGCGCAAGCCGATCCTCCGACCAGGCACCGACTCGAGGATTGAGACCCTTTGGATGGTCTCGGAGCGCGAAACCGGAGTCGCCCTTGACTTCGAGAGTGTACCGGAGAACGGGTGAGCTCCACTATGGATCGTCCTGCAGCCATCCGCCAAGCGCTTCGCGACCTCGTCGCGGAGCGGGGCTTCCACGGGGCGTCCATGGGGGCTGTAGCCAAGGAAGCGGAAGTGGCGACCGGCACTGCCTACGTCCACTACGAGTCCAAGGACGAACTCGTGTATGCGACGTACCTCGAGATCAAGGCAGGGTTGGGGGCTGCGGTTCTGGCGGAGCTTGATACTGCGGCGAGCCCATTCGACCAGTGGGACCACCTGCTTAAGACTGCGTATGACTTCCTGTCGGAGGAGCCCGAGCGCGCACGGTTCCTGAGCCAGCTCGAGGAATCGCCCTACTACGAGGAGGCGCACGCCCGCCTCGTCGCGGCCGGTGACCCTCTCGGCGAGGCCGCCCAGTCCGAGGGGTTTGCCTCCCTTCTCGTGGATCTGCCGAACCAGGTCATCTACGCCCTGTCTCTTGGTGTTGCTGTTCGCCTCATAGCGGGCGGCATCAAGTTGAAAGGCGAGGAGCTCGACGCCCTCGTCATCGCCACCTGGCGGGCCGTCACCCGCCCCCAGGCCTGGGACGAAAGGGAGTGAAGATGCACAGCGAGATCACGGGATTCACAGCAGCAGACGTTCCCGATCAGTCGGGCAAGACGTTCCTCGTCACTGGTGCCAACACCGGCATCGGGTTCGAAGCCGCCAAGGTATTCGCCGGTAAGGGTGGCCGGGTCCTCCTCGGCTGCCGGAATTCGGAGAAGGGTGAGGATGCCCTCTCCGGGATCACCGATGCTTTCCCGGGGGCGGACGTCACGCTCGTGCAGATCGACCTCTCGGATCTCGCCTCCGTGCGGGCCGCCGCCGAAGTGGTCGCACGGGAGCCGAGGCTTGACGTGCTCGTAAACAACGCCGGTGTCATGTGGAATCCGAGGACCATCACCAAGGACGGCTTCGAGTCCCAGTTCGGTATCAATCACCTCGGGCATTTCGCCCTCACCGGGCTCCTGCTCCCGACCCTCGAAGGGACCCCCAACAGCCGCATCGTGACGGTGTCGAGCGGAGGCCATCGCCAAGGAAATGGTGACCTCTTCTGGGATGACATCAACGCCGACCAGGAGTACCACCCAAGGAAGCGCTACTACGCAAGCAAGCTGGCGAACCTGCTCTTCACCTACGAACTCGACCGTCGGCTCCGGGCGAAGGACTCGCCCTCGATCGCCGTTGGTGTCCACCCGGGTATTTCGGACACAGAACTGGTTCGATACGCCACGGGCTTCACCGGAGTGATGACTCGGGCGATGATGCCCGTTATGAGACCGCTCTTCAACACCGCCGAACAGGGTGCGTGGCCAACCGAACTCGGCGCAACGGCACCAGGAGTCGAAGGGGGTGACTACTTTGGCCCGAGCGGTCGCATGGAGATGGCAGGTCCGGCGACACAGGTTGACTCGAGTGAAGAGAGCAAGGACGAGGAAAAGGCAAGACGGCTCTGGGATCTCTCAATCGAAATGACGGGAGTTGACCCCGGCATCTAGGGGCGCCGAAATCGTTGGGTAGTATCGGTCGTGTCCACCCGGGAGAGACGGAATCATGGCGACCGAGTCCGCGAAGAAGGCCCGAGTTCCTCCGCGGTGGTTTGTGCGCCTCGCGTGGCACACCCACCGCGGCCTGTATCGCATCACCCGGGGCAAGATCGGATTGTGGCGGCCGAAGCCGGGCCGCTGGGGCACGTTGCGTCTCACCACGCTCGGGCGTCGATCCGGCGAGGAGCGCAGCGTCATTCTCGGCTACTTCGAAGACGGCCCGAACCTGGTGACGATGGCGATGAACGGATGGTCGCCGGGTGAGCCGGCATGGTGGCTCAATCTGCAGGCGCATCCCGAAGCCCACGTTGAGATCAAGGGAGCCGACTACCCGGTTGTTGGCCGGGCAGCCGGTGGTGAAGAGCGGGCACAGTTGTGGGCCCGTTGGGGCGAGATTGACAAGGACCTCGACGCGTTCGCGGCTCGTCGGCCGACAGAGACCGCCGTGGTCGTCCTCGAACCTGGTACCGGCTCCGCCTGAGCACAACGCTCCATGGCGAGCCACCGAACGGCGGGGATGCGACCGAAAACGCTGAACAACCTACGATTCCGGGATAACCGGAAAGGGCGTTGTGTCGGGTGTGGTGGTTGTTGCAGGCGCATTGGGGAATGTCGGAGCCGGTGTTGTCGCATCGCTCATCAGTCGAGGCGTGGAGGTTCGCGTTGCCGATGTCGACGAACCTGCACTTGCTGAGCGGTTTCCGGAGTGCGAGAAGGTGGTGCTCAACTTCGATGATCCCTCCACGTTCAGGGCGGTCGTGGTGGGTGCACCCCGACTGTTCCTGATTCGACCGCCTGCCATCTCCCGGGTGTCGAACACGATCAATCCGTTCATCGACGCAGCACAGGACAGCGGCGTCGAACACGTTGTGTTCTCCTCGGTAGCGGGCGCCGACTCGAACCGGATCGTTCCCCACCACCGGATCGAGGCTCATCTCATGTCCTCCACGATGGCGTGGACCATGCTGCGACCCGGCTTCTTCGATCAGAACATCGCGACGGCGTACCGGCAGGACATCGTGGACGACAACAGGATCTTCGTCCCCGCCGGTGACGGACGGGTGGCGTTCATCGATGCGCGGGACATCGGTGAGGTCGCCGCCGTGTGCCTTTCGGAGGATGGGCACGAGATGCAGGGCTATCACCTGACTGGACCCGAAGCCGTGACCTTCGCCGAGGTCGCTCAACTGCTCACTGATCAGCTCGGACGGACGATCTCCTATGTGCCGGCACCCGTCATTGGCTACTTCCGACACGTCCGGAGCCAAGGCCTGGTACTGCCCCACGCCGTCGTCCAGACGATCCTCCACGCCGGCCTTCGGCGAGGTGACGCGGAGGCGGTTACTCCAACCGTTGCGGACCTGCTCGGCAGACCGGCTCGGGCCCTTGGCGAGTACATCGCGAACAACGTCGACCTGTGGAAGCCGGCGAGTTCCTAGCAAGAGGGTCCCACTCGCGGAATACCCACCGGCGACTGGCCGTCCAGCCGCCGGGACTACGCTGAGCCTGTTTCACGGCTAGGAGGTGTGCTTGCCACGGAGAGCGTTCTAGAAGGATTTGGAAGGAAAGCACGACCGTCACGTGGATGACTGCGGAGGTCTACAGGGACGGCTTCAATCAACAGGAATGAGGTCGCAAGTGACACCCGAAGATGTTGAGTTTGAGAGTGATGGACTGAAGCTCAGAGGCCACCTCTATCTACCGGAGGGAATCGAACCTCCATATCCGATCGTCGTCATGGCAGGAGGTTGGTGCTACGTCAAAGAGTTGATACAGCCCGAATACGCCCAGTTCTTCGTGGACGCAGGTATTGCGGCGCTGACCTTCGACTATCGAAATCTCGGGGACAGCGAAGGCGAACCGCGCCAGCACCTCGACCCGTGGGAACAGATCTACGACATTATCAATGCGATTACCTATGCCAGCCTGCGTGATGATGTGGCATCGGACCGGATTGGTGTGTGGGGGATCAGCTATGCAGGCGGGCATGTCTTCCCCGTCGCCGCGCTTGACCCGAGAGTCAAGGTCATCCTCAGCGTCGTGCCCATGCTCGATGGTTGGTACAACACCCTGAGGGCGAACTCGAATGTGGGATTGCGCGAACTCTGGGATGTGATTCAGGAAGACCGTGTCGAACGGTTCAAGACGGGAGAACACGGGACGATCCTGCATTCCGCGCATCCGCACGATGCGCCCTCGACCTTCCCGGCTCCCGAGACCTGGCCGATATTCAAGAAATTCAAGGAGACGACGGCTCCCAATCATGAGCACTGGACGACCGTCCAGAGTTGTGAATACGTCCTCGCGTACGACGTGACGCCGTACATGAAACGAATCATCTATCAACCGACGCTGATGGTGACCTCGTGGTACGACGACATCACCATGACCGAATTCGAAGTGCCGGCTTTCAACACGATCCCGTGTCCGCGGAAGAAACTCGTCCAGGTCGGCGGCAACGCCTCGCACATGTCTCTGTACGACAATCCCGACCATCTGGCGATCGTCGGCGAGGCGTGCGCGGACTTCGCCAAAGAGTATCTGTGACAACCGGCGTGTGAACCGGCCGCGCTTGACGTCGGGCGGCTAGCGTCCAGCGATCTAGGGGCTACCCAGACACGGAGGATCGATGATGGTCGCATCTGAAGCGGCGCAACTCCTGCAGTGGACGGAATCGCATATGCCGCTGATGAGAGACATCGCGAGGGAGTTCGAGGAGACGCAGCCGTTTCGTGGAATCCGCATTGGGGTGTCTCTTCATCTGGAAGTGAAGACGGCGGTGCTGCTCCTCGCGCTGCGCCGGGGCGGTGCAGACGTGGTGGCAGCCGGCAACTACGGGACGAGCCAGGACGACATCGTCGCCCTGTTGCGGGAGAACGGAGTCGATGCGCGGGGCAGCGGTTCGGAATCCCGCGAGAAGCACCTCGCAACCGTCCGGTCCGTGGTCGAATCCATGCCGGACGTACTGTTGGACAACGGTGCGGATCTCCTCAAGTTGGCAATCGATCTTGGTGTTTCGGTCCTTGGTGCAACAGAGGAGACCACGTCGGGGCATATGCGGCTCACCACCGAACTCGCCTCGCTTGTCCACGTTCCGGTGATCGTGATCAACGACTCGCCCCTGAAGGCCATCGTCGAGAACAAACATGCGGTCGGGCAGTCGGTGTACGAATCGTTCTGCAGGCTGACGAACCTGATGCCGCAGTCGAGATCCATGCTCGTCGTCGGCTACGGATGGTGCGGACGCGGCATTGCCTACTACGCCAAGGCAAACGGCGCCCACGTTTGTGTGGCTGAGGTCGACGAGATCAAGGCAATGGAGGCAGCGGTTGACGGGTTCAGAGTGGGATCGGTCGAGGAGATGATCAGCGGCGTGGACGTTGTGATCACGGCGACCGGTTCTCAGAACGTCGTCGGCGAGACGGCAATCGCTCGCATGCGTGACGGCGTGTTGTTGGCCAACGCCGGGCACTTCGACTGGGAGATCGACCTTGCAGCCATCGATGCCGTCACCCTCGAAAGGACACCCCTCGGCCACACGATCGAGCGGCATGTCCTCGAGGATGGCCGCACCGTCGACGTGATTGCGCGCGGCCGGATGATGAACCTCGCCGGACCCCAGCCAAAGGGCAACAGCATCGAATCGATGGACCTCGGCTTCGCCATGCAAGCACTCTCGCTCGAACGGATCGTGCGAGCCCACGACAACCTTCCACTCGGAGCACAGCCGGTCCCCGATGACATCAACCGTGAACTCGCCCGCCGATTTGTCGAAGCCGTGCACTCCTCAGTCGGCACGGACGACGGATCACGTGGCTTGCCCGACCGGCAGGAATAGGCAAAGACCGCAAAGCGCCGAGCAGCGGGATGGCTTGTGGCGCTCGTGCTGATGATGGTTCACCCGAGTCAAGGAGTTGTCACCTCACTCCCCGAGCAGCGCTTTTGGAGTCCTGCTCCAGTATCTCCTCGAAGACGTCGGCTGCCGTGTCGGCACCTCCGGATTCGGAGAAGGCGGCGGACATCCGTTGGGCCCCGGCCTCGAGAGAGACTGCCTCTCGCACTGCCGCGGCAAGGCTGGATGCACTCAGATTCTTCGGAAGCAGCCGCACACCGGCTCCTGCATCCTCAACACGACGGGCGACCTCGAGCTGATCTCGCCCGAATGGCACAACCACGACCGGCACACCTTGAGCGAGCGCACGTTGTGTGATTCCCATGCCACCGTGACAGACGACCGCCGTCGCCCGCGGCAGGATGGAATCGTGAGGGATGAATCGTTCCACTCGGCTGTGGGGCGGCGGCTCCATCGCGAGATCCTCTCGGGTGAACGAAGCGCTCGTGCCCACCACGAAGTACCCCTCCTGAGGAAGCCCTTCGAGAGCGGCATGCAGAATCGCAGCGTCCTCTTGCCGTTCGGTGGAGCACGTGACCAGGGCGATCGGACGGCTCACCTCCGACATCCACTCGGGCTCGTCGGACTCGGGGCCCCACGTCGCAGGGCCAACAAATCGGAAGCTCTCAGGCCAGCTCTCTCGCGGATACTCGAGCGCCTCTGCCGTGAAGTAGACAACTCGAGGGGGCCGCGTCAGGAAGTCCTCCATGCTCGTCAGTGGCCGGAGGCCGAGGCGAATGCGCTGAGCGTTGATGCCGGGGAGCGCCAGCTTCGACAGCTTGCCGAACGTGAGACGCCCGACCACACGATCCCGCACGCGGCCCGATACGCCGGTGTTGCGGCGGAAGCCGGGTCCGAAGGGCGGCACGCCACGACCCGGCAGGGGAGTGAAGTATGGTTGGAAGGTGGCCCACGGGAGCCCCGAGGCCTCCGCCACAGCCTGAGCTCCCCAACTATTCGTGTCCACGAACAGAGCGTCCGCCGAGGTCTCGGAGATAGCGTCCTGAACATCATCCACCTCGAGTTGAGCTCGACCGCCGAAGACCTTCATCGAGAGCTTGAGAGCTCCCATCGGGTTCGACGCGCGCCAGTCATCCATGTCGAGCGCCTCGATCTCGGGGTCGATTGCGTCGGCGGTCAATCCGAGGGACCGCACCCGTTCAACCTCTTCAACGAGCGTGCGAACGTGAACCCGGTGGCCGCGCTCGCGTAACTCCAGGGCGACGCCGAGCGCCGGATAGAGGTGCCCCCGAGCGGGGGACGTGTAGACAAGAATCGACACCATCAGGACTTCTCCATTCCGTTCAATAGGGTGATCATCGTTGCCTCCACCTCCCCCTTCTCAAGGCCGAGGTCTCGGCGCAGCAGATGCCACGTGTTCAAGTCGGTCGCCGCGATCGCAGCATGGATTCGGCGTTCTCTGTCTTGGCCGCGTGCTCCGGCGAAGGCGGCTTCGCAATGTCGCTCGACCCACTCACGGTGGATCCGGCGGCCGTCTTGCACCACCTCCCGCACAAGTGCCGAGTGATGCTCTTGCGCAACGAGATGCAGGACGACGTCGCCATCCTGTTCGTAGTGGTCGAGGAGCGCACCGAGCGCCGTCTCGAGATCGGCGTCTTCGGGGACCGCTCGGGATGTCGTGATGCGGGCTCGTTCGCGCACTGCCACCGCCTCGAACAGCTTCTCCTTGGAGCCGTAGCGTCGAAGCACGGTCTGGACCGTAACGCCACTCTGAGCCGCCACGTCCTTGAGGGTCACCTGGTCGAAGGGCAGCTGCCCGAAGGCAGCCAGTGCCGCATCGAGGATTGCGTTCCCGGTGGCTTTCGCCGCCTCGGCGCGAGCCGTCATCCGATATGAGCGCTTCGTGGTCTTGTCCGACGCATCGTCGGAGGTGTTGAGGTCGGTGTTCGATCGGCGCTGCCGAACCGTCTCCTGAATATTCATGTTAGTAACACTAATACGAAAAAGTCGGACGTCAACAGAGGCGCCTGTGACCCATGCTTGACCGCGCAAGCGGTGCACATCGGATCGCAAGATGGGTGTAGCGGGCGCGTCGCGCCTCCCCTACGTTCGGTGCTAGGCACAGATCAAGGAGGTCACGATGTCAGACGATCACTTCACCGTTGAATCGATCGGCCACGTCCAGGTAGATGAGGACGGCTTCGCTCTCGTTATCGCCGAGCCGTACCGGCAGGCGCTCGCGGAACTCGACGGGTTCAGCCATCTGAACGTTCTCTGGTGGTGTCATCTCCTCGATGACCCCATGTTCCGAGATATGACCATTGCCGAGCGGCCGTATCGCGGCGCACCCGCAGCGATTGGCATTTTCGCTACCCGATCCCCTGCACGGCCAAACCCAATCGCGCTCACGGCAGTGCCCGTGATCTCGATCGACATGGCGGACGGCATCGTGCGCGTGCCCTACATCGATGCGGAGGACGGCACGCCGATCCTCGATATCAAGCCGTACCACCCGGCCGTCGATCGAATCCGCGACGTGCACACACCGGCGTGGTGTGCCTCATGGCCCGAGTGGTATGAGGACTCGGCGACATTCGATTGGGGATCCGTCTTCGAGAACGCTCAGTAGCGTCTGAGTGTTCGCACCGGCAGGCAGATGTCGACTCGTCTCTTTCCCGGGTCGATATCTGCCTCGTCGAACGGGTATCGCTCGTAGGGGTGCCGGTCGTCGGGCTCGTACCCACTTGAGGGAAGCCACCCTCCCGCGAGGGAGTACCAGGCTTCCCCGTAGTCCTGGTCGCCCAAGGTGAAGTGTCCGACAGCGAAACGGCCCCCCGCAACGATCATCTGGCCGACGTCGCCTGACGTCTCGGTGCCGGGCGGCACGGTGATACACGCGCTGACGCGCAGCCGGTCGTCTTCGGTAATGCTCGGGTTGTCGTGGTAGACGGAGAGGATCTGGCTCTCGGGTCCGATGAGGCCCCGTGGCTGTGCCCAGACCATAAGGCGGGTGAAGAGATCGCCGAAGACCTCGGCGAGCCCCTGGTAGCGCCCGGTGTGTCGCACGTAGGCGACGTTCAGGGCGGGGATCTCCTCGACCGTTACCGTCACCGACCCGAGGGTGCCGGCGCGAACGCCCCATGTCGGGTTCCCGCCAGTTGGTGAGATTCGTGCGTCAATGATGCCGTACTCCTCGTTGACCAACCCCAGATTCCCGACAACGTCGCGGATGGTTTTCCCCGGCTCCCGCTCGTAGCCGACGAAGCCGTTGGTTCGCCACTCGGATGCACTCATCCCGAACGACTCCTTGAACGACCGCGCAAACGAGGAGGGGTTCACGAAGCCGCAATCGACGGCAATGTCGGTGATCGCTCGGTTGGGATGCTGAACCAGCAACGTTGCGGCTCGCTCGACGCGCAGCCGAGTGATGAACCGACTCAGGGTTTCACCAACCATCGTGCTGAAGACCCGGTGGAAGTGGTACGGCGAGAAGTGGGCGACTTCGGCCAATGTTGCGAGCGACAGGTCCTCGGAGAGGTGGGCCTCGATGTAGTCGATGACCGCGTTCACCCGCTCCACATAGGTGGGTCGGCTGTCGCTGAGCGACGGTGGCGTGTTGTTGGTCGACATGTTCCGTTTGCTGCTGCGATCGTAGCTCCCCGGCGAGATGCGGTGAATACGGGGAACGCCTTCCACAGCGACCCGGGCTGCTGTCGTTTGGCCCTACGCCGAGGCTGTCGTGGAGTTCTGCCCGTTTGTCGGTCGAGCGACCAGCACGCGATCGCCTCCTGCGTGTTTCGCTTCGTACATCGCCTCATCGGCGGCGCGCAGCAATCCGGCCATGTCCGTGGCGTGATCCGGGTACACGGCAACCCCGACGGTGAGCGTGACCGGATCGAGGACCGCACCCTCGTGTGTGATGTTGAACCGGCCAGCGGCCTGGCGGATCTCCTCCGCTCGCTCGAGCGTGACGTCGAGCGGACTCTCCGGTAGGAGGACCACAAACTCGTCACCCCCGTAGCGGCACGCCGCGTCCTCGACGCGGGTGACGGAATGGAGCAGATCGCTGAGCTCACACAGGAGCGCATCACCCCCCGGATGGCCGAAGGCGTCGTTGAAGTCCTTGAAGTGGTCTACGTCGAGCATCATGAGGCCGACCGGTTTGCCGCTGCGCGTGGAGCGACTGATCTCGCGTTCGAGGGTTTCTTCCAGATAGCGAAGATTGAACAGGTCCGTGAGCGGGTCCCTGATCGACTGCTCGCGAAGGGATTCCCGGAGCCGGATGTTGGTGAGCGCCAATCCGAGGTGCTCGCACACGGAGACCGCGAGGGCCTCGCTCGCCATGCTCGACGGTGAGGTATCGGGTGGGTTTGCTGCGCATGAGTCGGCAAGAACGAGGAGGCCGGTCTCCTGGCCCTGAACGATGAGGGGGATACACAGGAGCGTTTCCGCTCCTTCTGCCGAGTGGGCACAACGGGGGGAGTCGCTTGGCGCGAGGCTTCCGTGCCGCCTTCCGCGGCGCATTGCCCAGCAGCTTTCTGGTGCGAACACCTGGTCACCCCAGGTGCCGTCTCCCCAAGAGGTCATGGCTTCCACGACACTCCCGGACTCGTTCTGGAGGAAGAGCCCGCCGGAGAGTGCGCCGAACAGACGTGAACAGAAGCTCGCTGCGATCTCGAAGACCTCATCCGACGACTCAACAGCTTGGAGATACTCCACCATCTCGCCGACGAGGGCCAGCTCTTGATTGCGTTGCTCCAGTTCCACTTCCACTAGAACGTGCGCGGTCACATCTCGCCAGACAACGGCCAAGCCGTCGCCGACTCTCTCCGCACGAACTTCGAAGGCTTGAGTGATCTGGCTCGTGTTGGGCCCGCCGGTCTCGTATTCCAGAGACTGGGTGGCCAGCGGCTCGCCCGTCTCTACGACGTGACAGAAGTCGTCAAAGAGTTCCCGCTTGTGACGGTCCGCGAGGGGGCGGGGTGGATCGGCTCCCACCTCACCCGGCCGCGCGGCTGCGGTGGCTACGCGGGCACCGTCGTTTGCGTAGTCCACCCGGAAGTCGACGATCTGGCCGGTCCCGTCCCGAATCGCGGTGAAGGCAGCGAACGCATCCAGCAGATGCTCGAATGAATGCCGAACCCGTTCCTCGGTCCCCGGGGGCTGCAACACGGGTCCGTCACCGGTGAGGTCGATGACGGAGCCCGTCTCCGTGGGTCGATCGGTGGCTGACATGTCAGAACGCTCTTGCCCCCACTCCTGACGCTAGCGCCGATGTCCCCGAGTGGCGTGGATCGTCGCTGCCACATTTCCGAACGCCGATTGCCACATCTAGGGTGGCCGCCATGAACGTGGGGATTCTCCATCCAGGAGCGATGGGTGCCGTACTTGCCGGAGAGGCTTCGGTCCCCGTCCTGTGGGCGAGCGATGGCCGCTCACCGGAAACGAGGGAACGAGCAGCAGCGTACGGCCTCATCGACAGCGGATCGGTTTCCGATCTCGTTTCTGCCTCCGACATGCTGATCTCCGTGTGCCCTCCCCACGCAGCGGTCGACGTGGCCATGCAGGTTGAACGCCTCGGCTTCGAGGGCATCTACGTGGATGCAAACGCTATCGCTCCGGCCACGGTTCGGGACATCGCGGCTCGCTTCGACCGTATTGTCGACGGGGGAATCGTCGGACCGCCCCCGACAGAACCAGGACGAGCCAGGTTGTACCTCGCCGGCGCGGACGCCGCAGCCGTTGCAGCGCTGTGGGACAGCTCGAATCTCGACACTCGGATACTCGATGGCGCCATTGGGTCGGCGTCGGCGCTCAAGGCCGCCTACGCGGGATGGACGAAGGGGAGTGCTGCCCTTCTCCTCGCTGTTCGGGCCTATGCGGAGGCCAACGGGTTGGGTGAGGAGATCCTTGCTGAGTGGGAGACCTCGATTCCCGGACTCGCGGAACGAGCCGAAGGTACGGCAAGTCGAATCGGGCGCAAGGCATGGCGATTCGAAGGTGAGATGGAGGAGATCGCCGCTGCAATGGAAGACGTAGGACTCCCTCCTGGGTTTCACGACGCTGCCCGCGAGATCTACCGTCGCCTCTCGGATCTCAAGGGGGTCGAAGAGCAGTCGGTCGAGGATGTGAACCGCAGAATCCTCGGGATGTGACCGGCAAGGCCGCCGTGCCGCCTGTGTCGGGCGACCCAATTGGCCGATCAGAACGCGACCGCCCTACAGATTCGGGCCGCAGCCGTCGAAGACATCTGTATGAGCAGGTGTTATCAATGCGGCGGATACGGACACAGCCCGCAGCCGCCCGCGCCTCGCAAGACCCCGACTCCTGTGGTATCAACCCGTACGCTCATGTGCAAGCGGTGCGACACGCCGCTCGACGACCACGAGATGTTCGGCGAGTGTTTCCCGCACGAGTACCTGAGAGAGTCGTCGGTCCTGCTGCACCGTGGCCACCTCATCGCCGTCTGACGACAGCGGCTCTGTTGCGGTGCGCGCTCGTGGAGCTTCAGTCCGCCGGATCAGATGGGTTGGTTTGACGCACGAGCTTCAGCAGTGCGTCGATCACGAGGGTGGGGTTGTCGGCCTGGGGATAGTGCCCCGAACCGTCCGACATCACGACCTCCGCGTTCATGACCTCTCCGACTTCAGCGGCCTCGACTGCAGGATCGGGGAAGTCGGGGTCGGCGGTGCCCATCACCACAACCACCGGCTGGTGAACGCTGCCGATCCGTTTGCCGGATTCGGCATGTGAGTTCGTCGACATGGACCGGAATGACGAGAAGCGGCCCTGTTCGCGAAGGTTGTCGGACAGTGCGGACGCGTAGGTGTCGTGGTCTGCGGGTTGCTCACCCGGGTACAGGCTCTTGCGGTAGTACGACACCCACACTGATCGACCCCAGGGTGGCGACAACATGGCGACGAACGCCGCCTTCTGCCACCAGGCCATGGGCACGTCGCGCACGAAGGGACCGAGCAGCATCAGGCCGGCCACCTCGTCGGGTTCCTCGGTTGCTGCGATGACCGATGATGCACACGAGAGGGAGTTCCCGACCAGGATCGCTGGGCCGCCTCCAAGTTCGTCGATGAGCGCGAGATAGTCGGATGCGATAGCGGCGTCCGAGAGATCGCTCCAGTCAACCGACGACTCTCCCATTCCGCGGACATCCATGGTCACAAACCTGATGCCCGCAGCGGCGAGCCCATCACGGAGATGCCGGTAGCTGTGGCGCGTGTCTCCCATGCCCGGTGCGGCGATCACGAGCGGACCGTCTATGCCGTTGTCGTCGTACGAGATGCGCCCGTCGGGCCGGTCGAGGAATTGGGTGGTAGGTGTTGTCATGGTGTGGGTTCTCCTTGGTGGTCGAGTAGTACGGTCGGGTTTGTGATGCTTGTGAGGCCGATCCTCCATGCCGCTGAGAGGTCGGCGTGTCCGGGGAAGCGGCCGGCGAGTTCGAGGCTCACCATTCCATGCGCAAATGCCCATGCGGCCCGGGCTCGATCCATGTCACCCCCGAACGCGTCGAGGAGCGGGAGCACGGCTCGTTCCTCGAGACCCTCCGGGAGTTCGTCGCGGGGGAGCGGCTGGTCATTCATGAGGGCGTAGAGGTGGGGGTGCTCGAGAGCCCAGGATCGGTACGCAGCCGCGATTGCGGGGACGGGATCGCTCGAGTTGGCGGCGACCCCCTCGAATGCTTCTGCCTGCTGTTCGAGAGCCGCAGCTACCACGGCGATCTCCAACTCGCGTTTGTCGGCGATATGTTTGTAGAGAGATGGAGCACGGATGCCCAGCTCGCCGGCGATGGCGCGCATCGTGAGGCCCTCGGTGCCGTCTCGTTCGAGGAGTTGTCCGGCTGCATCAATGATCTCGTCGCGGCGGTTCATGAAGAGCCGGCCTCTGCGTGCGGTACTGGGTCCACGGAATGGTTCGGCGGGTTGGCAATGGCGGATGAGTTCAAGGTCGGCTTCTCCGATGTTGGCTAACAGTGTTAGCTACAATACGCTAACAACGTTAGCCTGTCAATCGGCTCCCGGTAGAACCCGTGCGCTGACCTCCCCTCATTGGCGGCGCTAGCCTCGCGTCGACGGCGCGACGGACGAAACAGTGGAGGCAGCGTGAGCACCGAGGCGACCGAAAACAAGCGGGGTTGGCGACGGCATGTGAAGCTCATCGTCGGGGTGGCCGCAGTTGCCGGTGTGGGTGCCTTCGCCTACACGATGTGGAAACGCCGTCAGCCACACCTGATCGCTGCTCCTGTGGCGCGTGTCTCATCGAAGCATCCGGTGCTGATCATCAACCCGGGCAGCGGCGGGGGGAAGGCGAAGCGGATCGGGCTCGCAAGCGCCGCGGCCGGTATGGGCATCGAGACGATTGTCCGCAAGAAGGGTCAGAAAATCCCCGAACTCGCCAACGCCGCCGTCGACCGCGGTGCCGACCACCTCCTGATCGCGGGAGGCGACGGCTCCCAGGCGCGGGTTGCCGACGTTGCGATCAAGCGTGATGTCGCGTTCTCGTGTATTCCGTCCGGTACCCGCAACCACTTCGCGATGGATCTCGGTCTCGATCGCTCTGATCCGAAGAAGGCGCTCTCCGCTGCGTTCGACGGTGTGGAGTTCAAAGTGGACGTCGGGCGTATTGCCAAACGTCTCTTCGTCAACAACGTGTCGTTCGGTGTGTATGCAGAAGCGATTGCCGACCCCGACTACCGCGCTCACAAGGCGGAGAGCATCGCCGATGCGGCAGCTGCCAGTGCCGAGCACCCGGAGAAGGGCCTGTCGGTGACGGCGCCAGACGGCACGGCGCACGACAACATCGGCATGCTGCTCGCATCGAACAATCCCTACCAGTACATCGGCGCACCGGACTTTGCCGGGCGCGCCGCGCTCGACACTGGTTTGGTCGGAGTGATCATGGCCGACCGATCGGCGGTGGATCCTGCCGGGATCAAGCGGGGCGAACTCAAGGAGTGGACGACGTCGACGTTGACGATCGAGTCGGCACAGAAGAAGGTCCCCGTCGGTATCGACGGCTCCCTCCACAAGGTGAAGGCGCCGATCGATGTTGAGATCGACCAAGCGGCGTTGCGGGTCGTGCTCCCGAGGGATGTTGCGAGGCGCGAAATCGAATTCTCGACAGGTATGACCCCCGAGGCGTTCGCCCATCTGGCTGTTGGTGAAACACCTGGCGATTCGGAATGAGCGAGGAGGCGTCCCTCCTCGACAAGGCGCAGGAGCTCGACGGCTCCGTGTTTGCCATGGTCGCGGGCTGGAGCTCGCCGCTCCTCGACAGGATCATGCCGGCTCTCTCAATTGCCGCTTCGTTCTCTCGGCTCTGGATGGCGATCGCGGGGCTGTTTGCCGTGTTTGGCGGGTCGAAGGGTCGCAAGACCGCCGTTGAAGGGATGGCAGCGATCGGCGTCACGTCGTTCCTCGCCAATGTCGTGCTCAAGGGTCTTGCAGATCGGCCGCGGCCGACCGACCCGGTCCCGGAGGCACGGGAACTCAAGAAACCCGATTCAACTTCCTTCCCCTCGGGTCACACCGCATCAGCGGCCGCGTTCTCGGGTGTGGTAGACCGGGCGTACCCGAAGCTCTGGCTTCCGATCAACGCGCTCGCGGCTGCCGTCGGATTCTCTCGGGTCTATACGGGCGTCCACTATCCGGGTGACGTCCTCGGCGGGTGGATCCTCGGTAAGGCCGTAGCGTTCGGAGTAGGCCGAGTTGCCCGTCGGCTCGGCTTCTCGCCATAGCCACGATCAGCATCTTCGGGATCTCGATCTAGCGCGTTAGGCCGTAAGATCGAACTACCGATGGCATCACACGACAACACCCGCACCGTCACGATCTCGAGGAAGCAGGAGATCTTCTTCTCGTGGACGTCGGATGTCCTTATCTACACCGTCGTCCTCAATCTCTTCGTGGAGTACGCGGATGCGGTGGTGATCGACTCGTTCACGATCTCGATCCTCACCGCAGTGCTGCTGAAGGTGCTGCTTGATGTGGTCATGCGGCTGGAACACCGCGTCCACAGTTACTTCGCAGGAAAGGAAGGTGCCTTCTTCAAGGTTGCCGGCACCGTCTCGCTGTTTGCGATCCTGTTCTTCGGCAAGTTGCTCATCCTCGAGGTGGTGAACTTCGTGTTCGGTGACCACGTCGAGTTGGGACACTTCATCGAGGTCGTGGCTCTCGTCCTCGCTCTGATGATCACCCGCCGACTCTTCGGCGTGCTGTTTCAGGCGCTTGGAGCGCCGGGCGAGAACGAGTCGTGGGGCACCCGCGGGGACTAGGCCAGCCAACCGCTCGATCCTGCTTCCGGCTCAGCCGTCGGGTGCCCGGTGACTGCGTCGGTACTCGTCGTTGAGGAACGCGAGGACACCCTCGACCATCTGCGCGGACTGGTTTGAATAGAAGAGATCGAAGATGTGTTGGGCCCCCGGGAACTCCATGTAGACCACACGGGACGTTGACTGGTTTCCGAGCCGATCGACGAACTCCCGAGCTTCAATGACCGGCGCGAGTGTGTCCCGATCTCCTTGGATCACGAGGAACGGGGGAACGTCCGGATGGATACGGTCGAGAGGGGAGGCGTCGTGAAACTTCTCCGGCTCATCTTCGAGGAACGCCTTCATCACGAGCGGCTCCATGAGCATCGGGACGTACTGGTCGCTCTGGACGCCCAACCGGTTGGTCGTGTCGTACACGCCGTAGATCGGCACGACCGCCTGCGCCGATGTGTCGGCGGATTCGAAGCCGGGCTGATAGCGAGCATCGTTCTCGGTGAGGCCGACGAGTGCCGCGAGGTGTCCTCCGGCTGAGCCACCGGCCACAGCCACGAATGAGTAGTTGGCACCGTACTCCGCCCCGTGCTCACGGATCCACACAAGGGCCGCCTTCACGTCGATGAGGTGATCGGGGAAGGTGGCGCCCGGGCTGAGGCGGTAGTTGGCGGAGAAGCACACCCACCCGTTGCGGGCCAGGTGATGGAGCAGCGGCAGGCCCTGTTCCCGTTTGTCGCCGACGGTCCAGCCGCCGCCGTGTATGTAGAGGAGCGCGGGTCGGTCGGCAGTGTCACCGGGGCCGCGGTATACGTCGAGTCTGAGGACGCGGCCGGCCACCGTTCGGTACGGGATGTTGGAGATCTTCTCGACACCACCTCCTCTGAACGGTGCCGCTACGACGACCCTCCACGCAGGAACGGGACTCCCGGAGCGCGAGATGTCGTGGGCAGCGAGCGCTTCGTCGACGACCGCTCTCGAGCGCCGAGTCTTGAGCAGGAGCACGAGTGACCCGATCCAGGATGCAACGAGCAGGGCCAAGCCGATCCAACCGATGACCTCGTCGAGCGCTCCCCACCAGATCAGCAGACCGGCGATCACCATCTGGACGATGACATGTTGCACGGGAAGGCCGATCACCAGCCACGACCAGAACATGCTCGGGAAGAGCAGCAGCGTCTGGCGGAACGGCCGGAACGCGTTGATTGTGGCCGCTGCCGACCACAGGCCGAGGATCAGCAGCAAGATTGCAGGGAACACAGTCACTCCGACGGACAGGCTTCGGCAATCCTATCGACATGGCAGGGTCGGCCGACAACTCGAGGTCCGACAACGAAGCCCGGGATCGATCGCACGGTCTACTTCCGTTGCACACTGACCGAGGGCAACGCGGATTCGCAGTTCCTCTGGCCGGGGGCTGAAGCGTCCTGGCTGCCTGTGGCTGGCGGATTCAACCTCTCTCGAGGGGTTCCGTTGTCAGACTCCGCTACCGGCTGACGTGCGAGCTGGCTGCTGGTGTACACCTGCCCGGTGGCGCCGGTATGCCTTCTCCAACTCGACCACGAGTGGAACCGCGAAAGACAGCGCGAACACTGCCAGCCACTGCGAACCCGTGAGCGATGTCGTGTCGAGCCAACGCTGGAGAAGGGGCAGCTCCACACCGAGCCAGGTGACGACGGCGGGAATCGAGAGCCACATGAAGAACGGGAAGACGGGGCCTTCCCAAAACGGCCCCGGATCTCTCCGATTCACCACGCCGAGACCGACCGTTGCGAGGGCGGTGACCGCGTAGGTCATGGTCATCGAGATCGACGGTGCATCGATCTGGGGCTCATCGGGCCCCCAAACGAGGGGGATGATCCCGAACACGCCAAGCAGCAGGCCGACCATGATCCAGCGAACGCCGGTTGTCCGGTTGAAGACGGGCACCTTCGGATCCCGAGGCTCGCGGAGCATGAGGCCCGGATCCGGCTCATCGGTCATGATCGCAATGACCGGGAAGACGGCCACGAAGAGGCTCACGTAGATGAGCATCCCAGGACTGAGCGCCACACCCTTGTTCACGTTGAAGATTGTTGCCATCAACATCAAAGCCAGAAGTCCAAACATCCCGGACAGCTGGTATCCGATATACGCCTTGACCTTGTCGTAGATGTCGCGGCCAAGCTCGACGGCGTGTACGAGGGTGGAGAAGTTGTCGTCGGTCAGGATCATCTTCGCCGCTTGCTTCGACACCTCACTTCCCGAGCCCATCGCAACACCGATGTCGGCCTTCTTGAGTGCCGCAGCGTCGTTCACGGCATCTCCGGTCATCGCGACGACCTGCCCGGTTGCCTGCATCGAATCGACGAGCCGAAGCTTGTTCTGTGGAGACACGCGCCCGAAGACGTGGAGGTTCGGTACTTGCTCGGTGAGCTCCTCGTCGGTGAGGGCGTCAAACTCCTTGCCGGTGATGACACCACTGCCGAGGCCGAGATCGTCGGCGATTGCTCGGGCCGTGATCGTGTGGTCACCCGTAATCATGCGAACGTCGATGCCGGCCGTGCGCGCAACATCAACGGCGACCTTCGCTGACGGCCGTAGCGGATCGATGATGCCGACAAGTGAGATGAACATCAGGTCACAAACCTGCTCCATGGGGTCATCCTGGATCTCCTGCACGGCACTCTCGGGGTAGCGCCGGACGGCGAATGAGAGAACCCGGAGCCCCTTCTCGGAGATCTCGCGGTTGGCTTGCAGGATCTCCTCCCGAACCTGCTCAATCGGCACGGTATCGCCGTGCCACAAAGCCGATGAGCTCCGTGCCAAGAGAACATCGGGTCCGCCCTTCACCAGTTCGATCACCGGTTCTTCATCGAAATCCGGAACACGATGGAACGTCGCCATGAACTTGTAGGCTGAGTCGAACGGGACCTCAGCAAGACGGGGAAGCTCGGAGCGCGAGTACTCGGCGTCGACACCGAGTTTCGCTGCAAGCACGACCAGCGCAGCCTCAGTGGGGTCACCGATGATCGTGCCGTCGTCTTCGACTACGGCGTCGCTGCACAGGGTCAGGCCATACCCGAGCGCCGTGAAATCTGGGACTTCATCGTCGACGGTGCGGAGGACGGCACCGATCTTCTCGTAGCCGCTGCCTTCGATCCTGTACCAGCGGCCTCCTGTGAACATCGACACCGCCGTCATCTCGTTCATCGTGAGTGTGCCGGTCTTGTCGCTGTTGATCGCGCTCGTCGAGCCGAGGGTCTCGACGTCGTTGAGGCTCTTCACCACCGCCTTGGCCTGGGCGAGGCGCTGAGCGCCGGACGACAGCATGATCTGAACGAACGTCGGTAAGCCCGAAGGGATCGCCGAGATCGCAGTCAGCACGCAGAGGAGGATGAGCGTGTCAGCATCGAGACCGCGAATCATGCCGACGACGAAGATGATGGCAACCGAAACCCACGCGACGATGCCAAGCCACTTGGTCAACTCACCGAGTTCGCGCTCGAGCGGCGACGGCTTGCGGGCCACACCCTGGAGCATTCCGGCGATCTTGCCCATCTCGGTGTTCGATCCGGTGGCCGTGATGATCATCGTCGCCGTTCCGCGTGTCACGGAAGTGTTCTGGAAGAGCATGTTCGAACGGTCACCGAGCGCGGTGTCGGGTTCGTCGAGGACAGACGCGTCCTTCGGAACGGGAGCGCTCTCCCCGGTGAGCGCCGCCTCCTGAACCTCAAGTGTCGCCGAGGTGATGATTCGACCGTCAGCAGGAACAAGGTCGCCGGCTTCGACCATAACAACGTCGCCTGGAACGAGTTCGAGCGAGTCGATGCCGTCGACGCGGCCATCGCGGATTGCTCGTGCAGACGGCACTTGCAGCTCATCAAGGGCATCGACGCTCGCTCGCGCCTTGAGCGCCTGGCTCGTGGCCATCCAGACGTTGAGCAAAACGAGGAAGCCGATCAGCAACGCGGTCGAAGTCTGACCGATGAGGAGGCTCAACACGGTAACAACGATGAGCATGAGGTTCATGGGGTCTCGGACCACCTTGAGGGCGATCTTCCACGTGCTCGGCGGCTGTTCCTTCGGGATCGAGTTTGGGCCGTACTCTGCCAGCCTTGCTTCAGCCTCAACGGTCGTGAGTCCGGTATCGATTGCTGTATCGAGCCGACTCGCGACCTCATCTGCCGGAACGCAGTACCACTCGCTGCTCTGTTCGATTTGCGTCGTCAGGGTGTGCTCCTTGATCAGTGATTCGACGATACCCACGTCGTGCTCGCCAAGAGATACCTCATCCGGGTTGTTGCTCGTTCCGGGGTAGCGTTTCGTGGGCCCAGCGAGAGGATGGACCCCGATGAATCGATTGTGCCCATGGCGCTGATCGCGCTCGGAGCATGTTGGAGGGGGCAGCCCCGGTGAACCGCACGGCAACCGGCATCACGATGGCCGCGATCGGCGGGATCATCTTCGGCACAAGTGCTGCGATTGTGGGGTACGTCATCGACGAATTCGACCCTTTCAGGCTCTCGGCCCTTCGCATTGCGATTGCCGGAGTCTGTCTCTTCCCGTGGGCTATCGCCTATCGCTCGCAGATCAGCCGTGCTCCGGTTCGAGTGGTTGTGGTGGGTGTCTTGCAGATCGTTCTCAACGGCTTCTTCTACATCTCGATCGACCGAATCGGCGTCGGTCCGGCGGTCGGCCTCGAGTTCCTCGCCCCTGTGTTGGTGGTGGTCTGGGACAGGGTCGCCGGCCATGCTCGTCCACGACCGGTCACATGGGCTGCGGTGTTTTCGGCCGTGATCGGGGTTGGCCTGCTTGTCCAGATAGGGAACCTGGAGACTCTTGACATCGTCGGTGTGCTCGCTGGGTTCGCGTCGGCAGTCCTGCTCGCCACCTACCTGCGGTTGAGCGAAGATGTCGGGGCGATCGTCGGCGGCTTCCCGCTTGCGGCGGGAGCCATCGCAATGGGCGGCGTCGTTGGTTTCATCATCGCCAGGCCCTGGTCGATGCCGGTTCCGTCGGATACGACGGTGATCTGGGCCGTCGTGGCCCTCGGAACACTCGCTATGGCCCTGCCGTTGTCGCTGGAGATCGCGTCGCTGTCGCGAGCACCCGCCCGAGTGGTTGGAGTGGTGATCACCATCGAGCCGGTCGCCGCTGCGCTGACCGCCTGGGCAATCCTCGATGAATCGCTCGGTGCGACACAGATTCTTGGCCTTGTCCTGATCGTGATCGCCGTAGCCGCGGTGTCGCTGACCGCATCGAGACCTCGCGATGTGGTGGTGGTCGGGGCATAGCGCGTCGCCCCGTTCTCCGCGGAGTACTACGTGTCTTGGTCCTGAGACACGATCTCCACGATTGTTTTCACCGCCTCCTCAACTGCCTCAGCGGTCGCGGGTGACAGGTCGAAACCCAACTCGAGGTTGGTTGCGGGGATCGAGACGGTGTAGGAGCGCGGCGGGACGCGGCCGAGGTCCCCAGCGAGGAGAAGCAGTGCAGCCGGATCGGTGTGGTGGCTCATCGACTGCGCTCCCCGTTCGCCGGCTTGGACCGGATGAACCGCCATCTCCTTGCAGTCGACGTTGGCATCGACGAACACAACAACATCGGCCCGGGTGACGGCAAGGGCGAGTTCAGGCGTGAGTTGGGTCTGTGATCGGACGGCCACGCCGGGGAGGCCCATTTCCTCGATGCGGGCAGCTACCACGCGGCCGGCACCGTCGTCTGAGCGCAGATCGTTGCCGTATCCGACGACGAGGATTTCAGCCACGCCGGACTTCGGACACAACCTCGCCGTTCGGAGCGACGAGGCTGACGACGAGCGGCATCATGCCGATCGCGTGCGTCGAGCAACTCAAACACGGGTCATAGGCGCGAATCCCGGCCTCGATGCGGTTGAGGATGCCCTCCGGGATGGCCGGTCCGTCGATCCACTCCTTGGCAATCTGCAGGACCGTCTGGTTCATCGGCAGGTTGTTCTGTCCGGTGGCGATGATCAGGTTGACGTCGCTCAGGACCCCGTGGTCGTCGACGTGATACTCGTGGAAGAGCGTTCCCCTCGGTGCTTCTGAGACACCGACCGCATGGTGCTGGTTCACTCCGGCATTCGCTCGAACATGGGGGCTGACGACCGTGTCGTCGGCAAGGTGGTCGGCCATTCGCTCCGTGGCTGCGAGGATCTCGATGAGACGGGCGTAGTGGTAGAAGAACGAGGAATTGGCGATCCCACCTGCCCGCTCTCGGTATTCGGCCAGCGCCTCGTCGGCGGACGGGACACCCATGGACTCGCACACGTTCAAGCGGGCCAGTGGCCCAACGCGGTACATGCCGTCGAGGGGATCGTCGTCCGGACCGACGTTGGGCTTGAAATAGGGGGATTTGAGGTACGAGTCGCGGCGCCCGGCCTCACCGATGATCGTGCGATAGTCGGACGGTGCCACCCGGTCCGCTACGACCTCTCCTTCGGAATCAACGACCTTGAGATGGCCGTCGTAGTGCTCCCAAAGGCCGGCGTCGTTTGCAAGGCCGAGGTAGAGGCTCGGGAACGATCCGAAGGCTCGGACTTCCCGATCGAACGTGTCGAGCATGCCGGTGAACAACACCAAAGCGTCTTCGGCCGTCCTCCGCGCCTCGACGAGTCCCTCGATGAGACGCTCGCGGGTCTCATCGCTCATCTGCTCCGCGATGCCGCCGGGGACGATTCCCGGCGCGTGGACCTTGCGGCCTGCGATCGACTCGATGACCCCTTGGCCAAAACTGCGCAACATGATTCCCCGCCGCGCCAGCTCCGGTTCCTCAGCCATGAGTCCGAAGACGTTGCGGGCAGCAGGATCCGAATCCATGCCGAGGAGCAGGTCGGGTGCGCTCAGATGGAAGAAGCTCAGGGCGTGCGATTGGATGATCTGGCCGAGATTGACGACACGGCGCAGCTTCACGGCGGCGTCCGGGATCTTGACACCCATGATCTCGTCCCCGGCCTTGGCGGATGCAAGAAGATGGCTGACCGGGCAGATGCCGCAGGTACGAGCCGTGAGGCTCGGCATCTCCCAGACCGGCCGGCCCTTGCAGAACTCCTCGAATCCGCGGAATTCGGTCACGTGGAAACGACAGTCCGACACGGAGCCGGTATCGTCGAGCGAGATCGTGATCTTCGCGTGGCCCTCGATGCGTGTGACCGGGTCGATCACCACCATGTTCTTCACCGTGCGGTCCTCCTCACCCAAACCTGATGTCCTCACCGGTAATGCGGGAGGGGTCTCCGTCGAGGATTGCCTCGATCGCTCGCTGGATCCGGTCCGCCGGTGGTGGGCACCCGGGCAGATATGCGTCGACCTTGATCACCTTGTGCAGCGGGAGCACCTGGGGCAACAGGGGTGGAACGATTCCGGCTTCGATAGGGATCATGCCGTCCCGATCGGGGGCGTGCACGTAGACCGCCTCGAGAATTCCGGCAGGGTCTCCCAGCGGGTTCCTCATCGCAGTGACGTTGCCGGTCACGGCACAGTCGCCGAATGAGACGACCACCTTCGAGTTGGCCCTGATGTCGCGGGCAAGCTCAACGTTGTCTTCGTTTGCAACGGCGCCTTCCACGAGCGTGATGTCGACGTCAGGGGGGAATACCTTGACGTCAGCGATGGGGCTGTAGACAACGTCGGCAACGGCGGCCAGGTCGAAGAGCCATACATCCATATCGAGGAAGGACATGTGGCATCCCGAACACCCACCGAGCCAAGCCGTGGCGAGTCGAGCCTTGCTCATGACACCGGCTCCGGATTGAGCCACTCGCCGCGATTTCGAGCAACGGCGAGCCGGCTGATCATGGCGACCGAGTGCTCCATTTCTCCGACGGCCGAGCCTTGATAGGACAACGAACCGGTTGGGCAGACAGCGACACACTTGCCGCACCACGTGCAGGCCAGGGAATCGCCCCATGGTGTTGCGAGGCCGCTGATGATCATCGCGTCCGCACCGTGTGATGCGACATCCCAAACATGGGCGCCCTCGATCTCGTCACAGACGCGGACGCACCTCGTGCAGAGGATGCATCGGTTGGGATCGAAGACGTACTTGGGATGACTGGCGTCGACCGCCCGTGACGGCGAGCGATAGTCGTAGCGCACGTGATCCATACCGCAGGCCACCGCCATGTCCTGAAGCTCACATTTCCCGTTCGACACACAGACGGCGCAAACGTGGTTGCCTTCGGCGAACAGCAACTCGAGGATCGCCTTGCGGTGCGCTTTGAGCCTGGAGGTCATCGTGTAGACCTCCATCTCCGGGTTGATGGGCGTGGCACACGCAGGTCGCATCTTGCGATCCTCTTCGATCTCGATCATGCAGAGCCGGCAGCCACCCCATACCGAGAGACCTTCGACGAAGCACAGCGACGGAATGAAGACATTGTTGCGGCGGGCGGCCTGGAGCACCGTCTCGTCGGCAAAGGCCTCCACTTCCTCACCGTCGAACATGATCGTGACGGTGGGTCGCTGTTTACGCATGCGCGACCTCCTCGGATTCGATCAACGCTTCGTATTCGGGTCGGAAGTAGTGCAGGGTGCTCAGCACCGGACTCGGTGCCGTCTGGCCGAGTCCGCACAGGCTCGTGTCTCGGACAACATGGCAGAGATGCTCGAGATCCCTCAGGTCTTGTCGGCTTCCGGACCCGGAGGTGATCCGGTCGAGAATGGCGTGGAGCTGCACCGTCCCCGCGCGGCATGGTGAGCACTTGCCGCAGCTCTCGTCCATCGAGAACTCCATGAAGAACTTTGCGATCTCGGGCATGCTGACGTCCTCGTCCATCACAACGAGGCCGCCGGAGCCCATGATCGACCCAAGGTTGCGCAGACTGTCGTAGTCAACTGGTGTGTCGAGGAATTCGGCCGAGATACATCCGCCCGACGGTCCGCCGGTCTGAGCTGCCTTGAATACCTTGCCGTTGGGGATGCCGCCTCCCATGTCCTCGACGATGTGGCGGAGCGTGACTCCCATCGGCACTTCGATCAGACCGGTGTTGACGAGGTCGCCGGCCAAGGCGAAGACCTTCGTTCCTGAGTTGTTCTCGGTGCCAATCGACGCAAACCAAGCGGCTCCGCGCCGCATGATCGTGGGGATGTTGGCCAGTGTCTCGACATTGTTGATCATGGTCGGGGCACCCCAGAGGCCACGCTCGGTGGGGTAGGGCGGGCGAAGGCGTGGCGTGCCGCGCCGGCCTTCGATCGATGCCATCAGTGCCGTTTCCTCACCGCAGACAAAGGCGCCGGCCCCGATGCGGATTTCGACGTTCAGGGAGAAGTCGGTGTCGAGGATGTTGCGGCCCAGCAGGCGTTTTCGCCGAGCAACGCGGATTGCTCGATCGAGGCGTTCGACCGCCCGCGGGTATTCGGCCCGCACGTAGATATACGCCTGGGTGGCGCCGGTGGCATAGGCCGCAATGGTGATGCCTTCGAGAAGGCGATGTGGGTCATCTTCCATGACCGTGCGATCCATGTAGGCGCCGGGGTCGCCTTCGTCTCCGTTCGCAACCACGTATTTGGTCTCTCCCGCCGATGCGGCGAGGAGCGCCCATTTCGAGCCGACGGGATACCCTGCGCCGCCCCGGCCTCGGAGCCCTGATGCTCGGATCGTCTCCACGACCTCCTCCGGTGCCATGCGGGTGATCACACGCTCCATGGCCTGGTATCCACGGTGGCCGACGTAGGACTCGATCCGGTTCGGGTCGATGATGCCGCCGTTCTCGAGTACGACACGTTCTTGGCTGGTGAAGAACGGGATATTGTGGTCGAGGACGTTGGTCTCGACCGGTTGGTGGTCGCGGACGTGGTCGCGGATGATGTTGATGCCGACCTCGGCATTCACCTGCTCGTACATCATCTCTTCGAGACCGCGGCGCAGCACGCGCACGAGCGGGCCTTTGCTGCAGAGACCCATACAGCCGGTCGGGATCAGCCGGGCCTCGAGCGCAAGGTCCTCTCGCTCAATCGTCTGTTCCATCGCGTGGAACGCGGGTGCGGCCCCGGCCGACAAGCAGGCTGTGCTCATACACGCCTTGATCCGCCAGGGGAAGCGATAGCGCTCCGCGAGTTCCCGTTCGGCAACTTCGTGAAGGTCAATGGGGGCAGGCATCAGGTTTCACCTCCTGAGGCGACTGCAGTGCCGACGACCTCGAGGGCCGACTCGGGCGTCTGATGTGCGAGGACCTCGCCGTCGACGACCATGACGGGCGCGAGTCCGCACGATCCGATACATCTGGCGGTTCGGAGCGTGAGAGAGCCGTCCTCAGCGGTGGCTCCCGCGAGCACCGAGTGAGCCTCCGAGATCACGGAGACGATGTCGTCGGCACCCTTGACGAAGCACGCGGTGCCGGTGCAAACCGTGCAGGAGTGGTCGCCCGGTGCGTCGAACGTGAAGAGGTGGTAGAACGTGGCGACGCCGTAGACCATGCTCGGCGGCAGTCGAAGTGCGGTTGCCAGGTAGAGGAGGATTCCGTCGTCGAGGTAGCCGAACACATCCTGTGCGAGGTGCAGCGTCTCGATGAGTTGGTCCTGGCCATACTGGACGCGCCTGAGGTGTTTGTCGATCAGGTTGAACCGGTCGTCTCCCGAGGGATGTGGTTCTTCTGCCGCTCGTGGGCGCGCAGGTGCAGTTGTACGTTCGGTCATCGTTCCCCGTCTCCGTATCGCCATACCTTGTTCGCCCGGCCCTGCGAGCACTAGGGGCCAATGGCAGGAAGATTCACACACGAGACTCGCGGCGGGCCTCATCTTCGCGATGCACGCTCCCAGGCCGCCCCCTCCCGCCCTCGCTGCGCTCGGGCACCCTCCCCACTTCGTGGTGGAGGGGAAGCCTTGGCTACGTTGCTACGTCGATCGTTACGACCGAACCGGGGGAGGCGTAGGGGACGAGGGTGCTCGGCATTGATTCGCCGTCGACCGTGAGCATGGGTGGACCACCAACGGAACTGTTGGTGATGTTCACCCGGTACTCGGCGTCACGGCAGCGGCGGACGAAGTGCAGGTCGGTCAACTCCCGCGGGAGGCACGGTTCCACACGGAGCCCGCCGAGTTCGGGTCGAACCCCGATGATGTGCTGCGTGATCGCGACCCAGTTCCAAGCCGCGGTTCCTGTGAGCCATGAGTTTTTCGCTTCGCCGTAGCGGGGCGCATCCCGACCCGCGATCATCTGCGCATAGACGTACGGCTCGGTCCGATGCAGCTCGGCGATCTCCTCCCGGAATGCCGGGGCGATCTTCTTCCAGTACTCGTACGCTTCTTCGGCGCGTCCGAGCCGAGTCGCGGCGATCATCACCCAGGGGTTCGTGTGACAGAACACGCTGCCGTTCTCCTTGTAGCCAGGCGGATACGTGGTGATCTCACCGAGTTCGGGATGGAAGGTCGTGAACGCAGGCTGATGGAGCAGGATGCCATGATCCGAGTTGAGCCTTGCGTTGACCGAGTCGAGCGCACGGCCGGCGTGTGCCGTCTCGGCGCCGATGCCGGCCATCACGCACATGCCCTGGGACTCGATGAAGATCTGTCCTTCCGTGTTGTTGCTCGATCCAACCGGGTTTCCGAAGTGGTCGTAGGCCCTCAGAAACCAGTTACCGTCCCAGCCGTGGGTCAGCACGGTCTCGGTCATCCCGGCGGTCTGCTCGCGGGCCGCTACTGCGATGTCGGCAAGGCCGTGAGCTGCGGCTAAATCCGCGTACTGCTCGCCTGCGTGAACGAACAACCCGGCGATGAACACCGATTCGGCCGTCCGGCCGTCCTGGGTCTCCATCGTCTGGAATGACTCTCCCGGTTCTGTTGAGAACGCGTTCAGGTTGAGGCAGTCGTTCCAGTCCGCCCGTCCGATCAGCGGGAGGCCATGTGGCCCCAGATGATCGAGCACGTGCTGGAACGAGCGGGAGAGGTGCTCAAACAGCGTCGCGCTGTCGTCGGGGTTGTTGTCGAACGGGACAGCCTCGTCGAGGATCGCGAGATCGCCGGTCTCCCTGATGTACGCCGCGGTTCCTTCGATGAGCCATAGGGGGTCGTCGTTGAATCCGGTCCCCACGGAGTCGTTGCCGCGTTTCGTGAGCGGCTGGTATTGGTGGTAGGCGCTGCCGTCCGGCAACTGGGTCGCGGCAACGTCGAGGATGCGCCCCCGCGCCCGCTCCGGGATCAGGTGGACGAACCCCAGGAGATCCTGGGCGGAGTCGCGAAAGCCCATCCCGCGCCCAAGTCCCGACTCGAAGTAGGAAGCGCTACGCGACATGTTGAACGTGACCATGCACTGGTAGGGGTTCCAGATGTTGATCATGCGGTCGACGCGGGGGTCGCCGGTTGAGATGGAGACGGTCTCCAGGAGGTCACTCCAGTACGTTCGCAGGTCGTCGAGTGCGGCGTCAACGGCGTCGGAGGTCGAGAACCGTTGGAGAAGGGCGTGCGCCTTCTTCTTGTTGGCGACGCCGGGTGACGCCCATTTGTCATCGGCGTCGTTCTCGACGTAGCCCAGGACGAACACCAGGTCCCGTTGCTCCCCGGACTCCAGATCGACGTTGACTTGATGGGAGCCGATCGGCGCCCAGCCGCTCGCCGTCGAGTTTCGGCACTGGCCCTCGAGTACCACCTCGGGGGCGGACCAGTTGTTGCGGAGACCGAAGAACGTCTCCCGGTCCGTATCGAATCCGTGGATCGGGGCGTTGACGCCGTAGACGGCGAAGTGGTTACGGCGCTCTCGATACTCGGTGGTGTGATAGATCGAGCTGCCCTCGACCTCGACCTCACCGAGGGAGAGGTTCCGCTGGAAGTTGGTGGCGTCGTCGGCAGCGTTCCACAGGCAGAACTCGGCGAGCGAGAACAGTTGGAAAGATCGGCGTTCATCGGTTGTGTTGGTGAGACGAACCCGATGGACTTCGGCCGTGGCGCCGAGCGGGACGAGGAACAGAACCTCGCAGCTGATCCCGTTGCGTTCTCCCGTGATCGAGGTGTAGGAGAGTCCGTGCCGTGCCTCGAAGTGATCGAGGTCGGCCTTCGCCGGTGCCCATGTGGGAGACCACACATCGCCGCCGTCGTTGAGGTAGTAGCAACGTCCGCCGGCGTCAGTTGGCACGTTGTTGTAGCGCCAGCGGGTGAGGCGGCGCATGAGGGCATCGCGATAGAACGTGTAGCCGCCCCCCGTGTGGGAGATCAGCCCGAAGAACTCCTCGGTACCGAGGTAGTTGATCCACGGATACGGTGTATGTGGTGTGGTGATGACGTACTCACGAGCTTCGTCATCGAAATGGCCATACGACATGGTGCTGGTGGCCCCCTGAGCGAGCGGCTGCAAGCGTATCAGAGTGGGAATGCCCGACTTCGGTTCCCGATCGTCGCGTACAGTGACCCGCACGCGCACCGACGAGAGTGAGTAGAACGTGAATACAAACCCGGTCATCGAAGTGCTGGGCAGGCGACTTCGCCTTGCCGTCATCGGGGGAGGGCCGGGGAGTTTCATTGGTGCGATGCATCGGGCTGCTGCTCGGATCGACGATCGCTACGAGTTGGTTGCCGGTGTTCTCTCGTCGGATCCCGAACGGTCACGTGTGGCCGCGATCGCGATCGGAATCGAACCCGATCGCGCCTACCCGGATGCGTACGCACTCATCGAGGCAGAGGCCGATCGCGACGACGGCGCCGACGTTGTCGCGATCATGACGCCCAACGACACCCACCACGCATACTCCATCGCGGCGCTGGATGCCGGGTTCGACGTGATCTGCGACAAACCCATCACCAACACCATCGAAGAGGCCATGGATGTGCTGGCGAAGGTCGAAGAAACCGGCCTCGTGTTTTGCCTGACCCACAACTACACGGGGTACCCCATGGTGCGTCAAGCACGTGCGATGGTCGAGTCGGGGGAACTCGGTGAGATCCGCCTGGTGCAGGTCGAGTACGTCCAGGGTGGCAAGGCCGACGAGCGTGACCCGGATCCGGGTGAAGGGCTTCCATGGCGCTACGACCCGGTGCGCGGCGGCCCATCGTTGGTGTTGGGCGACATCGGTACACATGCCCACAACCTGGCTCGATTCATCACCGGCCTCGAGGTCACCGAGGTCGCGGCCGAAGTCGGGCACATTGTCCCGAGCCGATTGGTCGATGACTATGCCGGAGCGCTTCTGCGGTTCAGCAACGGAGCCCGGGGCAGCTTCTGGGTCACCCAGACGGCTGCGGGTATCGAGAATGCCCTCCGGATACGGGTATCCGGCACCGTCGGGAGCCTGGAGTGGCTCCAGGAGCGACCGACGCGCCTGCGGTTCAACCCGCTCGACGGGCCTGCGCAGGTACGGACGCCGAACGGTCCCGGCACGCTACCGATCTCCGCCCGAGCTACTCGCATCGTGTCGGGACACCCCGAAGGGTTCCACGAAGGCTTCGCGAATGTCTACTCCGACGCAGCGGAGGCCATTGCCGCTCGCCGGGCCGGTATACCGGTTGATCCACTCGCTCTTCACTTCCCGGACGCAAGCGACGGGGCTCTCGGAGTCGCGTTCGTGGACGCGGCCGTTGCATCGAGCACGGCCGATGGCGCCTGGACGAACGCGCGCGGGCCGTTCAGCGACTAGCCGCCTTCTGGACGCTTAGTACTCTTCCGGGACGAAGGTCTGTTCCGCAATGGGCGGCCGGATATAGCCTGTGTCGTCCTGGCGCGGCGGCAACTCCAGCGGACCGAGGGTCCGGTCTTCGTATGGGATCATCGAGAGCAGGT
>Ga0272441_10001146_pt1 | contig 56675 bp, 35 predicted proteins | sample SSMProp6N_FD_193582 | JGI IMG/M metagenome (GOLD analysis project Ga0272441, IMG submission 193582) | Marine sediment archaeal communities from Little Sippewissett salt marsh, Falmouth, MA, United States - SSM-Prop-6N | ecosystem: Environmental > Aquatic > Marine > Wetlands > Sediment ...
TCGGAGGATCGACAACTAGGTAGAGCGTATCGGCAATAATGGGCAAGAAGTTTAATGTAGCATATCCTGAAACGCCCTGGCATGTCGCCGTAATACTCGCCGTTCCGAAATCGGTGCCGGCGACAATAACTGCGCTTGCAGTTCCAAGCGTATCCGTTGCTGAGAATGGCGTTATATACCCGAGACTAATCGAGAAAGAGACCGGTAATCCCGGCGAAACCGGATTGCCGAAAGCATCCGTGATGAGAACCGTCACGAGTTGAGTATCCGCGCCGTCCGCGTTCATATCGTTTATTGGTGGAACGAAACTGACTATCGACGGCTGTCCGGCGACGAACTCGACTACAGCCGTATCTGCTAATGTAGCGCTGACACTTGCGATTATGGTATCGTAACTTGCCACAACGCTCGCGAATAATTGCGAATTCACCTGCCCATCGACGGTATAACCTGTTGTCGGACTGATAATACCGCTACCGATACTCTGGAAGGACACCGGCGTATTATCCGATACCGGTCTTATCCTACCTAACGAATCTAAATTGAATACCGTTACGAGTAAATTACTTGTCGATATACCATCGGCAGTAACTCGGATTGGATTGGCAACCAGATTTATCTGGTCGGCAACGAGTGTGGTAAATTCGTATGGCTTACTTGCAATAGCGCTCCCGCTTCGCGCGGTGATAAACGCAGGGCCCGCTTCCATGCTCGAGACGAGCGTCCTGGCCGAACCGCTGGTCGAATCGACCGAAACCGGAGTTATTATGTCCCCTCGGCTCGTGGCGAATGTAACCTCGGTTCCAACATCGACCGGATTCATATATTCGTCGTAAACATGGATAACGACGGGGTATCCCGCTCCATCCGCAGGTATAGTCGTTGCATACATCGTATCGAATATAATAATCGCGGGTTCGCCGGGCTGGTAGGTTACATCGAAAGTATCCGCGACCGTCGCGCCCACATTGGCGATTATCCTTCCCTGACCCGTGCCGATAGGCGCGGTTAACTCGACGTGAACCGTTCCTGCATCGGTAAATGCAATCCTCGGCGTGATAATACCGGTAATTCTTCCGCCGGTAGTATCTTGTGTAAACGATACCCGCGTGCCATCCGAAACATACAGACCGGCGGAATATACCCACGCTCTAATCATGGCCTCGGATGTTCCGTCTCCCGGCAAAAGCGCCGGGATTACACTCATCACGATTTCATCCGCAATTAGCGAATCGAATCGGACATCCACAAACTGGATAGCTTCCTGACAGCGAATTGTTACGAGAGCGTCGCCACACACCGTCCCGGATGTGAGCCTCGTGAACGTATAACCGTCCGAATTCGTGTATCCCGACGACAACACAGAACCAAGAGTAGTCTCGAATGAAACGGGCATGCCGGGCATTACCGGATTCGAGAAACGGTCGTAAACCGTGCACTCAACTGCCGTCACGGAAGCTCCGTCGGCGTAAAGAACAGAATCCAACGCATAAGCGATAATCCTATTCGCAACACCCGGGTCGAGCCGAATCGAAACCTGGCCTGTATCACAACTTGTCATCGAAGTATCATCACAAGTAATTGCGAGGATTTGGATGCTGCTGGCGGCAATCGTATCGGCTCTAATAGTAGTTGTGGCGATTCCGCTGTCGGTGTATGCAATGTTAGGTTCAGAATAAGCCAATCCGGATGGCACGACGAATTGCACGAGAGTTTCATCGGAAACGAGATAACCACCCGGCGAATAAACGTGTGCGCGGACGGAGGTCGAAGAGACGCCGTCGGCTGTCAACGCACTGCTGTCCGAATATACGATGATATTGGATATAGTAGTCGGCTGGAAGTTAATTTGGCCGTAACCGATCGCGGAGCCGGAGCGCGCCATGAGAACGGCATCACCCGGATTAAGACCGGAGGTCAGAACCACCCTTGCGATTCCACTCGTGTCGGTAATCGACGACGGGGTTATCGTTCCGAGGCTCGTCGAGAATGTCACGTCCTGTCCGGCCCTCAAGTGGTTACCGTATTGGTCGTTGACGCGGCCGTAAACATACATATGATCCCAGGCGTCGGCATTCAATGTGTCCTGCGGAACGTGCGTCGAATCGCCCCAGACGTCGATAGTCGCAGCGGGGCCGGGGTAGATAAAGACTCTAACGCTATCCATTATAGAATCTGTCGCTGTGTAAACCTTACCGATAATCCACGCTTCGCCATAGCCGACATCCGTGCTACTCGTGAAGCTCGTTACGCAACTACCGCCGAGAGTCATCTTGGGTGAAACAACCGTGCCTCCGGTATCCGTCGGATGCACCTCGAAATAAACCTCGGTGCCGTCGGAGGACGGACTGCCCTCCGTATCGTAAACCTCGCATGTTAAGATGGATTGCGACATCCCGTCCGCGGTAACCACTACCGGGTTGGCAGTCATAAGTAAATACCCAACCGTGCTTTGTCGAATCGTCACTTCCTCCAACTCGAACGAAGCTCCGCTTCGCGCCCAAACTCTCGCAATACCGGGTTCCGTGCCCGCAGTAAGTGTCGTGAAGGCCTCTCCAGCAGAATTGGTCATGGAAGCAGTTGGATTAATCGACCCGAGGTCCGTACCGAAATCGACTGGATTCCCAGAAAGCAGCGGATTATTGAAATCGTCGAAAAGCGTTGCTGTCAGGACAGTATTGTCCCTGCCGTTCGCGGCGATAGTATCCGTATCCGCGACGAAAGTAATATATGACAGGTCTCCGGGTAATATTTGAACGAGAAGCGAGTCGCGGACAGAATCGACCGCCGCGCCCACCGCGCCTTTTATCCAAACATTTCCTCGACGTGTCTTAACGCGGAAAATCGTCGATGCCTCCCCGGACTCCGTCAATCCAACCGTCGGAATAAGGGTGCCGAAAGTATCCGTTGGTGTCGGGGGTGGGAAACCATCGGGAACCATCGAGAAATCTACCCTTGTCCGGTCGGAAATCGGGAATCCGTTGGTGTCTATAACTGTAGCGGTAACGACCGTTTCCGTGTAACCGTCGGCTTGTAGAACAGGATCGTCGATATTTATCACTATCGCGAAGACGGCGGAATCCGACTTGGCGAACTCGACGAACGTATCTCCACGTGCAACTCCCGAACGGGCGGTTACTCTCGCCGTGCCGATACTATATGTGCTCATCAGATCGAAGTAAGTAAGTCCGTTTGCGTTCGTCTCGTCCGAGCTGCGCGATAGATAACCGAGAGTCGCTTCGAATGTCACCTCGACTCCGGCCTGCATAGTATTGTGATAGCGGTCGTAAACGATGACCGAACATGCGGCGGTGGAGAAACTATCCGCCGGAATAACGCCCGGTGTCGGCCAAATATCTATGTAGTGAGGTTCGCCTGGGATAAGTTCGCACCAGGTGGTGTCCGCGACAGTATCCGTGCCGACATAAACCTCCGCAACTATCTGGCAAATCCCCACCGATGTATCCGCCGTGAATGTCGTGACGAAATTGCCGCTATCCGTATAGACGGTAGTCGGCGAAATGAAGCCCATATTCACGCCAGCAGTATCCGGCAGTGGATAAATGTGGACCGGGGTCATATATCCTATTAGGTTACCAAGCGTGTCGCGAACCGTGCCGGAAATTTCGGCGGTAGAATGCCTATCGGCGACGATAATATCCGGCGACATAGTCACATGGATATTATCGATTCCATATTTAGTGAAGTCCACATGGCCGATTCCCAGAGCGCCCTCGCAGGTCACAAAGATTACCGCCGTGCCCGGAATAGTCCCGCTTCGGAGTTGAACCGTAGCTACGCCGGAACTATCGTCGGTTGTATCGATGGTCGTTACGGCTATTGTATCTATATAACCGAGCGAAGTTTCAAACTTAACAATCTTGCCCGTTTGCACGCGGTTGCCCTGAGCATCGTAAATATATGCTGTGACGTAACATGTATCCGTGCCATCCGCTATCAGGCCGGGCTGCGATGGGACAACCTCTATATATTCCGGATCGCCGGGGACAAATCGAACATAGGTAGTATCCGCAACGAGCATCGAGTCGAAGGAGCCTGAATAGGCGATTATCATCGCGGTATCCACATGGGCCGCGCTTCTCAAAGTTACGGAAACCTCACCGTCTATCGTATAACCGACACCGGGGAATATAATTCCGGAAGACGTGTAGAATTTAATCGGAGTCGAATCGGAAACCGCGAGGAAAGTCGAATCCTGAGCATATGCGGTAACGCGGGTAGTGTTTGTGCCGTTTGCGGTCATCGTCATGCTATCGGTAAACACTTCGATATTATCCACAACAAGTGCGCGTAAATCGATTAGGCCAGCCCCGACAGGGCCGCCGGGATAAACTGTTGCGCTTATCACTGCGGTTCCAACCGCAGTCCCGGAGCGGAAAGTTACGACATTGGGAGCATCGTTATCGGTGAAAACGTAAGGCGGAATAATCGATCCGAGTGCCGTGCTCGGCCCGACTTCGATGTCCACCCTTTCACCCGCCTCGACAAGATTGTCGTATTCGTCCATTACCTTGACGGTGCATGCAGCCGTGCTCGAACCATCGGCGTCGAGAATCGGGTATTCGGGGATCACTTCCACGTGGTGTGGCGGTCCGGGCGTGAACCAAACGTTCACGGTATCGGAAAGAGTTGTGCCGCCGATACCGCTATCCACCCTCGCGGAAACCCAAACCGTGCCGGTTCTCGGTTCTGAATAAAGGACTACTTCCGCTTCTCCGTTGAACGTCACTTCGAGAGTATCTATCGAACCAAACGGCGTTCCGGTGGAATCGACCGCGTGGAAAATAACTATCTGGCCATCGCTTACCGGCTGCCCTAACTCATTCAGGACTCGCGCCGTAATAATTGACTGGCTTTCGCCATCAGCGGCAATTTTCCTCGGGCTTGCTCGTAGGCTAAGATATGCCGGTGGGGAAATCCCTATCCGCACCTGCACGATCGCATGCATACCCTCGGCGGTAATATCGACCCTCGCTAATGTCGGCGCTGTTCCCGCAATCAGGACCGAACTAATACTACCGCCAGAATTAGTATAGGTTAGATTCGGCGAAATAGTCCCTCCCGTTGCAGACAGCGAAACCTCGATACCGGCGCTGACTGGATTATCATACCGGTCGTAAAGTTCCGCGTGAACAATCGTGTAATCCTCGCCATTGGCAATGAGTGTCGTATCCTCCGCCCATGCATAGATACTATCGACGGGACCGGGAACTAAATCGATAAACGTCGTTCCACAGGTTGTATCCATAGTATCCGCAGTGCATGCGGCAAACCAAACGCGTCCGACCTGTGTTTTACTTCTAACCTGAACGGCGGCTTCGCCTGCTACAGTAAATCCGAGAGTCGGTGAGAGCATTGCGAGACCAGTATCTGCAGGCGTTCCGGCCAGTGTATCTATCTTGAAATAAACCGGCGTGCCGTCGGAAACCGGCATACCGACGCTGTCCGTAACATAAGCCCGTAAGAACGTCGTCGATATTGCGTCGGCGGTAAGAGAACTCGTGTCCGCCGTGAGCGAGACATAGCCGACATCGGAGTTGAGAAGCGTAATATACGCGTCTCCGGTAGCGTCGCCCGCTCGTGCTCGAACGCGAGCTTCGCCGGGATTTCTTCCGGCCGTGAAAATCACGTCCGCATGTCCGCTGGAATTTGTCGTCTCGCTATCGGGCTCTACCCATCCCCGCGTAGCTTCGAATGTAATCGCTACTCCCGCATCGACGGGATTCGCGAATCTGTCGAAAACCTCGACGTGGATGTCGGTCGTCGAAAAACTATCCGCGGGAAGAATGGAGTCCGTCGGTAAAACGAGTATGCTATCCGGTGGTCCGGGAATAAGCTCGACGAATACGCTTTCGACGACTCCCGAACCGGCATCCGCTACAACGTATGCCGAACCGACATTTCTATCCGCCGTGAAAATAGCCTCGAAACGCCCGCTATCCGTATGTGCGGTTATCGGGGAAATCCTGCCATAAGGACCGAGTGTATCGGTAGTTATGGAAAGTAATACCGGACTGCCATCGGTAACAGGCATACCGAGAGAATTGGTAACGATACCCGTCACTCTCGCCGTATCGCGAGCATCGGCGGTGACTATCCCCGGATCGATATAAAGATACATTTCCGCAGCGTTTGTATTAAGAAAATCGACGGTCGTTTGCCCGAGAGCCATATCGGAAGACGCCCAAACGACGGCAGTGCCCGGTGTGATCCCCGCGCGAAGATAAACCACAGCTTGTCCAAGAGTATCGGTATATGCGGTAGTGTCTATCGTCCCGAGCGTAGCCGAAAAATCGACCCGAACGCCCGCTCTTACTGGATTACTGTTTATATCGTAAACAGTTACCGCAATTTCAGAGAAAGTATCGCCATCGGCCGGAATACTGGTCGGATTAGCAACAACGTCGATTCTCGCCGGCGGGCCCGGGATGAAATCGACCGTAACAGTATTCGTTACGCTATCTCCTGCGTCGCCCGTAATCGTAGCCAAGCCGACGTTAGTAGCGCTTCGGAGAACGGTCGTTGCGATTCCGTCCGTCGTATAAGCTACTCCGGGGAAAACGAAGCCGAGGTCTGTGACGAACCGAACCGGCGTATTGTCCGGAACGGCCATACTAAAGCTGTCGAGCACCATGGCGCGGACTTCGGTAGTGCTTATTCCATCCGCGATTATCTGAGCCGAATCGGCCGTGAGATATATCTCGGCTGCTACAAGCGGCGTGAATACTATTTCGGTATAACTCACGAAAGATCCACTGAGAATCGATGCCGAAAGCGTTACCGGGCCGACCTCGTGCGAGTATATCTGCGTGCTGAGTTCACCGATGCTATCCGTGTTGCCCATCGGCGATGTTATTGTTCCAAACGGGGAAACCGCGAAATCCACCGCGACTCCCGGAACCGGATTATTATATAAGTCGAGCACGGTCGCGGTTCCCGTAGAGCGCGTGAAACCGTCCGCGGGAACCGAATCCGGAACGGCATCGAGAGAAATCGCCGAAGGATCGCCGGGGATAAATTCTACCATCGCGCTGTCGGTCAATCCAAATATGCTGCCGAATACATATGCCTTCGCGGTATAGGTTGGCGCCGTCCAATATGCCGTTGCAATACCGTCTGTCGTGAATGCCGTGCCAACAATGTTCCCGACGCTCGTGCTATCGGCGATATTCATAGTATAGAAATTAATAATCGTGCCATCGGCAACCGGCGCTCCGGTGGAGTCATACACCGAAGCGGTTACGACGGAATAGCTCGTGCCGTCGGCCTGCACGCGATTCGGCGAGGCGGTGACATTTATAAACGAAGCAATAGGCGGTATTTGCTCGACGTCGAACAAAGTCAAAGCTGTTACTTGGTTCAAATCGTAAGTAGGATAATATGGCAATTGCCAATCGCCAAAATCATCGTGCACATCGTTCCCATTTGCAAAGAAAGCCTGTAATGCCGCAGTTCCAACTTCATTTGAAGCTCGATAAATGGTATGAAAATGCCCTTGACTGTCGACTATGGCCGGTGATGATATAAATCCCGGAATAATTGTAATATCTGAATTGTAAGCAAGCAGAATCGGGGTTCCCGGACGTGCGTAATTCAAGTAAACATCCTTTACTGTCATGTATATATCGCTTCTTGAGCGACCATCGGCAAATATAGAATCCGGGATAATCGAATCGATTTCGATATAGACCGGACAGTCAGCGACATACTGCACATAAGCCGTGTCCGCGATAGTCCCGGTCGAGTCCTTCGCAATTATTGTATCCACGCATGCTACAGTCGTAGCGAAAAGCTCAGAGGTCGTGTAGCCGTCCAAAGTCCGTCCGAAAGGCGGATCGACAGTTCCCCTCATCGCTTCAAAAATCACCTGCGTATCGTCGGAAATCGGTCTGCCGGAAGCGTCGAACACACTTGCGCGTATGTTTGTAGATGTTCCGACGGTAACTTTAATACTATCCGTCGTGAGAACGATATATCCCGGACCTGTCGCAATGATCTCTATCGGGACCGTAGCTACCGCATCGTCTATACTCGCTCGAATCACGACGCGGCCAACGACGGTTCCGCTTGTGAACGTGGTCCTTGCGAAACCCGAGTCTATCGGCGTCGGCGAAATTATCGTCCCCATAGTATCCGGTATCGTCTCGAACAAGACATCTCGTCCGTCCTCGGCATAATTGCCATAAGCGTCGAAACACTCTGCAACAATATCAGACCTTTCCCCACCAACGGAAAGCAGCGTTTCGGGAACCGCAGTTAGAATAATATCGGTAACCGGGCCGGGCTTTATTCGAACTGTCGCGGTATCTGCGACCGCGCCGACCGTAGCTATTACAATACAAGAGCCCGCAAGTGTATCCGGGCGGAACTCCGCAACGGCTGTTCCCCCGGTAGTCGATGGTCTCGGCGGGACGATATCCGCCATATATTCCGGTTCCACCGTAAGCGAAACCAACGTGCCATCGCTTATCGGACCGCTTGAACTGTCGAAAACCTCGACCGTGGCGTTCATCGTGTTGCCGATATGTATCGAAAGGCTATCAACGGTGAGGAAAACATTCTCTACCGATAATGAGCCTACATAAACTATCTTCGTATCGGCTACCGCTCCCGAAGTCGCGATTATTAAACAACTTCCGGAAATTGTATCCGAGCGGAAAACCGCGTTCGCCGCGCCGTCGATTGTCAGACCCGTCGGGGGAACGACGACGCCTATTTCGGGCGGTTCGACCGTGAAATAAACCGGCGTGCTATCGCCGATATAAAACCCGGTCTCGTCGAATACTTCCGCCATTATATCGGTCGAATCGTTCGGGCCGATACGCGAATCATCTACCGAAAGCAATACCATTCCCGCCGGAACGGTGCCGATATAGACGGTCTTCGTATCCGCGACTGCGCCGGCTGTCGCTATTACCAAACAGCTTCCCGTCGCCGTATCCGAACGGAAAGTGACATTGGCCGCACCGTCGATGGTAAATTGCGTCGGCGGAACGATTACGCCCATATCGGGCGGTTCAACGGTGAAAAGAACCGGCGTGCTATCTGAAATATAGAAACCACTACTATCGAAAACCTCGGCCATAAGGCCGGTCGAATCGTTCGGCATTATATACGCGTCCTCGACCGACAATATCACCAGCCCCGCCGGGACCGTGCCGATATAAACGAGTTTCGTATCCGCGACTGCGCCGGCTGTCGCTATTACCAAACAGCTTCCCGTCGCCGTATCGGAGCGGAAAGTAACGTTAGCCGCGCCGTCGAACGTAAATTGCGTCGGCGGAACGATTACACCCATTTCGGGCGGTTCCACCGTGAAAGCGACCGGCGTGCTATCCGCGATATAAAAACCGCTGCTATCGAAAACCTCTGCCGTAAGACCGGTCGAATCGTTTGGCATTATATAAACATCCTCGACCGACAATATCACCAGCCCCGCCGGGACAGTGCCGATGTAAACGACTTTCGTATCCGCGATAGCACCGGCGGTAGCAATCACATAACAGGCCCCGGCTGTTGTATCCGAGCGGAAAGTGACTTCGGCCGCTCCGCCAATAGTAAATTGCGTCGGTGGAACGATAACGCCCATTTCGGGTGGTTCAACAGTGAAAAGAACCGGTGTGCTATCTCCAATATAGAAACCGCCGCTATCGAATACCTCGGCAGTAAGACTCGTCGAATCGTTTGGCATTATGTAGGGATCATCAACCGACAATATCACGAGTCCCGCCGGGACTGTGCCGATATAAACGAGCTTCGTATCGGCCACGGCACCCGAAGTCGCTATAATATTGCAGGTTCCCGTGGTTGTATCCGAGCGGAATGTAACAGTAGCCGCGCCACCGGTAGTAACCTGCGCCGGCGGAACGATATCGCCCATTTCGGGCGGTTCGACTGTGAAGTCTACCGGCGTCCCATCGCCGATATAGAATCCGCTGCCGTCGAAAACCTCGGCGGTTACACCTGTCGAGTCGTTTGGCATTATATAAATGTCATCGACCGACAATATTACGTATCCGGCGGGAATCGTGCCGACATATACTATTTTTGTATCCGCGACCGCTCCGGCCGTGGCGATTATATATCCGGCTCCGATCATCGTATCGGAGACGAATTCCGCAACCGAAACGCCGCCCGATGTCGGCACCATCGGTGGAACGACAACGCCGAGTTCCGGTGGTTCAACCGTAAATATAACGGGTGTGCCATCGCTGATAACCGCGCCTACACTATCGAAAACCTCGGCGGTAACGTTCATTCTGCTATCGGTGTCTATTCGCATACTATCGAGTGTTAGCAAAACCATGCCCGCCGGTCCCGCACCGATATATACATATTCGGTATCTGCGACAGATCCGCAAGACGCTGAGATAGACGTCAAACCGGAAATCGTATCGGCTTCGAAAGAAGCCGTGGCAAAACCGCCGGACGTAATAGCCATCGCCGGAACAACTTCACCCATCGCAAACGGATCCCAGTCGAAATAGACTCTCGAGCCATCGCTAATATGGACTCCGCCCGTGTCGAAAACCTCGGCGCGAATTTCCGTATTGCCCTCGATAGACAGGTGTGTGCTATCGACTGTTAGATTTAGATAGCCCGAGGTTCCGCCGGTAAGCCAGATTCCTATGTTATTAAAAATCGTTGGATAACTCGATAAAGACGCAATAATTACGGCTTCTCCGGTTGTATAACCGCTTCGGAACGTAGTCGTGCAAGCGCTTTCAGTATTCGTAGGGAGTGTCATATAGAAAATTGTTCCCATCCCCGAACTACTTGATTCTAAATCGAATTCAACTATAATTCCATCGCCTACGGGATTACCGTGTGCATCCGTTACCAAAGCCGCAATTCGGCTTGTGCTTGCGCCATCCGCCGGAATTGTGTCGGGAACTGCTGTTAGATGGATCATCCTGGGGATATCCGCTTTGAATGCTACCAACATACTATCTTCCGCAGTCTCGGAATCGCTGACTGCGACTACCGCATGAACCCATGTCGTGCCTACAACCGTAGGCGCGATAAGATAAATCTGAGCGTAACCGCCGACCGTGCCGACAGTAAAACTATCCGCCATCGGCGACAAAAATGCTTCGGCGGGCATATAGCTATCCGCGCTCCTCGGATCGATTCTTCCGCGCGGGGAGGCTTCGTCCGCCTTAATAGCGGTGAGTTTTTGTGAGTGTGAGACTTTAGTAACAGGAACATCGCCACCCAAATACGCACGCGCACTTACCGGTAAAAACGTTCCAAGCTCGGTCGTGAATGTCACTTCGATACCGTCGGAACAGGGCATATCGTGTTCATCCGTAACAAAGACGGAGATAAGGACGCTGTCCGCGCCGTCTGCGGTAGCTGAGTCGAAATCCGCGAGCATTCTCAATTCGCGTGGATAAACGGGATAGAAATAAATATCGCCTATACCGGCCATCGCGGTAGCGGAAGTCGCCGTGAGTGCGTGCCATCCGGTTACGCGTGAGCTTGTGAGGACAGTTTGTGCCTGTCCGGAGGCGTTCGTATTATCGATCGTCGGGGCGACCGAACCGCCGCCGTCTTCAGGCGTGAAAGTTACAGCTACTCCGGTTCCAACCGGGTTGTCGTAGGCGTCGTAAACGTCCGCCCAAACAGTGCATGTATCTAATTCGTCCGCGCGAATGCTATCGCGGCTGAAAGTTACGTCGATCCTATCCGGTTCGCCCGGAAGTAATGGGATGTAAATCGTGTCTGCTGCTGTGACAACGGTATCCATGAGGAGAGTGTCGTAAACCTGATACCACGCTGCAACCATGCAGGAGTCAGCGACGAAGCCACTGGTGAGAACCACACCGCAGAAACCGCCGGAAGTAGTTGTTTCACGGGTATCGGCGGTAAACACGCTGCGATTGCGTTTTCCGAGAAGCGCGATAGACTTCTCCCTGGTGGAACCAGAGAGCGTCCCGAGGTCGGTGAAGAACTTTATCCGGACGCCGTCGGTAACCGGATGATATGCCGAATCGAGGACCTCTGCGGTGATTGCCGAGCTACTCACACCGTCTGCCGGGAGGTTCGTCGGCAATGCGGAAAGCTGGATAAATCTCGGCACCGTATTGGCAAGAAGGACTTCCGTATATCCCGACGCGCTCTGGCATGTCGCCTGGACGCGAGCGTAGCCGGTTATCACACCACTGGTAAGCGTGGTTGTCGCTTGTCCCATCGAATCGGTTAGCGAGCTCGATGGGAATACATCGCCCTTATCCGTGCTAAACGATACAGTAAGACCCGCGCCGACGCGGTTTGCATAGTCGTCATAAACTGTTGCGGTAATTTTAGTTGTATCGATTCCATCGGCGAGAATCTGCGACCGGGCAGCCTCGACGACAATACTAAATGGATCGCCTGCAGTAAAATAGACGTATGTCGTATCGGCAATTGTCCCCGACACGACCTCCGCTGCCGCCGTGCATTCAATATGTCCTGCGGTTGTGGAACTTCGCAGTTGCGCTTTCGCGTAACCCGATGACGTATATGCGGTTATCGAGCTGGCGGGCCTACTCGATGGCCCGGCGAATGTTCTCCGAATATCGGAATTTCTCGATTTTCGAACGGCCGTGCCTTTTCCCGGTTGAACCTGCGCGGATGCATATTTCCCGCCGGTATAAGGCAACAGCGCGCCCGCCTCCGATGTAAAGAATATCTCGGTTCCGTCCGGAGCAGGCGCTCCGGTTCCGCCTATCGTAACATATGCAGTCAAAGTAAGTTCCTCTACGCCATCCGCATCGATACTCGTCGGGGCGGCGGAAAGGTCGATAAAATCTACATCGGGGATATCGAGCACCCAAACCCAGGCCGAATCCGCAAGCGAATCCGCCGTGCCGATCACCGACGCGGAAATCAATATTGTTCTGCTCGTAGTCGGCGCGGTTAAGATTGCATTTACTTTTCCGTCGTCTCCGGTAATCGGCGTTCCGCTCGCAAAATCGAGGATTAAATCGCCCTGATTGCCCTGAAGGAACTGGAATGTTACCGTTTTATTTTTAAGCGGAGTATATAGCGAATCGAGAACCGTCGCGGTTAAGGCTATTTCCGTAACGCCGTCGGAATAAACGGTGTCCGGCGATGCAGTCAGGTAGATATATCCGGGATTCGTAAAATTGGTGGGGAGAATTGTTATATCCAGCCTGTCGATATGTTCCTGCTCCGCTACTACTTTCGCCGTTATCGTCGCGATATATGTTCCGGTGCTGTCGCGTTCCGTCATGAACGTAGTAGTAGCAATTCCCTGATCATTGGTAATCGGTTCCGGCGTGAGAATCGAGTCGCGGTTTGTCGTAAAGCTGACAGGGATGTCCTTAACATACAAACCGGATGTCTTGCCTTTAATTCGCACATATACGTTCGTGTAATTTCCGGCAACGATAGTGGTCTGATCCGCCCACATGCTATCGATTATATAGTCCTTGTCGCCAGAGGGGCTAATATTCCCCGACTGACCGCAACCCGAAATGAACATCAGGACGGTGGACAATATCGCGACCATCCAAAAAACAAAGTAATATCTATTATATTTTCTCATAATAGGGCCCCTTGAAAAAAGTCGATATGCGAAAGTCTCTATGTATCTTATGATTATACTAAGTCTCCTTAAGTGATTTGTCAAGAACTATTTGGTTTCTTTTTTATGGAATGTAATTTGAGGAAAGCCGCCTCCAATTTTTTTGCGCTCCCCCGCAAAAAAAGGATTCGTATATATTGTATGTATTTTTTCGGATTTTACAACTATGCGGTAAGATTTTATTTACCGCGCATACCCGCTGTCATGGCTTTTGCTACGCCTTTTCGGTGTAGGATATATTATTTCGGCGCAAAAGCCTCGCCAGCGGCGGACTCCGGTCTGCAAAGTATCCTGTTTTCGAAATCTTAAGATAGGTTTCTAATACCATTCTGATCGATTCGAAATATTAGTAGATTAATCGGAGTGTATCTCTGAATATCCCGCGTGCACCGAAACTTTCCTTGAAACGGGCGAGTCCGAAATTCGGATCCATATCGAGGGTATATGTCCCAAAATCTAACCATGCGAATTTTCGTGCGATTGCCCATTGGAATATTTCCCAAAATACGAGGTTAAGCGGGCGGTATTCCTGATGTTCGCGGCTGTGGCTGATATAGAATGCGATTACGGCGCGCTCGTTTACCTCCCAAAGCGTTACCCCGGCCAATATTTTGCCGTTTAAAACCGCATTGAATTGGTGGATCTTATCGGGGAAGCGGCGTTTGAGGTCGAGTAGTTCTTCCAGAGTGTGTGTGGGCGTGACATTGTGTCGAGCATAGAGATTAGCTTTCAGTATCTCGTAGAATCCGGGGATATCGCCCTCTGAGATAACTTTAACTCCCGCTTTCGAGGCTTTGCGTGTCGCCGTCCTCGCCTCCGGTCGAAAAAGCTCGAAATTCCATTCAGGGTTGTCGAATAGGCGCAAAACCGCCGTGAGTTCCCTTTTGACAATATCCGCGCCACGTAGAATAAGTGCAAAATCCTGATGTTCTTCTGGAAATTTGTGATAGATAATCGGAACCCGCGTGAACTCCACGCCCTCGTAACCCTTGCCTGCGGCCCATTCCAACCATCGATCAACCATGACCGATGTCGCCTCGATCCCGGCTTTCTGTGAGACGGCGATTCCTCCGAAACTCGCTCCGGGATGACTTACGAAAATCCGCTTTCCGTCGCGTTCACGGGCGGCTCCGGGAAGCGCCCCGCGCCATCGTCCCCGATCCTCGAATACGAGATGGTTGTTCTCGAATCGACCTTCGGGATGATAATTAAGGAAACGCTGTGTGTGGAAAATTGTCCCGTTGTTGGATTGCCGGATGAAATCATCCCAGCGATCCGACCATTCCGATTTGAACTCAAGCGCTTTCATCCGTCCGCCCTGATTACCGCCGCTTTGGTGCGGAACGTTTTATCGCCACTTGCGGCAACCACAATATAGACGCCGCTCGCAACCGGTTTCCCCGACTCGTTTCGGCAATTCCATTCCGCAGTGGATATTGATGTTCTTTCGTCGAGTCGTATCTGGCGAATTAAACTGCCGTCCGGCGAGTAAATATAAACCTCGGCATCTTGCGGAACCCCTGCGATAGTAACTACTTCCGTTGCGTATCCAGTCCAAATGATGGGATTCGGATAAATTATAAGTTCGCCGTCCGAATCCGCACCGCTAATCGAAGTATGCAGAACGCTAATCATATTCTCCCCGCAAAACCAGACATCGCCGGTAACCGGATTGAACGTAACCGAATAGAGCAACTCTGTTCCAAGGTCTGTGCGCTCGTATTCATAGACATCCTGTGCGAATCTGGAACGGATCGCCATCCATGTCGAGTCGCTTCTCCGAAAAACAGCCGCGCCATTGTCGCTCGTAATCCAAACATTTTCGTCGTCATCTACAATGATATCGCTAATGAAGGTGGAAACATGTTCCGGTAGTGACTGCTCAACAACGAGATTAATCGACGGGTCAATCGTGACCACGCCGCCGGAAACTCCCACCCACGCTATTCCGTCAGAGGTTATGGAAACACCGCCGACCGAAGCGCTGGGGAGTTCACTAGAGTAATTGTGAACATAATCGTCGGAATAATCTGATATATAATACCCCGGATCGACAAGGGTTACACCCTGGTCTCTTAGAACCAACCAGACATTGCCTCTACCCGCAGTTACCGATAAAACGTAATTATTGGGCATACCCACCGAGCCGGTATAATATTCCACCGCCGGCGAATCCATTCCCGTGCCCGGCACAAAAGCCGCAACAGCAAGACCTGTTATATTATCGTAGTTGGATATCCACATCAAATCGCTTTGTGAATCGAAATCGAGACCCCAACAAAGTGGCGCATCGGGGCTTGCAGAATAGCCGTTCAGGACGCTGTTCGTTTTATCGAATATTTCCCACTCGCCGCCGGATGAATAGCAGAAAACACCATCGCCGGTCATCCCCATCCAGAGCTTACCGTAGCCATCTACCGCAATTTTCGAGACGTGATGAATATTATCGCGGATTTGCGTATAAATAGAATCACTCGTGTTGCGCTCCATAAATGTGCTATTAAAATTTGTCCACACACCGTTACTATAACGACATACGCCTTTACTTTTACTGACAACCCAAACATCGCCGTTCGGGGCTACATCAACGTCCATGAATGCATCCCCGCTCGGCGAATTCGGGCTTTTGTGGCGAATCGTATCTTGTCGGATAACGCCAAAACCAATATCCATACCAACATAAAACGAATCCCCCAATGCCGCACCACCATGAACTGTCCAATGCTCATCTGTGCGAATCCGGGTAAATTCATCGGGATCTGTCATCTTGTAAAGACCACCTATTCCGAACGCATAAAATTCGTTGTCATAATAGAAAAAGCCATCAATATAACGCCCGAGCATAAATTCGCCGCCTATAGGTCTAAGCGAGTCGCCGTCGAAGTAATAGATAGGAGGTTCTCCATCTTCTCTTTCCAATGCAACCCATACACCTCCCGAATCCGCGAAAATCCCCTCGATAGGGCGATCCGTCGTAAACGTATCCCAAGCTTCTGGAACATAGAGGTTATTCCCAATTCTGCCCCATGCCAGGCCTATATCACCGCCGGCCCACAATAGAGTATCATCCGCTGTAACCGCCGTCATGGCCATATTCCGGTCATAACCACCTAACTTTGTGTAATTTTCAGCAACTTCGATAACATCACTGCCGGGCAACGGACGTAACGCGCTAATCCCTTGCTCCGTAGCGACATATATGAATTCACCTGAAGTGACAAGGTCGTTAATTCCCAGTTCATCGCGAATGAGATCGGAGAATGTCGCCCATTCGTTGCCTTCGAGACGGCCGACTGCGCCATTAGATGCAGCATAATACAACTCGCCGTCGAAGACGTTCAAATTGATAACATTCAGGCCCCCAAGCCCGTGAATATTGGTCATGATTTCCCATTCAGACTGCTCCTGACCCGGGATATATTTGAGAACGCCGCCTTTCGTGCCGACATATAGTGCACCATTATAGGATGCGATGCAATTCGCACGGTTAGCGTCTCCGAATGTTTCCCAGGTACCGGGTATCTGAGCGAAAACCGATACAATTAGCGCTGTAATTGATATTATTATCGATAGTCTCATGGTTTCACGAAAAGCCCGGTTAAAATCAGGATTATCGGAGAAGCAAAAAAGCTGCCATTACCGATCCAATCACCGAGTTTCGTGAAGAGAGTAGTCCTGCTTCGGATGGGGACATCCCCAACAATAAGTCCTTTGCGGTTGAGGCCGAGGGTATGCGTAAAAACGCCTTTTTCATTTGTTATCAGTGAAATGCCGGTCTGAGCTACTCTCGCTACACCGAACCTGTTTTCCACAGCACGAAACCGGCAGAAATTCGCATGTTGATATGGTCCCGGAGTCATTCCAAACCAGGCATCATTGGTGATATTGGTTATAAATTCCGCGCCTGCCGCTGCAAATTTATGGACAGTTCTGCCAAACAACACTTCGTAACAAATCGGACTCGAAAATTTGTTGCCATTGACTTCGAAAACAACAATATCGGTTCCCACTGCGAAATGACTTCCGCCCAAATCGATTTTTCGGAGAATAGGGAACCTGTCCTGAAAGGGAACATGTTCGCTGCCCGGAACGAGGTTCATCTTATGGTAAACAGCCTGCACACCGTCCTCGGTGACGAGAGCGGAGGCATTATAATATAAATTTCTGCGGTCTTCAGGATTATAGTCTAATGTGCCGGTGAGAACTGGTGCGCCGACCTGCACGGAAAGCGCCACGAGTTCGTCGATTATATCGGGATAATCGCGGTGATAATATGCCGTAGCTGTCTCCGGCATAATTAGAAGGTCTATATCCTCGTGAATGTCCCGCGCCATTTCAGCGTAATACTGAATGTTCTGCCGTCGGAACCTCCGGTTCCATTTCATATCCGCGCCGATATTGCCCTGTAAGAGGGCGACCTTGATTTTTTCTGCGGGAGGCGGCTGATTGAGACGCCAGAGACCATATACGATAGGCCCCGCGAAAAGAAGCAATAGCGCTATAATGTAAATCCAGCGCCTTTTCTTTGCAAAGGTCAAAGCAACAATAAGGACATTGATAACGACAATCCAGAAGCTTATTCCACGGTGTCCGACGATATCCGCCATCTGGATAAACACGCTGTAGAAACCCATCGAGTAACCGAGGTCCATCCACGGAAAACCGGTTTCTCCGATACTGCGCATAAACTCCATTCCCGTCCATAGGATTGGCGCCGCTGCGAGGGCGATAGTCCGACTTCGCCGCTCGACAAAAGAAAATGCTAATGCGAATATCGCGTTAAACAACGAGGCAAAGATTATCCCGGCGAGCATTCCCGGAAGAGTGGGCAAAGCGATCCAGTAAAGGGAAATGATGTTTGAAGCGAAACCCCATAAATATCCCAGCATGAAAGCGCCGCGATACGATTTACTATTTAGGGCTATCAACAGCGGCACAAGGCAGAACCATGCGAGGAATGATGTGTAATGAGGCGGTAACGATGCTGAAAAAAATACTCCACCGATAATCGCAAATAGGATATCCTTTTTTTCTATCGGTTCGCGGGGCTTGATATTCAACTGGTCTCCTCGATAATTATTTTCTTCGCTCCGGCAACGATTTTTCCGCACGGAACAGCATCCGAACCGGATTGGTTCAACATCGATATCGCCTTGCTTACGGCATCGCTATCAATAATTATCAAAAAACCAGCGCCCATATTGAATACCCGGTGCATTTCGTCACTGGGGATTTCACCGGCGCGTCGAATAAGCTCGAAAACCGCCGGAACGGAGACTGCGGATACATCTACGTTTGCGGCGCAACCTTCCGGTAGAACGCGAACTAAATTACCCGGGATTCCGCCGCCGGTGATATGCGCCATTCCTCTAACAAAACCTGCGGAAACAAGGGTGGTGACTTGTTTTTTATAACTCGGGTGAATTGCAAGCAAAGCCTCACCCACCGAGATTCCGCCGAGTAGTTCCGGTCGGTCGTCGAGGCAGTATTTACCGGAATCGAGAAGGACCTTTCGAGCGAGCGAGAATCCATTCGTCTGAAGTCCGTTGCTTGGGAGAGCGATTATCGCATTTCCGGGTTCTATTGCATCGCCGGTGATAAGCCCGCTTTCGTGAACATAACCGACAATAAAGCCTACAAGGTCGAAGTCGCCGGGGCTATAAAGGCCGGGCATCTGCGCAGTTTCGCCGCCTATCAGGGAAAGCTGGTTTTCCCTGCAGGCTATCGAAAGCCCCTCTACGATTTGCGAGATAATATCCGGGGTTAAATCGGAGTAGCCGATATAATCGAGGAAAAAAATAGGTTCGGCGCCGAGAGTCAGGATATCGTTAATGCAGTGGTTCACGAGGTCTTGGCCAACAGTATTGTAAATCCCGGCGGCAGTTGCGACTTTGATTTTTGTCCCCACTCCATCCGCAGAGGCAAGCAGCAGGCTATCCGAACCGGTCGGATACCGATAAACACCACCAAAAGCACCGATTTCGCTCGCCACGTCGTCGGAGAATGTCGATTTTGCCAGAGCTGCGATTTTTCGCTTGGCAAGATCCGCGGCATCCAAATCGACACCTGCGGATTTATACGTTTCGCTATATGTCATGCCAGCTTCACCCCATTGATTACAAGTTCGAATTTTGCATTTAAATAATGCGCGGCCATCTGGCAGGCGTTCATCCGTTTGAGAAAGATCTCGAAATACTCCATAACCGTCGAAATTTTAGGGTCGATGAGGATTTCGATACCGATAACTTTCCCGTGGCTCTTAACGTAGAGTTCGCTCCTCTTCGCCGCGAAATTCACCCTATCGTGGATATCCCCTACAATATCACCGGAAACGCGAACACGCGACTCGCGCACATCGGATTTATCTGCGAGAATAAGACCGGCCGATATGTCGGAAACCGAGTCCCCCTCGCCCTCATGGTGATTACCGATAGCCGCTATCACCTGATGAACTTCGTGGATAGGCATTCCGAGGCGTATGAGTATTGGTTTCGCAAGTAGCGCTCCAAGGGAAGCGTGATGCCGGCGGTTAATCGTATTTCCGATGTCGTGGATCAATCCGGCAATCGCGGCCAATTCCGCGGACCACTCGGTGCCGCCCAGTTTCAGGATTAGCTCCTTTGCTCTCTCTGAAACCAATTCAGTGTGGCCGAAACCGTGGTCGGTATAGCCGATTTTATCGAGATTATTGTTGGAAGTTTCCACAAGATCGATGATTTCCGGGTCATTTCTCACTACCTCTAAATTCACATTCGCCATATTTTCATCCGTGAAAATGTCCATGCAAATATACAATCATACGAAAAGAAGTCAAGGGGAAGGGCAATATATTGGTTAGAATCAACTCGAAAGCCGCCTATAATGTGCATTACGTTTTTTTTTGTTCAAACAGAATAAGCAATTAAACCTTGACATCCGTATTAATAAGGATTAAATTTGCTTAAATACTATACTTATCGTTGTTGTTAAATTTGATAAGAATTAACTTTAAAGAGGAGGATCAATGAGAAGGAGCGGACTTTTAGTGACACTCGCGCTTCTTGTGATGGCGCTTTGCACTTTCGCACAGGAATGGGATCTCAACCTTAGCGTCTATCGCAATCCCGACACTGTAAAGACTATCACGATTATGACAAGCGTCTATGGCAGCGACCTTTACGACCCCGTCGTCATAATCGGATCGGATACGACTCAGGTTGATGTTGGCGCACCGCCGCCACCGCCATCCGGGTTCTACACTTATTTTCCACTTAGCGACACATCGACGCCGCTTACCGCGTTACTCGTCGATGCACGTAGTAGCACACAGGACACTATAATCTGGACTGTCTTCTGGGGTGGGACCAGTTACCCCGATAGTGTAACTGTCGAGTGGAATCCCGCCAGCCTTCCCAGCCACGGCACAATGTTAGCCGCTTCACCCACGGTCGGCATGGACGCAGACTGGGCTACCGCTACGGATATGTCCACGGCAAGCACGATCAAAACATCCGGGATTATGAATTGGGTTAAGATCAGGTTTGTTGTGGATCATGAATTGCCCGATATAACCCCACCGTATTTCTCCGGTTGGATCCCCGCCGATGGCGCAATTGACGTTCCTGAGACGACCACCATGTTCTGCGTCGATATTCTGGACGATCAATCACCAATCGACGAGACGACGATTGCGGTTACTGTTTTCGGGATGTCAATTCCGAGTATGTTTATTACAACGACTCCCATAACCGGCGGCGTACAGGCTTGCGTTAATTCCGGCGGGATGATAACGCTTCCGTCCTGTTCGACGATTACGTGGATCGTCTCCGCGGATGACACGGCCGGAAACACCGGCACCGATACCGCCTCTTTCGTTACCGCAGGATGTGGCGGATTGACCTTCTGCGTGGATGGCACCGTCACTCTGGAAGGAGCTACAGACTATACAGGTTCTGTGGTTCTCGTTGGAGGTTATCACGATTCTACGGATGCTACGGGAGCTTATGAAGTTTGCGGCGTTCCAGCGGGAACTCTTATGGTATTTGTTTATCACGACGGTTACGAAGTGGATTCCCTCGAGCTTATTCTCGATGCCGATACCACTCTCGATTTCGCCCTGGACTTGCTTACCGGTTCGATTTCCGGGACAGTCACGCTTGACGGTATGAGCGATTATTCCGGCGTCGTGGTTACCGATTGGGTTAACGATATCGACGACACTACGAACGCGCTCGGAGAATATACGCTCGAAGACGTTCCGCTTGGGTCGGTGGAAATTTACGCGGTTTATACGGGTTACGCTCCCGGAACCGACTTATTCACGCTAAATGGCGACACAACCGGCGTAGATTTCTATTTATTCGCGGTATCGGATTCCTACACTGTGGAGGGCACGGTCACTCTCGAGGGCGCTACGGATTATACCGGAACCGAAATAATTATGAGTGGTGTAGCGTTTGCGGAAACTGTTACTACCGCAGCCACTGGAGCATTCAGCTTCGATGTTGAAGAAGGTTCTTACGATTTCCTGGCAATTCACGCCGATTATGAAGCTTTCGACACGACTTTCATGGTCGATGGCGACCTTGTTCTCGCGCTCGAATTGGATACTCTGGAAACTCCGGTAACTGCTTACAATCCGCCGTCGAATCTGCAGGCTTCCAACCGCCCCTGCTATCCGAATTTTATTATCGTAAGTTGGAATGAACCGATGTCCGGCGACACAACGATGCTTTCGCATTCCGCCGGGCCTTTCTCATGCGGATATTGGGACCCATATGTCTGGTATTCGCCATTCGGGGCTATCGGCGGCGGCTATGCCGTGCCGTTTGTCGCCCCTATGCGCGGCGCACTACTTACAAAGTTCAGCCTTGATATCGCCACTCTCGTGGCCGGAACACAAACGGAATTCCACGTTTGGGCGGTGGACGATTCCGGTGGACCGGGCGCGGATCTTATTACACCGATACTTGTAACTTTCTCCAGCACGGTCGATTTCGAGACTTATGAAGTCGAGATCGATCCGCCGCTGGCGGTTGACGACGATATCTTCTTTATCGGGTGGATCGATAAGGCGGATTATCCGAACTGCATCTTCGCCCGCCAGGATTACACCACGCCGGACACGCTCACATGGCTGCGCTATACGGACAGCACATGGGCATGGTATGGCGACAGGGTCAACAGCGCGGACATCGATTTCTCAATCAATGCTTTCGTAGCGGATACTTCGGGTTCGAGGTCGCGACCGATCGAAGGCATGACAATGGCGGAAAGATTGCAGAGCACGAAAGTCTCGAGACATCCCGACCTCGAAGACCTGATGAGGAATCTCCCATATACGGAAGACCTCAAAGCCCCCGAAGGCGAAGGAACCACTCCGAGACCAAGGCCAATGGAAGTCGCGACAGGCTACAGACTATATCGTCACACTGCAACTTTCACCGATACGGCAACAGCGACTCTGATAGCCACAATGGACGATACTATTTATTCGTATATTGATACGGCGATAACGCCGGGCAGCAACTATTACTACGGTATCGTTGCGGATTATGCCGATGGTTCCAGTGACCTGTCGGATGTAATGCTTGGCTACACCAATACCGGTCCTGAGGCCGACGAAATACTCATTATCGACTGGGCCGGCGGACGGATTATCGAGGAAGACCTCGGCTGGGAATGGGATCCGACGGACAGTCTGGTTAATCTCCTGGCCGACATCGGAATCGGCGGCGACTCCATCACGGTTACCGGCGAGCACGAGAGACTTTATGTCACAGAACTCGTCGATTTGGCCGGCGCACCGATGTTCGAGTTGGTTATCATCGAGTGGAATCCGCTTTCCGCTTCCGGTTGGCTCGGCCCGCGCCCGAGAGACGCCGAATGCAATATTCTCTGGGATTACCTGACCAGCGGCGGCAATCTTTTCATCGAGGGTGCGGATGCTATGGAAATTCTCTCCGGCGACGGCTACACCGAAAACCCATACGATACTCTGTATGAGATACTCGGCGTGAATTTCTACGATCCGGGCATTAGCTCGTTGGATACCGGCAACGTGATGACCCTCACGGGCACCGCTCCGCTGTTCAGCCCGACTTTCACCGAGGACTATTCCCTCGCCCATATCTCCGATTTCGGTATAGATGAGTTCGAGCACTCGGGCAGCGGCTCTTACGATGTGCTAAACTCACAATTAACCACACCGCTTCCTCATATGAGTAATGGCCGCGGCGTATGGAGGGAAAACGCCGCTTACGGTTGCACGACCTATTGCCAAAGCCCATATCTGGCTTCGATTATCGATATACCGTCAGGCACTACGGCCGAAATCCTCCAGGATATCATGATTGGATTCGGTTTTGTGATGCCCGGTATCGAAGAACAACCGGTTGAATTGCCCGGCTTCCTGACTTTGCGGGGCAATATTCCGAACCCGTTTAACGCGGCGACGGCAATCGTGTTCGAGCTCGAAGAACCAGCAGAGATCGAACTGAATATCTACGACCTGCTCGGAAATAAGGTGACGACGCTTGCCGACAAGTATCTGAAACCGGGCAACTACAGTATGATCTGGGACGGCAGAGATGTCGAAGGCTATTCGGTCGAGAGCGGGATTTATTTCTATAAGCTCTCTACGAGCGCCGGCTCGGTAACAAAGAGGATGATTCTCCTCAAGTAGCGTAATTACGGGGAACTTCTATATTAGAGGTTCCCCTTTTTGTAAAAAATATTTACCTGTTTTAGAGTTCTACTAACCCTTTACAAGGGGGCAGCATGAGGAAGCTAACTTGTTTGGTGATGGCTCTTGTCCTAACGTTTTCGGCGGTCGTTATAGCCGAGGCCTGGCAAAGCGATATCACTTTTATTTCCGGCACTGACACATTATATGTCACTTTTGGTAGAGCACCGGATGCGGTGGACGGAGTCGATTCATTCGACGTGATCTTACCTATCGCTCCACCTTCGCCGCCATACGCCTATTTCGCGATCGATGATCCGGCAAATCCTTATGTAGATATGCTATATACGGATATTCGTGCGGATGACGGCGATAGCGTTATGTGGCAGGCGGTTCTCAATTCGATGACATCCCCTCTTTATGGCGAGTGGGATTATAGCGGCTTCCCACCCGGCGATTTCTATCTCGGCGCACATTATATCGGCTTGGAGGTTACCGAATGGATCGATATGAGCGAGGAATCCTCAGTTTCTTTCTGGCCCGCTCAGGTTCTCGATATCATCCATATCCCTGGCGCTTATCTTCCCGACGACGATCCCGTATTCTCGAATTGGGATCCTATCGACGGTGCGCTTAATGTGCCGGTAACAACAGATATCCAATTCGACGTCACCGATGCCGGTTCAGGGATCGATCCCGCTACGATTAGCCTATCTGTGAACGGCGCCGATGTCACATCTATGATAGAAGTTTCGCCAATTACCGGAGGTTATTCCGTTACTTACGAACCTCCTGTTCCGCTACCGGGTGAAACCTGGATATCTGTTATTGCGAGCGCATCCGACAACGCGGAACCGGCTAATTCAGCAACCGATATCGTAGCTTTCCAGACCGGGCATACTATTATACCGGTGCTCTGGGAAGTTCCAATTGTCGCCTATACGGTTGACGCTCTCGGCGCGGACACGAGCACTATGGACCTTTCTCTGGGCGTGGATTACGCCGCCACTTCGGGACTCGATATCGGACTCGACGTCGTATATCCTATTCCACCGCCATATATATTCTATGCCTATTTCCCGCTGGATGACCCGGCCTATCCGCTTTACACGATGCTAACGCGGGATATTCACAGCGCGGAATTAATTACCGATTCGTGGAATATCATGTTCGGCAATGTGGATATTACCGTGGGCGTAATGTGGGATCCACTCGATCTCCCAATCGATAGGGATTGTTATATTGCCGCGACCTTCCCGCCATTCTACCCCGAGGACGAAGATTGGGAAGATATGAGCGAGATGACCTATTTAGACTTTGGCCCGGGCCGCCAGGTTTGGATCAAGCTGGTCAGTCCCTCAGGAGATACCGCCGCGCCGAAGATTGCATATACAATTCCTGGCGACGGCGAAACCGGTGTCGCAGTTTCGACAACGATTTTCGCCGCGATAGTCGATATCGAGAGCGGCGTGGACTCTTCCTCGATAGGATTAGTTGTCGATGGCGACGATGTGACGGCAAGTATTACCATAACAGCTTCCGGCGGAACGACTTATGTCGAATATATCCCGCCTGTCGATTTCGATCCGATGACCGATATCGATTGCGAACTGACCGTCTCTGACCTCGCCGATCCCGCGAATACTAAAATTTACGATTGGGATTTTACTACCGGCTACTTCCTCACACCCGCCTGGATGGAGTCGTTGGCCGTTTGGACATCCGAAACCGATGAACCGCTACGTCATTTCACGCTCTATTTCGGCGCTGATTCTACGGCTACGGACTATTTCGATTACGGTCTCGATCAGCAGATGCCCCCACCGGTTCCGGGGGATATACCTTACGGTTATTTCCTTACCCCGGACACGCTTTGGAACCAACTAACGCGCGACATCCGCTCCTCGCTCGCATATGAAATCCTGTGGTCGGCAACGATAAATCGAATTAGCTCTCTTGGCGGCACAATTAACTGGATTACATGGAATCCAGATGGACTCCCCGAGGACGGCAGTTTCGAAATAGCATGGCTTTTCGCCGGAGATACAACCTGGCAGAATATGCGCACTATCGACCGTATCGATATTACGACTCCCGGCAATCTGGTTATCCGCTTTAGGCGGGGCGTTCCGCCAACTTACTGCCTGAGCGGCTCCGTATGGACTGAAGGCGATGTTGTCGCCGGTGCGATAGTCGAGATCGTTGGATTCGCTGCAGACACGGCAGATTCTTTCGGCAATTATGAGATTTGCGAAATCCCCTACTCAACAGAAGCGTGGACAATAATTACCACCGCATCCGGCTACATTTCCGATACGGCTACATTCGTAATATCATCCGACACGACTTATAATCCATATCTCGAAGCTACATACATATACGGAACTGTTTCGGGCAACGTCTCGTGCGCGGATAGCGGCGATGCGGAAGGCGCAATGGTTATTCTCGATGGAGACACAACCTATGCCAACGCCGATGGCGATTACATCTTCGAAGACGTGCTTTATGGCGAGTATATTATCGAGGTTTCGCTGATGTATTATCAGAGCGAATCGAGGAATATCCTCGTGGATGAACCGGAGGAAATCCACGATTTCGTATTAACTCGCAATATCGGAAATCTCGGCGGCACCGTATCGCTGGAAGACGGCCCCTACAACCTCTCCGGTTCGGTGATTGAACTCGTAGGCATGGATATTCCGGCGGCATATACGAATTTCTCCGGGTATTATGTGTTTATCGAATTGCCGTATGGCGTATATGATGTCCGTTTCTCGCACGACGGCTGGGTAACTTTCGATACGACTATAGAATTCATCCAACCGGTTGATACACTGGATGTTACGCTTGAAATCGAAGGCGGTATTCTCAATCCACCGCGCAATCTCGAAGGTTTCGGTAACTATCCGAACCGCGCGGTTCTCGATTGGGACTCGCCGGAAACGGGCGTTGGAACCTTACTGGGCTACAATGTTTATCGTCAGGTTATGTTCACCGACGATACTCTCGTGGGTTATGTAATGGAACCCTATACGGCTTTCGTAGAATGGAACCTTACATCATACTTGCCGTATAACTACTATGTTACGGCAGTTTATGAAGAGGGCGAAAGCGAACAGGAAGGCCCGGTGCTCGTATGGCTCAATCCGGACTCCACATACCCGGACATACTCGTCTGGGACTATGACAACGGCGCTTTACTTGCCGATAGCGGTTCAAGAGCCGAAGACGATTTCATGTTCAGTTACCTCGAGTGTTTCGATGAGCTTTATATCGCACGCACCGGCCAGGACCAAAATATAAACGACCGCGATCTTTTCCAATACCGCGCGATATTCCTGATTACGGGCATAGACGATGAAAACAATGCGCTGCCCAACTACCCGAGCATAAACAGGCTGAGCACATATATCGCGGCCGGCGGTCGCGTCTATTCCGAGGGCGCGGATTTCGGTTATGATTTCGGCTCCGTTATGGCTCCCGCTATCAGACAGCGCCTATTCGGGCTGTTCGGCGTAGCTTTCGTCAACGATGGCTACCAGATGTCCAGCGGAAATATTACGCGCATCCGCGGCGAGGATACGTCATTCTTCACAACCGGAGTTGTGGATATGGATTATGCCTTCATGACTGAGGGTGATCAACGTCTGGATGAGTGGGATGAGGATACACTTATCGAAGGTTCAACGCATGCGATGTTCTCTCAGGAAACTCCCCCGCCGGCCGTAAGCCCGCTAAGGATGGTTTATCGCAAGCTTTATAACTTCAAAACCGTCGCGTCGAGTGCGTATATCGGCTCTATGATCGACGGTTCCGGGCCATCCACGCGGATGCACGTAATCACGGCTATCGTGAATTATTTGCTCGACGAGGAATTCCCGCCGCCGCCGCCGCCACTCGTGGAGGAAAAGGGCGCGGGTCTTCCCGAGGACTTCGCGATAAACGCATCGCCGAACCCGTTTAACGCGAGCTGCAAACTGTCACTCGAGATCGACAAGCCGGGCGACGTTCGCGTGGACGTTTTCGATATCAATGGCAGATTGATCGCCAACCTCGCGGACAAGAGCGTTAGCGCCGGCAATTACAGCGTTACGTGGAACGGCATGACCTCCGCGAATCTCGAGTTACCGAGCGGAGTCTATTTCGCGGTGATGAGTTCCGGCGATAGGCAAGTTGGAACGAAGCTCGTTCTGCTGAAATAATCGGATTTCTAACAACTCCTCATAAGCGAGCCGACCGCTTTGGCCGGCTCGTTTTTTATGCCCAAAGGGCAAGATTTCACGCCCTTCCTTTCCGTCATTCCCGCCCGCGCAATATTGTCATTCCCGATGCTTGAATTCGTCAGAACTCGATAGGTAATCCGGCGCAGGCGGTTGAGCACAAACAAAATCCTTGACTTCAAAACCCCGGCGCGTATATTTCATTTAATCATGAAAACGAGCGCCGCGAATAAAATGCCGAATCCCTCTCTCGCGTTATGCGACGAGACGGCGCACCGGCCTTTACCCTTGCCAAACCAAACGCGCGGAGCTTCAAACAAGGAGGCTAATATGAAAACAACGATTTTATTTCTTATTCTCCTCCTCGCCCTTTCCGCCCTCGCCGGTTGGACGCGCACTTATGGCGGAAGCAGCTATGATTATGGCGAATCCGTCGCGCAGACGTCCGACGGCGGATATATCGTCGCAGGATACACATACTCCTTCGGCGCAGGCGGGTATGATGTCTATCTTGTTAAGACCGATGCAGTGGGCGACACAATATGGACGCGCACTTACGGCGGATTCGACGTTGATTTTGGCTACTCCGTCGCGCAGACGTCCGACGGCGGATATATCGTCGCAGGAGAGACATATTCCTTCGGCGCAGGCGGGTCTGATGTCTATATTGTTAAGACCGATGCAGTGGGCGACACATTATGGACGCGCACCTATGGCGGAAGCGACTATGATTATGGCAGGTCCGTCGCGCAGACCTCCGATGGCGGATATATCGTCGCAGGATACACAGGCTCCTTCGGCGCAGGCTCGCGTGATGTCTATCTTGTTAAGACCGATGCAGTGGGCGACACAATATGGACGCGCACTTATGGCGGAAGCGACAATGATTATGGCAACTCCGTCGCGCAGACGTCCGACGGCGGATATATCGTCGCAGGAGGGACAGAATCCTTCGGCGCAGGCTCGTATGATATCTATCTTGTTAAGACCGATGGGTTGGGCGACACAATATGGACGCGCACTTATGGCGGAAGCGACGATGATTATGGCCTTTCCGTCGCGCAGACCTCCGACGGCGGATATATCGTCGCAGGAGTATATGATTATAATTTTGGGACAGGAACAGGTGATGTCTATCTTGTTAAGACCGATGGGTTGGGCGACACATTATGGACGCGCACTTACGGCGGAAGCAGCGATGATAGGGGCTACTCCGTCGCGCAGACCTCCGACGGCGGATATATCGTCGCAGGAGTATATGATTATGATTTTGGGACAGGAACAGGTGATGTCTATCTTGTTAAGACCGATGCAGTGGGCGACACATTATGGACGCGCACTTATGGCGGAAGGGACTTTGATTGGGGCAACTCCGTCGCGCAGACCTCCGACGGCGGATATATCGTCGCAGGATTCACACACTCCTTCGGCGCAGGCGGGTTGGATATCTATCTTGTTAAGACCGATGCAGTGGGCGACACAATATGGACGCGCACTTATGGCGGAAGTAGAGCTGATTGGGGCTACTCCGTCGCGCAGACGTCCGACGGCGGATATATCGTCGCAGGATACACAGAATCCTTCGGCGCAGGCGGGTATGATGTCTATCTTGTTAAGACCGATTCCCTCGGTTATACCGGCATCGAAGAAAATTCCCCCTCGGCGAAACCGGAGGCATTCGCCATTTCCGCCCATCCCAACCCCTTCAATTCGGCGGTAACAATCACCGCGCCGGCGGGCGCGGAAATAGAGGTGTTCGATATTAACGGACGAAGGGTAGAGCCGGTCACTGAGCTTGTCGAAATGCCCGGCGGTGCCGACCTCCCTTCGACAAGCTCTGGGAGCGGTTCGTGCACGGTCGTCTGGCAACCCCACGCCTCCCTCGGCTCCGGCGTCTATCTCGTCCGGGCAACCGTCGGCGAACAATCGACATCGAAACGGGTGGTTTATTTGAAATAGATTCCGTAGCGGGCGGGTTTTACTCCCGCCCGTGCGTCGGTATTGCGAAAAGCGGGAGGGTTTCAGACCCTCCCTTACGGAAAACCTGGATTCCCGATTTATGCGGTGATGAGTTCCGGCGACAGGCAAGTTGGAACGAAGCTCGTTCTGCTGAAATAATCGAATATTTAACAACTCCTCATAAACGAGCCGACCGCTTTGGCCGGCTCGTTTAATTTTTGCTATATTAATTTAGGTATTTACCTTGACAAACGCTTTCTACATTTTTTATTACGAAACATAGTGTCTATTAGATGTATCATAGGTCTTGGCAATCCCGGTCGCGAATACGAAGAAACGCGGCATAATATCGGTTTTATCATCGCCGCGGAGTTGGCGAAACGCGCCGGGGTAAAAATCCGTCCCGGCAAAGGTTCTTACTATCTCGGAAGGGCTAATATAAAGGGCAAGAGTGTGATGTTGGCTTTGCCTACGACCTATATGAACCGTTCCGGAATCGCGGTGAAACAGGTTTTGGAAAACGAGGAACTCGCGCCCGAGGAAATCCTTATCGTAATGGACGATTTCGAGCTGCCTTTCGGGCAACTTCGCATACGAAAGACCGGTTCCGGCGGAAGCCATAACGGCATGTCGGATATAGTCGAACGCCTGGATGACCAAAATATCCCGCGTCTTCGGATAGGAATCGGCAACCCGCCGGAGAGAATGGATCCCGCGGATTACGTTCTCTCGCGGTTTTCGCCATCCGAGCGGAAGGAACTACCGGATATCGTGATATCGGCGGTTCTCGCAATCGAAACGGCGATTTTAGACGGAATCGACGCTGCTATGAATGAATTCAATAGAAAAACGACAGGTGACTAAAGATAAAGTTATGGGGCCGCGGAAGCCCCAAATAGAGGGAGAAAAGATATGCTATATGTGCCAATCGTAGGAGTTGTCGGCCTTGTCATCGCCGCTATTATCTATTCATACGTAAAAAGGCGCCCCGCCGGCAACGAGCTTATGCAGAAGATTTCCGGGCAAATACGTCACGGCTCGCTCGTATTCTTAAGGCGCGAGTTTTCCGTCTTGATCTTTTTCGTTGCACTGGTTTTCCTACTGCTTGCTTTTTTCCTCAAGAACGACGAAGTCGCCAAACTCGGGCTTTATACAGCAATTGCGTTTATTTCGGGGGCGGCCTGTAGCGTTTTGGCGGGTTTTTTCGGGATGACTTCCGCGACAAGAGCGAACGTGCGCACAAGCTGGGCCGCGAAAACCCACGGCCAGGGCCACGCGCTGCGCATAGCCTTTTTCGGCGGCAGCGTAATGGGCCTTTCGGTGGCTTCGCTGGGGTTGATAGGAGTGGGCATTCTATTCCTGATTTTCGGCAAGGACCCGAAAACCGCATCGATAATAAACGGATTCGCGATGGGCGCCAGTTCTATAGCTCTTTTCGCGAGGGTCGGCGGCGGAATCTTCACCAAGACCGCCGATGTCGGCGCGGACTTAGTAGGCAAGCTCGAAGAAAATATCCCGGAGGACGACCCGCGCAATCCCGCAACTATCGCAGATAATGTCGGAGACAACGTGGGCGATGTCGCGGGCATGGGCGCGGATATATTCGAAAGCTACGTCGGCGCGATTATCGCGACTATCTCTATCGCTGCGACGGCCACGATTCCTTTAATCGCCGGGCTTTCCGGCACGAATATCGTAATGTCGCTTATCGGCGCAAATCGGATGTCGTATATGGCTTTTCCTCTTACGGTAGCCACTATCGGCCTTATATCGAGCCTTATTGGAATCTTGTTCCTGCGTGTTATTGAAAAATCCTCCCCTGCGGGCGCACTCCGATGGAGCACTTATTTCGCTAACCTTATATTATTTATCGGCGTTTTTGCTGCCGTAAAAATCCTCGGCCTGCATATCAATGTCTTCTGGTCGATGCTCGTCGGCACGTTCGTCGGGATGGCAATCGGCGTAATCGCGGAATACTACACGAGCAAAGGCCCGGTTCGCGCAATCGCCAAGGCGAGCGAGACAGGAGCCGCGACGAATATAATCACGGGACTTTCGGTCGGGATGGAATCCACCGCGCTGCCGATTATCGCTATCGCAATCGCTATTTATGTCGGTCATCAATTGTCCGGGCTTTACGGCATAGGGATCGCAGCGGTCGGCATGCTTGCCACGGTCGGCATAACAATGAGCGTCGATGCCTACGGCCCAATCGCCGACAATGCGGGTGGAATCACCGAGATGGCGGAATTGGGTCCCGATGTTCGTAGAATCACCGACGGACTCGACGCGCTCGGAAATACCACCGCAGCGATGGGCAAAGGTTTCGCGATTGGAAGCGCGGCTCTGACCGCCCTTGCGCTGTTCTCCGCGTATTCCCAGTCTGCGGGCCTAACCTCGATAAATTTGACCAAGCCAATCGTAGTGATCGGCCTTCTTATCGGCGGAGCAATACCATTCTTCATCTCCAGCTTAACTATGCGCAGTGTTGGCCGGGCAGCATTCGATATGGTTAAAGAAGTGCGCCGTCAGTTCGCGGAAATCCCCGGGCTTCGTGAGGGAACCGCCGAACCCGATGTTCGCACATGTATCGATATTTCGACAAAAGCGGCCCTGCGCGAGATGATCCTGCCGGGGATTATCGCTGTTCTAGCCCCCGTTGTTATAGGATTCGCCCTCGGCGCGGAAGCCCTCGGCGGCATGCTTGCGGGTGCAACATTAACCGGCGTAGCAATGGCTCTGTTTATGGCCAATTCCGGAGGCGCATGGGACAACGCAAAGAAATATATCGAGGAAGGCCATCTCGGCGGGAAAGGCTCCGCACCTCATGCTGCGGCAGTTGTGGGAGATACTGTCGGCGACCCGTTTAAAGACACTTCCGGGCCGTCACTGAATATCCTTATCAAGCTGATGAGCATTGTCAGCCTCGTTCTCGCGCCGTTGCTTATGTAGTGATTATTAGCCTTTTCGGCACTGCGAACTGTTAGAGTATATTGCGATGCGGGTGACCGCTGGTCGCCCTAATTATTTTTCGAAAACTGCCAACTACCGGACAACGGACTCACTGCCCGTTTTGTAAATATCGTATTCCATTATAAATACCCCCCCTACATTAACGAAAATGCTTGCGCGAAGGGAATTCCTTTATATATTGAGGGGTTTGTAGCATTTAACAACGAACGGCGCGGTCCTCCCTGCGCCCCGTGAAAGCGGTCCAAGTTCAAACCGGAGGAGAAAATGGATAAAAGCAACCAGACCTACGAGATGGCGACAATTTTCACATCCGAGATTCCGGATTCCGAAATCCAGAATCATATCGAAGATGTAGAAAATCTGATCGGCACTTTCGGGGGCAAAATTCACAAGACCGATGTTTGGGGTATGCGCGATTTCGCCTACCAGATCAAGAAAAAAGACAGCGGGTATTATGTATTCTATTACTTCGAGGCCCCCCGCGAAGCGCCCCACAAAATCCGCGACGCTATCAGACTGCGCGAGGATGTCCTGCGTCAAATGATACTCGTCAACGAGAATGTTCGTCAAATGATGAAGGAGGTGGAAAATGGCACGGAAGAAACCTAGGGCGAGACGCACATTTCGTTTTACCAAGAAGAAATTCTGCCATTTCTGCGACAATCCTCAAGTGGATATCAATTACAAGAATGTCGATCTGATGAAGCGATATTCATCCGATCGCGGGAAGATTGTAGCCAGAAGGGTTAGCGGGACTTGCACGAAACACCAGCGGGCTGTTGCGAGAGAAATTAAAAAGGCTCGCTTTATTGCCCTTATTCCTTTCACAGTTGAAATTTTTAGGTAGGAGGGCGAATTATGAAAATCATCCTCACTGAAGATGTTGCTAACATCGGCCCGGCTGGCGAAGTCGTCGATGTTAAGGACGGTTACGCGCGCAACTACCTTTTTCCAAAAAACCTCGCGGTAAAAGCCAATAAAGGCAATCTCTCTCGTGTCGAGGCGATTAAAACCGCCCGCTCCAACCGCGAAGACCGGAAAAAACGCAATCTGGCAACTTTGGCGGAACGCATTGAGGGATTTAGCATTGATATTCCGGTGCAAGTTGGCGAGGACGACAAGGTTTACGGCGCTGTTACCCAGCATATGATTCTCGAAATCCTGCGGGCAAAAGGATTTAATGTCGATCGGAAAGCTATCCAGCTCGAAGAGCCTATTAAACAACTGGGTGTTTACAACATCGAGGTAAAACTCCACACCGAGATTAGGCCGCAGATCAGAGTCTGGGTGGTCAGCGCCTGAGGTGCCTATGAATGCCTCGCTCCTGTGGAGGCTGCTTCTCGCCCATGTGGTTGCGGATTTTCCACTGCAACCGGACGCGCTGATTGCAGCAAAAAGAAAGCCCGTTGGATTAATTATCCACGCTGCTTTTTTCTGTGTGTCGGCTACAATGTTAACGTGGCCGTATATCGGTAAATATTACGGATTACCTCTTGCTATCGTTGGGCTTACAATATTCCACGGGCTTGTGGACTGGGGCAAATCGGCAATAACCAAAAGATATGACAGGGATACCATGTCCCTTTTCATTGCTGACCAGTTATTACACGTCATTAGCTTATTTCTGGTCGCGTATATATTTCGTTTTAGGCCGATGCGATTTATTTCGCTGTATAGACCTTTGACTCTTGGCATTCTGGCCATTTGGGCCACGCCGATAGTAGTGAATCTCGGGAAATCGGAACTCACGGGTAAAATAATCCTATCGGATGTTTCGATAGGAGCTTCGCACGATAAAATGGGAATGTTAGAACGCCTGGGGCTTTTCACTGCGGGAGTAGCACAGGGGTGGTTCTTTCTCGCGGCCTTGATTATAATACCGAGAGTAGTCTACTGGTTCCGGGGCAAGGAAATCGGCACAACGCCAATACTGTGGACCATAGCTCTCGGACTCGGTTTCGTAGCAAACCTGATAGGTTAATCGAGATGACATTACTCAACATAGAAAGCCTCGCAATAGACTCCACTTCCAACGATCTCGTGGTTATTCTAAGTTCTGCGGAAGGCGAAATCCTGCCAATCTGGATCGGCAATATGGAAGCGATTTCGATTGCGATGGTTCTTTCAAAAACAAAACCGCGTCGTCCTATGACCCACGATCTCCTCTACAACATTCTCAAAGGATTGGAAATCAAGCTTGTCCGCGTGATTATATCCGCGTTGGTGGATAATATCTACTACGCTCTTATTTACCTGCAAAAAGGCGATGAACTTATAGTAATCGATGCGAGACCGTCGGACTCGATTGCAATAGCGCTGAGAGTGGGCGCTCCTATTTTTGCAGACAAAGATATCCCCCTCGTCCCTGTGGATGAGGATAACGAACGTAGAAAAAGGCTCGAGGAGCGGCTCCGTAAAGTTGAACCGGAACAACTTCTGGGAGGATAAATGATTCGCGACTTCGAAGGCAAAACACCGCGCATCGACGAATCGGCATTTGTTTCCGATAACGCGGTCGTTTTAGGCAACGTCACTTTGAAAGCGAATTCCAGCGTCTGGTATGGAGCGGTCCTTCGCGCCGACATCAATTCTATCACGATTGGCGAGTGCACGAATATTCAAGACCTTTGCGTAATACACGTCGATTCTGATAAACCGGTAGTAATAGGCGACGACGTAACAGTGGGTCACGGCGCAATCCTACACGGTTGCACTATCGAAGACCGCTGCCTTATCGGGATGGGCGCTATCGTTCTTGACGGTGCAGTTATTGGAACCGGCGCAGTCGTCGGAGCAGGGGCATTAGTTCCCCCGGGGAAGAAAATTAAGCCTCATACACTCGTAGCAGGAGTTCCAACCCAGAAGCTAAGGGATTTATCGGAAGAGGATTACGACAACCTTAAACACCATGCAATTGCATATGCAGAATTCGCCCACAGACATAAGGAAATATAGCTTTTTTCTCCTGCTGACCCTGATTATTGCGGCACAGGCGTGGGTCAATCCGGAGTATATCGAAACGCGTTTCGATAATGCCTTAACATCTTATCGTTCAGGGGATTACACAACCGCCCACCTCGGATTTACCGACCTCCTTATGGACTCGAGGGGTAGCCGCTTCTACGCAATGACCTATTATTTACTCGCCATGAGTTCCTATAAGGCCGCTAATTGGGAGGTTTCGACCCGTGAGTTCGGGGATTTTGCCCAGAAATTTCCCGAGAATCCCGCTGCACCGACAGCATGGGTTTATCGCGGCAACGCCTTTTACAAATCCGGCGATCTGGTAAACGCAACAAAATCGTATCTATACGCCCTCGACTCCCCATCCTCCGACCCTGCCACAATGGCTGTTGCGAGGAAATCCGCACGGGCACTATTGTGGGGGTATCTCGCCAAAGACCAACTCCTGGTAATTAGCGATTGCACAGAAGGTCCGTCCTCACAACTTGTGGATTATATCCGTGCGAAACGCCATGCCTACTCGGGGGAATCCGCTAAAGCTCTGGACATCGCCACTCGAAGCCTTAACCGCCGCCCCACGGGCGATTTTGCGGACAGCCTGCGTAACCTTTCTAACTCTATTTCAAAAAGCCTCTCAGACAATCTTGTGATTGCCGCTTTCGCACCCACATCCGGCGCTTACACAGAATACGGTCAGAATATGTTGAATGGTATCGAGTTGGCCATCGCTCAATATGAGAAGAGTTCACATAAAAAAATCGAGATAGTTGTGGAAAATACGGGGGCGGATATTCTGGTTGGCGCTTACGCGGCCCGCAACGTTCTCGGTTCGCATTCACCGGTGGCGGCTGTCGGGCCGCTGACATCCGATGTCGCGGTGTCTATCGGCGCTTTCTGCGACCAATACCGCGTTCCGATGGTTTCTCCTACTGCAAGCAAAGACGGTCTTGCGGGGATTTCGCCTTATGTTTTCCAAATTGCTACACCTCCATCGATTGGCGCAGAGAAGCTCGCCGAATATGCATTAAATAACCTTTATATTTACCGATTTGCCGCTCTCGCGCCGGACGATCCGGTAGGCAGAAAGGCGGTCGCATATTTCGCGGCCAAGGCGGAAGAATTAGGCGGGGAGGTCGTAAGCGTTGCATATTACGCCGAAGGAACGGTCGATTTCTCAGAGCATTTTGCGCATATCCGAAAACCATTTTACGAACAAATGCAACGGCAGGTCGCCCGCGCGGAGACACGGACACTCGATTCTACAAACCGGACGGCACAATGCGCGATGAAGAAAAGTGGATAATCGAAATCCCCGGCCTTTTTATTCCCGCTTATTTTGAGGACCTCGTGAATATTCTCCCGCAGGTGCCATTCAACTATATTAGAACAAGACTACTGGGCGCTAACGGGTGGATAATAGATGACGTTAAGACACTCGATGCTTCCTATATCGACAGCGCAGTCGTTGTGGCGGATAATTTCTGGGTGGACCATGAAGCGCCCGGATGGGGAAATTTCGTCCGCGAATATCGCAAGGCTTTCGACTCCGAACCGGATAGAATCGCCGCTCTGGGTTACGACGCGGCCAAATTAATATGCCGGGGATTTGAAAACGATGCGATTACGCAGGACCAGATGCGGGATTATTTGGCCGGAGTAGCCGATTACTCCGGCCCGAGTGGAATAATATCGTTCGATGCATCCGGAACTAACATAAAAGCCAATCTGGTTATATTCGACAAGCGAACACCTAAATTAATCGAGAAGTAAATGAGCAATAATAATGAAGCTATCTTAAAAATCCGCCAGCCTGACGGCACACTACAGGATATTGGTTTACAGGAACTCGCTCTCTCAAACCATGTGACCTATCAGGCTCTTGTGACGCTTCTGCTTCGCAAGGGCGTTTTCGAAGCCGGGGAGTTACTCGATGAAGTCAACCGGGTGCATTCGGGACGTCTTGGAGGAGAATAATAAATATTCATGGGTCGTTCGACCGGCCTCGGAATTCAAAGGCCGCGCTGTTTTGGGCGCGATTATAATCGTTCTCTCCGGAGTCGTGATAACCTGGGCCGCAGAAAATAACTTTATTTTTGGCGCGGTAGCCATTATCTTAATGGTCTTTGCATCATCTAAGTTCTTTTTTAAAACTTATTATTACGTTGATGAAACCGGCATCGGGGAGAAATTTCTGGGCTATCATCGAACACGGAAGTGGGGCGAGTTTAAGCGCGTTGAAGAAGGCAATAAAGCTGTTTTCCTTTCGCCTTTCGAGAAACCCCGCAGGCTTGATAATTATCGAGGGTGGCTGGTTCCGGTCCCGAACATAAATATTAAAGAATATATTCTAACGTTGGTTAGGGAAGCTAATCTTCCCGATAAAACAGATGCTAATTTGAAAAATGTCTGAAGTTGTCGAAAAAAGACTGAATACTAATATGCAAGAGGATTTCTGGAATGTCGATTGGGATAAGGAGTTCGCGGAAGAGCTTCAGGAAGAAGAACTCGAGCTTTTTGACCGGCTTGCAAAAGAAATAGTGACAAGACAAATGACTGTGCCGGCATTGATGATAATCGAGACCTTTAAGCCCTTAAATTGGGTCGGCAGTCAGCTTATGCTTCTATTAGAGCCGATTGCGGTTTATATTTTCAGTGTTAAGCAATTTCAGGTCTTGCGAAGGGCGTTTCAGAAGCGCGAATCTATGGAGGTTTTCGCCACAAAAATCGAAGAGGCCGAAAAAAAAATCGGCCCGGGCAAAAAAAAGAATAGAAGGAGTCCCGATGGATAAGAAACCCGAGGATATTAAAGTAATCCTCGCTACGGACTGCGGTTCTACGACCACCAAAGCAATATTGATAATGTTAGTTGACGGAGAATACCGGTTAGTAGTCCGCGGCGAAGCCCCAACCACAGTCGAAACGCCTTTCGAAGACGTCACAATGGGAGCTTTGAACGCGATTACCGAGGTGGAGGAGCTTGCCGGACGTAAGTTGGTCGCGGATAACGTGATAATGCGTCCGGTGGAAGGCGATTCTGGTTGCGATATATATATTTCAACGTCCAGTGCCGGCGGCGGCCTCCAGATGATGGTTGCCGGTGTGGTTAAGTCCATGACCGCAAAATCCGCAGAGCATGCTGCTCTAGGCGCGGGAGCAATTGTTATGGACGCAATCGCGTCAAATGACAAACGCCTCCCCCATGAGCAGATCGAGCGAATCCGGCAGCTAAGACCGGACATGATTCTGCTCTCCGGTGGAATCGACGGCGGGACGGTATCACATGTTGTCGAATTAGCCGAACTAATTTCCGCCGCAGACCCTAAACCCAGATTAGGTATCGGATACCAACTTCCCGTGATATATGCGGGCAATATCGACGCGCGGGAAAGCGTTAATGGCATCCTGGAAAGAAAAGTGGACCTCCGGATAGTCGATAATATCCGTCCGGTGCTCGAAGAGGAAAATCTTAAACCGGCCCGCGAGATGATTCACGACCTGTTTATGGAACATGTTATGGCTCAAGCCCCCGGTTATAAAAAGCTTATGAGCTGGGCGGACGCCCCGATTATGCCCACACCGGGTGCGGTCGGCGCAATTATGAAAAAAGTCGCTGACGAGGAGGGTATTCAAGTCCTCGGCGTCGATATTGGAGGGGCCACAACCGACGTTTTCAGCGTATTTAAGAATCCCAGCTACGACTCTTTCAAGCCCGAGCATGAATCCGAGAATCCAGTAACTATTTTTAATCGCACCGTTTCGGCGAATCTCGGTATGAGCTACTCGATCAGCAATGTTTTCAAAGAAGCCGGATTGCCAAATATTATGCGCTGGGTGCCTTTCGATATGGACGAGGTAATTCTTCGTAATCAGGTTAAAAACAAGATGGTTCGTCCAACCACGATTCCACAGGCTATGTCCACGTTGATTTTCGAGCAGGCCTTGGCCCGGGAAGCCCTCCGCCTCGCTTTTATTCAACATTGTAACTTCGCCACAACGCTTAAGGGCATACAAAAGCAACGCAGTATCTCAGATGCATTCGAACAGGTGGACAGCGACACTATCGTCGATTTAATGGGACTCGATATCCTAATCGGCTCGGGTGGCGTGCTTTCCCACGCGCCGCGCCGTAATCAGGCCACGATGTTACTCCTGGATGCCTTCCAGCCGCACGGTTTCACTCAATTAGCCGTGGACTCGATTTTTATGATGCCCCAGTTAGGCGTTCTGGCCTCGATCCATCCAAAAGCCGCAACCGAGGTTTTCCATAAAGACTGCCTCATCTACCTCGGCACGTCGATTTCTCCCGCCGGAAAGAGTAAAATCGGTTCTTCTATAGGAGATTATCGGATCGAAACAGAGGACGGTCAGGTCCATAAAGGAGAACTACTTTTCGGGGATATGCTAAGATTCGACCTTCCCGTAGGAAAAACAGCTAAAGTCGCATTTAATCCATCCCGCTCATTCAATATCGGCGCGGGTTTCGGAAAGAAAGTGGAAAAAACTGTTTACGGTGGCACAGTAGGATTAGTTCTGGACGGTCGTGGACGGCCAATCTTTATCCCGGAGGATAAAGAGTTGAGAGTCGATTTACTCACGAAGTGGTTACTCGCCCTCGATGTTTACCCCGAAAGCGCTCTGATAAAGGAATAGGAGAACAAAATGGGACATATATATACACCAGGTTTAAAAGTTACCGAATATACGAAAGTAATAAAGCGCCGTATATTACCCCTCAAGGGTAATGTTATCGCCAAGGTTGGCGATAAAATGAAACCGGCCGATATTATCGCCAGAGCCGATCTGCCCGGGAATGTAGATCAAGTAAACGTTGCCAATCTTTTAGGATGCGACCCGGAAGACCTGCAATATTTCGTGAGAATCAAAGAAGGCGAGCAGGTTAAAGAAGGGCAAATGATCGCCAAAAACAAAGGACTTCTCGGCACGGGGCTTTTCAAAACCAGTATTAATGCGCCTTTCGATGGCTCGATCGAAGCTATCAGTAAAATCACGGGCAATATCCTATTCCGCGCTACTCCAATACCTATTGTTACGACGGCTTATTTAGAGGGTGATATTACCGAGATCATCCCTGAAGAAGGTGCGATCGTCGAGGCCAATGCGTCCTTTATTCAAGGTATATTTGGGATCGGTGGAGAGCGTTTCGGGATAATTAAGATTATAACTGCCGACACTAAGGGCGACCTTACGGCCGATATGATCGATGAAAGCCACCGTGGTAAGATCCTCGTATGCGGCCGCAGAGTTACTGCGGGAGGATTCAGGAAGGCCATGGAAATGGGCGTGGAAGCTATAATAGCCGGTGGAATCGATGATCGGGATTTAAGGGAAATTCTCGGATACGATATCGGCGTTGCTATTACCGGTTCCGAGGATGTCGTGACGGCTCTCGTTACGACGGAGGGTTTCGGCGATATACCCATGGCGCAAAAATCTTTCGATCTATTAAAGAAATATGAGGGTCGTGCCGCGAGTGTCAATGGCGCAACCCAAATCCGGGCCGGGGTTATCCGTCCGGAAATCGTTATTTCTCAGCCTGCTCCACCGAAAGGTTTCGTAGCACCGACGGAGAAGACTCTCGGTCTTAGAATCGGTAGCCAGGTTCGCGTAATTCGCTATCCCCATTTTGGCAAGATTGGCGAAGTTACTGCATTACCACCGGAATTGAGGGTTTTGGAAAGCGAATCCAAGGCCAGAGTGTTGGAAGTTGTATTCGGAGACGGTTCTACCGCAGTCGTTCCAAGGGCAAATATTGAGACGATAGAAAACTTCTGAACTCAAATGCAAGAATCCCTTGCACTTAGACAGTATTTACACTATTCTATGAGACTATTGGAAAAAAACAAAAAATATAGCCATATCGAATACTCAGGAAAGGAGTTAGGATGCACCTTCCACGGGTAAAAGCCATGCCGGTTGTTGCGCTACTTTGCGCCGGAATTTGGCTTAGTATCCTCGGCTGCGCGGGTGAAAGTGGCAGTCCACCGGTTCCGACAGAAATCCAGGTTATGGATATTCCGCAGGATAACGGAACCAGTGTTGCAATAAGTTGGAGACACTTCTCCAGCTCATCCGCAAGGCAATACGATATTTACTTCTCGGCGGATCCCGATTCGCTCGAGAATAATATCGACGAGATGGAACCCATTTCGAGGGGTCTACAGGCAGCTATCTTTATTGCAGAGGATACTGCCATATGCAGCGTAGGTGACCTCGAATACTACATCGTCCTCGAGGAAACGGAAAGCGGAGCCCCACCTGTTGCCTCGGTTGTGAAAGCAACACCCGAGAATAGGGATTCGCTTAAAGCAATCGGAGAGCTTATCGTTGGGACGGAGTTCGAGTCCTGTCCGCCAGACGAAGACACCAAAGAACTTCAATTCGCTCTCGGCAAATTCTTCCGCATAAGGGCTCATGAGGGTGAACTTGGAAAAAAACTGAGGACTATCGAGAAATCGACCCTTCAATCCGATACCACCGGATTAAAGATCGTTCCCGACAAAAGCGCTCTTGTGCTCGAAACAGGATATTCCCGGGGCGAAATCGGTTTTGTTGAGGCAGGCCCGAGAATACTTCCCTATTCCGAAGAAGAAAGCGAGTATCTTCATAAATATGGTCGCGAAATCATTGCGATCTTAACCGAGAAAACTCGGATCAGCCTATCTTCAGAAGTAGTGCAGGTTCTTATCGCCGGTGATATCGAACCGGGTGTTGAATATCATTATAAAATATTTGCATCAGATATCGACGGCAATCGTTCCGATGCCGTTACCGGAACTTTCTCACCTCAGGACGAACCGCCGATGGCCCCAGCTGGCGCTTCCGCCATTCTCGACACCGTTAATGGTGAATTGCTCGTAACCTGGATGGGCTACAATCCGTCTTTGGCTTATTTCCGCGACGTGGACCATTATGAAATCCATCGTTTCATTCCGGGTGACAGCCTTATGGAAAGCGGCGAGCTTCTTGGATATTTCAATGCAGACTACGACCGCGCATTGCTTACCGGAAAATACGAACCAAGCGATATGTTCTATATTGCAAGTTACGACGCTGCCGGACAGCGAGTTGCGGGAGAGCCTTTTGGTATGACACCGGGCGCTCTAAGCAAACCAGAGATGGTTAGCGATTTACGACTTGTCGATGTGGAAAACGATGACGGACAAGCCTTGACCATAAGATGGGATTCGCCGACCGTAGGTATAACTGTCAACATCAAAGATTTCTCTCCGGAATACGCACCGGTTAATATCCCGGACGGATATTATTTAGTCGGCGGTGAACTTGCGACCTTCGAGAACGATAGCCTTGTCCCGCCAAACGCAGTTCGGATTTATTCTGGTAAAGAAAGCGTAACTCCCGAGAGCTATTCTGTTGTCCTCCGCTACGACATTTATAAAAACGACGGCGATAAGGTTTACTTCGCCAAGCTGCGTGTTGACGAGGACGAGTGGTTCAAGGATTTCGAGGAACTCGGATTCCTGAATATCCCCGAACTCGCTACAGGCGAGCATGTATTCGAAGCCTGGCTCCTCGACGAATCGGGCCGTGACTTGGAAAGCCCGGAAGCGCATGTAACTAAACAGATTATCATCGACGAAACCGGACTTATTCGCGAAAATGACCCACCAGAAATCGTTCAAATATGGCGCAGCAATGCGGAAATCGACGAAAACGGCGAAGTGTTGCTTACCGGAACGCTTCATTACGATCATGAAAACATGGCTGCATTCGACATGGTCGGTCAGCGTGGTGTCATGGACCATCAGTATCAGGATAACTGGCCGGATAGCCTTCGGGATGTCGGCGAGTATTATTATTTCAGTCGTGTAGTTGCGGCTGACGGTTCTTTCACCGACAGCGAGGTAATGGGGCCACTTACACCGACCTCGCAGTTCTTCCATTCGGAAAAGGCCGTGGTGCTCGTATTGGTCATCCTTTTCGTGATATTCGTGAATTATTTCCTCATGGCAGCCCGCAGAGGCAAGGATTTCTACCTTCGCCCAATAGCCGGTATTTCGCATTTGGATGAGGCATTAGGCCGCGCTACGGAAATGGGCCGACCGATATTGTATGTTCTTGGATTAACCGGCATTTCTGACATCGCCACACTTGCAGGATTGACGATTCTAGGTCGTGTGGCCAAGAAGACGGCGGAATTTCAGACTAAATTGATCGTTCCGTGCTACGATCCGATCGTTCTTATCGTAGCGCAGGAAACGGTTAAGACCTCATATATGGATGCCGGTCGTCCCGATGCATATAACGAGGACGATATCTTTTACGCGGCTGGCAGTCAGTTCTCATATGCGGCGGCGGTCGCGGGTATGATGGTCAGGTTTAAAACCGCAGCCAATTTTTATATGGGGATGTTCTTCGCGGAATCACTGATTCTCTCCGAAACAGGCTCGATGTCCGGTTCGATTCAGATTGCGGGAACCGACGCTGTTACACAGATTCCGTTCTTTATCACGACCTGCGACTATACATTAATCGGCGAGGAAATCTACGCGGCATCCGCATATTTGTCACAGGATCCACTTCAGGTAGGTTCGCTGAAAGCACAGGATATGCTCAAAGCGATCTATATGGTGGTTATCGTTCTGGGAACAATATCGATGACAAGCGGGTTCTTGTGGTTTATCAACCTTTTCAAAGTCCGTCTGGAACAGTGAGGAGGTCACAATGCTTTGGAAAAAACAAATACCGTTGGCAATAACCTTTATAATGGGCCTTCTCTTTGGGATCCAATATTTCGTTCCCCACAGGATCAGCGAAAATTTCTTCCAGGGATACCTCGATTGGGCCGTCGTAATTGGAATATTCGCTTCGGTTCTCGCATATATAAGCTTCTACCGCGCTCATGGGATGCGGATAAAGAAAAAGGCGCCGGCTTGGCCCTATTCGCTTATAGCAATTGCGATGTCCCTGATTATGGCCCTCTTTGGATTTATCCAGGGTCGCGAAGAGGGGACTGTGTTCATGAATATGTTCACTTACGTGCTGGTCGCTATCGAGGGGACTATGTTTAGTCTGCTGGCTTTCTATATTGCCAGCGCGGCCTATCGGGCTTTTCGTGCCCGGAGCGTTCAGGCAACCGCGCTTCTGCTCGCAGCCGTTATTGTTATGCTCGGTCGCGTGCCTTTGGGCGAATCGATCAGTTTCTGGCATAAAATATGGCCCTCATTACCGACTTTCACTGGAATCGCCAACTGGATTCTAACCGTGCCGAATATGGCCGCAAAACGAGGAATGGGCCTGGGCATCGGGCTTGGTATAATGATGCTCAGTCTTAAAATTGTTCTCGGTATCGAGCGGTCATACATGGGCAGCGGAGATTAGGGGGAATGATGTTAGAAGAAAGAAAACCAACTTTTTGGGAACGGATGATCCAGATCGACAGACGGATAATCTATCTGATTATCGCTCTCTCGATGGTTCTCCCCTTCTTTTTCCAGATGGGATTGCCTATCCCGATAACAAAAGAAGTAAAAGATATTTACGATTATATCGAAACGCTAACTCCCGACGATGTGGTAATCCTCTCGGGCGATTTCACTCCTTCGGTTTCGCCCGAGTTATCCCCGATGTTCGAAGCCCTTTTCAGGCACTGTCTTAAAAAGAATGTCAAGGTCATAGCTATGAGCTTATTCATTCAGGGACCGGGGCTTCTGGCGCCAATTATTCAGGAAGTAGCCACCGACTATCAGAAGGTAAACGGCGTCGATTATGCTTTTATGCCATGGGTTGTTGGATGGCACATCGTGGTCATTAACATGATGGAGGATATCACACGGGCTTTCCCCACCGATTATTACGGCACAAATATATCGGAGCTTCCGATATTTCAGGGTATTCATAATTACGAGGATTATGACCTCGTCGTCTCATTTACGGGATCCTCGGCATATTCTACGTGGTTAGTTTACGGTCACGAGCCTTATGGGGTCACTCTCGCAACCGGAGTTACGGCGGTTTCCGCGGCAGACCTTTACCCATATATACAATCGGGTCAATTTATAGGAATGCTCGGTGGGCTTAAGGGAGCTGCGGAATACGAAACTCTCATCGACGAAAAACGGATGGCCACGATGGGGATGGAAGCACAGAACTGGGCGCACGTTGTGATAATCCTCTTCATCATCATCGGAAACATCGGCTATTTGGCCATGGGCAAGAAAAGATAAGGAGCCGAGATAATGCAACTATCAATAAATCCATGGGTCTGGATCGGAGTATTTTTCACCTTTTCCGTACTCAGCTTCCTCTACAAAGATAATCCGTTCTACAAACTCGCCGAGCATGTGACGGTTGGTGTTTCTATCGGTTACGGGGCCGTTATTATCTATTCAAACAGCTTCCTCCCGAGATTCTACGACCCGGTATTCCATCAGGGTAGATTCGAGCTTATTATCCCCGCTATTCTCGGGTTGATGATGATTCTAAGGATCGTGCCTAAGTATAGCTGGTTATCGCGCTATGCAATTTGTTTCAGCGTTGGCGCCGGTTCCGGCATGGCCATACCGAGGAGCATGCAAGCCTCCGTATTAAGGCAACTCGAAGCCACTATGCTCGATCTGAGTTTTTCATCGGGTCAGGGTATTAACAATATCATTATCTTCGTAGGTGTTCTTGTGGTTCTTATCTACTTCTTCTTCTCGAAGGAACACAAGGGCGTTTTCGGTGGTGTCGCGAAGATTGGGATATGGTTCCTGATGATAGGTTTCGGCGCGACATTCGGCTACACTGTGATGGCGCGTCTATCGTTATTCATCGGGCGCGTCTTGTTTATCCTGCAGGAATTCCTCGGAATAGGCCTGGCAGGTTAGCGGAGTTGGTGCAAACCAATACGGACAGATAATCGTCGAACACAACCTCCGTTAATGCGACTTCATAAACCGGTAATAATAGCGACGCTCGTTCTTTCGAGCGTCGCTTTTTGTATCGATCCCCCCAATCCGGAAATCCTGACTATGTTTTTCAGGGAAAGGCTAAGCCCCGAAGCCACATGGGTCGCGGATTCGAGGATTATCGTCCTTTCGGGCGTGGATACATCCACGGGGACCGGGCTGGACACGCTTTCGAGCATATCCTGCGGCGCGGATTTCGCAACGGAGGTCTCGCCCTTTGCGCCTTCGCTGGAGTTACTTGCCGAACCCGTTTCGCTGGCCTCGACCGATTTCGATTCTGTGAAAATTAACAAAACCCGCACGAGAGTAAATGGAATAATGTGCTGGAAATTCAAGATATATATCGGCGCGGATCTTTACTCCGCGTTTCTTTCCGGCGACGGCCTTTTCCGCTTAATGGGAATGGAACGAAAAGGCCGCGGGAAATCCAAATCCGACGACCGCTGGGAGTTCGACGAAGTTACGAAGGGCAAAGACCTACCGATAAAAATCACGCGAACCGTGGAATTTGAGTGGGGTGGCGAACCGGTCGAGATCATATCGACGCGAGAACTTACAAATTTCCGCCCCGTCGCTCCGGCGGACAATGCCCGTTGATATCCGTGCTCAACCGTTGGCACGCTGTGCGCTACGTCCGACTTGGAATAATTCTCACATTATTTCGGACGAAAATATCGCGCCAACGGATTCGCTCCGACTATCTTATAAAAGGGCGACTATCGCCGCTAAGATAATCCCCCTAAATCCCCCTTTCACAAGGGGGACTTCTATCCCCCCCTTCTCAAGGGGGGCCAAGGGGGTTCCACTATACTGCTCCCATTTAAGGGAATGATTATATTAGGGGGGTAAAACGCAAAAAGGAGTAGTTATGCAAAGCCGGTTTTGGCTTTCGTAAGCTCGGTTGACGTCATCTAAAAGCCGGTTTCGTCCCCCAAAACTCCGTGAACGCCATCTAAAGGCCAGTTTACCCATCCTAAAAGCCGGGATTACTTCTGCAAAGCCGGGCAGTGCCGTCTAAAGCTCGGTTTTCGCTCCCAAACCTTTATTTAATGGGCATTTGAGCGAAAACGGCCTGCAAACCGCCTCAACCACGGCATTTTCTGCCATTTCAACTATATTTCACAAAGAACAATAAATACTTTATTATTAATAATGACGGGCTACTCCGAGAAAGTCAAGTCTTTTTTGCACTTCCCCCAAACTTTTTTTCCCCGCCCTATCTTATGCGCTTGGGCGTTAAAAAACCATAGCGCCCCTCGTTGGGATTCCTTGTAAATACGGTGACGTTGCCTTCATCGAAAACAAAGTCAGGGGGATGCTCATTTTCAATTATAATAACCTGATTCTCTTTTTTCAAACCAAGCAAATATCGATAAAACATCTCTTTAACATCTGTTCCGCTTAAATCGTCATCTACACCTTCGGGCTTATAATAAGCAAGAAGCGGCGAATCTAAAACGACGAAACCAGGATGTGGCAAATCGCGTTCCCGACAGAATTCCATCAAACCGATATTCACAGCCGCATGTGTAATCGCCCTAAGGCCCTTCCCTGTACTCCCTCTTTCTTTCCCAGCAATCTGAATATCGCGTTTCCTTTCATCGAAGAAAACTCGCGAAGCGTCAGGATAATGCCACTCCTCCAAAATGCTTTCGATCTTTTTCGCGAATTCTTCGAGGACGTTCTTTGAAACATAAGTTCGCGTTAAGGTCTGTCCATCTTCTTCAGCGGAAGCCTCGCTATCTAATTCGGCGCGGTGCTCAATAAGGCGCTGAAGTCGGTTGATTTTGTCCAAGGCAAATCGGACTTCTGCACGCTTAGAAACAAGCTTGTTATAAAAGGCACGTTCCGCCGATACTGCAGGTTTTACAATTTCGCCGAGTTCCTGTTCGTAAGCTTTGTATTCCTCTTCAAACTGCAAAAACGACTCTTTAAGTTCTTTACGTTCTTGGATTAAAGAAATGACCGTATCGCTTAGCTCCCGTTTTAGGAGGTTGATTTTTTTTATCTCGGCGTCGGCCGCTTTTACCACAGCCTCGGTATTACCCTCGCAATCCGAGTCCAGATGCTGATCGCCAGGGAGTGCGCCACATAGGGGACAAGGCTTTTGTTCAAGATAAACGAAGAGTGAGCCGGACTCGTGTATTGCTTCTAACCGACCTAAATCGGTTTGATAGTGGCTATCAAGCAATTTGAAGCGGCTGACAAGTTCGTCGATTTCGCCAAGTCTTGCCTTTCTGTTACTGAGTTCTTTGGCGGCGTTTCCTCGACGCTTAAGGATCTCGCTAAAAGTTCTCTGTACCTTCATCAATGATTCGTTTTGCTCGCTAATTCCTTCATCCAACCGAATAAGTTGGTCTTTTATTTCAACCTCTTCAGCCCCCTCTTCCTCCAATTCATTTTGAAGCTCTTCTATCATCTGGTCCAAGAGCTCAATCTTGCCCTTTTCATTTTGTGTATGTCCGGAATCATCCTTTGCGCAAACTAGGGCACTATCATCAACGCCGGTTAGTAGAAGTTTAAACGCGGCGTATTCGGCAGTTTTCGTTACATATTGCCCAGATAAAAGCGGCGAGCCGCGGCCAATGATTTCTTCTTCGGTTACGACACAAAGACGGGCTAAATCACGGAAACTGAGTGAACGTGTGTGGCCATTTAATTTATCACGCAGCACCTTGGAAGTAAGGCCGGCGCGCTCCAGCAAGGTGTATGAAAGGGTATCCTGTCGTGCTGCGTTATGCTTATATCTCAATTTCTTCGATTCATTTTCGGGCGTATCGTCCGTTAGCGTTTCCTCATATGCACTGAAATCCCCCCCTTCTATACTGCGGTCTAATATAAGTGGTGGCCAGCCGGGGCTTTCAATAGCCAATCTTACGCGGTCGTATCCATCTCTTTCTGGTATGTCCCGCACCGGGTCTTTTTGACCAAGCATGTAATCTATACTCTCCGCAATGAATGACTTCCCGGTATCGGAGGCGCCGCATATAACATTCAGTCCTGGTTTAAATGACACTTCGGCGGGTAGCTTGTCCGGCCCGAAGTAGGCTAAGTATCTTAACACAATACCCTTCATCACAACAACACCCCTTGCGAACCAACCTGTGTTGGTAGGAACTCTGTGGTCCAAATCTCGAATAGGCGTTTAACGACGGAATCTAACTCTTCTGCGCTTAATCCATCGAACTTGGTTGCAACCCATTCCGCACGTTTGCGAAGCTCTCCTATATAGACAGACTGCAAGTTATCGAGGAACGCACCTGCTTCCTCCTCGGCAGAATAGAAGATTCCATCGATTTGCGGCTCGCGACGAACAAGGGACCGGCTTATCATTAGGCGAAGCCCTGACTCTATAAGGCCCCGCCGAACGAGAAGTTCGCCAGAACGTAGTGGCAATGGAGGGTGTAAACTCGGCGGACCGCCTGCATCTGCGGAATGCACTGTTAAGTAATCATATTGAACGAGCCTTCCGAGATCATGGGCCGTCGGGTAGCTTGCTGCTAGTATCGCCAAGGTTCTGATGCCTGTCTCCAATGCACTATTAAAAGGGCTTGTTTTTTTGTCACTCATGGTTCTCTCTTCCATGTTAGACGGTCATCGTTCGCGAGCTGGTGGCAAATTCCCTGTTTGTCAGCGACCTTAGTTACACCAACTAATGCATTTCCGCTCACATCTATCTGACCCGCAGTCGAAATCGTGGTGCGCAAGCGTACAAGTGCATCCGCGTAAGCAGCTTCACAAACATCGATAACCCCGTTATAAACATCATCTTGAAGCGAGTCGAATGTGCGAGGTGGTGTGCGGTCACGAGCGAAATTCCTAAGTTGCTCTGCGCAATAGAAAAGTACCCGCTGGCGATCATGATGTACTAGTAAGTCTGGGCTAAGGTCATCCACGACTGTAATTGTTTGCCCTGTGTTATCGCTGTAGGCATCAAACAATTTTCGTAGATATAGGCTTTCTGCTTCTGTAGGTTCTAGCGGGGGGGGTTCAGGTTCTTCCCTCGGTGGAAGTACGCCGCCAAAACGCGCGGCATGAAAGACTGTCTGCGCGTGTTCTTCGATCAGCTCAACCGCGGTCCGATCCTCGAAGATCGAAAAATCGAAATCGTCGAAGTATTCAAGAAGCGCACCTTCCAAGGGTGCCACAATGCTCGTCCCGATCTTGGGGACGCAGTTGCTTTCCCATATTTTTCGGACTTCTTCTTTGAAACGGATGGGATCTTTCAGGAACCGTCCTACAGTAATACCTACACCGTGCGGTGAAACAAACACATGACGGCGCGGTGATCGGCACGCTTGATTAAACGGAGGGGTTCGCTGAAAGGAGTGATAGATGATTTTACCGACTTCTCCATACACATCAGCCGGATAAAGCGCGTGATCATAATGTTTGCACTGGTAGCTATCCCAAGTTTCTTCAAACCCAGCCTCTGTGGTGAAGGCGACGACATCCAAGCCAAGGTCGCCCGGGCCAGAATAACGTCTGATAGAACGATACGCACCATTGTTTTTGTGGAATGTAAGCCATTCTTCCGTAAAAGCTTCCCAATCATCAGGTGACAAGACTTCAAGTAACTTCACAGGTAGTATCGGAATACCTGAACGCATTTGTTCAGCAGTTGGCACAATATGCCTTGTTTCAGGTTCGGTTTCTCTAAATAGTCCTTCGTTGCTCATAAATACCAATTTATAAGGGTTAAGATGATTGTCAAGCCTCAATTTCCAGCCAGCCGGTCGGCAATGCCGACAGATGATTGTGCTCAACCGCTACGCGGATTCGCTTCGTCTATTCAACGCTTAGCCAGCCGTGGCGTTTGGCGTCGCGGTATTGTTCGCGTATGAGGCGTATCTCCATTTCCGGGCTGCGGAATATGGTTTCTGTCGTCGGGGAAATACACACCCCGTCGCCTTCGGCGCCCCCCCTCTTTTTAGAGGGGAATTCGCGCATCTTGCGTGCGGCGCGGGCAACCATCTCTACCGTTATATTCGTAGGGGCAACGCCTGCGTTGCCCGCAGTCAAGGGGGGCGGGTCGAGCAAAATCACTTTCGCGGGTTTCGCGCCGCTGTATAACGCAACGCCAACCACCACGCGGTATTTTATCGGTGTGGCGGCGGTTATAGCCCCCGCCTGCAATTTTCCGCTCGCCAGTGCCGAGGTCAAATCGCCCGCCGTGCCCGTCGTGCCCTTCGCCTCGAATATACCGAGACTGCCATCGGGAAAAGTGCACACAAAGTCCGGCCTGCGCCCGCCGGAGGGTATAACCATCCCCTCGGCAATAAGCGCGCTGGCGTCGGCCCAGGTCTCGCAACCAAAAACCTCCTCCATCGCCCACGCCGTAAAGCCCATGCCCATTTCGTCGGCCACCACGGCCTTCTTGTGCGGGTCGCCGGCAAGGCCGGAGCTATTTGTGCTCAACGTGCTTCGCACGATTCGCTTCGGTTGTTAATCCTCTGCCGAATCGCGAAGCGTTGAGGCCTTTACGCCGTCGGCCGTTGCCGACCCTCGCCAATCGTGCGGCACAGGTGCATCGGCAATAGGTTAATATCCGCCGATCCACTCAGGCCGTTAAACTCGCGGAACTCGCATGCCACACTTTTCTTATCTTCGAGATTCTGAAACATGGCCTGAAACTTCGGGAACTCGAACTCGTCTAAATTCACTACGACCTTGTTGTCTTCGATTGTGATGTGCATGATGAACCTCCTATTCTGAAACTAAGAAAGAAAAGGAAATCTCGCAAGGCAAAAGAAGGGCGACTCAATGAGCCGCCCCTACAGAACGAAATCCTCTAGCAATCAGATAAGACTTTATCGATCAACTCGAACCTTGATTGCCAAGACCGCAAGCCCCGGTTCGCCCCGGTCCTCATGATAGAAAACTATCCCCGAACACAGCGCTTTACCGCCAACCACACTATCCGGTATCGAGTAACCCACCGGAATTATTAATAGACTGCAATCGGAGTTTGCGAGCCTCATCCCGTCGCTATCTATGAGAACGCCGCAGACGGTCACGGTATCATCGGCAAAGCTCGCGAAATCGGTCGATAATTCACACAGCCCGACTTCATTCGCCGACACACAATCGTCGCCCAGAATCACCGGTTCCGAACAGGACAATGCAAACATGAGTATTATTGGAAAGAGGATAAATTTGAGGGAAGTTATAGTCATCCGAGAGTTTTCACGCTTATCCTGACGAGATGCGGGGTGGATATTAATCGTTACGGTTCTATTACGATCCTGTCTTCAAACTGGACGGTTATCGGAGAATTTATTCTGATATAATCGATTACAACTTGAGTTAGTTCTTTACCGGGCACGATTTCCAGTTCTTCCAACCAGAAATAGTCATAGCCTCCCGAGGCGATGAAGTCGGTTGTTACTACCCGATAGGATTTTCTCTCGTTAAGTTCTTCGCCTCCAATTATAAGTTTGCGGACTCTTGAACCATTCGATATTATTTCGCCCAATGATGCACCGAACTCTTGCGGGGTGCGTGAGGTGTCGAATTCCACTATCGCGCCGGACAGTTGAAAAAATCCACCGAAAGATTTATCGATATTGCTAACCGAGTGCTCCAAAATAAGGTTCAGAGTTTTGCCGTCCACTTCAACGACAACGGCATCCTCATCGTAAGGGAGAAGTTCTTGGATATCCAGGTTGGTAATATTTCCCGGCTCGATAATTCTATCGCTCCAGATTGACCCTCCGGGAAACAGCGCGATATCAGCGTTTGGAAAATTATCCAACATCGCATCCGCGACCAAATTACCGAGATTAGATTCCGCGCCTCGCAGGACGAAGTCCCGGCCATCCAGTTCGACCGAGGACCTTCCGATAGCCCGTATTTTACTATCGTGGCCGAAATAACTCTTAACGGTAGCGTGGATTTCCGGATCGAGGGCAATCGAATTATCGAGCTTAATTGGTCCCCAATTAAAATCCAAGAGATTGCCAAGATCGTCCCATGTAGTTTTAAGGACTCCTAACTTGGTGCCACGCGTTTCGCCGCAACCGAGTATTGTAATACATCCGGACTCACTCTTAATTACGATGGGTTCGTCCTCATACCCCGCCCAAGAACTGGTTATGATGAGATCGATCTCGCACACTTCGTTTGCCAGTTGGATATTGCGTTCGATATCCAGTTGCGAGAGGACTACGACAATATCACATTTTTCGGTGAGAATACTTACCATCTCGCGCGCCACAAAGATATACTCCTTGTCAATTTCGACCCAATCGGGAATGCGGCCTGATAATTTAAGTTCGGGCGGAAGTAGCGCGAAAACACCTACTGTCAGGCCAACCCTATCGATAACCGTGTAGGAAACTGTGTGGCGACATATTTTACATTGGGGCGGGACGATTGCGTTGGATAAAAGCAATTGAAAACGCGCCAGTCTTGCCCAATTATCGAGGATATCCTCGTCCATAGACAGTTCCGTTTCGCCGATTGCCATTGCATCGTAGCGGAATTTATTCATTAACTCGATTTCCGGTTCGCCTCGATATTCGCGATAGAATCGCCCCGCGAAGTGGTTTCCGGTGTCCATTAGAATGAACCGATCCGATGTAAGTCGAAGGTTCCTTATCGCGCTGCTGAGGCGTGCCGCACCGCCAAGAATCGTGTCGTTTTCTTCTATCGGCTCTAACCGGCTGAAATAATTTGACGTAAAAGCAAAAGTGATATTATTATCCGCAACCACGAGAGTTGAGAATATCAGGACGAGAAGTAATATTTGATGTCTATTGCACATAATAGTAAGTCACATGAATACTAATCTTAATCGAAAATAACGTGTTTACAAGTAAAATCCGGTTTCGCGTTTAATTTGGGCTTTTCGGCTGTCACGTATCACGCAATGATTTTAGCCGCAACTGGCCTGCCAGCCCCTTATTATCTTCTTATCGCGTCGATCGGGGTTTCTCGTGATGCCCGCCATGCCGGGTATATACTGGAAAGCACCGTGACGAGCAATGCTATAATTCCTATCGCGATGAAATCTGCGGTATGCATTTCCATGGGAAGGGAGGAGATTGAGTAAACGTCCGCTGGAAGAGATATTATATCCCATTTGTTCTGGATAAACGCGAGCGTGAAGCCCACGATATACCCGAGCACCATGCCGAGCATACCGACAAAGAAGCCTTGCAGAAAAAATATTCGCCGGATACGGCTTGCGGTAGCGCCCATCGCCCGGAGGATGCCAATTTGCGGGGTTTTTTCCATAACGACCATAATAAGTGTGCTGGCTATATTGAACGCCGCCACCGCTATAATCAATGTTAGCAAAAGGAACAGGCCCCATTTTTCGAGAGTCATCCATGCAAAGAGATTCTTATTCATCTCGACCCACGAAAGGGTGTAGTAGGGGAACCCGATATCGTCGGCGATTCTGTCGGCTATTTTATCCGCCTCGTAGAAATTCTGGATACGCAATTCGATTCCGGTGACCGCATCGCCGAGGCCCATAAGCTCCTGCGCCGCTTCGAGATTGGTGTATGCGAGTGTCGCGTCGAAATCGAACATCCCGGTCTCGAAAATTCCCTCGACCTCGAAACGGTTGATTTTCGGGGTTAAGCGTGCGCCAGAACTTTCATTGAGGCCATATACGAGGACCGTATCTCCGGGATTCGCACCGAGGCCGTCGGCAAGATAAAGGCCGAGCACAATTCTCGGCAACCCGACAGAATCAGGATGGTCGGGCAACCAGGAACCTTCGACAAGCGTGCTCTCAGGATTGCCAAGCGAGGCCTCCATCGCTGGCAAAACCCCGCGAAGAACCATGCCGTCGAAATGGCCCTTGTGCGCGATTGGCATCTTGGAATAAACGAACGGCCCGGCAGCGAGGACATCGTCACGTTGGGATAGAATCTCTATCAGCGGTCGCCAATCGGTGATGTAATCCGTGCGGAGGGAATGAACATTTATGTGACTCGTTGTGCCTATGATGCGGCTTCGCACCTCGGTCTCGAAACCGTTCATCGCGGAGAGGCTGACGATAAGCGCGGCCACGCCTATCATAATCCCACCGACAGCGAAAATCGCGACGAGTGAAACGAACTTATTTTTTTGCCTCGCCCGCAGGAAACGCAATGCTATGTATGGTTCGAGACGCATGATTTTTATAATATCGGAATAATCTACTTCTCAAGCAATATAAAATCGAATTTCCTCGAAACCACAGGTATTCGATTTGGTCTATTCAATTAGAAAACTCGCAGCCTGATTCCGCCCGTAAACTGCGGAATACCGTCGATTAGAAGCTCCACATCCTCAAACATGTGGATTTCCTGACCGAGAATATTGTTAACTGTACCGAAAAGCTCGTAGCGGTCGAGGAATTT
>Ga0272441_10001147_pt1 | contig 56666 bp, 30 predicted proteins | sample SSMProp6N_FD_193582 | JGI IMG/M metagenome (GOLD analysis project Ga0272441, IMG submission 193582) | Marine sediment archaeal communities from Little Sippewissett salt marsh, Falmouth, MA, United States - SSM-Prop-6N | ecosystem: Environmental > Aquatic > Marine > Wetlands > Sediment ...
TGGCGTCTCAGCAATTCTGCCAGGAAGTGGATATCTAAATTGCCTATAGGTCCACGGGATTTCTCTATTTCATATATACCAAATCAGACATCATTTCGTCAAGGAAAAACGTTATCTTGTGCTTTACGCCCGATCTGGCGTGATTATCGATGATGCTCTGCAAGCAAAAGGGGGCCATGCCTGAGATCGATATGGTCCCCTTGAAGCTAACTCTATTTTCCTTCGACATTGCCGCTTTAGCGGCCAGGGTTACTTTCGATATAGTCGGATGTCGTCAACGAACATTGTGCCTGAACCACCGGCCGAGGCAATGCCGGATTTTGTGCCCAGGCCGATGGTGATTTTATCGACGTTGCCCAGGTTAATCCCCTGATCGGCGAACGTTTGCAGCGAAATGCGCCACTCTTTCCAGGGGACGGCCGTCGCGGCATCCGGATCATCGTGGGCCACGACCGCCGGCGAGCCGGCGCTGTTGGAGATCGCCACGTACAGGGGCTCGGCGGCATTGCCCGAATCGCCCCGGAACCATAACGACAATTCTTCGACACTACCGGTTGTCCAGTCGCGAGGCGTCGTTAAAGTCATCACGGCTTCCGAGTTGGTGACGCCGGTTTCATTGATGTACAGAAGCGGCATGGATTGAGAGCCGCCATGAACGTTGGATTGCTCGGCATACGGGGGCATCAGATAGCCGACCTGCGCGCCGTTGTCGGCGATACCGAAACCGTCGATCCAGGTCTGCCAGATTGCTTCACCGTCCACGTCATTGTCGGTATAGCTCTCGAAATCTTCGACCAGAAGGAAATCGCCGACCGTAAAGCTCCAGACGGGACCTTTGACGGGACTGCCGTTATACACTTCGTCCACGCGCCAATGGTACGTGGCGCCCAGATCGAGCAATCCGGGGTCGTAGCTCTCAGCGCCCAGCGCCTTGGAGCCTTTATACTCGGGTGAGCCGGTATCGGCGCTGCGCACCGCGTCCCTGTCCTGCCCGAGGTACACCTGATGTGAGGCCGCATTATCCGCCGGCGTCCAACTAAGCAGCATAGCCATCCCCACATCGGTCGCGCCGTTGGCGGGTTGCGGATTGCCGACCGCGCCGATTGTCGCAAAGGCCCAAACGTTGCCTTTGTACGTGGTGAGGCCGTCTAATTCATCGATCCGCCAGTAGTACACCTTTTCTTGTTCGAGCGGACCGGGGTTGTATTGTGCCGTACCGGCGGGCATTCCCGCCGTCGCATTCGCCACGGTTTCGAGGTCGTCACCGAAATAAACGGTATGCAAGATCGCCCCGAAACCCGGCGTCCAGCTAAGTTCCGCATCGATCGCGACCGAATCGGCTCCGTCGGCGGGAACAGGGGCATAAGCCTCTTTGGAGGGAATCGAGAAGCTCCACACCTCGCCTTTCCAGGGGCTTTCCGGATTCTGGTCGTTCACCTCGTCGATGCGCCAGTAATAGGTTGTACCCGGCACCAAACCCTCGGGATAGGCAAATCCGGGGAAGCCGGCCATGTAAAACGTTCCGCCCTGATTACCCCGGAACGTATCGCCCGTGCCGTCGGCCACGTCGTCGAAATCTTCACCCATGTACACATCGTGGGAAGCGGCAAAAATCGCCCGGTTTCCAGGAGAGTGTCACCCATGTATTTTCGTAGATAGCTCCATCGGCCGGATCGGGTCCGTAGGCTTGCGATAATCCTCCGCCGAGCATGGCGTCCTGTACCTCTTCCTGGGTGAGGCCGCGCATATAGATACGAACGTCGTCGATCATCCCGAGAAAGCTGCGTCCCGCACCTTCTCCGGTTCGTCCGATCACGACAGGCCCCGTATCATCCGCTCCCGGCATTACCGTTCCCTCTCCGCCTGTCCCGGCATCCTCGCCGTTGACGTAATATTGATGGTGGCCGTCGATGACCATCGCACAGACGTGCGCCCATTCATCGAGCGGGACCGGCACGGCTGAGCTGCTCCCGGAGCCCACATAAGCACCACTGGGGCCGACACTGAAATGAAGCGTCGCTCCGTCCCGCGTGTAGAAGCTGTAGGACCGGGGAGCGTTGGATTTTGAGAGGATCCCTTGCCAGGTTGCATCGTCCGGGCCTTTATGCCTGGGTGTGTTGATCCAGGCCATGACGGTCACTTCGGTATCGGCCGTCAGGTTCTCGGCGTGCGGCACATCGACATAATCATCGACGCCGTCAAATTCCACCGCCATACCCAGGTATCCGGTGGTCCATGATGTGTCGCCCTGAAGGGCGCCGTCATTACCGTTGCCGCTGGCATCCAGGGCGGTCGTTCCGGCACCGTCGTCGAGCCGCCACCAGCCGACCAGGTCCGGATCGAGCGCTTGGGCCGTGCCCGTCACCGCAACGCTAAGCGCCAAGATACCAAGAATGAGATAAACTGTTTTTCTGCACATAATCATCTCCTTCTAATACGTCTAAAAGTCAAAAATCAAAATTTAAAATTGTGGAATCATCACTTCGCCATGATGGCTTTCTCAATTGTGCAGTTCCCATTTGGGTCAATATAACCGAATATCATCAATGTAAATTGTTCCCAAACCGCCGGCCCCTGCTGTTCCGGACGTCGTGCCCAAGCCCACAGCGATCTTGTCCACGTTGCTCAGGTTGATTCCCTGATCGGCGAACGCCTGTAACGGAACACGCCACTGCGTCCAGGAGCGCTTCGTCGCAGCATTCGGATCTTCGTTGGCTGCAATGGCCGGAGAGCCGGCGCTGTTGGAGACCGCTACATATAACGGCTCTGCCGCATTGTCCGTACTGCCCCTGAACCAAAGCGTCAGTTCTGTGACACCGGCTTGCGTCCAATCCCGCGGCGCCGTGAGCGTCAGTTGGGCTTGCGAGTTTGTGACGCCGGCATCATTGGTATATAAAAGCGGCATGGATTGACCGCCGCCGTGAACGAGGGTCTGCTCGGCGTACGGGGGCATGAGATAACCGACCTGCGCACCGTTATCAGCAACGCCAAAGCCGTCGATCCACGTCTGCCAGATGGCTTCGTTGTTCGGATCATCATCCGTATAGCTCTCGAAGTCGTCCACGAGAAGGAAAGCGCCCGTTGTGAACATCCAGAGGGGCCCGTTATCCGTATTGCCCTGACCATCGACTTCGTCGATACGCCAATGATATGTTGTGTCCGGTTCGAGCAAACCGGGATCATAGCTTTCCGAACCGAGGGCCACGTTGCCTTTGTACTCCGGCGAACCGGCATCCGCCGTGCGGACGGTCTCTTTGTCCGGTCCTACGTACAACTCGTGCGAGGCGGCACTATCAGAGGGCGTCCAGCTTAGAATGGCATTCATCGCCACATCCGCGGCGCCGTTTGCCGGCTGCGGAATTCCGACCGCGCCCGGTGTTGTGAAACTCCAGATTGTGCCCTTATGCGTCTCGACAGCGTCGAACTCATCGACGCGCCAGTAATAGACTTTCTCCCGTTCAAGCGGTTCGGGTTTGTAGCTCGCGCTGCCAATGGGAGATCCTCCTGCGGCGTTGTTGACTTCGTCGAAATCATCGCCGAGATAAACCGTGTGCAGTATGGCTCCGTAGCCCGGCGTCCAGCTTAGCGTGACATTATTCGGATCCACGAACTCGGCGCCGTCCGCCGGATCGGGATGATACGCGGTTTTGGGAGGAATCGAGAAATTCCAGATTTCCCCTTTCCAGGGGCTGTCGGGCTCGGCGTCGTTGACTTCATCGACCCGCCAGTAGTAGGTCGTGCCCGGGACGAGCCCGTCGGGAATGGGGAAGCCGGGAAAACCGATGGTCAGCATCGTGCCGGCTGTATTGCCGGCGAACAGGTCCGCGTCGTCCGGGGTGGCGTTGTTGACCTGATCGAGATCATCGCCGATATACACATTATGCGAGGCGGCGGAGATCCCGGGCTCCCAACTGAGAACCGCCCAGGTCTGATTGATTAAGGCGCCCACTTCCGGATCGGGGCCGAACGCTGTTTTGCGCTCCATGCGCAGATTGGCCTGAAGCCACTCGCTGATCCCACCGATCTGGGCCTCGGACAGATCCGTGTTATAGACGATGGCTTCGGCAATCTCGAACGATGTCCGAGAAAACGACGTACCAATCGTTGAACTCGTGCCGGCGCGCAGATCGCCGAGATAGAAATTGTCTGTGGACGTGGTATAGGACGATGCGCTCGCCGTATCCACATTCTCCAAGGTGCCGTTAGTATTGAACCATTGATCGATTTGACTACTATTCATCCTCGCCGCGCGAATGAAAAATTGATCTTCGGGATGTGTCGCCGTGCTGCCACCGACAAAGCCGTTGTCTTTACGAATACTCACGTCGTTTGCGAGGTTGAAGTTATCACCCATATTTTCTCCCTCGCCGGATATCGAGCCGAAACCCATTGTCCGGGTAATGCTTCGATTGCTTTCATCGTAGTTGTAGTCTTTATATACAGTAAGGATGGTCAGCTCAGTCAGGCCTGAACCATCGTTAAGGTTGGCGGCGCGCATTAGATCATCGATCTCTCCGGCGAATTTAACCGTACCGAATGCGTGATTGAACACGGTCGGATTGCTGCCGAACGCCAGCGTAGGGCCGACATAGGTGACGCCCCAGACTTCCATCTCACCTACGGCGACGGCATCGTGCCCTCTGCCGCTCAGGTCGGTCCAAACACCGCTACCGGCGTCGTAGTTGACATCCGGGCTTCTCAGCCATAGACAAAGGTTCTCTGCAATACTGCCGTCGTCGGGGGCGAGCATTGCACCTTGAATCGTCCCAACCAAAACCATCGCCAAAGCCAAGCCAATCAGAAGATGTGATTCTTTGTCCATGATGTTTTTCCTTACAGAATGAGTTATAAAACGTTATTCTTTGGCACTGCGCCAAAGCGGCTGATGATCGATTTTCGTTTTCGAAATCATCCCTCAAACGGATTCGATGTCATCCTATGTAGATGTGAAAGTGCTACCTTTAACCGCAGCCGTGGCCCGTGCCGGCTTACCCGGCACAGGCCACGGACTCGCGTTCATTCTCATTTTATTCAACCGTTATGGTTGCGATTGGCGATTAGGGCGCCGATCGGTATAACCGGATGTCGTCAAAATACATCGTTCCTGTGCCACCGGCGCTTGCCATGCCGGCGTTGCTGCCTAAGCCAATCGCGATACGATCGACGTCGGCCAGGTTGACGCCCTGGTCCGCGAAAGCCTGGAGCGGGATGGGCCATTCGCTCCAGGTATCGATCGTCGCGGCAGCCGGGTCTTCATTGGCCACCACAGCCGGTGCGCCGGTCTTATTCGAGATCGCCACATACATCGGCTCAGCCGCATTATTGGCGATACCGATATCCTGATGCGCCCATTGTCCGCTGACGTTCCCGGTCGTCGTGACGTTCGAGAAGACCGCCTGGCACGTCGCCGCGGCGCTCGTGCTGCACACCGCCAGACCGATATAGACAGTCGAGCTCATCGAGATATTCCGGGGTGCGGCGCCTGATATCTGCGACCAGGACGTCCCGTTCGCCGAATGGGTCACCGTGAAGTTTCCGAGGACATCGCGTTCCAATTTCACCCAATAGGGTGCGGTCAAACCGGCTTCATTCGTATTAAAACTGGTCGCGTCCGTATCGATGCGACCCTGGAAGGCCACGCCGTTGGCGGGTGTCACGCATCCGAAGGCGTGTTTCGAGCCGGGATCCAGCGTCTCGCGGATCATCACGCCGGCCTTGGCCCAGCCGCTTGTATTCTGGAGGCTGTTGACTCGTGTGATAATCGTTCCGGTGCCCGTCAGCGTCTTGAACGCGTAGTGGAACTGATCGGCCGTGCCCCAGATATCGGCGCCGGAGCCGGTCATCGTGAACGTACCGGCCGGAGCCTCGACGAAACTGCCCGTCGAGGCGGGATAACCCCTGAACCACAACGATAAGTCCGTCAGGCCGTTTCGAGTCCAGTCGCGCGGCGCGGCTAATGTCAGCACCGCCTCCGAATTCGACACGCCCGCGATATTATCGTAGAAGAACGGCATGGATTGATTGCCGTTGTTGACAATCGCTCGCTCGGCGTATGGAGGCAAAAGATAGCCGACCTGGGCGCCGTTGCCGGCGATGCCAAAGCCGTCGATCCAGTGCTGCCAAATGGATTCGCCGTCGATGTCGTTGTCGGTATAGCTCTCGAAATCGTCCACGAGAATGAAATCGGCGACGGTAAAGCTCCAGAGTCCCCCTTTGCTGATCGTCCCGTCGGTATTGACTTCATCGACTCGCCAGTAATACGGCCCGCCGCCCCATTCGACGCCTTCGGGGGGCGTGTAGCTCGTAGCGCTCTGGCGGCCTCGATAGATGTCGGCCGTGGAAGTATCCGCATTCGCAACGGCGTTTTCATCCGTGCCGAAGTACACATCGTGCTGCGAGGCGTTATCACCCGGCGACCAGCTTAAAGGCAGTGCCTGGTCGATGTCCGGTGTCGAGCCGTTGGCCGGACTCGGGCCCCAGGCCACCAGCGGATCGCCCCGCATGGTTTGTGTAATCTCTTCGGCGGTCAGAATCTTGTCATAGACGCGGACGTCATCGATCATGCCCTCGTAGTATTGGTTCCACTGATTGTTGGCGATACGGAACGGTCCCGATCCGGCGCTCATACTTGAAGCGTCCATCCGGTCCAATTCGACTCCGTTGATAAAGAACGCGGCGCCGCCGACCTGATCAGGCTCAAAGGTCACGGCGACATGCTGCCAGGTCCCGACCTGGAGGATGGCGTTAAAGGCGTCATGGTCCAGAATCCCCGGCGTCGTGAATCGAAGGTGGTCGCTGTTGGACTTAAACGCATATGAAGCCTGTCGCGTGACCCAGCCGTTGTCACCGCTCAGCCCGGCGGGATTGACCCAGCAAGTGATGGTCAGGGCGTCGGTCATTGTCAGGGCGTCGCCGCAGTCGATCCAGTTGTTACCGTCGAACTCGAGTGCGCCGCCGACCCGTCCTTCCACCCACAGCGGCCCGCCTTCGAGCTGGCCGTGATTGTCATGGCCGGACCAGTCCACGGCCACATCACCGGTACCTTCATCGAGACTCCACCAGCCCATGAGATTGGGATTACTGATGGGGATATCGGTAATGGTACTAAAGCTCCAGACGTCGCCCTTATATGTTGTGACTCCGTCGAACTCATCGACACGCCAGTAGTAGGTCATGCCTTTTTCAAGCGGACCCGGATTGTACTCAGCTTCTGTCTGAGGCAAGTTCCCGGCCGCGTTGTTTATCTCGTCGAAGTTATTGCCGAAGTACACGGTGTGCAGTTTCGACCCGAAACCGCCGGTCCAGCTTAACGTGGCGTCCAGGGCGATGAACTCGGCCCCGTCGGCCGGGCTGGGATCGTACGCGGTCTTGGCCGGGACGAGGAAACTCCAAATGTCGCCTTTGTGTTTTGTTACGCCGTCGGCTTCGACTTCGTCGACTCGCCAGTAGTACGTCGTACCCGGAACCAGGCCGTCCGGATAAGGGAATCCGGGAAATCCGGCCACAAAGTACGTCGCGCCCTGGTTGCCCCGGAAGGCATCGCCGGTCCCGTCGTTCGCCTCGTCGAAGTTATCACTGAGGTACACATCGTGCGAGGCCGCGGTGGATCCCGCCGTCCAGGTGAGACTCACCCAGGTATCCATATAGAGCACGCCGTCTTGCGGGAACGGATTGGTGGCCTTCACCGGAAACGTATTTGAGGCGTGATCGAAAATTTCCGCATCGGTCAGGAGCCGGTCGAAAACAACCGCTTCATCCAAGACGCCATCGAGTGCATTCGTGACTGCGCCATGGCTACCGAGCCTCAGGCGTCCCAACTCAATGCTGTCCGTGCTGGTTCCCATCAATACACCATCGATGAACAGTTGCATCCCTCCTGCGGTGTCGCTTCGCCATACGATATGGATCCATTTATCTTGAGGAATCACCAGGTCATTGAGTGTGTTGTCTCCCGCCGGTGTGAATCGATAATCGGCGACGCCGTACAAGGTGAAACCCGCTTCGCCCAAGGCGGTCCACCCGGCCAGCCGAACGGACGTCGTCCCGCTGTCATGGAGGGCCTGGGGTTCCTGGGCGGCCGGCGGTTTGACCGTTTTGATGATATATTCTACGGTCCATGGGGTTGCCAGGTCCGTCGCACCGGCGAAATCAACGACGTTCCCCTCGCTACGGGTAAATCTCGCAGCCGTTCCGGCCGTGAATCGCCCTTCCTGGCCTAAGGTGACCCCATTGTAGGCTCCGTTCAGACCTCCGCTGCCCGCGTCGACACACTCCGAGCCGGTCTCATCGAATTTATACCAGTGAAGAGGATTCGCTTCGCCGATTGCCGCTTCCCATCCGTCGAGATCGGCTTGAACGACACTACAGGCCGCCGACACCAAAATGAAAGAAACGGCCAGATAAGTTATTTTCTTGTACATCAATAGTCCTCTCAATAAATGTGAAAATCAATTTTTAGCGTAGGGACAGGCCCCTGTGCCTGTCCGCATTCAATCGCCGGACATTGTCCTTTGGCCGGATTCGGACGCCCACGGGGGGGCGTCCCTACGGCAGCTACATACCCGAGCAATAATGAGTGATTTCGGTTTGATTGGCGTTGCACTTGATCCGGATCCCGCCGGACCGATGCCTCACGGCATGCGATAACCTCCTTCCTGTCCCTTTATGTCAAATGCAGAAATCAAAGATTAAAAATCAAAATTGCGGAATCGTCGCATCGCGACGATGGCTTCCTTAATTTTGCATTTTACACTTTGCATTTTGATTTATTTTTTGATAAATGCATATCCTCTTCCGGGGTCCGGTAATCCCCGGAAGCATCTAATCAGCTTATACCAAATCTCTCGTGGATGCGTCAAGAGAAATCTCATCGTTTGCCTGGCTGTATTCCTGTTGGAGGACCACTCATTCCGACGATATCGGGATGCTTCAACGGCAAGTCGCTAACTCAAAACCATAAGGTGTGTTCGGCTTTGGCGGATTGCACACGTGGCGTTCCCTAAGTAGCCGTGGCCTATACCGGTTAATCCGGCATAGGCCACGGACTCAAGATCATTCTAATCCTATTGGACTATAAAGCCAAAGTTCCAATTAGGGTCGGTATAACCGAATGTCGTCAACAAATATCGTCCCCGAACCGCCGGGGCCGGCGAGACCCGATTGGGTTCCCAGACCGATGGCGATTTTGTCCACGTTACCCAGGTTAATCCCCTGGTCGGCAAGGGCCTGCAGCGGGAAGCGCCACTCGGTCCAGTCGTCGATCTGGGCCGCCGCCGGATCGTCATTCGCCACGACCGCCGGGGCGCCGGACGCATTGGAAACCGCGACGTACATCGGTTCGGCTGCATTGCTGGCGATACCAATGTCCTGGTTCGTCCATTGCCCTGTGACTCCGCCGCTCGACGTTATATCGGAGAACTGGGCTTCGCAGACAACGCCGGCGGAATGAGACGTCAGCGCTATGCCGATATAGACAGTTTGCGCCATTGGAATGTTTTGCGCATTCCACGTCATCGGTTGCCACGTGCCGCCGTCGCTGGAATAGAAGGCTCTGAAGTTACCTGCTGCATCACGTTCAAATCTTATCCAGTAGGGCGCCGTGATGGCTGTCTGCGTGCTTGATACGACAGAATCGTCGGCCACGGCGTCCGCGTCGGTTGTCATTCGCGCCTGGAATCGACAACCGTTGCCGGGCGAGATAAAGACCCATGCGAACTTCGAGCCGGGATCCAGCGATTCCCGAACCATGATGCCGGCTTTGGCCCAGGCGTTGGTGTTTTCAACGCTGAGCACCTGGGCTTGCATCGATCCGCTGCCGTTCAATGTTTTGAACGCGTAGTGGAACTGATCGGCAGTGCCCCAGATATCTTCGCCTTCCGCGGTCATCGTGTATGTCCCGACGGGGCCTTCGACGAAGCTGCCGGTGGAGGCCGGAGCGCCGTGGAACCACAATGAAAAGTCGGTCACGCCTTCCACGGTCCAGTCGCGAGCCTTACTCAATGTCAGGATCGCCTCGGAATTGGTCACGCCTGCTATGTTGGCATAAAGCAGCGGCATGGACTGCAAGCCGCTTTGCACGGTTGCCTGCTCGGCATAGGGCGGCAGCAGATAACCGACCTGCGCGCCGTTGTCGGCGACGCCGAAACCGTCGATCCAATGTTGCCAGATGGCTTCTCCGGCGATGTCATCATCCGTGTAGCTCTCGAAGTCTTCGACGATCACGAAGTCGGCGGTGGTGAAGCTCCAGACGCGTCCGAGCCACGGACTGTCGGGATTGGTATTATTCACTTCGTCTATACGCCAGTAGTACGTCGAATTCCACGCCAGTTGACCCGGATCGTACATTTCATCGCCCAGGGCTTTCGTGCCCTTGTATTCAGGCGATGCGGTCGTAGCGTTTCGCACAGCTTCTGCGTCTGCGCCGAAGTAGATTTCATGTGACGCTGCGGGGATTGCCGGGTCCCATGTGAGGATGGGTGTCTGCGTGACGTCCACGGCCCCGTCCGCCGGATTCGGATTGCCGACGGCGCCCTCCGTCGTAAAGCTCCAGACGTCCCCTTGGTACGTCGTAATCGCATCGAATTCATCGACACGCCAGTAGTAGATTTTCGCCGCTTTGAGGGTTCCGGGGTCATAGCTGGTCGTTCCCGCGGGAACTCCAACCGTGGCATTTGCGACGGTGTCATAGTCCTCGCCGAAGTACACGGTATGTAATTTCGCACCAAAACCCGGCGTCCAGTTCAACTTCGCGTTCAAGGCCACAGAGTCGGCCCCATCCGCCGGATCAGGAGCATAGGCCTTTTTGGGGGGAATGGAAAAGCTCCAGACGTCGCCTTTATGGACGGTTTCATCCGGCGGTGCGTTCACCTCGTCGATGCGCCAGTAGTAGGTCGTACCCGGCGCCAGCCCTTCCGGATAAGCAAAACCCGGAAAGCCGGCGATATAAAAATCACCGGTCTGGTTGCCCCGAAATACGCCGGACTCTCTCGTGGCGTCGTTCACCTCGTCGAGGTTTTCGCCCATATACACATCGTGCGAGACGGCAAAGTCTCCGGCTCGCCAGGACAGGGTCACCCACGTATCCATGTGTATCGCGCCGTTGGCCGGATTGGGACCCGATGCCTTGGGATAAGCGCCCATACCTTCCATAATCGTCTGAATTTCCTCTTCCGTCAGTGCGCGGCTGAACAGCGACACATCATCCAGGGCGCCGTTCATTTGGCGTCCCGGAAAATCGCCAGACCCGTCCCCCCCCAGGTAGATGTTGGCGTTCCAATTGTTCGAGCCATGAGAAATCTCGTTGACGGATCCCGCCACGCCATTGACATAGAACGTGGCCTGATCGGGCTCGACCACCACGGCGGCAAAGGTCCAGTCATCCTCCGCGATCATGTCGCCACCGCGGTAGCTCCACGAGTCGGACGTATCATTCCAGTGATACGCCAACTGGTAACCGAGGATGTTGAAACCCGTTGCAACGCCGCGGGTCATAATGAACGAGGACCAGTCCGGCTGTGAACCGTCCGGTTTGATCCATCCGGCCATCGTGGCTTCCGTCAGTTCCATGTCAATAGGGGGGACTTCAACCAGTGTGGGCCCGTACAACTCAATGGCGCCTCCATGAATGCCCTCGGTCCAGGCGGGATCGCCATACGCAAACGTCCCGTCGTGGCCGTTGCCGGACGCATCACTCACAACGTTACCTGCCCCTTCATCACACGCCCACCAGGCGATGAGACCCGGCAAAGCGCCATAAACCTGATTCATCGGGGCTAAGCCCAATAATATGAGGACAACCACATACATCACTTTTCGAAACATAATACTTCTCCTTCAAGAAAACCTGTGATCGTGATGCCCCAGTCACCCACCTGAGCGACCAGCATCGGTTTCATACATATTGATTCTCGTTCTATAGCAACATAAGGTGGGGATTTCGGTCAGTATAACCGAATGTCGTCAATGAACAACGTGCCCGATCCGCCGGCAGCCGCACCGGCTTTACCGCCCAGGCCGATGGCCATCTTATCCACATTGGTTAAATTGATCCCCTGATCGGTAAGCGCCTGCAACGGAACGCGCCACTGTGTCCACGACCCGTCCGTGGCGGCGCTCGGATCATCATAGGCCGCAACCGCAGCCGAGCCGGCGCTGTTGGAAACCGCGACATACAGCGGTTCTGCTGCGTTGCCCGAATCGCCCCTGAACCAGAGTGACAGTTCCGAGACACCCGCCTGTGTCCAATCCCGCGGCGCCGTCAGAGCCAACGTCGCCTCCGAATTCGTTACGCCCGCTTCGTTAATGTAAAGCAGCGGCATAGACTGGGAGCCGCTATGAACAATGGTCTGCTCGGCATAGGGGGGCAATAAATAGCCGACCTGTGCGCCGTTATCCGCAATACCGTAGCCGTCCACCCACGTTTGCCAGATGGCCTCACCGGCAACGTCGTCATCGGTGTAGCCCTCAAAATCATCAATTGAGAGGAAAGCACCCGTCGTGAAAATCCAGACAGGCCCGGTTGATCTATTGCCTTGAGCATCGACTTCATCGACGCGCCAGAAATAAGTCGTACCGGCCTCGAGCAATCCCGGATCGTGATTCTCAGCCCCCAGCGCCTTGGATCCTTTATACTCGGGCGAGGTCGTATCGGCGTTGCGCACGGTCTCTTGATCTATCCCGAAGTAAAGTTCATGCGAGGCCGCGGAATCGGCCGATGTCCAGCCAAGAACCGTATTCATTCCGACATCCGTGGCGTTATAGACGGGTTTCGGATTCCCGACGGCGCCCGGGGTCGTGAAGTGCCAAATATCACCCTTATGCGTCGCGAGGGCATCAAATTCATCAACCCGCCAGTAATAGACTTTTTCGCCTTCAAGGGGACCGGGATTATAGCTTGCAATGCCCACAGGAGCACCTCCAGCGGCATTGTTTACCTCATCGAATGTCTCGCCGAAGTAGACCGTATGTAGTTTTGCCCCGTACCCCGGCGTCCAACTCAAAGTGACATCATCCGGGCCAACGACTTCGGCGCCGTCGGCCGGTTCGGGATGATATGCCGTCTTCGGTGGAATCGTGAAGCTCCAGACGTCCCCCGTATAGACGGTTTCGTCCGGCGGTGCATTCACCTCGTCGATGCGCCAATAATAGGTCGTGCCCGGTACAAGACCATCCGGATAGGCAAAGCCGGGGAAGCCGGCGACATAAAAATCAGCGGTCTGGTTGCCAAGGAATATGTCGGAATCTGTGGTGGCATTGCTCACGTTATCAAAATTCTCGCCCATATAGACGTTGTGCGAGACAGCAAAGTCGCCTGCCCGCCAGGCAAGGGTTACCCATGTATCCATATGCATGGCGCCGTCCGCCGGATCGGGATTTGCGGCTTTTGGATAGGTACCTAAACCGTCCATGATAATCTGAATTTCCTCTGCCGTCAGCGCCCGGCTGAACATCGCAACATCATCCAGGGCGCCGTTCATTTTGCGATCCGTACCAGCATAAGTGTAATCACCCCCCAGGTAGATGTTGGCGTTCCAATTGTTCGATGCGTGAGAAATCTCGTTGACGGATCCGGCCACACCATTGACATAGAACGTGGCCTTATCCGGCTCGACCGTCACGGCGGCGAACGTCCACTCATCCTCAGCGATCATGTCGCCGCCTCGGTAGCTCCAGGAGTCTGACGTGTCATTCCAGTGATAGGCCAATTGATAACCCAGAATATTGAAACCTGATGCAACGCCGCGCGTCATAATGAACGAGGACCAGTCCGTTTGTGAAGCGTACGGTAAGATCCATCCGGCCATCGTGGCTTCCGTCAGTTCCATATCAATGGGTTGTATTTCAACCAACGTGGGCGCTACCAGTTCGACGGCGCTGCCGCGATTGCCCGGAACCCAAACCGGATCGCCATTGACAAACGTTCCGTCATGGCCGTTGCCGGACGCATCCCCCACGACATTACCGGCCCCTTCATCACACGTCCACCAGGCAATGAGATCCGGCACGGACCCATAGACCCGATTCATCGGGGCTAAACTCAACATTATTAACAGAACCACAAATATCGCGTGTCGAAACATAATACTTCTCCTTCAAGAAAATCTAAACAATCGTCATGTTCTGATTACATACTAAGGCAGTAAATATTGATTTCGGCTTCATTCTTGCGGTACTTGATCCGTATCCGCGCGGATTGTTCTGTACGATATGCGCAACCTCCTTCCTGCCCTTTCCACGCCCGATTGGACTTTTCGGAAAGAGCGTGAAAATCTGCACTTAAATACATGTACCCTCGAAGGGTCCTATAACTCTGAACACCTGCCCTGTTTATACCAGGTTCGTCGTGGGTGCGTCAAGTGAAATCTTGCAGATTGCTCGCATGCCGCATGCCGGCGTTTTCGTTCCGGGCCTTGTATATCGCTGAATTGGGGCAGGCCAAAGGTTGTCGATCCGCGGCCTGTCGTCTATAATCCGATGACGGTTTGAAGAATAGTCGGGTTGCATGAAGTGGCGAACGGTTGGAAAGCAATGATAAAAAGACCCGTGATCATAGGTGTGATTAGCGTCCTTATCATCCTTTCGGGCCTATGGATTCTTTTCTCGCCCTCGAACGTTGTCGGAGAGGGCATACCCATCGCGTACGAGCCGAATATTTCGCCCGACTACTCCGGATTAGTCATCCCACCCAATATCGCACCTTTGAATTTCAGAATCCTCGAAAAAGGACAGGCCTATGGGGTCAGGATTCATTCCGCAAGCGGCCCGGCGATCAACATTGCCGGCAAAACGGGCCGAATACGCATCCCTCTCAGGAAATGGCGACGCCTTTTGGACGCCAACAGAGGCCGGGAGTTTTTCATAGATGTTTACGTCAGAAATGCGGAAGGGCAATGGCTGCAATTTAAGCGCATCGTTAACACGATCGCGGATGAAGAGATTGACCGGACGCTCGTGTATCGGTTTATGAAACCGGTCTATAACATGTGGAACGATATGGGGATTTTTCAACGCGACCTCACCGATTTCGATGTATCGCCGGTGATGCAGGGCCATTCCTTCGGCAAAGGGTGCCTTAATTGCCACAGCTTCGCAGGGAACGCGACGGATTCGATGACGATTTGTCTGCGCAGTCTGACCTACGGGAGCAGCACGTTGCTGGCCTGCAACGGCGATGTTCATAAGATCGGCACAAAATGGGGCTACACCGCCTGGCATCCGAGCGGTCGGCTGGCCGTATATTCGATCAATAAAGTGCGTCAGTTTTTTCATGCTGGCGGTATGGAGGTCCGGGACGTGGTGGACCTCGACTCGGCATTGCTTTGCTATCACCTCGACAGCCGGAAGGTAACAAGCCCCGAAGAACTGGCCGACAAGGACCGGCTCGAAACCTATCCGGCGTGGTCTCCGGATGGTCGGACGCTCTATTTTTGCAGCGCTCCGATTCTGTGGCAGGATCGCGACACGGTGCCGCCCGAGAACTACGATAAGGTCAAGTACGACCTTAGGCGCATCGCCTATGATGTCGAAACCGACCAATGGGGTGAGGTCGAGACCGTGCTGTCGGCGGATGAAACGGGACTGAGCATTATGTTGCCGAGAGTATCGCCGGACGGCCGCTTTCTTTTGTTCTGCATGTGTCGGTACGGCTGCTTTCCCATCTATCAACCGAGCAGCGACCTTTACCTCATGGATGTAGCTACAGGGGATTATCGCAAGCTGGAGGTGAACAGTCCCTATTCCGAATCGTGGCACAGTTGGTCAGGTAACAGCCGGTGGATTGCGTTCAGCAGCAAGCGTCAGGGGGGATCATTAACCAGAACATACCTGAGCTATGTTGACGTAGCCGGCAAGGTCCACAAGCCCTTTGTCTTGCCGCAAAAGGATCCGGCGTATTATGACTCATTGGTCGAGACGTTCAGTGTCCCTGAGTTGATTGAGGGGCGCGTCAAAGTGAGCACGTCGCTACTGGCCCGGATGGCTCGCAGTGAACCTTCGATAGCGGTGGATATTCCCATTACCGGCGCAACGCGTCCGGTCAAGCCGTCGGATCCGTGGGTGGAGCGTGAGTGAACGTATTTGTTTGAGGCGATACCGCATGCTGCAAAGAGCACGACAGATTCCACACAATCTGATTTTCTTTGTGCTGGCCATGCTCTATCTTTGGCTCGTTGTCGAACCGCATCTCATTTATCAATCTTTCGGAACCATTTTGCCGAATGCCCCCATTTTCCTAACCGGATGGTCGTTTCTGGCCGGCTCGTTGCACCTGCCGGGCGGATTCGTTTCATATATTTCCGGACTGCTTTCTCAAGGTTTTTATTATTCATGGCTGGGTGCCTTGATCGTCATGCTGTCCGCGTTATGCCTGTGCGAACTGTCCAGACGCCATCTTTCCGCCGCCGGTTACGCCCGGTCCACGGTGCTGAGTTCTCTCCCGGCGATCCTGCTTGTTTTGATCTACAGTCGGTACAAACATCCTCTCGCTGCTTGTTTCGTGGTGTCTTCAGGTCTGGCTTGTTCTGTTATTTTTGAGAAACTGCCTGTGCGCCGATTAGTGATTCGTATCATAGCCTATTGCCTTATGGCCGCGGTGCTCTTCTGGTTGGCGGGAGCAGGGGGGGTAGTCATTTTCGCATTCATGACGATCCTCTACGGAATCTTCATCCGAAGGGACTTTGTATTGTCGGCACTGGCGATGCCGGTGGGTTTGGGGATCGTCTGGTCCTTTGCACAGGATGTCTTCCTCATACTGCCCCGGGAAACGTTTACTGTTTTAACATCCCTTGTCCCGTCGGCGATGCAAGGCGAAAATACTTTTTCAGCCGTGTTGATTGTCATTCTATACAGTTTTGTTCCCGTAAGCGTAATACTTATGCTCCTGGGAAGAAACGTATTCGCAAAGTTCAGGCCGAAGCCAAAGAAACGTTCCAGGAAAGACAAGAAAAAGGAACAGGCCGGGATCCTTGCGGCCCTTCTCAGGAATGGAGTCAAAGTGGCGTTTCCGATCGTACTAACGGGAGCGGGACTCTATTTTAGTTATAACCGAATGAGCAAACCCCTCATTCAGGCACACGATTATTCTCTGTGCCGGCAGTGGGACGAGATACTCGAATTGAGCCGCCGTTTACCTAAGGGCGCGAGTAACGTTTATTTCAACCATTATGTTAATCGAGCCTTATATCATACCGGCAGACTGCCTTATGATATGTTCACGTTTCCGCAGACGCCGCACGGTTTGCTTCTGACTCACGAGAAAAAAGCGTCCGATCTGACGCGATTGAAACTCTGCGATATTTACATGGAGCTTGGCCGGGTGAACACCGCCGAGCGACTGGCGACGGAGATTCTAACCGCACGGAACCACTGCGGGATGGTGGTCGAAAAAATAGCCTGGATTAATATCATCAAGGGAAATTACGAGACCGCCCGGATTTATCTCAACGTGCTCAGGAAAGACCTCGTCTATCGCAACAGAGCTCAAACTCCTCTAAAGGCATTGGACGACGGCTTCACGCCGGATCGAAAGGCGTACATGGATACCATCCGCTCGCGTATGCATCAGGAGGGCTATCTGGGAACCGGGGACAAATCCGTCGAGCAGATTCTGACCGAATTGCTCGCATTCAACCCGGCCAACAGAATGGCGTTTGAATATTTGATGGCGTGCTATTTGCTGACGGGCCAGGTGGATAAGATCGCGGCGAGGATGGAGCAGATCAAGGAATTCGACTATGATGGTATTCCTACCCTTTACGAGGAAGCATTGCTCATCTACTTCGGTTCCCAGGGCCGGAAGATCGACTTGACTAAAACCAATATAAGGCGTGAAACTTATAACCGCTTCGTGAAGTTTATCCAACTAAGAAACAGCATGCGACCGACCAATCGTCACATTGTGCTCAAGCGTCTAATCTCTGAATACGGCAGCAGCTACTTCTTCTATTCGACGTTCGGGCGCGTTGGGGTTCTCTAAGGTTCGTACGGTTTCCACTTTCTGTTCGGGCCTTGCCGCTCGATGGCTTTCATCTCCGTAGCGTTGCCTTCGTCGCCTTGCTGGTTCATCCAGCGATCAAGCTCTTTCCGTAGCCGGGTTCTTGTTTTTGCATGGGCGGGATCGTTAGCCAGATTGGTTAGCTCATAAGGGTCTTTTTGAAGGTCGTAGAGTTCCACTTCGGGCCGATGTTGATAGAATCGGGCGCGTGCGGCCACGGCCGGATTCGTCTCGCCGATGTCCTTCCAGGTTTGCAGCAGCTCTTTAGGCTTAGTTGCCACGACATTGTAAAACACGGTCTTGTAATTCGGGTTCCAGATATACTTATACCGCTCGTCGCGCACGGAACGTACGGGATAGCATGCTGAGCCGTTGATGATTCCTCGGGTTGTATGCGCGCCATAGACATAATCGCGATGTTTGTCGGTTTTATTGAGCAGCACGTCCAGGAAACTGCGCCCGTCGAATCCGGTCGCGCCGTGCTTATCCGGGCGCCCGGTCCGGATTGTCTCCGGGGCGCCGCCGGCCGCTTCGATCAGCGTCGGCGTCACGTCCACGTATTGCGTCAGGGCACTGTTGCGCGAACCGGCCTTGACCGCCGCGGGCCAGCGGACGATAAAGGCCGTCTTCAAGCCCATTTCGTAACACGTCCATTTCGCCCCGAATGGAAACGACGAGCCTTGTTCGCTCGTGAAGATAACCATCGTGTCGTTGCGCCGGCCGGACTCATCGACGATTTTCATACAATTACCGAGTTGGCCGTCGAGATAGGTAATCTCGGCGTAATATTTTGTGAGGTCTTGCCGGGTATGAGGACAATCGACTAAGTAGGGCGGGACGGTGAGTTCGTCCGCCTTGTAGACGGAAGCATCTCCCATGTTCCACGGCCCATGCGGCTCGTTCGAGCAGACAATCAGACAGTAGGGTTGCTCCTTGTCACGATTCACAAATTCGGCGATGGCCTCGGTATCAGAAGCGCCTCTTTTGTTATTTTTGCCGATGGTCTCGAACGGGAACGACGCCGGCGGCCCGAAATGCCTTTTGCCGATCAGTCCGACGCGATATCCGAAGGCTTTGAGATAGCGCGGCAGACTTTTGACGCCGTCATAGACTTTGCTGTGGTTGGGATAGGCCCCGTTGCGTACCGGGTACATACCCGTATAAAGTTGTTGCCGGGTCGGAGCGCACATCGCTGTGGTCGTGAACATCCTGTCGAAGCACATCCCCTCGCGTGCCAACCGGGCCATGTTCGGCGTCCGCACCTGTTTACTTCCATAAGGCTCGCAATCCTCGCACGTCATGTCGTCGCCGATAACAAGCATGATGTTCGGCCGCTTCGATTTCGTTTGTGAAAACGCAACCCGGAAAGAGAGGCCCGAACCCACAAAAAACGGTATCGAGCCAACTAATGTTTTTTGGAGAAACTGCCTTCGCGTCGTCATCATTTGCATTTGTTGCTCCTATATGACATTCATTCAAATCATCCTTGAAACTATACAACAAATGACAAGAGTTGGCTACCTGCTTTTCATTTCTGTTTTTATGTTGTGCCTGATCGAGCGGCGTTTATAATCCGGCGTGGATTATGAATGAGAGAATGTAGGTGATTCACGGGGGATCGTGAAAGGAATCGATAATGGCAGAGAAGCTCAAGGACATGTTCTTTACTTCTTCTTCTGTTCGCGCTATGGCCGATGTGCTCAAGCAATATTATCCTGGTTTTAATAAGAAGCGTTTTGTCGGTCTGATTTTCGATGAAGATTTCGAACGTAAGGAACTTAAGGCCAGAATGCGTCATACTACGGAATGTTTGCGACAGGTTTTGCCGAAGTCCTACAAGAAAACGTTGGGCATTTTGAAAAAGGCCGCTCCGCACGTGAAGGGTTTCGAGGCGATGTGTCTGCCGGATTATGTTGAGCTGTACGGGCTGGATGACTGGGATTTGTCGCTGAGTGCCTTGGCGCTCTTCACGAAATACGCAAGCTCCGAGTTCGCAATCCGCCCTTTTATTATCAAGGATCCGAAGCGAGCCATGGCTTTTATGAAAAAGCTCGCCGGGGATAAAAACGAGAACGTGAGGCGTTTTTCCAGCGAGGGATGCCGGCCGAGGCTCCCCTGGGCGATGGCCATACCGGCGTTCAAAAAGGACCCCGGTCTGATATTACCCATTCTGGAGAAACTTAAGAATGACGATTCCGAGTTTGTCCGCCGGAGTGTGGCCAACAACCTGAACGATATTTCCAAGGACCATCCCGAACTTGTTCTCGATACGTGCGAAAAATGGGTTGGCAACACCGAGAACACGGACTGGATTATCAAACATGCGTGCCGCACGATGCTCAAAGCGGGCAACAGCCGGGCCATGTTGCTATTTGGTTTCGGCGATCCCAAAAACATCAGTGTCAAAAAGTTCGAGCTCGATAAAAAGAGACTCGCCATTGGAAAGAATGTCCAATTTTCTTTCACCCTGCAAGTCGTCACAAAGAAGGCCTGTAAAATTCGCCTTGAATATATTGTGCACTTTGCCAAGGCCTCCAGTAAGATCACTAAAAAGGTGTTCAAAATAACGGAGAAGTCTTATGCTCCGGGGAGGTATGTAGTGAATAAGAAACACTCATTTGCGGATATGTCCACCCGAAAGCACCATCCCGGCGAGCATCGGTTAATGATTGTTGTCAATGGCGTTGAAAAAGCTCAAGAGACTCTGACACTGACAAAGTAGAGAACACCGACCTGAAAAGCCCGGAATGGAATATGATTGTTCTACTGACGGATTTTGGTTTTACTGAATATGTGGGTGTGATGAAGGGGGTAATCTATCGCATCAATGCGAATGCGAGAATCGTCGATCTCTGTCACAACATTTCGCCTCAGAGCATTATCGAGGCTTCGTGGATTCTGAAGAATAATTATAAGTACTTTCCGGTCGGTGCGGTGTTTTGCTGTGTTGTCGATCCCGGCGTCGGGACGAAACGAAAAGCGCTGGGCGTCAAGACGGCGGATTACACCTTCGTCGCCCCGGATAACGGTCTGCTCTGGGAAACGCTCAAAGAGCAGGAAATCATTGACATAAGGATGATTCCAATTCCGAAAGATGCGAGCCGAACATTTCACGGCCGGGATGTCTTCGCCAAAGCCGCAGCGAATATTGATCTGGGCGGTTTCGAAGCCCTGGGGCCGAGAACAAACGAAATACAAAAACGGGAATTGCGCTGTAACGAGAGGGTGGGAACGGTTGTGAGAATCGACCGGTTTGGAAACATCATCACGAATCTGCCAAGTGAAGGTAAGACGGATTATTCTGTAGAAGTTAATGGATGCCGTAGTCGGATGGATTTCTATCCGAGCTACGAGACTGCGGTAGACGATGAGTTATTTTTAATCGAAGGTTCGTGTAAGACGCTGGAGATCAGTCTCAAAAACGGCAATGCCAATGGGAGGTTAAAGTTGATGACGGGTCAGCGGATCGAGATCGCGTGAAAAATGAAATGCCGTGCCTATATCGATATCGAGACGACCGGGTTGAGCAGGCGATTGGCCGACTTAACGGTGATCGGGATCGCTCTGGAGAAGAACGGGCCGTGCGAGGTCGTTCAGCTTTTCGATACGGAACTGTCCGACGAAAAGCTGTTAGCTGCTTTAAACGGCGTGGACGAGCTGTACAGCTATAACGGCAGCCGGTTCGATCTGCCCTTTATTCGCGCCAAACTCGGTGTGGATTTGAACAAGTGCTTCAAGCACACGGACCTGATGTACGATTGTTGGCGAAATAAGCTCAAAGGCGGTCTCAAAGCCGTCGAAAGAAAGTTGGGCATCAACCGAAATCTGAAAGACGTCAATGGGTACGAGGCGGTGAAGTTCTGGTACGAGTATGTGAACAATCACAATCGGCAAGCCTTGGCCACGTTGCTGGAGTATAACCGCGAGGACATCGTCAACTTGCAGGTCCTCAGACAAAAGCTACAAGTAGGATAAAATATATGGCAGAAGAAAATAGTGGTATGGGTGTGATTTTCGATCTGGATGGAGTGCTGGTCGATACGGGCTGGGCGCATAAGCAATCATGGTACGATCTGGCCGAGAAAGAGGGTTTGAACATGTCGGATGAGTTTTTCTACGGTACGTTCGGTATGCGGAACGACCAGATCATTCCGAAGCTGGTGGAAAGATCGTGTCGCGGGCATCTTGCCCGCGATTCGAGGGCGGGACGCTTTCGACACGTGGGCCAACTTTCCGATTGGAAGGAACAACGTTATCGCGAGATTATCGCCGAGAAGCTCACATTGCCGGCGGGCGTCGGTGAATTGCTCGATGATTTGAAGAAGAACGATTTTCTGATGGCCGTGGGTTCCTCAGCGCCAAAGGCCAATTTGAACCTTTGTTTGGATCGCGTACACATAAGAGACTATTTTGACGCTTGCGTGACGGGTGAGGAGGTCGTTGAAGGCAAGCCGGCGCCGGAAACGTTTCTCAGGGCTGCGGAGAAGCTGGGGCTTTCGCCGCAATGTTGTGTCGTTGTGGAGGATGCGGCCCAGGGCGTCGAGGCGGGCAAGGCCGCCGGGATGCCCGTCGTGGCCGTCACAACGACCCGGGACCGGGCGGATCTGTCGGCGGCAGATATCATCGTGGACAGTTTAGGCGAGTTAACCGCAGAGGCCTTCGCCCGGCTGCTCAGAGCTTAAAAATCAGTAGGTTGTGCATTGCACACCGTACCGGTTGAATGATTATCCGGTTTCTTTCATCTCGACTAAGTAAATCATTGTCGGCTCCCTCGGTGTTTCCGGTTTGCGATCCCGGTTGGGTCGGTCGGTTTGTTGTTGCATGTAATGTTTCTGTCCCGGCGGTAATGGTCCGCGATTCACAGCACGAATGTGTGGTATGGCGGGAGTTGTGGTTCCGGTTTTCTGAATTGGGCTTTGGCCCGGCTGGCTTCTCAGGAGTTGCTTTCGGGTGAGAACAAACTGGCCCTTCGTCGGCGTGGCGTGGCGATTACTGTAGGAAATCCGAATCTTTTGATCTGAAGGGATAGAGATTCTGGGAGTGGGAGGGGATTCTGGAATGCTGCCCCGGCCCTCGAAATAGAAACGATGCGTCCAGTCGGTTAACTGGATGATTTTCCATGTATCGCCGACGGGAGTGGCGATGTAAAGTTGGTTGTAGCCGTTTTTGTCGAAGCGTGTATAACCGATGTAAGGATGTCCTTCCGCATCCACAACGAAAGTCCCGCCATTCATAAGCCCGCTTTTTTGCGGGATAGGATCGACGACGCCGGTATTTTCCGGTGTCATCGGCAGTTCGAGTTTGCGCCCGTCCAGGGTCATCCACGAAACGCCGCGGTCGAGGCTCCTGACATAGCATACATCGAAGTTGGTCACGACGTCCGGCGTTTCGCGCCAGCACCAGGCGAAATGCCAAACGCCGCCATTATCCTCCCGCAGACCAAGCGGATAGGCATTGCACGTGGGACTGCGATCCCGACCGTTGGTCAAAGCGGGAACCGACTTGGTCCACCGTTGGGTTTCTTCGTCATAATGAACCAAGATGCGCATTCCGTTTCCGCTGCCGCCGTGCCGGTACATGAGGTAAATAGAGCCATCGCGCAGTTTGAATAGCGTTGGGTACGTGACCCGGCTCTCGAAGTCCCCGGCCCATGTGTGAATCCCTCGGAACGTGTGGATGTCTGCCGGAGCCTTAGTGCGATAATATTTCAGAGACGCGCAGTGCATATTACCGGTCAGGTGGAGGTATCCTTGGCGGTCCTGAAACAGCAGGATTTTATTGTGCGTGTCCCAACCCACACGCTCCGGCAGCTTCGCAAAGTCCCAATTCGTTTCGCTGAGCTTTCGTTGGCCCACCGTGAGCTGATGGTCTCCGTCGTAGAAAGCAATATACTGGTATTCGCCGTCCGAGATCAGGCAATGCCCGCCATTGACGGGATGTGAGGCGAGGCCCTTTGCGACCGGAATCTTACGGATATCCACCTGTTTGGCAACAGAAGTGCTATGAGATGTTATTAGTTGCGAACAAAGAAAAAAAGAAATGATTATATTTCTAACCTGCATCATTATGGCTCCTTGTTATTGCCTATCTTTCAATTCCCACGAGAGCACTTTCATCGAGTGCGGGGGCAACACGACGCGACTGCCGCTTGCGAATCCATGTAGGACATCTGTGCTGGCTTCAACCTGTGGCCGGCCCGCCTCGAATTCGTTGTTTGCCGTGATGCTCTCAGCGCTGAGCGTCCAAGATGTTGCCTTGTTATCCGGTGCTTTTCCGGCGAATTTGACAATCACGGGCCGGGGCGCCGAAACATCCAGGTTGATAAGAATCAAACCGCGTTTACTGTCTTTGGCAAAGCCGTAGCTCCAAATCATTGGGATATCCGAGAGGGTCTCAACACCGTCCCTCGAAGTGAAATACCCCGTTGCATCGAAGGTCGGCTCATTTTTCGAGTGAATCGTTTTGACCAGGTTGCCTCCGATGACTTTGTTCGCCAACATGCAGGCCAGAAACGTGGGGCGGTATCGCTCATATCCTTTCCGCATGTTCAGCGCCGTACCCCAGAGGCGCACTTCACCGATGCCGTGCGCGCGATAGCCGTGCTGGATGAGCGAGAATAGACATTGCGTCCGAAGACCGTGCTTGCGCATCATTAACAGCATGTTATTGGCGACGTTGAGGCCGCCTCCAATCGAAGTCACGATCTTGTTTCTCGGTTCCAGCGGGGCATCGCCGTGCGTTGTGTGATGGTTAACCTCGTAAATGGAAAGCTCGATCCCCGATTTGCGGGCAAGCTCGGCGTTTTGGTACATGGCTCCGCGCGGATCTTGCGAACGCCAGATGGGCTTGGCGAAAATCCACTTAAAGAGTTTCTCATCGTTATCCAGAATCTCCAGGTCTTTCTTATTCAAGCTCGAAATGAGATACGGCGCCACGGAGAAGCGATCTGCGTTCGTGGAATTCTCGAGAATACCGGCGTTTCGCCCCGACCAGGCCGCCTGGCCGGCGGTGTGAAACAGAACTTCTCGCGTGTAATAGGGTGAGCTTTTGCCCGCGTCGATCAGGTCCTTCCAATAGTCCGGCCCGTTATATCCGCCGCACTGGTACCACGCGGCGTTGTTCCACGCCTCGTTACCGAACTCGATATGGATGTGCTCGAACACCTCCGTCCACGGCTTCACCTGCCCCAGCTCGGCCCGTTTCTTGCCGTACCCCACGTCCGCCGGAGCGCCTAAGTATTCCATGAAGTTCGCAAGCTCTTCCTTGTGCAAGGTGCCGGGCAGACAGTACCACGGTTCGCTGCCCAGATAAGCGCACAGTTCGTACATCTCGTGCAAGCCATAAGGATCGGTTTGATGACTGGCATAGGGACCATAGGTACGTGTCTTTCGATTTGAATACGAATGTGATCGCAAGGGCGGAGCCATAGTGTTGTCGATCGTACTACCCCCGGTTTGCAGATACCGAATCGCGCCGGGATTGAACTTTTTGAGCGTCGCAATCAGATCGTCCCGAAATACGGTCGGGTTGGCATCTCCTTCCATCCACAACTCGATATCATCCACCAGGATGTCCCCTCCCGTTGCTTCGAGCTTGAAGAACACATGTTGGTTACCTCCTTCGGGGACTGTATCGACGATAATTATCTCGTCGTATTGCTTCCATTGACGTTCCGGTTCGATGGTTTTCGTCCGGCCCCATCGGGAGGCTTCTATGGCGAGCCTGGGCCTGCCGGTCTTGGCCCTAGCCCAGAAACGCACGTGCCATCGGCCGTTCAGCGCGCCGTATCGATGATAATGTGTGCTCAGGTGATAGTGTGCCTTGCCGGCGGAGCCTTTCAGATTCAATGCCGCGCAGCCAAACACGCCCGGCGGGACGTCGCCGATGGATATCTCGTTATTCTTGGAGGTCCAGAATCCGTCGAGACTGCGAAATTGCCCGTCTTTCAGCCTGAAAGCCTCGACAAGCAGCCCTCCGTTGGGAGGCCCGGGCTTAACCTCCTTGTCGAACTCGATGTACATAAAGTCTTGCATCTTGCCTTCATGCATCACTTTCTTCGTGCTGATCGCTTTGATTTTGCCGTGCGTCCCTCTGGCCGGGCCGGAGAGAATGGTGTAATAACCATACTCGGTCATCAAATCTTGCCAACCCTGTGGCTGACGAAACCACGACGTCGCGCCGTTTTCATCCTGGCTCGGACCGAAATGGCATTGTCGATACGTGGTGCCCTCGAAGTTTTCCTGTGCGCGCTTCTTGGTCAGCACGGCGCCGGAATAATACGTGTCACCGCCCAGATTAATACCGAACCGGACGGTATCTTTCACGAGTACCGTATCGGTTATCTCAACGATCGTTGTATCCGTCTGGCCTGTAGTTACGCCTGAAGAGATGATAATCAATGTTACAAGGCAAAGGATTTTGACTATTTTAAAACGGGTGTTTTTCATGCACATTGACTCCTGTTGTTTCTTTTCCAAAATCAATCAGCGTAGCTCCAACACCTGGCCGTCGGCGAGAAGACGCTTTCGCAGTTTGGTGTAATCCACATTTTGTACATCGATGTCTTCGTCAATGGCGAACGCGGCGGCGGTCGCAGCGGATTGGCCGAGGATCATAAAGACCGGCTCCATGCGGATCGAACCATAGGCGATATGCGATGAAGACAGGCAGACGGGCACGAGCAGATTCGTGCACTCCGAGGCCTTCGGTACGAGCGCCTCATACGAAATCGGGTAAGGGCCGCCGGGATTGATCTGGATATCGCCCTCGTTCCGGGCATGGCCGTCCTTATCAACGTATCGCTGGACGTTATGCGAGTCCATGTTGTAGGAACCCATGCCGACGGGTTTCGGCGTCGGCTTGATTTTCCTCAGGTGTAACTCGGTCATGACGAAATCACTCACCATTCTCCTGGCTTCTCTGACGTAAATCTGGTGGGGCCAGTGATCGTTGTCTTTGAACTCGTCCTTAGCCAATCCCCACTGGCTGACTTTTTCTCGCACGTCTGCGGGGACGCGCGGATCGTAAGCGAGAAACCACATGAGCCCTTTCTGGTAATCCTCATGCTCTTTGAGAATTTGTCGCCGGCGCTCGTAGGTGGCTTCGGGATAGTCGTAGTTCAAGCCGATGTTGTCGGTCGAGAAAGCGCCGTGATTGTTCGTATCGGTTTTGGCGTTCGGTGCCGGATCGAACTTGGCGAATATCGCCCGCCAGCCCTGATCGAGGTACCGGGCCAGCAATTCGTACTCCATCGGATCGTAGTTGTCGGGTTTGGAGAAAGGCACGCGGTTCTCGGGCACTTTCGTCAGGCACATACGATAATTGTACGCCTGAACGCGATGGTCGCTCTGGCCTTCCTGACCGGGGGAGCCGGAGTGGATTCGCGGCAACAACCCGCTGGCGGGTTCGCCGGGTTTGATGTACGGATCGACCGGTTTAGTAAACTGGTGGGAGATTGCGTTGCGGGTTTGGACACCGTTCAACGTCTCGCCGTAAACCTCATTGCCTTCGCGACCGACATGGTAGCTGATTCCCACGCTGGCCATCAGGTCGCCTTCATATGTCGCGTCGATGAAGACTTTGCCGCGATAGGTTTTCCCGCTCAACATGGTGATCGAGACAATGCGCGATCCATCTTTCTCGACGCCACTTTTACGATTGAGCCACTGATCTCGGTGCACAGGGATCTCATACTCGTCAACAAGTTGCTCGAAGGTTTGCTCGGCCACACGCGGTTCGAAAACCCACATGGCGTCGTCATTGGGGCGGTATCGGGAATAATCTTCTGGTTTCTGAAACATCCAGGCTTCGGATTTGTCGTAGTGTTTCTTGACGCGCTGGTAGAATTCCCGCGATATCCCGCCGACCGCTTCCTTCCGACCCGAATCGGTCCAACCCAGCCCGCCGGCCGTCAGGCCGCCCAAATGTGTCTCAGGACAAACGACAATGACCGTTTTGCCCATGCGTTTGGCCTGCACCGCCGCCGCCATGGCCGCCGAAGTGCCGCCATAAATGACCACATCATAAGTCTTCCGAGTACCGGCCGAAGAGATTGCCGTCGGGGTGCACTGCATGCCGGTAAGTGCAATGGTCAGCAATGTGAGGATGACTGTCTTTCGCATACGCTTCTCCTTGCGATCATGTAGGGGCGACCCTGTGGGTTCGCCCGGACGTTAACAATGAATGAGGGCAATCTCACGAGATTGTCCCTGTTCGGTCTTCGACATTATATCGAATTGGATCTCTCAAGGGAAATCCTTATCGGGAATGACTGAATTATGCCATAGTATGGAAATAATACTTAAAAAATACAAAACCGTAACAAAACGGTAACATCCGGCTGGCATTATTGTTTTGGTCGATATACAATATAAATGATGGCTATCATGAAACGGGAGGTATCTTATGTTCGAGAAACTGCGACTCAAACTGATCTTGATTTTAGCGGTATGGGTATTACAGACGACGGTGGGGGCGCAGCCCTTGCCGCCGGCGATCCAGTGGATTCCGCAGGATGCCGTCATTTCCCTGGAGTTGTCCAATGCCAAAGCATTGGTCGATCTTTTTGCAGGAGAAAAGGCCGTCGAGTTTATTACTTCGCTACCCGTATACCAGAAGCAGACCGCGAATCCCAAGTTCAGGGAATTTCTCGGTATCGTTGCCTATCTGGAAGCGACGTTGGGCGCGGATTGGCGGACCGCTCTGACCAGGCTGACGGGCGGGGGGATCACGTTTGCGATCTGTCCGGAGGAGACGGTGATCCTTATCATCGATGCTGAAGACGAGCACATGTTGAATCGGCTCCACGAGACATTTCTCAATATCGCCCGATCCGAAGCCCAGAAGCAAGGTCGGTCCAACAGCGTCGCCTCCAAAGAGTATCAAGGTATCACGGCGTGGACGTTCGATGGGAAAGAGGCGCATGCAATTATCGGTAAGCGGTTTGTTCTGTCCAATCGTTCTGCGAGACTCAAAGCCGTGCTGGAGCGACGGTCCGGAACCGGGGGAGCGAGCCTGGCCTCGAAACCGAACTATCGGCGGGCAAAGAGCAAAGTAGAATCCGGTTCTGTAGCGACGGTTTTTGCCGATCTCAGGCTCTTGATGCAAATTCCCAAGGTGGCCGAGCTTCTCGAACAGCAGAGCAGGAATCCCATGGCGGCGCTGGCTTTTGCGGGCATTGCTGAATCCATCCGTGATTCGAGCTGGCTGGCATTGAAATTGGACGTTCAGGGCGACACCTTGACCCTCCAACCCGTCGTGGATGGCAAGACCGTCTCGCCAACGAGCCCGGCGGCATTTGCTCTGCCCAAAGAGGCCGGCGACGGCGCTTTGCCGAACCTGCCGGTACCTCGCCGCATCGCCGCCCTGACGCTGTATCGCGACTTGCATCAGTTCTATGCCGCCAAAGACGAGCTATTTCCCGAGCGCACGTCCGGCTTGATCTTCTTCGAGAACATGATGGGTATCTTCTTCAGCGGGCGCGATCTGACGAATGAGGTCCTGGCCGAAACGAAACCCGATCTGCGTTTTGTGGTGGCCGAGCAGCAGTTCGATCCGACTATCGGCACGCCCCAGATCAGACTGCCCGCTTTTGCCGTCATCCTCCGGCTACAGAATCCGGGGCCGTTCAAAGAGGTCGCCGAAGAGGCGTGGCAGAAAGCCCTGGGATTAATCAACTTCACACGCGGCCAACAGGCCCTGCCCGGATTGATTATCGACCGTCCCGTCCATGACGATACTAAATTTTCGATGGCCTATTTTTCGACGGCGGATGTCAAGGACAAGACGAAACTGGACACCCGGTTTAATATGCGCCCGTCATTGGCCATGCCGGGGGACTACCTGATTCTCAGCTCGGCGGAAGGTTTGGCATGCGATCTTATTGACGCCTTGAAACGCGAAAAGGAACGAACCGTCGAGGCGCTAGCCGAAACGCATAGCCTTCTTGAGATTGAGGGACGTCGGCTGGCTTCGATTTTGGAGGCCAACCGGGGCGTGCTCGTCCGAGGGGACATGGTCAAGAAAGGTCGTACGCAAGAGGAGGCCGAAGCCGGGATCGACATGCTTATCACGGTGGTGAAACTGGTGGATCGCATCGGACTGAGCATTGGTACGGACGAGGGACTAACTCAGGCGCGATTGGAGATGAAACTGAACATTAATTGACATTGAATAATGACGAATGACTATTGACTATTTGCGCATTAGCAGCGATTCGACGCTATCAATCCGTTCATTCGTCAATAGTCAATAATCAATTGAAAAGGGGACTTTCATGGCCATGCAACGTGAAAGACTGAGCGATCCCGATTGGGCGTGGGCGGCGTACGAACCGGACGCCGAGCGGCCCTGGACGCTCGCTCAGGCCGGGCACCTTTATCGTCGAGCTGCTTGTGGGGCTACCTGGGAGCAATTGCAGCAGGCACTCTCGGATGGACCACAACGAACGATCGATAAGTTACTGAAACCACAGGCGGAGGTGGTAGCATTCAATACCAAATATGACCAGTATGAGACATCCACCACTTCGATTAGTGATTTGCGGGCATGGTGGCTTCGACGAATGATCCAAACCCCCCATCCGCTTTTAGAGAAAATGACGTTGTTCTGGCACAGCCATTTTGCCACCAGCGGTTCGGCGGTTCAGAACGTTTCACTGATGCGGCAACACATCCGGCTTCTCCGCCGCCAGGCCCTGGGTTCGTTCGGAATCCTTCTCGAAGGTGTTTCGCGCGATCCCGCAGTTTTTCTCTGGTTGGGTGCCGACGCCAATCGCAAAGCCCTTCCGAATGATAACTTCGTCCGACCATTCATGGAAACCTTTACGATAGGCCCCGACCACTGTACGGAAAAGGACATTCAGGAGGCCGCCAGGGCCTTTACCGGCTGGTTCGTACTGAGGGGACAGCTTCGTTATATTCCTCGCGAACAAGATGATGGTGTCAAGCACATCCTCGGCCGGGAAGGGGATTTTACGAGTGACGATGTGGTGCGAATCTTGCTCGAACAGCCGGCTACGTCGCGGAGGGTGGTTCGTAAATTGTATCGCTGGTTGATTAGCGAAACGGAGGAGCCGAACGCTGATCTGATTGTGCCTTTGTCCGAGTCCTTCGCAAAGGACTATAATGTGCTTGGACTCACCGAGAAGATGTTGCGCTCGAACTTGTTCTTCTCCTCGGCGGCTTATCGCCAGCGCATCAAGAGTCCGGTGGAATTTGCGTTAGGTGTCGTTAAAGGGTTGGAAGGCGTCGTGTCCACAACGCACCTCGCTCAAGATCTGGCCGCACTCGGTCAGAATCTCTACTATCCGCCGACGGTCAAAGGCTGGACGGGAGGACGATATTGGATGGATAGCGCGTCGGTCGTCGGCCGGTATAATCTTGCGTTAGCGTTATTGCGAGACTCGGGGCCTTATGAGAAAAAGCTTAATCCTCGAATCGTCGTCGAGAAATATGCGTGTTCAACAGTCGAATCCGCTTCGAAACTTCTGCTTGAATTGTTTCTGCAGGGTGATGTCGATCCCGGTGTCCGTGAGATGTTGTCCAAAACGATCCGGACGAAGGGCGATGGTTCCGATGCGAGTTTGCGTCGTTTTACCCATGGGGTCATCACGCTTCCTGAATTTCACCTGGCGTGAAGATTGGAGAAAGTACTATGTCTTATACACGACGTGATTTCTTGAAGGCTACGCTCGGGACTTCGGCGCTGCTCTCCTTCACAACACCGAATGTCCTCGTTCGCGCTGCACCGAGCGCCTCTCGCGGCGATGATAGCCGGACCGTTCTTGTCGTGATCCAACTATCCGGCGGAAATGATGGTCTGAATACGGTGGTTCCGTATGGGGACGACGAATACGCCCGCAATCGCCCGACGCTGGCCCTGTCGCCTAAAGAAGTGCATAAGATCGATTCATTGCTCGGCCTCCATCCGCGTATGGGCGCATTCAAGCGTTTGTATGACGAGGGATACCTGAGTATTATTCAGGGCGTCGGTTCCCCGAAATTCGAGGGTTCTCACGATGCTGCGATGCGGATATGGCATACGGCCGATTCCGATAATCCTAAACGTCAGACAGGTTGGCTCGGCCGGACGGTTGATAATATTTGGCGCGCGGATAGAACGGAGACACCGGCCGTCTTCGTTGGGCCGATCACTCAGCCGTTTGCCTTAAATGCTGAGAACGTGTTCGTTCCTTCCGTTCAATCGCCCGACGATTTGACGACCAACATCCATATGAACGCGGCTCTCCTTCGTGTCGAGGGCGTCCCGCCCTCGAATCGCGGGCAAGATGCGCGCGACACAGCGGCTCGATGCGACGATTCGCTATTGGATTTTCTTCGTCGTTGCACGTTGAAAGCCCATACAAGTACGCAACGGATCGAGGCCGTAACAAACTCGGCGGCTAACATCGGTGGCTATCCGTCATTCCGGCTCGCGCGGACTTTGCGAAACATCGCCCAGCTTATCCGGGCCGATATTGGTATCAGGATATTCTTCGCCGAACTCGGCGGCGGCGGCATCGGCGGTTTCGACAATCACGCCAATCAAAAAGGCAACCACTGCGCCTTGTTGCACCAGTTATCTGAGTCCGTGGCGGCATTCGTCGATGATCTGAAACGCGATAAGCTGCTGGACCGGGTCTTATTGATGACGTTCTCGGAATTTGGCCGGACGGTCAAGGAAAACGGCCGGCGCGGCACGGGGCACGGTGCGGCGGCCCCCATCTTCTTAGCCGGCGGTAAACTCAAAGGCGGGCTTATCGGCGCGCACCCCAGCCTTACGGATTTGGTGAACGGCTCACCGAAGGTTCACACCGATTTTCGCCGGGTTTATGCAACCGTGCTGGATCGCTGGCTTGGTTTTGAAAGCCGATCCGTGCTTGGTAAGCAGTTTGAGCCGCTGGATATGCTGAATGTTTGATCAGTTTTTCTTGTCGGTCTTTTTCAAGTCGGCGTAGCTGATGAGCTTAATCCCTAATCGGTCAATTGCTTTCTTGATCCGTTTGCTGGTGAAAACTTCCGTGACGGCATCACGATCTTCGGCGACGTTCTCATATCCGACGTGACCGATAGCGCCCATCTCGGCGGTTTCCAGGCCGGGATGTTCGACGAAGAGGTAAGTCCCCGGTTTCAAACCTTCGAGATTTTTGATAAATGTCTCTATGCGATCTTGTGCGGTTTTGGCTTTCTTATATCCGAGAAACCTTCGCACCTCCCTGCCGGAAGACTGGATGTACAGATTATATTCCTTCGCCAGCTTCTTCCAAAGCGCCTGGACCTTGGGATCCCAGCCCGAACAGCCCATGTGACACGTCATATGGGTCAGGTGCGGGACTTTGCGCTTGGCCATTTCAATCTGGGCGCGCATTTCCTTTTCGACGTCTTCAATTTTCCACTTTGCTTCTCGCAAAGCCGTCCCATTGGGTGCGCCTTTACGTCGCCAGAGTGTGGGATAGAAGTAACCGTCCGCATCCGTTAAACTGGGCACCCACGTCAACGGACGCCATTTGATGTTTTCCCATTCGCTGGTCAGGGTGACGTGAACGCCGACGTCCAGCCCCGGATTTTCGTTGAGCATTTTAGCCGCTTCCGGAAACCAGGCGCAGGGCACCATCAGTTCAACGCTTGTCATGACGCCTTCTTTGTAAGATCGGATACACGCCACGTTCGCAGCGTGACACGAGCCGATATCGTCGCCGCGAACGATCAGGTAAATGCCTTTATCTTCTTGCGCATACGAGGGATTCACATGTCCCGAAGCAATGACCAGCATAGACAGAACAAGCAATACAACATGTCGAGCATTCATTATGGGCTCCCAGAAATTATTGTGAGTTTCAGGCCCCAGTCGTTTTTCGATACCTCGGACTGATCAGGAAAATCCGGCAAAGAAATGTCGCCGCCAGGATCGGCCTTCACGATACCGGCATCGATCCAATCACCGGTTCGCGGATTGAACCATTGGGCCTTGTATTTGCTGCAGAACAGCGCACCGGCAAGTTCGGCTTTGGGGCAGTCTTTCTCGAAATACACAAGGAACAGGTCTTTTTTCTCGGTGCGGGCGCAGTACGCCCAGCCGGTGAAGCCTTTCGGATCGCCCGATTCGTTTGGTTTGAGTAGTTCCCTTCTCGGTACAAGGTCCTGGTATCGGCGTCCTTCGGAGAGGACAAACGCAGCTAAGTGACGCATTTGGCCGCCGGAGGGCCACGTCATCGCATCCCAGATGTGGTTCTCGGCAGCCTCTTCGACGTTGCCTCCCCAGAGTCCTCCATCCCAGCCTCCCGCACCGTAGATGTGGCCGCCAAAGCCGCCGGACAGGACGCTGCCGTACATCCCCGAGCGGCAATACAATGCCGAGTTTGGCGTTCCTCCCGGCGCATCGTGCATCCCGGCGTAATAAGGCTCCCCGTTGATGCCCGGCACGGCAGGTGTCGTGTTGAATATTTCCGTTAAGAGCGCGTGGTAGTTGTGCGTTCGCCTGTTGCCTATCTGATGGAACGTGAGCCACTTGGCTTTATCGACGTGACCGAAGTTGTGCAGGCTGGAGGGATTGGAATTCGTGCCGGCTAAGGTGCCGAAAGCAGGGGAGCCGTACTTTTCAATGACTTGGTTGGCCGCGGCGTTCCAGTTCTCCGCCGGTATCGTCGCAGAGGGCGTGTCGAAATGGATCGGGCTGAACAGGCAGATATTGGCCTGGTAGCGGCTCCAGATGTACTGGATATATCTCGCGTACGAATCGGGCCACGGGTAATATTTCTTCCACACGTGCCCGATGTCCCGGCGTGCCACTTCGATAAAGGGTACAATGCCGTGTGCATTGAGGTAATCGATCTTCTCGTCGAGGTTCTGGAAATACTTGGGATTGATGCGCTCCAGGTCGGGAACGATCGTCTCGAAGCCCGGTATCTTGCCCGGAAGGAAGAACGCGCGGTTCCCGTTCTCATCGTGCATGTCCTTGGCACTCTTCGTACCGGGCTGTGGCCAGGCGGCTCGGATCATCGTGCCGTCCGCAGCCTTGAGCCTGTTCGGCTTGCCGTCGTTGGCCCAATGCGGGAAAGCGGCGATCATGGCCACGCAGTTAAAGCCTTGTTCTTTGCGAAACCGCACATAGTCCTTGAATCCCGCAGAAGAATCGATAGGACGTTTTTTATTGTCGCTGTGCCATCGGAAACGGAAAGTCGGTGTCGCCCACCATGTATCGCCAACAAGAAAGAAGGGTGTTCCATCGGCATGCTCGAAGGCGTGACCGTTTGCGGATGCCCTGATCATCCCTCGCCGGCATGGGTTTTTTTTCTTCTCGGTCTCCCCCCAAGCTATCGCCGCGAACGTACCCGTTTTGCCATTGAGTCCGGCGTCCTGTTGATTCGAGCCGGTACGCCATGACCACGTCCCCGGTGTTGTCGCCAGAATGCGGATACGAAATGTATTGTCGCCGTCCCAAAATCCATAACATCGCTTGTTGAATCCCGGACCTTTTACGTCGGCCCAGACATCCACATCCGTGTACGGATTTTCATAGGATTTGCTCGTGCATAGAGTCATCTCGACTTTTTCCCAGACGTGGTATGTCTGCGCAGAAACGACTCCGGCTATCATTACCGTGAACAGAATGACTGATCGTGACACCCTATGTCTGACCATAGTTCTTTCTCCATGGAGTTTCTCTTATTTCGGTCCGATGCAGAAAAGATTGTGCTCCGAACGCATGAAAAGTTGTTTGTTCGAAACCGCCGGGCTGGCGCAGCACTTTTCATTCAGTTCGTTCTCGGCAAGGACTTTGAATTCCGGTCCCGCCTCGATGACCGTGGTTTTGCCTTTCTCCGAGAGGAAATAAATCCTCCCCTCTGCCCAGATAGGCGAAGCGGAGTATTTACTCCCGATCCGCTCTCTCCACAGAACGTCCCCGGTTGTCGCCTTGAGGCACCTCGCCACGCCGGTATCGTTGACTATAAACAGGTAAGGCTTGAGGTATAGCATGGATGGAACCTTCGGCACGTCTTTCCTTGACGTCCATGCCATGTGCGTATCAGTAACATCGCCCTGGCCGCCCGTGCGGACGACTCGAATGGTCGAGTCTCCAAAACCCGACGCGGTGAAAATCAGACCCTCACCGAGGACGACCGAGGGCACGACGCCTTCGCCCGGACTCGATGCGTCCAGATTCGCCGGCCGTTCGTCAAATCGAAACCCTGTATAACATTTCCGGCGGCGCTGATGAGCCGGTCTTTGCCGTTTTCCGTAAGAATCTGAGGTGTGACATGGGCAATACAGGACAGGCCGCGCTTGCCTTCCCATCGGACCTTGCCGGTGTTTTTATCCAGTGCCACGATCACGGCCTTGTCCCAGGGTTTTTGCCAGCCGAGCTTTTTGTCCGGCCCCGAACTGCTGCCGTCGAAGGCCACAATTACGAGGTCTTTATAAAGAACGGGCGATACGGCTAATCCATGCTCGCTGAAATGCTCGTGATCCCGGTAGGTCCAGATGACGGTTCCGTCCATCGCCACCGCCGCAATGCTCCCGTCGCACGCGATGGCGTACACCATCCGTCCATCCGTCGCCGGCGTGGACGAGGCGTATGAGTTAAATTGTTGTTTGTGGCCGGGCTTTTGCCGGAGCACGTGCTTATTCCAAAGAACGGCCCCGGTTGAGCGATCCAGACACAGCAGGCGGAATGAGGTGGCTTTCTCCGTCGCCGCCGTGACGAAGACACGATTGCCGAACACAATCGGCGACGACCAGCCTTCTCCCGGAATCGGCGTTTTCCAGGCGATATTTGAGGTCGCGCTCCATTTTAAGGGAACCTCTTTTTCGTGGGATATCCCTTGTCGGCTCGGTCCGCGAAAACACGGCCAGTTCTCAGCATAGGACACGCTCGCCCGGGCGGCTATGAAAGCTAACAGCCCACATAAATATAGTCTCTTGATTGTCATTTGAAATGGGCACCTCCGAAAGCACAATACGACATTATAAATAGTAAATTCATTGTTTCCCTTGACAATGTCCTAATAATACGACACCAGATGTTAGCAGCTTTACGCAACGAATGCAATTGTCTATGGTTTTGTTCATGAATGCTTTGAATGAGCAGCGTTGGGCGCTCGGAGATTGCATCTTATTTTCTTGAATTTCCGAAAAATCGTCGTTAGGATGGATCTTCGATGAGTGTATGAGTGATCCTTGGCATCAAATAATGGGGTTGAGTTAAACAACTTCCTAAATTGACAGGGGGAAGTCAAACGATATGAACGAATCGCTCGCCAGTCGCCATAGCGGGATCAATATCGGCTGTGTTCATTGCCACGGCAAACACTGGTTGCAGGCCGGCACTACTAACCGGGACGAAAAAGGCGGCAAGCTGCTCCGAACGAATAGACGAGATTTATAGGTTTCTCATATGAAATCTTCACTTTTCGCTGTGTTTTTGATTGTTTCTTCGTCGATCTGCCTCTGTGCAGAGCCGGCTAAGGAATCGGTAACGAGCCCTGTCGAGCGGCAAGATGCAAACACGGTCGGTGATATCGTTCCAGTTCCCCAAGGTGTTCCTGCTACTAATGGCGCAGCTCAACTCACGCTTGAAGGGCTCCAGGCAGTCAAGAAGAAAATCGGTGAATCGACGGAATTGAGTGACGACGTCAAAGCGAAAGTCGGTGAAGTCTATGACAAGGCGATAGTCCAGTTAACATCCGCCAATGATTTTGAATCTAAGAAACAGCAGTACAGTCAGACGCGGGCGGATGTACCGAATACACTGGTCAAAACCAAAGACTTGCTGGCTCAACAAGCGACTATCGCACCCCCGGAAGCCGGACCTCAAATTACCCTGGCACAGGCCGAGCAGGCACTGGCCGTTGCACGATTGGCCCTTGAGGAAGCCAGGAAAAACGTCGCCAATTGGGAAAATGAGCCGAAGCGAAGAGCCGAGCGGAGAACGAAGATACCGGAGGAATCAAACAGTGCCATACAAAGGCTTAGTGAGATCGACGCTCAGCTTGCCGCTCCGGTGCCCGAGGGGCAGGCGGCCGAATTGATGCAGGCGAACAGGACTTTGTTACTTGCTCAGCAGCGGGCGATAGGAAGTCAGATCGCCAGCAATACAGAGGAACTGCTGTTTTACGATGCTGCCGTCGGTCTGTTGGCCACTCGAAGGGACCTTGCGGCCCGACAACAGGCTGCGGCGGAGAAGGTCGTAGAATTCTGGCAGCACAAGGTGAACGACCTGAGACAGAAGGAAGCAGAGGCGGCCAAAAAGGAAGCCATCCGCGCCAAAGAAGAGACAAAGTACCCCGTGGTCCAGGCCATCGCCGAAAAAAATGCGGAACTGGCGGGTATCCAGGCCGAGCTAACGGCCAAGATTCAAGCTGTCACGAAGTATTCTGAGGTGATCGATGCGAACCTCGCGGCCGTTAAGAAAAAGTTCGAAGAGATTCGCTCCAAAGTCGAGACCGCCGGAAAGGTGACCGACGTTTTGGGAATGGTTCTGCTGGCCCATCGCGACAAGCTACCCAATATCAGCAAAAACCTGCGACGGTTGAAAGGGCGGGCTTCGGAAATTTCATTGGCTCAGTTTAATGCCATGGAGCGCGATAGGGAGTGGTCCGATCTGAGCAATCTTACCGACGAGATCGATGGGATCCTCGCTCAACTCGATCCTTCCGTCGGCGAGGCGGAGCGCGAGCTTATCAAAAAACAGGCTACGGACTACTACGAAAATCAACGTAAAACGTTAAGGGTCATCGCCGACCTTTATGGGAACTACAGCGCGGTGCTGGCGAATCTTGACACCAAAGAACGCCAATATGTAGAGACGGTACAAGATTATACCGACTTCATCGATGCAAACATTTTTTGGGTTAAAAGTAGTCCGCCATTACGTTTGTCCGATTTTCGCACGAGCGTTTCGGTTATACGCTGGCTGTTGTCCGGAACCCACTGGCGTGAAGCGGTCGGTTTTTTATGGTCGGACGTCAAGAAAAACATCGCCGTTTATCTGGCGGCCTTGTTGGTTGTTCTCTTGTTGATCGCGCTTCATCCGAAAGCACATGGAATTGTCACGGTTCTATCCGAGCAAGTCCGTCAGGTACAGACGGATAGTTTTGTCCATACGTTCAAGGTTCTTGCCCTGACGGTTTTTCTGGCGGCGACGTGGCCTGTTGCCCTTTTTCTATTTCAGTGGCGGCTGTCCATCGCTGCGCCGGATCATGATTTCTCCCAGGCGCTGGCTTCGGGTTTGATGGGATTGGTGCCTGTCGTCTTCATGCTTTGTTTTTTGAGGCACTTTGCCATGCCCCACGGTCTGGCCCAGGATCACTTGCGGATGCGACAGGAACCGATCTCTTTCTTTCGGCGATTACTCGGCTGGTATTTTGCATTAGCGATTCCGATCATTTTCATCGTTCGTGTCATGCACGCTCAACAGACCGACGAACAATGGTATCACTCCGCGGGCCGTTTGTTTTTCATCGTTCACCTTATCGTACTTGCCCTTCTGCAGCTTGTGTTATTGCGCCCCGCGGGCCCGCTGATGGAGCCGTACCTCCGGCAAAGACAGGGCGGCTGGTTGGAGCGCCTGCGCTATGTCTGGTACCCGTTGTGTTTTATCCTGCCGGTTGTATTTGCCGTTCTGGCGGGCATCGGTTACTTCTACGCGGCGCGGAATCTGTTTGTGAAGCTGGTGGTTACCATTTTGCTGATTCTGCTGACGATTTTCGTCCGAGCTTTATTTTTCCGCTGGTTGATGGTGGTCCAGCGACGACTCGCCCTGTTAGAGCGGCAGAAGCGAGAAGCCGTCGAGCAGGAGATTCAGGAGCAGGGGGAATCTGCCGACACGACCGAGCCGCAACAGAGTAAATCGAGAGACAATGAGGCGACTATTTTTCATCTCTCGCGGCAAACCCGGCGATTGATCGATGCGGTCACGATGCTCATTCCATTAGGTGGAATCTGGTATGTTTGGAAGGATGTCCTACCGGCTCTGGGGGCTCTGGCGGGCATTGAACTATGGCGATTGGGCGATGCTCAGGCCGTAACGCTTGGATCGTTGGTAATGGCCCTTATTATCGTTACGCTTACTGTCATCGCGACTCGGAACGCGCCCGGATTGCTGGAGATCGTTATACTGAGGCGGCTTCCGTTCGACCGTGGCGTGCGTTTCGCCGTCACGACGATTTTCCGCTACACTCTGGCCGTCATCGGTATTGTGCTGGCGTTCGGGGAAATCGGCATCGGCTGGTCGAAAGTCCAATGGCTCATCGCGGCTATGACCGTCGGACTGGGCTTTGGCTTGCAGGAAATTTTTGCCAACTTCGTCAGCGGCCTGATTATCCTTTTCGAGCAGCCCATCCGGGTTGATGATGTCGTGACCATCGGCGACGTGACGGGAACCGTCACAAAAATCAGGATACGAGCCACGACGATTCGCCGATGGGACCAGCGAGAGCTTGTCGTTCCGAACAAAGAGTTCATTACCGGACGTCTCATCAACTGGACGTTGTCGGACAATATCCTGCGCCGAGAATTTGTTGTAGGTATCGCTTATGGCTCCGATACCGCCAAGGCAGAAGCCGTTCTCTATGAGGTAGCCGGAGCGCACCCGCTGGTTTTAAAGGATCCGAAGCCTGTGGTGATCTTTAAAAATTTTGGAAATAGCAGCTTGGAGTTCGAGTTGCGCGTGTTTATTTCGGGTATAGAAAATTATGTTCCCGTTTGGCATGACATCAACTTTGCCATCGATCAGGCTTTCCGGAAGGCTGGTATTGAGATCGCTTTTCCACAGCATGATCTTCATGTGCGTTCAGTGGATGCAAACATCGCCATGAATCCATATAGGCCGTCTGAGTAGCTGTTTGTCTCTCTTTCGCAGTTTTTCTAAACAAAGACCATTGTTTTCCCGTATGTTTGATAGAAAATAATGTCAAAACGTATTAAAGGATCGTAACGATGGAAAAAAGGCGGCATATCAGAGTTTTGCGTTGGCCCGTATTCATCATTCTTTTGCTTGTTATTGTGGGCGGAAGCATTGGAGCGCTTTCCCGCTCTCGAAATACATCGAGCGCGAGCGCGGCCGGGTCCCCTTCCCCTTTGCTGATTGATGATTTTTCGACCAATCGTTCAACCCCAAAAGCCGGGAAGGGATGGGAATTTGTTTCCGACCGGGTTATGGGGGGCATGTCAGTCGGAAGGATAGAATACGGTATGGTGGACGGCCGGTCGTGCCTTCGCTTAGTGGGTTCGGTTCTGTTGGAGAATAACGGAGGCTTTATTCAGGCCCGCGGAACGCTCGGTCCCGGGGGCAGAAATTTTAATGCTCATGCGTACAAAGGTATCAAGCTGAGTGTCAAGGGCAATCGCCAGACGTACGCCATTCATTTAGGAACGAGAGATACCCGGCTGCCCTGGCAATTTTACGAGGCGCCTTTTTCAACCGATGAGTCGTGGCAGGAGATTCAGATTCCCTTTGAGACGTTCAAGCCGAATTCGTTGCGCAAGCCGCTCAATACCAAGGCCCTCACAACGCTTGCGGTCGTGGCGAAAGGAAAGAAATTCGACGCCGATATTCGTGTGGACAATATCGCTTTCTATAAGGACACAACCATGTACAAGAAACTCACCCCGGAAGAGGAACGGGTCATCCTGAATAAAGGCACGGAAAGGCCGTTCACCGGCAAATACGTCAATCATTCTGCAGATGGGACGTATACGTGTAAGCAATGCGGTGCAAAGCTTTTCGATTCTTCCAGCAAGTTTCATTCTAACTGCGGCTGGCCGAGCTTCGACGACCAAATCAAAGGGACGGTGAAAATGCAGCCCGACGCCGACGGCGTCCGAACGGAAATTGTCTGTGCCAACTGCGGAGGCCATCTCGGCCATGTATTTAAAGGAGAGCGACTAACCTCCAAGAACACGCGCTACTGTGTGAATTCGATTTCGATGGATTTTGTTCCCGAAGGACAAGACCCATTCCCAACCGCAAGCTCTGCTGAATCCGAGAAGCCCAAACAGGAAAGAGCGATTTTCGCTTCGGGATGTTTCTGGGGAACAGAGTATCATCTGCAAAAAGTCCCCGGCGTGATATCCACGACCGTTGGCTATACGGGGGGACGGACAAAAAATCCAACCTACAAACAAGTGTGTACGGACAAAACGGGCCATGCCGAAGCGGTTGAAGTGGTTTATGATCCGTCGAAAACGAATTACGAGCAGTTGGCCCGTTTATTCTTCGAGACGCACGACTTCACGCAGCTAAATCGCCAGGGACCCGACGTGGGTAAGCAATACCGATCCGCCGTATTCTATCTCGATGAAAAGCAGAAAGACGTTGCCGCCGGACTGATTGCGACCCTGAAGAAGAAGGGATTCGACGTGAAAACCGAACTGACGCCCGCGTCGAAATTCTGGCCCGCTGAACTCTATCATCAGGATTACTACAAGAAAAACGGAAAAACACCGTATTGCCACATCTATCGGAAGATCTTTTGAATTTGATTTTGGATGCTCGATATTCGACGGCTGATAATGACGAGAATTTGAAGTAGCATTTCTTGCCTCAAAATCCGCTTTTTTTCTTGACGCCAACCCGGTTTGTCGAGTATAAGTAGTATTCAAGGTTCGTTGGATTATCGGACCTCAAGCAGAGGATGTGTATTCAGTTGATGGCTTTGTTTCTCGGAAAAATCGCCCTTATGGGGGATTGGGATGGGCAGAAAGGAGGTCATGACATGTCGAAATGAATTGGTCCGGGCAGCTACGGATCAAGCACGTCGAAAATGAAGCCGAAAATGATAATCGGCGGCTTCGGTGCGTGACCGGAGCGAAATTTCCAATCAGTTTTCGGTTAGAAGAAGGAGGCAACACAATGAGAAATCTAAAGTTAGTTTTCGTAGTCGTATTGGCATTGTGCACGATGGCTATGGCGTCAGACATAGCATTCTATGTCGGAGCGCCTAACATCGATGGCTGGTATGATGTGGATACAATGAATGCGGACGCTGAAACCATCATTGTCGAATCGGGACATCTTTTCGGCGATGTCCAGAAGTTCAACGACGATCAGTTTGATGACTTTGGTGCCTGGGTCGATGAGCGGACGGATGACGGTAAAATGGACATTATCTGGCTTAATGGATGCGTGCCCAGTGTTCTCTATCCTTTCCCAAACCTGGAACCGGATGGCTCACGTGCTGAAGCATGGCTCGATGGTGGGAATATGTTCATCAACGTCGGCGACTGGTTTGCATACTGCTCGTATGAAGGTGGACCTCGACAGCCTGATAACGGCCCAAGTGGTGCAGCGAACGTCCTTGACCTTTCTTCGGGTATTATCGTATCCGCTGATAATACGACCATGACCGTGACACCAACAGGACAGGAATATCTCCCCAGTCTCGGTGACTCCGTCATAACGTATCGACCCGTTGTTCTCACTGCGGTTGTCGCCCCCTGGGAAGTTGCTGCGATATTCGCCTCTCCAGGCGGCTCGGATGATCCGGCCTTAGAACAACAAGCCGATCCCGTGGTTATTCATAACACGGAGACGGATGGTTACGTTGCTTTTGTCAACCAGTCTGCAGGTAGCGGCCCTCCCGGCTGGCTCGACGATCGAGGTTTGACCTGTGCCGAATTTATCAACAACTGGGTCAACAGTGAGATCGGATTAGGCAGGGGTAATCCGATTGCCCGCAGCCCGGATCCCAAAGATGGCGCTCTCCATGAGGATACGTGGGTTACGTTGTCGTGGAAAGCGGGCGCTTTTGCCGTTTCGCACGATGTATATTTAGGTGATGATCAAGAGGTCGTCGGCAATGCCACTCCGGACTCTGACGTATTCCAGGGCAACCAGGCAGCAACGTTTATCGTGGCCGGTTTCCCGGGATTCCCTTACCCGGAGGGTCTGGTGCCGGGGACGACATACTACTGGCGCATCGACGAGGTTAATGAGGCGGATCCGAACAGTCCGTGGAAGGGTGATGTCTGGAGCTTCTCCATTCCGCCCAAGACGGCGTACAATCCCGATCCTTCCGATGGATCTCAGATTGCCGACGCGAATGATCCCACGCTGAGCTGGACGTCAGGCTACGGTGCCAAATTGCATACTGTGTATTTTGGCAACGATTATGATGAAATAAACAACGCCACCGGCGGCATGATGAGCGGTGTTGCACTCTACCGTCCCGGCCAACTCGACCATGAGAAGGTTTTCTACTGGCGGGTGGATGAGTTTGATGCGGTCGAGACGCACAAAGGCGATGTCTGGGGCTTTTCGACGCCGGGCGCCGTGGGCGCTCCGCAGCCGGCCTATGGTGCCACGGATGTGGCGATGAATGCCACGCTGACCTGGACGGCTGCCACGAACGCCGCCTCGCACCAGCTTTACCTTGGGACGGACAAAGAGGCCGTGCGTGCCGCCGGTGCCGGTTCCCCCGAAGACAAAGGCTCCATGGCTCCGGGCGCTGAGAGTTACGATCCCGGTTTGCTTGAAGCGGGCACGACTTATTACTGGCGCGTGGACGCAGTCGATGCTCAGGGCAATACATCAAAAGGTCTCGTTTGGATCTTCACGACGGGAGCTTTCCTCGTTGTGGACGACTTCGAGAGCTATACCGATGACGATGCGGCCGGCGAAGCCATCTGGCAACACTGGATCGACGGCTTCGGCGTGGCCGACAACGGCGCGCAGGTCGGTTATCTGGTTCCCCCGTATTGCGAGCAAACAATCGTTCATGGCGGTGCTCAGTCGATGCCGCTCTTGTACGTCAACGAAGCCGGTGTAACGAATTCAGAGGGATCGTTGACGTTAACAGCGCCGCGTGACTGGACAGAAGGCGGTGTTGCTGAATTGTCACTTTGGTTCCGAGGGAGTTCGGACAATGCGCTCGATCCCTTGTACGTGTCTGTGGCCAACAGCGCCGGCGCCCCAGCAGTAGTGGCGAACGATGATGCCGAAGCAGCCGCGATCCGTAGCTGGACTCAGTGGCGCATCCCGTTACAGACTTTGGCGGATCAAGGCATTAGCCTGGGTAACGTGGACAAGATCGCGATTGGCCTGGGCAGCAAAGGCGGTGCCGCAGTCGGTGGTTTGGGCACAATGTATATTGATGACATCCGACTGTATCAACCTTGAGCAACTGCGGATAAGTTGGCATTGCGTAGATTAGAATAAGGTTGAGTTGATATCAAATCGGGGCCTATGCCGGTGCATTACGGTGTAGGCCCCGGTCATTGTCGGTCAGCAAGACAGAAAAGCGCAGAGCGTCTATTTGTCTTCCGTTGCGATTTCCCCATGTTCTATCGATGGGATATACTGCGTCATCGGGGGATTTTCCTTGACGGGCCATTCGTCGATTTGGTATAAGTAACGTGAGTGGAGCGTGTGCCTTTTGGGAAGGCATCTGATGCCTTCAAAATACGCAATGGGTGCAGTTCCAGTGGTTTGTCGAATTGAGGAGGAGGCATTATGCATTATACAAGGCACAGAATAAGAGGGGGACTCCGTTCTTTGGCATAAGAAGATTCTTACATTTCAGTTAACAACGAGTCTGTTTTTGAAAAGGAGGATTACTATGTTTCAAAAATTGGTCTATTTGTTTTCTTTTATTTTCATGCTGAGCCTGGTCGGTGTTAGCGGCGGCGCTGAAGGCCTGAAAGGCGAGTATTATCATGCGAGTATCTCAGCGGAGGCCTGGCAGAATCTGGTGTTCACTCGCATTGATCCGACGGTGAACTTCGATTGGAGTACGAACTCGCCGGATCCGTCCATGAATGACAATGGTTTCATGGTGCGGTGGACGGGCACGATTGAAGTGCCGAATTCTGAGACCTACACGTTCACCCTCCGGACAGACGACGGCGCCAAGTTATGGTTGAATAATGAACTCATTGCCGACACCTGGACCGAGGCCAAGAAATGGCAGGCCACGCGTGAGGGTGTTATCGAAGACAGCGGCAATTTTGTCTTAACAGGCGGGCAGCCATACGAGATTATTCTGGAGTACTATGAGAGAAGTAATAATGCCGTATGTGAGCTATCCTGGTCCACTTCGACATTGGCCCGGGAAGCCATCCCGAGCCGGTATCTGTCGCCGGAGAGGCCGTACCCGCGTGATCCGGACCCGTCGGATGGCGCCATGGTTCGAGATACATGGGTGAGCCTTGGCTGGAGGCCCGGAGATTTTGCGGTCTCGCACGATGTTTACTTCGGTGAAAATTTGGATGAGGTACGTGAGGGGGGCGGTGACACGTTCTACGGCAACCAGACATCGACAGATTTTGTTGTGGGATTTCCTGGATTTCCGTATCCGGACGGTCTTGTTCCGGGCACAACCTACTACTGGCGAATCGTCGAGGTCAATGATTTGCACCCCAAAAGCCCGTGGAGTGAAGGCCCGGTCTGGAGTTTTTCGATTGCTCCTAAGACCGCCTTTAGTCCCAACCCGGCCGATGGTGCCGAATTTGTGGGTCCGGACGATGTGGAACTGAACTGGGAAGCCGGCTTGGGAGGTGTGCTGCACACGGTGTATTTCGGGGATAGTTTTGATGGTGTCAACAATGCCGCCGGGGGATTCCCACAGGGACCGAAGATCTATAAGCCCGGCTCGCTTGAACGAGAGAAGATTTACTATTGGCGCGTCGATGAGTTCGACGCCCTCGCGACATACAAAGGCGATATCTGGAGCTTTACGACCCCGGGCGCCGTTGGAAGTCCCAAACCCTCAAATAAATCCACCGATGTGGGAATGAATGCGATTCTAAGCTGGACGGCATCGGATTCTGCGGCATCGCACCACGTTTACTTTGGCACCGAACAAGACGCGGTCCGGAATGCTGATACCGGTTCGCCTCAATACAAAGGCTCCAAGGCGTTGGGTGCTGAAATCCTTGATCCCGGACTCCTCGAGCCGGACGCCGTTTATTATTGGCGCGTGGATGACGTCGATGCCCAGGGCAATGTATCAACAGGTCCTCTCTGGAGCTTTGCGACGGGCACTTTCCTGCTCGTGGATGATTTCGAAGGCTATACCGATGACGATACAAACGGCGAGGCGATTTGGCAAACGTGGATCGACGGCTTCGGCGTTGCGGATAACGGCGCCCAGGTCGGCTATTTGGTCCCTCCGTATTGTGAGCAACAAATCGTGCATGGAGGTTTGCAGTCCGTGCCGCTCACGTATGTCAACGAGGCCGGCGTATCGAATTCAGAGGCGACATTGACGTTAACGGCGCTGCGGGACTGGACGGTCTCAGGCGTGGGTGAATTGTCGCTCTGGACCCGGGGCGATATGACCAATGCCGCCGAGCCATGGTATGTGGCGATCTCCAATACCAACGGAGCGCCGGTGGTTTGGGCTCTTGATGATCCGCGTGCCGCACAAAACATCGCGTGGAGACAGTGGCGCATTGCTCTACAGTCTTTTGCCGATCAGGGGATTAATCTAACGAATGTGGACAAGATCGCGATTGGCCTGGGTAACAAAGGCGGCGCTGCGACCGGCGGATCAGGAACGGTGTACATTGACGACATCCGGCTGTATCGAGCGGGCGAAGCGGCAACGCCGTAAGTCATGCATTTGCTGAGCTTGCAGCTAACCTGACGCTTATTCGGGACCTGTGCGGGCGCATCTGCATAGGTTCCGTTTCTAATTCAAATAGGGAGAAAACAAATGACGCGTATAATGCACATTTTCTTCAGTTGTCTTATCGTTAGTTTGATGTTTGCGGGGCCAGGCGAGGCTCAGATTAGTTCCGATGCCATTCTTGGGATATGGCTGCTTGACGAGGGAGTAGGGGATATAGCTGAGGATGCCTCCGGAAACGGTCATAATGGCACACTCGTGAACGCACCGGAATGGATTACCGGTCAATTGGGCACGGCTCTGTCTTTCGTGTCGGGTAGTTATGTGGATTGCGGCAATGATCCGGTCCTGAATGTCGGTGTTTTCTCGGTTTCATTTTGGTGCAATATCGCCAACTTACAAACCTGGCTCCACATGGTTTCGAGAGGTCGGCACTTTGGCAGCGGCAATCCCGGTGGTAACAACTGGGGCGTTATGATGTGCGACGGGAGAGAGACCATCCGTTTTGAAGTGTTTAATGACACCAGTTGGACGAGGGTTGATGCCGATACCACTCTCGGTGAATGGCACCACGTCGTTGCCACATTTGACGTGAGTGACGGTAAGCAGCAGCTTTACCATGACGGCGAATTGGCTGCAGACGGAACGGGAGGGATTATGCTTCAAGAGGATAAGCCGTTGTTTATCGGCGCTCAATCTCGCGATACGGGACCCGGAGCGTCCTTCGAAGGGAGTATTGATGAGGTCGGCTATTTTAACGCTGTACTGACGCCTGACGATATTGAAACGATCATGGATGCGGGTCTGTCGGCCATCACCGGCGGCCTTCCCACGGCCCGGAGCCCGCAACCGGCGGATGGTGCGATACACCCGGACACGTGGGTGACTCTTTCCTGGAAGGCGGGGGATTTTGCTGTTTCGCACGATGTGTATTTAGGCGATAATTTCAACGATGTGGAACAAGCCACACGGGATTCGGATCTATTCCGCAGCAACCAGGTGACGGACTTTTATATCGCCGGGTTCCCGGGTTTCGCCTATCCGGACGGCCTTGTGCCGGGAACAATGTATTACTGGCGGATCGATGAAGTGAATGACGCCGATCCGGACAGTCCGTGGAAAGGCGATGTCTGGAGTTTCCTGGTTCCGCCCAAGACGGCGTACAATCCGAATCCGGCTGACGGTGCCCAGATTGCGGGTACGACGGTGACTTTGATCTGGACACCGGGCTTCGGTGCGAAAATGCACACGGTTTATTTCGGCGATGATTATAACGAGGTCGAAAATGCCGTTGTGGGCGTCCCGACCGGAAGCGTAACGCACAATCCCGGTCAGCTTGAAGAAGAGAAGGTCTATTATTGGCGGATCGATGAATTCGACGGTTTCGAGACGTATAAAGGGGGTGTCTGGACCTTTACGACACCGGGAGCGGTTGGAAATCCGCTACCGGCCAATGGGGCGACCGATGTGGGAATGGCGCCGATCTTAAGCTGGACGGCGGCAAATACCGCCGCTTCGCACGAAGTGTATTTCGGGCGGGACAAAGACGCCGTACGTAACGCGGATACCGGCTCACCCGAGTACAAAGGCCCCAAGACGCTCGGCGATGAAAGTTTCGATACCGGATTGCTTGAACTGGGGGCGACGTACTATTGGCGTGTGGACGAAGTGTATAATGGAAATCCGGTCAGAGGCCCTGTCTGGAGCTTTACGGTAGGTGATTTCCTTCTGGTCGAAGATTTCGAGAGCTATACCGACAATGATGCGGATGGTGAAGCGATCTGGCAAACGTGGATCGACGGCTTCGGCGTCGCCAATAACGGCGCGCAGGTCGGCTACCTGCTTCCACCATACGCAGAACAAACGATCGTTCATAGCGGCGATCAGTCCATGCCGTTGATCTATTTGAACGAGGCCGCTGTCGCCAACTCAGAAGCGGCGAGGACGTTGACGGTGCGGGACTGGACCGTGGCGGGTGTTGAGGAATTATCGCTTTGGACCCGGGGGGATTCGGCCAATGCCGCCGAACCGTTGTATGTGGCGATCTCCAACTCGGCCGGCTCGCCGGGGATCGTGGCCCACGAGGATTTAACTGTGGCGACGAATGCGGCTTGGAGACAGTGGCGGATTTCACTGCAAACCTTTGCCGATCAGGGCATCAACCTGGGGAACGTCGATAAGATCGCCATCGGTTTAGGTAATCAATCCGGTATGACATCAGCCGGTGGTACGGGTACGATGTATATCGATGATATCCGGTTGTATCGACCTTAATAAGCTACGAATAAGGAAAGACCGACAGTTTAAAATCGGGGTCTATGAACTTCCAGTTTGAAAAAGGAGAAGAAAATGACTCGTACAATCCTATTTTTCATCAGTTGTCTTATCGTTAGTTTGATGTTTGCAGGGCCAAGTCAGGCTCAGATTAGTGCCGATGCCATTGTTGGGATATGGCTTCTTGACGAGGGAGTGGGGGATGTGACGGAAGATGCCTCCGGCAATGGCCATGATGGCACCCTCATGGACGGACCGAAGTGGATTGCCGGGCATTTCGGCAATGCCCTGGATTTCTCCGGGTCATCGAGCTACGTAGATTGCGGGAATGCCAAAGCCCTGAATGTCGAGATTTTCTCCATCTCCTTTTGGTGCTATATCCCAGGCACTCAAAGTTGGAACCATATGATTTCACGGGGTGAGCATCATGGCGGCGGCAATCCTGGCGCCGTCAATTGGGGCGTGATGATGTACGCCGACCAGGAGACCATCCTTTATGAAGCGTACAATGACACCGTTAAGCCGAGTGTCAGCGCCAGTACGACGACCGGAGAATGGCATCATGTCGTGGCCACCCATAGCGGAACTGAGATGGAACTCTACCATGACGGCCAATCCGCCGGAACCTCATCGACAACGGGGATCATGCTTGATGAAAATTTGCCGTTGTTTATTGGCGCTCAATCTCGCGCGAGCGGTCCATCGGACTACTTTGAGGGCAGCATTGACGATGTGGGCTATTTTAATATCGTTCTTGCACCTGACAATATTGAAGAGATCATGAACAACGGCCTTGCGGCAATCGCGGGCGGCATTGCCGTGGCCACGAGACCCCAACCGGTTGACGGCGCCCTGCACGCAGATACGTGGATAACCCTTTCCTGGAAAGCGGGGGATTGTGCCGTTTCTCACGACGTGTATTTAGGGGATGATTTCGAGGTTGTCGAACAGGCCACACCGGATTCGGATGTGTTCCGCGGCAATCAGGTGACAGACTTTTATGTCGCCGGCTTTCCCGGTTTCGCCTATCCGGAAGGTCTTGTGCCGGGGATGACTTATTACTGGCGCATCGACGAAATCAACGATCTGAATCCGGAAAGCCCGTGGAAAGGCGACGTCTGGAGCTTTTCGATTCCGCCCAAGACGGCGTATAACCCGATACCGGCCGATGGGGACGGGCTGGCCAGTACGACGGTCACTCTGAACTGGACGCCGGGCTATGGCGCGAAATTGCATACGGTCTTCTTGGGCGATGATTTTGGCGAAGTGAGTAATGCCACGGTGGGCGTCCCGACCGGATCGCCGTCCTATACGCCCACCTCGCTGGAGCCGGAGAAGGTCTATTACTGGCGGGTGGATCAATTCGACGGTCTCCAAACGTATAAAGGTGACGTCTGGGTCTTTACGACGCCGGGTGCGGTCGGCAATCCACAACCGGCCAATGGGGCGATCGATGTGGGGATGACACCGATCTTAAGCTGGACGCCGGCGGATAACGCTGCCTCACACCAGGTGTACTTCGGATTGGGCAAGGAGACGGTGCGCAGCGCCGAGGCCGGTTCACCCGAGTACAAGGGATCCAAAGCGTTGGGGGATGAAACCTACGATCCCGGGTTGCTTGAACTGGGCACGACGTACAATTGGCGTATAGACGAGGTATATAGTGGAAATCCCGTCAAAGGCCCCGTCTGGAACTTCACGGTCGGTGATTATCTGATGATTGAGGATTTCGAGAGCTATACTGATAACGATGCCGATGGCCAGGCTATCTGGCAAAAATGGATCGACGGCTTCGGCGTTGCCAATAATGGCGCGCAGGTCGGCTACTTACTCCCACCGTACGCCGAACAGACGATTGTTCATGGCGGCGATCAGTCCATGCCATTAATTTATACCAACGAGGCCGGCGTAGCCAACTCGGAAGGGGCGATGATGTTAACGACCCTTCGGGACTGGACCGTGGCGGGTGTTGAGGAATTATCGCTCTGGACCCGGGGCGATGCGGCCAGTGCCGCCGAACCGTTGTATGTGGCGATCTCCAACTCGGCCGGCGCGCCCGGGATCGTGGCTCACGAGGATCTGACTGCCGCGACAAACACAGCCTGGAGACGGTGGCGGATTCCATTGCAGGCTTTTGCCGATCAGGGCATCAACCTGGGGAACGTCGATAAGATCGCCATTGGCCTGGGTAATCAATCCGGTATGACGTCGGCCGGCGGGACAGGCACGATGTATATTGATGATATCCGGTTGTATCGGCCTTAAACGAGTAAGGAAGGATCAATCGTTGAAAATCGGGGCCTATGCTGGTGCATAGGCCCCGTTGCTATTTGGCCCGATTGACAAGGTTATTGTACGTCGGGAAGTTGACGCCGGGCTATAAGGCCCATATTCCCAATACTCGGAGTATAGGGCGCAAGGCGGAAGCTATAGCGATACGTTTGGGGTGGAAGGGTATATTCTGGATGCGGTCTGGCGCCCCAGCTATCATCGCCCCCGACACCCATCTGTTTGTAATCCAGGTTCACCGTGATAATGTCGCGACGCGGCAATTCATGAATGTGCCGGGCGTTTTCAAGGTCTTGCATCGTAAAGGGCCACGCACTGACGTCGATGGTGGGCAACCCGACGGCGATGAGTCCGATCCCGTTGCGATCCGTTAGGGCCATCCACCGAACGTCGCTTTTATTGCCGTTCTCTTGCGGCCTGACGTAAACATGGATGTTTTCCTCGACGCTGCCGGAATACAACCCAACCGCGGCGCCGGTCTTCCTGTCCCAGTAAGTCTCGTGTGGTCCGCGACCGAGCCATGTAAGCGTATCGAATTGACAGGGGATGGTCATCTGCATACCAAATCGTGGAAGGTCGGGCAGTCTGCCGCTACCCGGATTGAAAGTCGTATCGACGACGAGATCGCCGCTGCCGTAAATCGTGTAGATGGTTCTACAGGTCGAGCCATTACCAACAGGGATCGTTGCCTCGACGGTGACACGAACGACCTGGGATTTGATTTGCTCGGCTTCAACTGCCGTGATCTTTCGATCCGGTCCGGCGTCACGCCAGACGCCCTGGCGTTCGGGCATGCGGTTTCCGTTGTCGTTGTCGATCGGAACGCGCCAGAAGTTCGGGACCAAGGGCGACGTAATGAGTTGGTTGCCTTTGAATACGAACGATTCAAGGGCGCCGCTTCCCTTCCCGATCGTCAATTCGAATCCGTCGGCGGAGACGCTGATTTTCCCACTTTTTTCATTGAGCGTCAGCGCCGGCATAGAGTCGGTTTCGACCGCTCTCGCTGGTGGGGCGGCGAGAGGGAGTTTGAACTGGTCCCAGGCGACGATGTGTCCTCGCTGGGCCCAACGGGTATCGGCGGCCAGTGCGAAGGTGATCTTGAGCCAACACTCGCAGCCGGGCTTGAGGTCCGGCTTCTTGAAGGGGATCTGCACGTCGCCATCGGCGCCTGGGGTGATGGAGAGCTTCGGCAATCCGCCTTTTTGTACGACGCGGCCGTCGATTGTTAATTCCCAGCTCACATCAGTGAAGTCGAGGTTTAAGAAACCGTATTCATTGAGAACTCGGAACTTGCCGGCCAGGATGTCGACCGGGATCACATGGATTTGCTGATAGACCTTTTTGACCTCTAAAAGTGAAGGATTGCGTTTGCGGTCCGGCTGGACCAGGCCGTTACAACAGAAGTTGCCGTCATTGGGATTGTCGCCGTAATCGCCGCCGTATGCCCAGAATTCCTTGCCGTCCGGGCTTTTCTTGCGCAACCCCTGGTCCGCCCAGTCCCAGATGAATCCGCCAATCAGGCGTTTGTGCGAGCGGATGGCGTCCCAGTATTCTTTCAAATTGCCGACGGAATTCCCCATCGCGTGGGCATATTCGCAAAGGACCATCGGGCGATTGTCGTCCGGATCGGTGGCCAGGCGAGTAATCTCGGGAATCCTCGCGTACATCCGGCTGATCATATCGACATAATCCGGATCGTGGGGCCTGGCCGCGGCGCCCTCGTAATGGACCGGACGGGTCGGATCGTTGTAGTGCATCCAGGCGGCCATCGCCGAATGGTTGGGTCCGCACCCGCTCTCGTTGCCCAGCGACCAGATGATCACGGACGGATGATTCTTGTCCCGCTCAACCAGCCGGATCGCCCGCTCCATGAAGGCGGTATTCCAGGCCGGCTCGTTCGAGAAGAAACCGCCCACGCCGTGCGTTTCGAGGTTGGCCTCGTCGATCAGATAGATGCCGTACTCGTCGCACAGATCGTACCACGTCGGGTCGTCCGGATAGTGCGATGTCCGAACAGCGTTGAGATTGTGTGTTTTGAGCAGCTTGATGTCCTGGATCATCCGGGCCACGGGAATCGCCCTCCCGTGGTCGGGATCGTGCTCGTGACGATTGACGCCGAACAGTTTGATTGATTTTCCGTTGACAAAGAGTTGGCCGTCTTTGATTTCGACCTCGCGGAAACCCACCCGGCAGCTCTCGACTTCAATCACTTTCCCGTCGGCATCCTTCAGCGTCAGAGCCAGTGTATACAGGTAGGGCGTCTCGGCAGACCATTTATGAGGTTTCTTCAACGTTGCCCGAAGCAGACCGAACGGGACATTCCCTCGTTGCGGGTATCGCTCGCGGATGATCGAGCGGACGTTTCTCGATAAGGACTCGGCAAGGACCGGCTTTTTCTGTGCGTCATAGAGTTGGGCCTCGACCGTCCAGTTATCTATCTTTTGGCCGGCGTAATTAGCGATCCTGGGTCGGATCATGAGCGTCGCATCGGCATAATTCTCGTCCAGATCGGTGCGCACGGCGAAATCACGGATATGCACCTGCGGCGCTGCGAACAGATAGACGTTTCGGTAAATCCCGGCCAACCGCCACATATCCTGGTCTTCAAGATAACTACTGTCGGACCAGCGATAGACTTCGACGGCTAAGGTGTTGTTGCCGCGTTTGAGATATTCGGTGACGTTGAACTCGGCGGGCAACATGCTGTCCTGACTATAACCGACTTTCTGGCCGTTTAGCCAGACGTACGAGGCGCTTTTGACGCCGTCAAAGTGAAGGAAAATCTGCCGGTTCTTCCATCCCGGCGGGATTCTGAATTGTGTCCGATAGGAACCGACGGGATTGTAATCGTGCGGGATATACGGTGGATTCACCGGGAAAGGGTACCTCACATTGAGATAGATCGGCCTACCGTAACCCTGCATTTGCCAGTTGGACGGCACGGGGATGGTGGCCCAGTCGCTGTCATCAAATCGAGGCCGGAAAAAGTTCACGGGCCGGTCGGCGGGCTTTTCGGCCCAATGGAAGTTCCAGTCGCCATTCAGCGATTTGTAGAGTCGCGACCCCTGACGGTCGCACGTCAGGGCTTTTTGCAGACCTCGGTAGGGCACGAGGGTGCAATGCCCCGGCTCTTTATTGATACCCACGACAGACGGGTCTTCCCATTCAACTCCGAAGCATGTCGGGCAAACGCTAAGAAGGAGTATAAAGATGAAGGCCGGACAGGTAAATCGAGTGTGAAATAAAGATCTTCGATTTGACATGGATGTGCTCCTTTCAATGGATTGACGATTGACTATTGGCGATTGATTGTTTGCATGCCAGCAACGTTCACCCACGTGCAGCCTCTTCAGTAGTCAATGGTCATGTGTAAATAGTCATTCTTGAAAGTAGTGTATATTGAGTCGGACGTCCTGGCAAGAATTTTCAACGATCCCCATAGAGGTCTTTGCCGGTTTGGCTTTGGCGCAAACATTTCTTAGATTTTAAAGGGAGCCTCATTCTCAGGTTATCTATATACGCCTGAGGGACCAACGATGACATTTAAAACAGTAACATCATTTTTGATCGTATCCGTCTGTGCTTTGCTTTTAACGGCATCGTGTTCGGAAGAGGTCGTGTACCGGCGGCCGATTCCGGGACGCGGGCACGGCCCGCCGACTCATGCGCCCGCGCACGGCCATCGTCATAAATACGTGGAAGGCGTGAAACTCATTTTCGATGCCGGATTGGGGCTTTATGTTGTTGTCGGTTGTACGGATTATTACTACTGCGACGGCTATTTTTACCGCTTTCATGCCGGCCTCTGGGAAATGAGTCTGTACCCCGATCGACATTGGGGGCCTTTGGGGCATAAATCGCTGCCGCCCGGACTTCACGCCAGAGGCCGTGGAAAGGTCAAAGTCCAAACCACAGGTAAGGGCGGCAAAAGAGGCCACGGAAACGGTAAATCCAAGAAAGCGTCCTGAGTCAAAAATCAGAGGACAGAAGACCAATAAAGGATGGCGGAAGTCAGATGTCTTCAATTTTGGGTCTTCCGCCCTCTGTTTTCATTTCTGATCCATCATTTGCAGTTTCTTGCGTTCCTGGCGCGGAGTACGTATGGAGTACGTATTCGGCGGCTGGAATACAATGGCATTTTCTGTTCGTTTCTGATATAGTACAGATTTGGATGGTTTTGATGAAAGACACCCTAATCTCAAGAAATGTAAAATGCAAAGATCAAAAATCAAGATTATGGAATCCGCCAAAGAAATGCAAAAATCAAAGTTTGAAAATAGAAATTATGGAATCATCGCTTCGCGGTGATGACTTCCTTAATTCTGCATTTTGCACTTTGCATTTTGATTTTCCCAAAGGCATCTTTCATTTTGCACTTTGCATTTTGATTTTTACTTTTGTTGCGGTCCCGCCCAGCCTGGGCTTGGTGGTGACGGAGGTGATGTACCACCCGGCGGATGGCCAGGAAGAACTGGAATTCATTGAGCTGTATAACAACCGGGCCGTTTTTGAAGACCTGAGCGGCTACACCTTCACAAACGGTATCCAATT
>Ga0272441_10001148_pt1 | contig 56630 bp, 57 predicted proteins | sample SSMProp6N_FD_193582 | JGI IMG/M metagenome (GOLD analysis project Ga0272441, IMG submission 193582) | Marine sediment archaeal communities from Little Sippewissett salt marsh, Falmouth, MA, United States - SSM-Prop-6N | ecosystem: Environmental > Aquatic > Marine > Wetlands > Sediment ...
CTACAAGACGAGCAGTCAAAGGGCCGCCGGCAACAGCCAGAACGAGATATTGTTCATGCGCGGGAACGCCATGTCCGGCGCGCCGATCATCAGCGGCACGAACCAATTGCCGAAGCCGCCGATCATCGCCGGCATCACCATGAAGAAGATCATGATCAGGCCGTGCGCCGTCACCAGCACGTTGTAGAAGTGGTAATCGCCGCCGAGAAGCCCATCGCCGGGATATTGCAATTCGGCCCGGATTAGAACCGACATTAAACCACCGATCACGCCCGACACGATGGCGAAAATCAAATACATCGTGCCGATGTCTTTGTGGTTGGTCGAATAGGCGTAGCGCCGCCAGCCGGTCGGGTGATCTTCGTGATGATCTGCGTGGGCTACATCGCTCGCCATCGGTTTTATCCTTCAAATCCTATTTGGGTTCTTGCAGTCTGTCTTAATTGCACCCGCCAGCCCTGCGGGCCGGCCGATGATGCGGCTATTTGCTAGCATCCGCCAATTGTGTCTGGTCATCTAGCGGGGAAGGTGGCAACGGGGAAGGTGGGATCGTGCCGTTCAAGGCGTATTCTTGTTCCGCGTCCCGCACCCAGCTATCAAAATCATCCTTGGCCACCACGTGCACCTCGATGGGCATGAACGCGTGGCGCACGCCGCACAGTTCCGAGCACTGACCATAATAAATGCCCGTCTCGTTGGCGCGGAACCAAGTTTCATTCAACCGCCCCGGCACCGCATCCATTTTGACGCCGAAGGCGGGCATCGCCCAATTGTGGATCACGTCGGCGGCCGTCACCAAAAGGCGTACATTGGTATCCACCGGCACCACGACCTTGGTATCGGTGGCCAACAGGCGCGGCTGGCCGGGGGCCAGATCTGCGTCCTCTATCATGTTGGCGAAGAACTCAAAATCACCGTGATCCGGGTACGAATATCCCCAATACCACTGATAGCCGGTGGCCTTGATGGTCAACTCGCTCTCCGGGATCGTGGCTTCGAAATACAACAGCCGGAACGACGGGATGGCGATCGCCACCAAAATCAGCACCGGCACCACCGTCCAGATCACTTCAATCAGTGTGTTGTGGGATGTCTTGGAGGGTGTCGGGTTGGCGCGGGCGTTGAACCGCACCATGCAGAACAACAGCAAGCCGAGCACCAACAGCGCGATGGCGGTGATGATGACCAAGAGAAAATTGTGGAACGCGTTAATTTCTTCCATCACCGGCGATGATGCGGGCTGAAACCCCATCTGCCAGGGCTCAGGCTGGGCCGCGCCGGCGGCCGTCGCGGCGGCTATTACGCCCAAAAAGGCCAACGCGGCCATTATCTTCGCCATTCTCAACATCCCCGGATCGTCATTTTGTCTTCAGTCACCCTAGCCTGCGTAGGGACATACATAAACGCAGAAGTAGCACGTCACAGCCCGCAGGCAAATAAAGAAGACGCGCATGCGACATTATCGTTACGCGTCATCGTTACGCATCCCACACCTCATCCATCGCGTGGGGCGCGTGAGCCACCTATAGCCCGGGCCAACTATAGCGTGCCCCAGAGCCGGCGCGAGACAGCGCGCTGACTTTGCGACACTTTGACCCAAATCGCGGGCGTCTTCGCGCCCCTATCACTAGCCCCTATCACCGGCCCCTATCACCGGCCTCTTCACCGCCTCTGCCGGCCCTATGCGCGCCGCGGGAGCCGCTGCCCGTCGCTTGCCGCCGCAGGCTGACACGCTAGCTTCCACACGGTATAGATTGAGGGCGACACGCAAGCGCAACAAGCAGCCCTCAGTAACGCGTTAGGACGGTGCAAGATGCGGGATGAAGCGCTGATTCATTTCCACTATGGCCGCAAGATCTCAGCCGGTCTGCATATCGCTCAAGACGGCGGTGCAGCGGCGGCGCTCATCGAAATAGCCGCGCCCTATTTGGACCCGCGCGATCCCGGCCGCTCGGCGGTGGGGTTTTGCGCCGCCCACCCGCAATCGGTCGCCGACATCACCGCGCCGCCGCCGGCTGGCTGGCAGGCGTGGACCTTCCAGCAATGGGATGGCTGGTTCGGCCGCATCAACGGTGTGTTTCTGGTAGACTTACGCGCCCTGCGCGTTGTCCAATGGCCCATGTACCGCACCTCACAGGCGCACGTGCGTTGCGATCTGTCGCGCCTGCCCGGCCGCTTAGTGCCGATTGAAGACCGCACCGCCCATGACCAGCCCGGAGCGACACCCCCGCTTCGGCACTAGAGACCCGCGCTACCCCTCTAACCCACCCGCTTATCTGTCAAAAGGCTTCCCCCCGTGACCGATACCCCAACCCCTGACGACTTATTCTTTACCCGCGCCGGCCTGGACCCGGACCGGCTTACGCGCCTGGTGAGCGACACGCTGGCGGGGGCCGATGACGGCGAACTGTTCCTCGAATACACCCAATCGGAAGCGCTGGCCTTGGACGACGGGCGGATCAAGACCGCCAGCTTCAACACTGGCCAGGGCTTCGGGCTGCGCTGCGTCGCCGGCGAAGCCACGGGCTACGCGCATGCCTCCGATCTGTCGGAGGCCGCGGTTAAGCGCGCCGCCGATGCGGTCCGGGCGGTTAAGGCCGGCCATGCAGGCGCCATGGCGGTGGGCCCACAGGCAACCAACGCGCATCTCTATAGCGACGAGAACCCGTTAGGCGGGCAAAGCTTTGAAGAGAAAGTCGCCCTCTTGCAAGAGATCGACGCCTATGCGCGCGCCCAAGACACGCGCGTGCGGCAGGTCTCCGCATCGCTGTCGGGCGAATGGCAGGCGGTAATGATTTTGCGCGCCGACGGCCAGATCGTCCGCGACATTAGACCGCTGGTGCGGATGAATGTAAGCGTCGTTGCCGGCGACGGGGCGCGGCAGGAGGCAGGCAGTTTCGGCACCGGCGGGCGGGAGAACTATACGCGCTTTATGACCTCGGAAAGCTGGCACGGCGCCGTCGACGAGGCGCTGCGCCAGGCGCTGGTCAATCTTGAGGCCGTGCCCGCCCCCGCCGGCGAAATGGACGTGGTTCTTGGCCCGGGCTGGCCGGGCATTTTGCTGCACGAAGCCATCGGCCATGGCCTTGAAGGCGACTTCAACCGCAAGGGCCAGTCGGCCTTCGCCGGGCTGATGGGTGAGCGGGTGGCCGCCCCCGGCGTCACGGTGGTGGATGACGGCACTTTGACCGACAGGCGCGGGTCATTGACCGTGGATGACGAAGGCACGCCGACCTCGCGCACGGTGCTGATCGAGGACGGCATCCTCAAGGGCTTCATGCAGGATAGGCTCAACGCGCGGCTGATGGGGGTGCCGGCCACCGGCAATGGCCGTCGGCAAAGCTTTGCGCACCAGCCGATGCCGCGTATGACAAACACCTATATGACGGCCGGTGACCAAGAGCCGGCGGACATTGTGGCGGGTGTCAAAAAGGGCATCTACGCCACCAATTTCGGCGGCGGGCAGGTGGACATTACCAACGGCAAATTCGTGTTTTCGTGCACCGAGGCCTATTTGATCGAGGACGGTCAGGTGACAGCGCCGATCAAAGGCGCAACGTTGATCGGCAACGGGCCCGATGCCCTCACCCGCGTCAAAGCCATCGGCAACGACATGAAGCTCGATTCCGGCATCGGCACGTGCGGCAAGGCCGGCCAGGGCGTGCCCGTCGGCGTCGGCCAGCCGACCTTGCATATAGAAGCGCTCACGGTGGGCGGCACCGCGGCTTAGGCGCGTCTATGCGCCGCCAAGGCAGCACTTGCACCCGTATACGGTCGACCATGCCCGACCCGGTACGCGCGCAGGCCTTAGACGCGCCATGTATCGAATCAACATACCCACAAAAAGGGTGCACCCAACGTTTTCGTGTGCAATAGTTACTTGAGGTCGCGGGCGCGTGGCGCGAAGATGCGCACACAGGGCTCAGCTACCACTTGCCATACAGCAAGCTCTCAAATTGATGATAAGGAAATATCAAATGTCGAATACGCGCCGTTTGTCACGTACGTCTGTTGTTCTTGGTTCCGCCGCCATGATGGCCGCCGCTGTGACGGTTGCCATGCCCGCAGGAGCCGCCTGCGGCACCTATGGCCGCCCGGATGGCCAGGTTTCAACCTGCAACCCGTTGGCCGCACCGTGCAGCCCCTGCGGCGCCAAGTGCAGCCCCTGCGCTGCCAAGTGCAGCCCCTGCAGCCCCTGCGGTGCCAAGTGCAGCCCCTGCGGTGGCCAGTAAAACCCGGCCAAGCCGTAACACCTAAAACGGGATAGGGCCGCTGCCGTACGCGACAGCGGCCCTATTCATGACAGTTGAACAAATTGGCAAGCGACCCTTCCGTAGATAGATAACCGCGCTTACATGACTGCAATGCCCAACCTTGCGCCCAACCCTGCGCCCGACCATGCGCCCGCTCCCGGGCCTGCCCCCACCACCACAGACGATTTGGCAGAGGCGGCATTCGGCCTAGCAGATGCCGGCGCGGAGATGGCGGCGACCGGGCTCAACCCGGTGACGCTGGCCATCGGAACTTTTGACGAAGACACCCCGTTCGAGGCCTGGACCCATTATCCATCCGGCGATGCCCGGGATACGGATAGCGGCCTGCAAATCTACTATCACGCCCACCGCGAAGATGGGGAGCATGGCCATTTTCATGTGTTTTTGCGCGCCGGAGACGATGCCGCCAGCCTAACATCGCTGCTCAAAGAGGAGCCTGCATCGAAAGAAGATGGGGCGAAAGACGATGGGGCAGAAGACACAAAAGCTGCCGCCGCTGTACCGAAACCGATTGTGGCCAAGGATCTCATCCACGTGGTGGCAATCACCATGGACCCGCTCGGTCTGCCCGTGCAATTGTTCACGACCAATTATTGGGTCACCGGAGAGCAGATGATCACTGCTGAGCAGCTCATCCCGCTGTTAGGGCGGCTGCGGTGCTCTGACGCCTTCGAGGCGCCACTAGCCAATCGTTGGTTCAACGATTTCTTCACGCTCTACCGTGATGACGTGGCGCAATTGCTGCACGAGCGCGATGCGCAACTGGACAAGCTCGGCTACCCGCTCGAAGACCGCGAGGTGGAAATCCTCAGCTCAAAGAACATTTCGATCCTCGACAAAATGGACGAGCTTGGCCTCTTAGAGGATTAACGGTTTCGCGCAAACCGCAAGATGCGCTGCGGCGGCGGGCACCCTAATACGACAACTCGGCAAACAGACGATCTAAGTCGCCGTGCCATGGACCGTTATAGAGGGCCAGCATTTCCTCCGCTGGCGTGCGTTCTTCTTCGAGCGTCGCTTCAATGGCCGCAAGAAAGCCGCGTTCATCGGCGCCGAAACGGTCTGTGTGCGCGCGCGCTTTTAGGCCGTCGTGCGCGACCGCCAGCACATCGCGCGCGACGTCTAAAACCGTGTGACCGCGAAAAGGCGTGCGCAACGCTGTTGCGGGCACTTGGCGGTGCAGCGTTTCGCGTTCCTCCGGCGTCCAATCCTTGACCAGGTCCCACGCCGCTGCTTGCGCCGCCCCATCGTAGAGCAACCCAACCCACAAGGCAGGCAGAGCGCAGAGCCGCCGCCACGGGCCACCGTCAGCGCCGCGCATTTCGATGAAACGCTTAAGGCGCGCTTCGGGGAAGATCGTCGTTAGGTGGCTTTCCCAATCATCCAGCGTTGGCCGCTCGCCCTCAAGCCCGTGCAGTTTGCCCGCTAGAAAATCACGGAACGAGCGCCCGGCGACGTCGATATAGGCACCATCGCGGTAGACAAAATACATCGGCACGTCTAGCGCATAATCCGTATACTGTTCAAACCCAAACCCTTGTTCGAACACGAAAGGCAACATGCCGGTGCGGTCTTTGTCCGTGTCCAGCCAAACCGCCGCGCGGTTGGACAGCACGCCATTGGGTTTGCCGTCGACGAACGGCGAATTGGCAAAAATCGCCGTAACGATAGGCTGCAATGCCAGCGCGATACGGTATTTTTCAACCATGTCGGCTTCTGACGCAAAATCCAAATTGACCTGCACCGTCGCCGTCCGGAACATCATGTCGAGGCCCCGGCGGCCGACCTTCGGCATGTATTTTTTCATGATGGTATAGCGGCCTTTCGGCATCACCGGCGTATCCGCCAGCCGCCGCTTGGGGGCAAACCCTAAGCCGATGAACCCGGCGCCGATATCTCCCGCTACCGCGGCCACTTGGTCGAGATGCGTGTGCACCTCGTCGCAGGTCTGGTGCACGGTCTCCAGCGGTGCGCCGGATAGTTCAAATTGCCCGCCCGGCTCCAGCGTGATCGACCCGCCGCCGGTTTCAGCGTTGCCCATCATCGCCACGACGTTGCCGGCTTCTAGCACCGGCTCCCAGCCAAACCGTGCCATGCCCTCAAGCATGGCGCGCACGGTGGCGCCGGTCTCACCGGGTGCATTGTCATAGGGCATCGGCGAGGTGTCGGTGAGGCGGTAGCCGAATTTTTCGTGCTCGGTGCCAATCCGCCAATCGCGCTTAGGCTTGGCGCCGGACGCCAGAAACGCCACCAATTCGTCGCGGCTTTCAACGATAGGGGCGTGCTTACGCGTATTGGATGGCGGTGCCGACATGCATGCTCCCTTAGCGGCCCGCACCTAAACGCCGGCGGGCGGTCGTTTTTTATTTTTGGGCATTCGCGCGGCCCTGTGGTCATGTAGGGGAACATCTAAAGCCAAACAAGCCTATGCGTGTTCCTAAAGCGTGGGCCGACCCGTCGCCCTCTTGTGCGGGCAATGGCCATAGACAGACGCAGGCAGATGGATCAGCATGAAGCTCCGGAAACGCGATGAGGAGGGCTGGAACAATGGCAGGCGAGGTCATTCTTCCCGATGAATTCAAGGCGGCGTATGAGAATTGGAAATTCGCACCCGCCATCCGCGCAGGCGGGATGGTCTATGTGTCGGGCGTGTTGGGCTTTGACGCAAACGCCACCATTCCCGCCGACGTCACCGAGGAAATAGAACAAGCCTTCGCCAATGCGCAGATCGTGCTCGCTGCAGCCGGGCTCGACTTTTCCGATATTGTCGAGATGACCACGTTTCACATCGACCTAGCGACGCATTTACCTGCCTTCGCCGCGGTAAAAGACACATATTTTCCAAAGCCCTACCCGTCTTGGACGGCGATCGGCATTAGCGCGCTCGCCTTGCCCGGCGCGCGGCTTGAAATGCGCATCATCGCCCTCGACAAACAGCTATAGCCCCTAGCGCCAATCGCCCAGAACCGATTGCCACAGCGCCATGGCCGCGACCATTGCCGTATCCGCGCGCATAATGCGTGGCCCCAGCGATACGGCATGCACGCACGACATGGCGGCAAGCTGCGCGCGTTCTGTGGCATCAAACCCGCCTTCAGGGCCGATCAAAATGGCCCAAGGCGCGGTTTTAACCGCATCCGGCAGGGCCCGTAGGTAGTCGGCAGCCGGCGTCGTGGTGTTGCCGGCACCAGGCAGCGTTTCATCGCAAAACAGGATCGACCGCTCGGCCGGCCAATCGGCGAGCACCGCCTCCAATGTCAGCGGCGCGTGCACCTTAGGAACGCTTAGCAGATTGCACTGCTCCGCCGCCTCGATGCAGTTAGCGTGCAAGCGCTGTAGATTCACCCGCTCCACCTGGGTGCGGCCGGTCATGACCGGCTGCAGCACGTCGGCCCCCATCTCGGTTGCTTTCTGCGCCAGATAATCGATACGGGCCCGCTTTAACGGCGCAAACAGCAGGTGCAGGTCGCACCCGCGCATCTGCTGGCGCGTCTGCGCGACCACAACAGCGCGGGCGCGTTTCTTGCCGATCTCCTGCACGCGCGCGCGCCACTCACCGTCGCGCCCGTTGAATAGCAGCAGGTCGTCACCAGGCGCGCGGCGCATCACATTGGCTAAGTAGTGCGCCTGCGCCGGCGGCAGGTCGAGGCCGGCATCGGCCCGCAGCGGCTGGTCGGTAAACAGGCGCACGGGATTTGGTCTATTGCTCGCGATCATCTCCCCCAGTATCACGGACTTCATGAAGACACCTCAAGAGAAAGGTTCCGCGCAGCAGCGCGACCCCGCCGTCGCCGACGCGGCGCCGGGCAACTGGGTTGACCGCTTTGCCCCGCGCGCCGCCCGGCCCTATCTGAGCTTGATGCGCGCCGACCGGCCGATCGGCACCTGGCTGTTGTTCTGGCCCGGCGCCTGGGCCATTGCGCTGGCCGCACCGCAAATCGGCCAATACGTGCTGTGGCCTGAAAATCTGTGGCTGCTGATGCTGTTTTTGGCCGGCGCCTTCGTGATGCGCGGCGCCGGCTGCGTGTGGAACGACATCACCGACAGGCACATAGATGCGCAAGTGGCGCGCACCGCCAGCCGCCCGATCCCGTCCGGGCAGGTGCGCGTATCGTCGGCGCTCTGCTTTCTCGCCGCTTTGCTGCTGATCGGATTTGTGATCCTCATCCAGCTCACCTGGGCGGCCATTGGCCTTGGCGCCGCCTCGCTGGTGCTGGTGATGGTCTATCCGTTTGCCAAACGCTTTACCTGGTGGCCACAGGTGTTTTTGGGCCTGGCCATTAATTGGGGCGCCTTGATGGGCTGGGCGGCGGTAACCGGCACACTGGCGGCGGCGCCCGTGTGCCTCTATCTCGCCGGCATCGCCTGGACCTCGGGCTACGACACAATATACGCGCATCAAGACAAAGAAGATGACGCGCTGATCGGGGTCAAATCCACAGCCTTACGGCTCGGCGACCGCACCAAGGCGTGGCTGTGGGCGTTTTATGGCGCGATGCTGCTGTTTTTGGCGCTGGCGGGGGTTTTTGCCGGTATCGCCTACGTCTATTTCGCCGGGCTCGCTATTTGCAGCTTCCAGCTCATGCGGCAGGTGCGCGACACGGACCTGGACAATGCGGCGGAGTGCCTAAGCGCGTTCAAATCCAACCGGGATGTGGGGGTGATGGTGTTCGCCGCCATTTTGGCGGGTACGCTGGGCACGTCGATCTAGCAAAAAATGCATATCGGGGATCTAGCGAAAAAATGCATATCGGGGCTGATCCGGCAGCCGCACCGCCGCGTATTTAGTTTCAAACCGGGCAAGACGCCCGAACGACACTGGCAAACCACACTGGCAAACGACACTGGGTCAGCGACGCACATAGAGGGGTGTTTCATGTCGCGGGTATTCTTTACACAGATTGTTACGCGCACGGGCGCGTTCATAGCGCAAATGTTTGCGTTTGGCGGCATGTACGAACGCAAAGCCGTGTATGTGCGCCAGCGCTATCCCCGTTAAGGCCGCCACCCAAGCGGCCATGCGCCATACGCATAGCTGTCGTGTGAGCACCACCACGCTGCGCGTAACACCTTCTAGATCCAGCACTTTTTAAGCCATGCAGCGCGCGCACATCTGAACGTCAGTACTGCGCATTGTTGTGCGTCCCAACATACGCCAAGTTCCATCCGCCGCGAGGGGATTTACCCGTCGCGGGATGCAGCGCCTCAATGCGCGGTGCATCCGGCTGCAGCCACGGAGGCATGAGATGACACCCTTTCTGAAATCATGGATCAGTGCCGCGGCATCCGCGGTGAGCTGCATGGCGTGCCTGCCCTACGAACCGCCCCTACCTACGCGGGAGGGCGAAGAAGAGACGCACGCCACTTCCCAGACGCAGACACACCATCCGACGCACCGGCCCACGCACCGGCTCGCGCGCTGGCTCGCGCGCTGGCCGCACGGGCGGTCATGGCGGACATTGCCGCGGTTCGCAAGCGCCGCGTAGGCCATAAGCCGTAACCGCTCCCCACGCAGACCCCGCGCCAGAGCAAAGTGGCGGCTGTCTTGACGCAAGCCCTGAATAATGGTTCATTTCATTATGAAGTGAACTAGGATTCAGGGTTTGCCCTACCGTAAGACCGACAAAGTCGTAGCCCAGCTTGAGGCCAACCGCGCGCGCATTGTGGATGCGGCGCGGGCGCTGGTGTTTGAGGGCGGGTTTCAGGCGGCCAGCATGGCCGCCGTCGCCGCCCGCGCGCAGGTGGCAACCGGCACGCTATACCGGTATTTCACCTCGCGCGAGGCGCTGCTGCTGGAGGTCTTCCGCGCCATCTCAGACGCTGAGATGACACGCCTTGAGCATATCGCCGCCGGTGAGGGTCGCCCGGCTGAACGGCTGTGTGCAGTCGCGCAAGCGTTTGTCGGCCGCGCCGTGCGTGGTGCACGGCTAACCTATGCGCTGCTGGCAGACCCCTTAGACGGGGCCTTGGCGGCAGAACGCTTAGCGTATCGGCGCCGGCACGCGGCGATATTCGAGCGCCTGATGCACGAGGCATCGGCAGCCGGCGAGATTGCGCCGCTCAACGTTCACGTCACGGCGGCGGCCATCGCCGGCGCCATTCCATCGGCGCTGACCCTGTACGGCCCGGACCAGGCCCCGCCGGCCGGCGCACTGGTTACCGCAGTGCTGCGCATGGCGGGGGTTGATCCGCATCAAGATGACATTTTGGACGAGGAAATGCGCCATGATCAATCCGCATGATCTTTTGACCCCGGGCCAATTTGACGCCATCAGACACCGCTCCGACGCCAAGGCCATATGGCTGGTGGCTTTCAATTGGGGGTTGATATTTGCCGCCATGGCTATGTTCGCAGCCTGGCCGGGCGTGCTGACCTTCTTGGCCGCCGTGATCATTATCGGCACACGGCAGCTTGGCTTAGCGGTTCTCATGCATGACGGCGCCCACGGCACGCTCGCCAAAAGCCCTGCCCTCAACATGTTCTTGTCGCAATGGCTATGCGCCTACCCGATGTTGGCGGAAACAATGGCCTACCGCCGCTACCACTTGACCCACCACCGGCACACCCAGCAGGCGAACGATCCGGACTTGGTTCTATCGAAGCCGTTCCCTATCACGCGCAAGAGTTTCCGGCGCAAAGTCATCCGCGATCTCACCGGCCAGACCGGATACCAGCAACGCAAAGCGCAAATCTTGAATGCGCTTGGCGACCCGGCGCTTGGCTGGGATAAACGCATAGACCGGTTCGCTAGCAAGCTGGGGCGCGCCATCTTTGCCAATCTGGTGTTGTTCACAGGCTTAGCACTGGCCGGCCAATGGCAGCTTTACTTTCTACTGTGGGTCATCCCGCTGCTGACCTGGCATCAGGCGGTTACCCGCATACGGAACATCGCCGAACACGCCATGGTGCCGGACGACAATGACCCGTTCCGCAATGCCCGCACGACAAAGGCCAATTGGCTGATGCGGCTGATTCTGGCGCCGAATTTCGTCAACTACCACGTGGAGCACCATCTGTTCATGTGGGTCGCGTGCTACAATCTGCCCAAATTGCACGCCTATTTGATCGCCAACGGCCACGGCGCGCGCATGGAAATACAAGACAGCTATTGGGACGTGATAAAGATGGCGACGGCCCGGCCGGACGACGAAGACCGCCCGGGCGAGATCATTCACAACGCCCGCCGGCGCCGCGTCGCCGGCATCGTGTCGGAAGGGTTTTCTGAAACCGACGCGCATGCTGCCTAAGGCAAGTCTCCCTCTGACCGCTCCGGCGCATAAGCTGGCGCAAGCCGACCCGACCGCCTACGTGGCTGGCAATTCGGTTCTCCAAACCGCCCCGCTTGTGCCTGAAATAAAGCTGCATCTTGCCGATGACCGCGCGCCCTTGTGGCACAAGACCCAGCGCGACTTGTGGGACGACGGCATCGTGCTGCCCTATTGGGCCTTCGCCTGGGCGGGGGGCCAGGCGTTAGCGCGGCTGCTGCTGGATGAGCCCACGCGGGTGGCGGGTAAGCGGGTGCTTGATTTTGCCTCCGGCAGCGCCATTGGCGCCATCGCGGCCATGAAAGCCGGTGCTGCGCAGGCGTGGGCCGTCGATACCGATCCGCTGGCTGACACGGCGGCGCGCATGAACGCCAAAGCCAACTGCGTGGCCCTTACCACCTCGACGGACGACATCATCGGCCAGCCTTTGGACGGCTGGGACGTTATCATCGCCGGCGATATTTGCTACGAGCAATCGGTGGCCGCGCGCGTTGGCCGCTGGCTTAAAGCACAAGCGGGCGCCGGCCGTGAGGTCCTGATCGGCGATCCGGGCCGTACGTTTTTGCCGCGCGCAGACTTAGAGCCGGTAATCGGCTATAGTGTTCAATCATCGCGGGAGCTCGACGACACCGATGTGCGCAACGCCCGCGTATGGCGGTTTAGCGCCCACACTGGCGCCTTTACAGCAAGGGGAGAAGAAGCCGTATGATCGCAACGCAAGGACAAGTGGCCGGCCTGTATATCGGCCTCAATCTCCTTCTGACACTGGTTCTGGCCATGCTGGTCGTGCGCCAGCGCGCCAAAACCGGCATCGGCCTAGGCGACGGCGGCAACGAGACCTTGCGCGCCGCCATCCGCGCCCACGGCAACAATGTGGAATATATCGCCATCGCCCTGCCGGGCCTGTTGGCCTTATCGCTGCTGGGCGCATCGACCTTTGTCATGCATATGGCGGGCATTCTGGTGACCGGCGGCCGCGCCGCGCACGCCGTTGGCATTACCAACAGCCTCACCCCGGCGCGCCAATTAGGCACGCTTGCCACTTGGCTGGGCATTTTGACTTTGGCCATAGGCTGCCTTTATTACGCCCTCGGTTAGGGGGCGCGGGCGCTCTATTTCTGCGGTATAGGTGCTGCATCGCCGCCCTTGACCGCTGCTTGCGGTCTAGCCCCCTAAAGGGCTGTGCCCGGTGTCCCACCAGGCTGCCAAGAGAGACCCCACCGGCATGACACCCGACCTTGAGATTGCCCGCACCGCCGTTTCCAAGCTGCTTGCGTCGGGCGCGGACGCAGCGGATGCGATTGCCGTTGCCGGCAGTTCGCTGTCCGTCTCCTTTCGCATGGGCAAACTCGAAGATGTCGAGCGCGCAGAAGGCACCGACCTTGGCATCCGCGCCTTGGTGCGCGGCGGCAACGGCGCTATGCGGCAGGCGGTCGTCTCGCTGACCGATACCAGCGGCCCGGCGCTGGATGAAGCCGTTGGCCGCGTGGTCTCAATGGCGCGCCTGGCGCCGGATGACCCCTATTGCGGGCTTGCCGACCCGCAACGGCTGGCGGCCACTGTCGCCAACCTCGACCTCGACGATGGCGCGGAGCCCGACGCCGCCGCCCTGGCCGCCACCGCCGAGGCGGCGGAGCGCGCCGCCTTGGACGTAGACGGTGTCACCAATTCGATGGGCGCCAGCGCCGGCTGGCGCCGCAGCCAGGTGGCGCTGGCAACCAGCCATGGGTTTGACGGCGCCTATAGCGGTAGCTCCCATTCCATTGGGTGTTCCGTTCTAGCGGGCGAGGGCACGGCGATGGAGCGCGACTATGATTTTACGTCCGCGCGCCACTTAAGCGATTTGGAAAGCGCGCATGCGGTGGGAGCACGCGCCGCCAACAAAGCCGTGCGGCGGCTCAACCCGCGCAAAGTCAAAAGCCAAGCGGTGCCGGTTGTGTATGACCCGCGGGTCTCCGGTGGTCTTGTCAGCCATTTAGCGGCAGCGCTCTCCGGCACGGCGGTGGCGCGGGGCACCAGCTTTTTGAAAGACCGGATGGACACGCAGGTGCTGGCCGCCGGCCTGAAGGTGATAGACGATGCACGCATGGACCGCGGCCGCGCGTCTAAACCCTTTGACGGTGAGGGCGTTGCAACAGGCAAGCTGGCGCTCGCCGAAGATGGTATTTTGCGCAGTTGGATTTTGGATACGGCGACCGCCAAGCAGCTTGGTCAGCACACCACCGGCCGCGCTGCACGCGGCACCAGCGCGCCGCCCGGCCCGACAACAACCAATCTCTACCTCGAGCCGGGAACCGCCAGCCCGGCGGATATCATCGCCGACATTCGCCACGGGGTCTACGTGACCGAACTCATCGGCATGGGTGTCAACGGCGTGACCGGCGATTATTCACGCGGCGCCGCGGGCTTTTGGATCGAAGACGGCACAATCACCTACCCAGTCACCGAGATCACCATAGCCGGTAATCTGAAAGACATGTTCATGCACATGACACCTGCCGATGATCTAACCTTCCGCTATGCAACCAATGCCCCCACGATCCGCGTTGAAGGCATGACCATTGCCGGTGCCTGACATCGCCGACGATCATGCCATTTTGTGCGCGGCGGTACGCGCCGGCGGTGCGCTGGCGCTTGACCACTTCGCCACCGGGGCACCGGTGTGGAAGAAAGACGACAATACGCCTGTAACCCAAGCCGACCTGGCGGTGGACGCGCTGCTGCGGGCGCGGCTGCAGGCCGCCCGGCCCGACTATGGTTGGTTATCGGAAGAAACGGAGGATGGTACCGCGCGGCTAGCCACCAGCTGTCAGTGGATCGTTGACCCCATCGACGGCACCCATGCCTTCATCAATGGCCGGCCGCATTTTGCCGTGGTGGCCGCCCTCATCCACGCGGGGCGGCCCGTATCCGGCGCCATTTTCAACCCGGCGACGGACCAGTTCTTCGAGGCACAGCGGGGCATGGGGGCATTCTTGAACGGTGCGCCCATTCACGTTAGCGCCAGACAAGAGGTTGAAGGCTGCCACATGCTCGGCGCGGCGGACATGTTCAAACACCCCGCCTGGCCGCACAAATGGCCACCGATGCACGTTGAGCAACGCAACTCCATCGCCTATCGCGGCGCCTTGGTGGCGTGCGGGGAGTTTGACGCGATGCTGGTGATGACCTGGAAAAACGATTGGGATCTCGCCGCCGCCGACCTGCTCATCCATGAAGCCGGCGGCCGCTTGACCACCCATAGCGGCGATACCTTGATATACAACACAAAAGATCCGCGTCACCGCAGCGTGGTGGCGGCGGGCCCGTGTCTGTACGCAGCCCTGCACGCGCGCATCGGCGCCATCGTGCTAGACGGCCAATAATGCGGCCTCCCCCCTCCGGCCCTTAGGCATGCATAGGAGCGTGATGCAATGACCAAGACGCAGAGCGATAAGCCGAAGCAATTATTGCACCTAGTGGTCGGCGGCCGGCTAACCGATATGCGCGGGACCGAATTTGAAGATGTCTCCAAGCTCGATATTGTGGGCATTTACCCCAGCTACGCCCTCGCCCATGATGCCTGGAAAGCTGCCGCCCAGCGTACGGTGGATGACGCGCAAATGCGGTATTTCATCGTCCACCTGCACCGGCTGCTCGACCCGAACACCGACTAAGCCGCCGATACCGCTGCCGGGGACCCCATGCTGTGTTGAAGCAATTCTATAAATCTCGCTTGCTGCCCGGGCTCATCGCATGGTTGGCGGCGCTCTATATCCGGTTCGTTCTTAAAACGAGCCGTATGGAGATCATCGGACGGGAAATCCTTGAAAGATATTGGGCCTCCGGCCAACCTTTCATCGTGGCGTTCTGGCACGGGCAGATGCTGCTGATGGTCTATCCGTGGCAGACCACGCGGATCATGCACATGCTGATTTCGCACAATACGGATGGTGAGATAATCGCGCGGGCCGTTAGCAATTTCGGCATTCGCGCGGTGCGCGGATCGTCCGACAAAAACCGCAAAGACAAAGGCGGCCGCGCTGCCATCCGCACCATGCTGAAAATCGTCAAGGGCGGCGATTGCTTAGGCTTTACCCCCGATGGCCCGCGAGGGCCGCGGCTGCGCGCCAAAGAAGGCATCGCGGTGGTGGCGCGCTTGTCCGGCGCACCGATCGTGCCCGTGGTGGCGGCCACCAGCCGCCGGATGATCATCTCCGGTAGTTGGGACGGGTTCGTCATCAATTTGCCGTTCTCGCGCGGCGTCATTTATCTAGGCACGCCCATTCACGTTGCGCGCGACGCGGACGCCACCGCCATAGAGGCGGCACGGCTGAGCCTTGAAACGGCGCTCAACGACCTCACCGCCCAGGCCTGCGCGCGCGTTGGCTGTGACCCCGTGCCGGCTGCCACCAAATGACCCGACCGCGCGGGCTTGCCACCTATGGGCTGATAACGCGCGCCATAACGCCGCTGGTGCCGGCCTATCTGCGCCGCCGCGCCAAGCGCGGCAAAGAAGACCCATCACGCCTCAACGAGCGGATCGGCCACCCGCGCATGGCGCGCCCGGCCGGCCATTTGGTATGGGTGCACGCGGCCAGCGTCGGCGAAGCGCTGTCGGTTCAAGCGTTTATCGATGCGCTGCGGGCGCAGCGCCCAGGCATAAGCGTGCTTTTTACCACCGGCACGGTCACCGCCGCGCGCCTGTTGGCCCATAGGCTGCCGCCCGGCGCCATCCATCAATTCGTGCCGGTTGACACACCGGCTGCGATAGAGGGCTTTTTGGACCATTGGCAGCCGGACTACATGGTACTGGTGGAAAGCGAATTATGGCCCAACCTCATCACCCGCACCCGCGCGCGCGGCATCCGCATGGCGCTGATCAACGCCCGCATGTCGGCGGCCTCTATGCGCGGCTGGCGCTGGGGCGGGGCCACCGCCAGACAGATCACCGGCAGCTTCGACATCGTGCTGGCCCAAGATACCGCCGCGGCGGCGCGGTTTCGCCAACTCGGTGCGCACAACGTCCACGCCGTCGGCAACCTTAAGGCCGATGTGCCGCCGCCGCCGGCACCGCCCGCATTATTGGGGGAAGTGACCGGCATTGTCGCCGGCCGGCCGGCCTGGCTTGCCGCCAGCACCCACGCGGGCGAAGAGCGCACCATTGCGCAGGCCCACGCTTTGCTGAAACAGGCCATCCCCGGCCTGCTCACCATCATCGTGCCGCGCCACCCGGAGCGCGGCGCGCAGATATCGCAACTGCTTACGGATATGCAGCTTACGCATGCCCGACGTAGCACCGGCGAGCGGGTAACCGCTCGCACGGATATCTATTTGGCGGATACGCTGGGCGAGCTTGGCGGGTTCTTCCGTATATTGACGATTGTATTCATGGGCGGCGCGCTGGTACGCGCCGGCGGCCACAACCCGATCGAACCGGCGCTTCTGGGGGCAGCGCTGCTCACCGGCCCGCACACGCACAATTTCACGGAATTCTATGCCGCTTTCGAACACAACCAAGCGTGCGAAACCGTGCACGACGCAGCATCGCTTGCAGCCGCCGTCGGCCGTTTGATGGCAGACGGCGCTTTGGCCGGACAGCGGGTCAGCGCGGCGGCTGAGACCGCCGGCCAACTAACGGGCGCCTTGCAAAAAACGCTGGACCAGCTCTTACCCCTGCTTGATGCAGCCATGCCCCATGCGGGCACCGCCGCCACGATGCGCCATGCAAGCTCCTGACTTTTGGTATACGGATATCGGCTGGCGGGCCCGGATGTTAGGTCCGCTGGCGCATCTTTATGGCGCCGCGGCGCGGGTGCGTGCGCGCGTCACCGTGCCATACCGCGCCAGCCTGCCGGTCCTATGCGTCGGCAACATCACCGTCGGCGGCAGCGGCAAAACGCCCACGGCGTTGGCGCTGGCCCATAGGCTTATGGCCATGGGTGAAAGGCCGGCGTTCCTCACCCGCGGCTATGGCGGGCGCATCCGCGGGCCGCTCCTGGTGGACCCCGATAGGGCGCACGCCACGGACGTGGGGGATGAAGCGCTGCTGCTGGCCCGCACCTGTGCGACCATCGTCAGCGCCAACCGCCCAAAGGGGGCAGACGCGGCGGCCACAACCGGGGCAAGCGTGGTTATTATGGATGACGGCTACCAAAACCCGACACTGCACAAAGACGCAGGCTTTTTGGTCGTCGATGCCCGTTCGGGGCTGGGTAACGGCCGGCTTATGCCGGCCGGGCCGCTGCGCGAAACCGCAGCGGATGCACTGGCGCGCGCCTCAGCGCTCGTTCTAATTGGCGACGGAACGCGCGGCAGCGGCGTGGCAAAGCAGGCGGCAGCGTTTGACGTTCCCGTATTTCACGCCCGCCTTCAGCCTATGGGTGAGCCGGCATTCTGGCGCGGCAAGCGGCTATTGGCTTTCGCGGGCATTGGCCAGCCGGACAAGTTCAAGGCCTCGCTTGCGCAAGTGGGGGCTGATGTCGTGGAGTGGCGGGCATTCGCCGACCATCATATGTATACGGAGGACGAGGCGCGCAGCATGATCGATACCGCCCGCACGCAAGGGCTTGAATTGGTGACCACGGCAAAAGACCATGCCCGGCTTTCCGGCGCTCGGCGCGGCAGCGCTACCGCAGAATTAAGCGCGCATGCTTTGACGCTCGCCGTGCAAATCGCCTTTGACGAGGCCGCGGCGGTGGATGCCCTCCTCGCAGCCCGCCTGCGCGCCGCCAGGTCTGCCTCTCAGTATAAGGCGTTTTGACCAATGCGTGCGTGGAGTGACAGGCTAGAAGCGGCTGCATTTAGATGTGTCATGGCATTTTTCAAAGCCCTTGGCCGCGAACGCGCCTCAGCGTTTGGCGGCTGGCTGTTCCGGCACGTGGGCCCGTATATACCGCGCCACAAAGTTGCGCTGGCCAACATGGCGCGGGCCCTGCCGGAGCTAACCGCCGACCAACGCGATGCGGCGCTCTTGGAGATGTGGGACAATCTTGGCCGCGTGGCGGGGGAATATCCCCATCTTGGCACCTTTACCTCGCGCGGCGCCGGGGCTGATATTGAGGTCGTCAACCGCCATATCATGGAAGCCTTCCAGACGGCCGACACAGCAGCCATTTTCGCGTCCGGCCATTTTGGCAATTGGGAATTGATGCCGCTGGTGATGGCGCAAGCCGGCGGTGAAGGCGCGGAGGTCTACCGGGCGCCGAACAATGCGCTGATCGGGGCGTGGATCCTGCGCACGCGGCAGCAGCACATTATGAAAAGGCAAATTGCCAAAGGCGCCGCCGGGTCGCGCGAGCTTGTTAAGTGCCTGCGCAAAGGCATCAATTTGTGCTTGCTTGCAGACCAAAAGATGAATGACGGCGTCGAAAGCGTATTGTTGCAGCGCAAAGCCATGTCGCCCGCCGCCCCGGCCGCATTGTCGCTTCGCTACAACGTGCCGATCGTTCCGGTGAGCTTTGAGCGCGTGGAGGGAACCAAGTTTCGCCTCACGTGCTGGCCGCCGCTAGTCTACGAGCCAACCGGCGACGTGCAAGCGGATATCGCGGCGGTGACGCTCAAGCTCAACGGGTTTTTTGGCGACCGCATCCGCGAGCGCCCGGGCCAATGGCTATGGCTGCACCGGCGCTGGAAGGACTAGCACTCAAGCAAGGCCAAGATCGCGCTTCACGGCTGCTTCCGCCGTTGCATAGGCCTCTTGCCGATCGACGCTCCAATAGCGCAATTGGTCAAGCGGAATGCGGATGCCGGTGACGGCACACAGCACAAACGGGCCGGGCGCCAGCACTTCATAATCGGCATCCAGATACCGCAGCCGGGCTTCACCGCCCATGTGACTATCATACCGGTTCACCGGCAGTGCTCCGTTGCGCGTTGGCCAGTTGCGTAGTCTATCACGCCGCAGCGCAACTCAAAACAGTTCGCCCTGTTTCTTGCGTGGGGATCCCCTACTTGGGGGCCCCTTGCGGGCGGGCCGCGGTTTGGCCGTCGCGGCTGCTTTGCTCGGCGGGGTGCCATCGGTCGCTTCAACGGTGACGCGATCGCGCTGCGCGAATTCAAGGGTAAAGGCGCCGGCGGCACGCGCGGCATCGCTGGAACGAATGACGGTGCCGTCGGCGTCCAACGCCAAGGCAAAGCCGCGGTCCAACACCGCCGCATGGGACAGCGACACCAATAGCCGGGTTGCGTGATCAAGCCGCTTGTTGGCGGTTTGAAGATGCTGCGCATAGACACCCGGCAGGCGCTCGGCCACCGGCGTGAAGGCGCGCCGGGCCAGCACGGCAGCGCTGCCGCGGCGGCGCCACAGCCGCGCCCCCAGCACGGTGAGCGCTTTGCGTGCCTGCGCTAGCTGCGCTTGCGGACGGCGCGCATCCAGGCGCCCCGACCATGCCGCCAGTGCGCTGCGCGGTGCTTGAAACAGGCGCATCCGTTGGCCAGCCAGCCGCTCCGCCGCCACGTCCACCCGTTGGCGGTGGATCTCCAAAAGCCTTTCCGGCCGCGGCAAGGCACGGGCCAGACCGCCCAAATCGCTGCGCGCTTGGCCGATCAGCCGCGCCATTATGCGGTGCTGCCGCACCGCCATATCCATGACCTGCGCGGTTAAATCCGCGCGCACGGGCACCGCGTGTTCAGCCGCGGCGGTGGGGGTGGGGGCACGCAAATCGGCGGCAAAGTCGATCAAGGTCGTATCGGTTTCGTGGCCGACGGCGGCGATCAGCGGAATGATGCTATCAGCTGCCGCGCGCACGACCGCTTCTTCGTTGAACGGCCACAGATCTTCAACGCTGCCGCCGCCGCGGGCGACGATAATCAGATCCGGCCGGGGGATCTTGCTCGCCGGCGCAAGCGCGTTGAACCCGGTAATGCCGGCGGCGATTTCCGCCGCCGCGGCGTCGCCTTGCACGCGGGCCGGCCAGATCACGACATGGCGCGGAAAACGGTCGCGCAGGCGGTGGAGAATATCGCGAATGACCGCACCGGACGGCGAAGTGACAACCCCGATCACCTCCGGCAAATACGGCAGCGGCTTTTTGCGGCCGACATCGAACAAACCTTCGGCGGCAAGTTTTTTGCGGCGCTCCTCCAACAGCTTCATCAAGGCGCCGATACCGGCAGGCGCTATCGTGTCAATGACGATCTGATACTTGGACTGGCCGGCGAACGTGGTGAGACGCCCGGTGGCGACCACTTCCAGGCCCTGCTCAGGCTGGGTGGACAGGCGGCTGGCATTGCCTTTCCAGATAACGCCCGCCAGCACCGCCCGGTCATCTTTGAGGTCTAGATAGACATGGCCGGATGCCGGCCGCGAGACGCGGCCGATTTCACCGCGCACCCGCACATGGCCGAATTGGTCTTCAACCATACGTTTGACGGCGCCTGATATTTCCGAAACGGAATATTCCGGAGCGTTGCCAAGGGAGGCATTGTCAAGGGGCGTATCGGTGGGCGCGGTGGTAGGCATAGAAGCGCAATCCAAATGACGATATGGGTGCCGGCCGTGAGTTCAAGTGGGTTCAACGCCTGCGAATGTTCGTGCTAGAACCCCTTACCGGGCCGCCGGCAATGTGCACGATACGCCCATGCTACCCGCTTGGCGCGGTGCGGTCCAAATTCCTGTCCCTTCCCTAGCAGGCACGCCAAAAAATGAAAGTTCTTGTGGTCGGCGCCGGCGGGCGGGAACACGCCTTGTGCTGGAAGCTCGCACAAAGCCCGCGGCTGACCAAGCTTTACGCCGCGCCCGGCAATGCCGGCATGGCGGATGTTGCCGAATGCATAGCCATCGGAGCCCAGGATGTCACCGCCCTCGTAGCCTTTGCCCGCAGCGCGCCCATCGACCTTGTGGTGGTCGGCCCGGAAGCCCCGCTCGTTGACGGGCTGGCGGACGCGCTGACCGCGGCGGGCATTCGCGTCTTCGGACCCAGCGCCAAAGCCGCCCAGCTTGAAGGCTCAAAGGGCTTCACCAAAGATTTATGCCGCAGCGCCGGCATTCCGACCGCGGCTTACGGCCGCTTTACCACCGCCGACGCGGCGCTGGCCTATGCGCGCGCGCAAGATGTGCCGGTGGTGGTCAAAGCAGACGGCCTGGCCGCCGGCAAAGGTGTGACCGTTGCCATGGACCATGCCGCCGCGGAAGCCGCCATTCGCGACGCCTTCGGCGGCCGCTTCGGTGATGCGGGCGCGGAGGTCTTGGTGGAAGACTTCCTCGCCGGCGAAGAGGTGAGCTTCTTTGCACTGTGCGACGGGCAGACCGCGTTGCCACTTGCCGCCGCCCAAGACCACAAGCGCGTCGGCGACGGCGACACTGGCCCCAATACGGGCGGCATGGGCGCTTATTCGCCGGCGCCGATACTAACGCCCGACCTGGCCGATACGGTGATGGCAACAATCATCCAGCCGACGCTTGCCGCCATGAAAGCCAACGGCATGCCCTATACCGGCGTGCTCTATGCCGGGCTGATGATCACCGACACCGGGCCTCAACTGATTGAATACAACGTCCGCTTCGGTGACCCTGAGTGTCAGGTCTTGATGATGCGCATGCAAAGCGACCTGCTCGACCTGCTCGACGCCGCGGCGTGCGGCCAATTAGCCGGCAGAACCATCGATTGGCACGACGCCGCTGCGCTGACGGTGGTGATGGCGGCGAACGGCTATCCCGGTACCCCGGACACCGGCACCGTAATCAACGGCGTTGCGCAAGCGCAGGCGCTTCACGGGGTTGAAATCTTTCATGCAGCCACGGCGCGGACCAATGGGCAGCTTGTCGCCACCGGTGGCCGCGTGCTGAACGTAACGGCCATGGCCACATCGGTGGCCGAGGCGCACGCGCTGGCCTATGCTGCCGTCGACAAGATCACGTGGCCGCAAGGCTTTTGCCGCCGCGACATCGGCTGGCGCGCCATGGCGCGTGAAACGGCGTAAGAACAGACACAACGGCTATGGCACAATACAACCACAATCAGTCGATCAGGAGGTGTCCGAATGGGTGAAGCGGCGGCGGCCAGCGAGCGGCAGCAGATGTTTTCCGGGACCAAGCAAGTGGGCGAGAACCACCGCTTCAACGAGGCCCGGTTGCACACCTATTTGGCCGATACCATTAGCGGGTATGACGGCCCGCTTGAGGTACGCGAGTTCAAGGGCGGCCAGTCAAACCCCACGTACCAATTAGTCACACCGGGCAAAAAATACGTGCTGCGCCGCAAGCCACCGGGCAAGCTCTTGCCTTCGGCACATGCGGTTGACCGCGAGTTCCGGGTCATCTCAGCGCTCAATCAAACCGACTTCCCGGTGCCTAAGGCGTATACGCTGTGTGAGGATGAAAGCGTCATCGGCACCATGTTCTACGTCATGGAAATGGTCGAAGGCCGCATTCTGTGGGACGCACTGCTGCCGACGGAACCGAAAGAAAGCCGCACCGCGATCTATGACGCGATGAACGAGACCATCGCGAAGTTGCACATGATCGATTACGCAGCGATCGGCCTTAGTGACTTCGGCAAGCCGGGCAATTATTTCGCCCGGCAGATCTCGCGCTGGTCGAAACAATACATGGCCAGCGAGACGGAAACCATTGAGCCAATGAACAAGCTCATGGAATGGCTGCCCAACAACATTCCCGACGACGAATCCACGTCCATCGTCCATGGCGATTATCGGCTCGACAACATGGTGCTGCACCCTACCGAGCCGCGCGTGCTTGCCGTGCTCGATTGGGAATTGTGCACGTTAGGTCATCCGCTTGGCGATTTCACCTACCACACCATGCAATGGAAAATGCCCGGGCAAGGCACCGGCGGCGGCACCGGCTCGTTGCTGGGCGCAGACCTCGCAGCGCTGGGCATCCCAAGCTTCGACGACTACGTCAAAGCCTATTGTGCGCGCACCGGCCGCGGTGGCATCGATAATCTAGACTTCTACTACGCCTATAACTTCATGCGGCTAGCGGGCATCCTACAAGGCATTGCCGGGCGGGTCCGCGACGGTACGGCCGCCAGCGACCACGCCAAGACTATGGCCGCCAACGTCCGCCCGCTGGCCGAAGAAGGTTGGCTGTACGCGCAAAAGGCAGGGGCCCTCTAGCAGCCACTTCGCACCTGCCCACCATCACGCCGCGAAGTCTAGGTGCACCATCTGAAAGGGGATATTAACTAATCCCCGCGCATATTACATGTGTAAGGGACAGACGCGACGAAACAATCAATGTCAAATTCGCGGTCTAGAAAGCACCAGCTGTCGCCGGCTGCGCTTTTCGATAAGGGCGACTTGCCCGACTCGTTTTTTCGTGCCGTGGCCGAAACAGCGCCTGATCTCATCAGCGTCATCGGCCCTGACGCCAAATTCACTTATTCCAACCCCACCGCAAGCCGCCTGTTTGGCATCAAACCGGGCGGGCTAGAGGGGTTCAGCAAAGAACTTTTTCACCCGGACGATTTTTCAACGGTGATGCGCGAATTCACCGAACTGCTGGCGGACGGCGGCAGCCGTCAACTGACGGATCATCGTCTGCATTTCGGTGATAGCGGCTGGGTATGGATACAGACCCACGCCATCAATATGATTGATGATCCCAGGGTCAACGGCGTCGTCATGGTGTCGCGCGATATCAGCGCACAGAAACGGCGCGAAGAAGAGCTGGCGCGGGCTGAAATCGCTGTCAAGTTCGGCCATTGGCGGTGGGACAAAGGCAATGTCGGGCCGGCTTGGTCTGAGGGGATATACGCCATTCTCGGCCTCGACCCGGCCAAGCAGCCGAGTGATATGAGTTGGTCGGTCAACTTGCTGGAACCCGCCGACAAAGAAAAAATCATCAACGATGTGGTGAAGGCGCTGACCGCCGGCGATCCTCTGAACCGCATCGTTTCCATGCTGCACGCCGACGGAGACTACCGGCGCGTATTGATGATGGGCAGCGTTGAACGCGACGGGTCGGGCGAGGCGACATCCATCGTCGGTATCTGCCAAGACGTCACCGCGCTCCAGAAAGCCACCGACGCTATCCAGAAATCCGAACAGGAATTCCGGCTGCTTGCAGAACACTCAACCGATGTCATTATTCGCTACGATATCAAAGGGCAGGTCGCCTACATATCGCCGTCGCTTGAAAGGATGCTCGGCTACGCGCCAGACACCTTTATTGGCCGCCACACAGTAGATTTCATACACGCCGACGATAGAGAGCGCATCAGAAACCGGATCCTTGAAATGTATGAAGACCGGCAGACAAAGCGCCTCTTGTTTCGGATGATCCACAAGAACGGCAGCGATGTTTGGGTTGAGTCCATGGTCAGCCCGCTGTTGGAAGACGCCAACAAAGTGGTGGGGTTTGTTTCCAGCAGCCGCGACGTAACGACGCAACAGGTGCACGAGCAGGAGCTGAACGCGGCCCGCCAGCGCGCTGAAGAAGCCAACCTAACCAAGTCACGCTTCCTTGCCAATATGAGCCACGAACTGCGCACGCCGTTGAACGCCATTCTTGGCTTTTCAGAGATGATGACACGGCACGTTTTTGGACCGATAGGCGTTCCTCAGTATGAAGATTATGCCAACATGATCCACGAAAGCGGCGCGCATCTATTGGCGCTGATCGGCGACATTCTGGACATGTCGAAAATTGAAGCCGGCAAATACGATCTGAAGTTGGCGGCGGTGGACTTAGTGGGCGTGGTGCGCAAGGCAACGCGGATGGTGCAATCGCGCGCCCGCGAGGGAGGTCTTGACCTGGTTGTCGCGCTGGATGGGTTGGACGGTGTGCGCCTACTGGCGGATGAGCGCGCGCTTACGCAAATCATGCTGAACCTGCTCTCCAACGCCGTGAAATTTACCCCGGCGGGCGGCTGCGTCACCGTATCCGCCGCCAGCCTCGGCGAGCAGCACATCGTCATATCCATCGCGGATACCGGCGTCGGCATCGAACCGGACAACATACAGCGCGTGCTGCGCCCGTTTGAGCAGGTCGTACAGCACCCAGAACTGGCAAGCCAGGGAACCGGCCTCGGGTTACCGCTCGTGCAAGCGCTGGTGGAAATGCAAAACGGCTCTTTCTCGATCCGCAGCACACCGGGTGTTGGCACCACCGTCGACGTTGAACTCCCGCGGGTCTCAGTTTACGCGCTGGCAGGCGCTAACGTCAGGCATGCAGACCCCGCTGAGTGAGCGCCTGGAGGCGGCGGCTAGCGCATCGCCCTTAAAGCTGCATCCATTTCATCGTATACGCGTTCGACCACCGGTTCGGCGAAAATGCCACGCCAATAGCCGGTGGCGTTGGGCTGACTGTCGAGCAAACACCCACTTCTGCCGAACAGATCCGGAATACGCCGCACAAAGAACAAAATGGGCATGAGCGCACAATCCGCGAGAGACAGCTTGGTGCCGACCGCATGGCCGGACCCATCAAGATAGTGGTTCAGCCAACCAAGCGCCGTTTCCAACTCGTTAAAGGCCACATCCACTTTGTCTGTCTGGCGGATAGCCGGGTCGATATTGCCAAACAAAACGGTTAGCGGTTCGAGCAGGTATAAATCGCCTATGCGCGCAAGCAACCGCACCAGCGCGCGCTCCTTCAAATCTACCGGCATAAGCGGCGGTTCGGGATATTTCTCGTCGAGATATTCACATATGGTCTGAGATTCCGGCAGCAGCCAGCCATCCTCGGTTTCCAGCGCCGGCACTTTGGCAAGCGGTGTGAGCGCCTCAAGATTGTCCGGTTCGACCTCGCTGAACGGATCGGTGAGTTCGACGTCAAGGCCTTTGGTGTAGATAACCAAACGGCACCGCGCCGAAAACGGCGACAAATCGGTGTCATAGAGTTTCATCGGTTTTTCCTCCCGCGCCCGGCGCGCCGGGCCGCTACGCCGCCGCTGCACCCATCGTCAATGGCCACCGGCACGGCTCACTGCAGCCAAAGCGGCCTGGCTCCAACGCCGCGCGCCCCTGCCGCGCTTTGGCCACCTGTCAGCAGCGGCCCGCCGGCACGCCACGACCGCTACTCCGCTGCCGCGCGCAGCTCTTCCATGTGCTTTTTATATTCCAGCCGCGCGATTGTGCGGTTGTGCACCTCATCCGGCCCGTCCGCCAGCCGCAGCGTACGGATGCCCGAATAGGCCTTGGCAAGCCCGAAATCGGTGGTCACGCCGCCACCGCCATGGGCCTGAATGGCATCATCAATGACCTGCAACGCGATGCGCGGGCCGGCCACCTTGATCATGGCGATTTCGGCGCGCGCTACCTTATTGCCGACCTTGTCCATCATGTCGGCGGCCTTGAGCGTCAGCAGGCGGGTCATCTCGATATTGGTGCGCGCTTCGGCAACGCGCTGCTCCCACACCGAGTGCTCGGCTACCTTCTTGCCGAAGGCCTCACGGCTGAGCAGCCGCTTGACCATCTTTTCAAGGCAGCGTTCCGCGACGCCGATGGTGCGCATGCAATGGTGAATGCGGCCCGGGCCAAGGCGGCCTTGCGCGATTTCAAAGCCCCTGCCTTCGCCGAGAATGAGGTTGCCGGCGGGCACCCGCACGTCCTTGAGAATAACCTCCGCATGGCCGTGGGGGGCATCATCATAGCCAAACACCGGCAACATGCGCACGATCTCGATGCCCGGCGCATCGAGCGGTACGACGATCTGCGATTGCTGGCGATACGGATCGGCGCCCGGGTCGGTTTTGCCCATGACGATGGCCACTTTGCAGCGCGGATCGCCGACCCCGGACGACCACCATTTGCGACCGTTGATGACATACTCATCGCCGTCGCGCGTGATGCGGGTCTCGATATTGGTGGCGTCCGAAGAGGCCACCGCCGGCTCGGTCATCAAAAAGGCTGAACGGATTTCACCGGCTAATAGCGGCTTCAGCCAGGTCTCTTTCATCTCTTCGGAGCCATAGCGCTCAAAGACTTCCATATTGCCGGTATCAGGCGCGGAACAATTGAAGACTTCCGATGCCCAGCCGACGCGGCCCATGATCTCGCACAAGGGCGCGTATTCCAGGTTTGACGTGCCCGCGCCCATATCTGAATCCGGCAAAAACAGGTTCCACAAGCCGGCCTCGCGCGCCTTCGGTTTCAAATCCTCAAGGATTTGCGGCACTTGCCACGGATTGCCCGCCTCGCGGAACGCCTGCATCTGCGCGTCATAGGTGGCTTCGTTAGGGTAGATATGCTCGGCCATGAAGCGCTCAAGCTGCGCTATGAGCTCCTTCACCTTGTCCGTATGGTCGAAATTCATGAGCTGTTTCCTCTGGGTTTACCTGCGATTTATGGCATGTTGAATGGCGCATTAAACGGTTTCGGGCGGGACTCTAGCCCCTCGTCCGCGCCACGTCACGCGCCAAAAAAGCCGCATCACGGCATCGGTCAGGGCGCACCTCTAAGCGTACGGAAAAAGCTGCGCAAAAGCGCCGATGCGCGCGCCGCATCAAGCCCGCCATAAACCTCCGGCGCATGGTGGCACGTTTCGCGGTCAAACACCCGCGCCCCATGCTCCACACCGCCGCTCTTTGGGTCATCTGCACCGAAATAAAGCCGCCGGACGCGCGCCAGCGACATCGCCGCCGCGCACATGGCGCACGGCTCAAGGGTCACGTAGAGATCGCAACCGATAAGCCTTTCAGACCCAAGTTGCACCGCCGCTTGGCGGATCGCCAGCATCTCCGCGTGCGCCGTTGGGTCCTTGTCTTGCACGGTGCGGTTGCCGGCGCGCGCCAGCACGGTGCCCTGAGCGTCGGTGATGACGCAGCCCACCGGCACCTCGCCACGGGTACCGGCGGCCTCGGCCTCTTCCAGGGCCATTTGCATGAACGTCTGTTGCGGCATCGCCGGCGACCGTGCCCAAGCCTTGCGCCCCCCGTCAATGGCTACCGACAATAATCGCTACGAATACACGCCCGCCTCCCTCGCGCACGCGGCGTGCTTCTGCTACTCAGCATGCCATGACGCCCCCGCCCTCCAAGCCTCTTGCCGACGCACCGCCCAGCGGCGAGCGGATCGCCAAATATTTGGCGCGGGCGGGGCTGTGTTCGCGGCGCGACGCCGAAAAGCTCATTGGCGACGGCCGCGTGGTGGTGGACGGTACGGTGCTAGACACGCCCGCCGTCAAGGTCACAGCCGAAAACACCATCCTCGTTGATGGCGTGGCCGTTGACCCGCCGCAAAAAACCCGCCTGTGGCGCCATCACAAGCCGCGCGGACGGGTCACCACGGCGCGCGACCCGCAAGGCCGCCCGACGGTGTTTGAGACGCTGCCGCCGCAGCTACCGCGGGTCATTTCCGTTGGCCGCCTGGACATGGCATCGGAAGGCCTGCTGCTGCTCACTAATGACGGCGAGTTGGCGCGGCGGCTGGAACTGCCGGCAACGGGCTGGGCCCGCCGCTACCGGGTGCGGGCGCGCGGCCGGATCGATGACCGGTCGATCGCCAAGCTCAAATCCGGCATCGCCGTTGACGGCGTGCGCTACGGCGCAATTGACGTGGTCCGCGACGACCGCACCTCGCCCGGTGCCAACCAATGGCTGACCGTAACCTTGCGCGAAGGCAAAAACCGCGAAGTGCGGCGCGTGCTGGCGGCGGTCGGGCTGGACGTGAACCGGCTGATCCGCGTCTCTTATGGGCCTTTTGTGTTAGGCGATCTGGCGCCGGGCGCTACCGAAGAAGTACCGCCGCGGATGCTGCGGCAGCATACCGGAGCCACCCCCACCGCCCGCCCTGCACACGCCCCGGCCAAACGGCGCGCAACGAAAGAGACCCCCACCCATGCGCATCGTCGGCGGCACCCATAAAGGCCGGCCTTTGGCCGCACCGAAAAACGCCCGCGTGCGCCCGACCACCGACCGCACGCGCGAAGCTATTTTCAACGTGCTTACCCACGGGGACTTCGGCGGCTGGACGCTTGAGGGGGCGCGCGTGCTGGACCTGTTTGCCGGCACCGGCGCACTGGGGCTTGAGGCCTTATCGCGCGGCGCCGGCTTTGCGCTGTTCGTCGATGATCATGCGCACAGCCGCGCGCTGATCCGGCAAAATGCGGAAGCGCTGGGCGAGACAGGCCGTGTGCGCGTATGGCGGCGCGATGCCGCTAAGCTCGGCCCGCGCGCGGGCGCGGCCGGCCCTGCTTACGATCTCATCTTCTGCGACCCGCCTTACGGCAAGACACTGGGCGGCAGCGCGCTTGAAGCAGCACGTGTCGGTGGCTGGCTTGCTGCCGGCGCGGTCTGCGTACTGGAAGAAGCAGCGTCAACTCATGTTCCGTGTCCGGACGGCTTTACCGAGCACGACCGCCGGCGCTACGGCGATACGCAGGCTGTCATTTTGCGTCCAGTTGGGTGAAATTCTCAGAAATGAGCGTGTTCCAGCGCTTCTGGCGGTGGCCATAGAAGATGCGCGCAAACAGCCACACCATGGGCGTGAGCACACCGGCCTTTACATCCAACCGGTCGGTGTAGCGGGTGCGGCCGACGCCGAGATCCTCAATGAACACCCAGTGATCCCAAACACGGATGAGCGTGCCCGAACCATTGTCGCGCAACACGCCGCGGCCGTCCTTGAGGGTTGCACCTTGAGGATGTTCGACGCCGATCCACTGGCTGCCCAGCGGAATGATGCCGAAGCCCCACACACGGGCGCGGTAGCGACCGGGCACCCAGCGCCGGGGCCACGGCGTGGTGCCGCGCGGGGTGAAGCGCAGAAGCGGCCAGGCGATCCATTGCAACAGTTCAGGCCGGTGCGCCTGATACCACACGGTTGCTGCAGGACAGGTAAATTCAGCCGTCAGCGTAAGGCGCATCTGAGGCGGGTTCCCAACCCTCATTAGGTCATGACGGCCGGCCAGGATCAGCGGCCGCGCAACGCAAAATAGCGCCGCATCCTGCATTCGCAAGACCCCATGCCACGCACGGTTTGTCGCCTGGGCACCCAGGCGGCGCTACCGCCGGCCAAACAGTTTCTCGATCTCTGGCAGGCTGAGTTTTACGTATGTGGGGCGGCCGTGGTTGCACTGGCCGGAATGGGGCGTCACTTCCATCTCGCGCAGCAGAGCGTTCATTTCATCGGCGGTAAGCCGGCGGCCGGCGCGCACCGAGCCGTGACAGGCCATGGTGCCGGACACCTCGTCCAACCGCTCTTTAAGGGATAAGGCTTGGCCCAACTCACACACCTCGTCGGCAAGATCGCGGATGAGACCCTGAATATCGGTGTCGCCCAGCAGCGCCGGGGTTTCGCGCACGATGATGGTGCCATCGCCAAACGGCTCTATCACCAAACCAAGTTCGGCCAATTCATCCGACCTATCGCCCAGCGCCACCGCTTCATCGGCGTTAAGCTCCACGACTTCCGGCACCAGCAACGCTTGCCGTTTAATACCCGTTGCCGCCAGCGCCTTTTTCATCCGCTCGTGCACGAGGCGTTCATGCGCGGCGTGCTGATCCACCAAGACCAACCCGTCGCGGGTTTCCGCAACAATATAGGTTAGATGTAGCTGGCCCCGCGCCGCCCCTAGGGGATGGTCCAACAGATGGTCGCTTGGCTGGTGTTCGACGCGCGCGGCGGGCCAATCAAAGCCCGGATGCGCGGGCGGTGCCGCCCCACCCCCAGCAACTCCATCCTCCGCAAACCCACCCTCGGCCACCCCACCAAACACGCCGTCGAGCGGCGCAAAGGCCCGCGCTGCGTGCTGCATGAGATGGCCCTGGCCTGGATCGGGCGGATGGTAGGCCGCGCCCGGCGTAAACGCTGCCAGCGCCGCCCCGGCCACGGTGGTTGAGGCGCGATGGCCGGCCGCATCCAGCGCTGCGCGTAAACTCTTGACGATGAGCGCGCGCACCAGACCCGGGTCGCGAAACCGTACCTCGGCTTTGGCCGGATGCACGTTGACATCCACCTGCGCCGGGTCCACGTCGATGAACAAGACCAACACCGGGTGGCGGTCACGGGCGAGAAAATCCGCATACGCCCCACGCACCGCACCCGCCAGCAGCTTATCGCGCACCGGGCGGCCATTGACGAACAGATACTGCGCCCGCGCATTGCCGCGGTTAAACGTCGGCACGCCCGCATGGCCGGTAACGCGCACGCCTTCGCGAGCGATATCCACCGGCATCTCGTTGTCCTTAAAGTCCGAACCAAGAATGCGGCTTAGGCGGGCCAGGCGCGCCTCCGCGTCCCCAGCGTCCGGCTCAGCGTCAAGCCGCAAAGATGTGCGCCCATCGCTGGTTAAGGAAAATGCCACCCGCGGATGCGCCATGGCCAGGCGGCGCACCACATCGCCCACCGCTTGCGCTTCGGCGCGATCGGACTTTAGAAACTTAAGCCGCGCCGGCGTTGCGTAAAAAAGGTCGCGCACGTCGACGCGCGTTCCCGGTGACGCGGCGGCAGGCTTTGGGCCCGCCACTTTGCCGCCTTCCACCTGCAAGGCGTGGCCTGCGCTATGGTCCTGGTCGCCGACATTGCCGTGCCGGCCGCTATGGCCGTGCGGGCGCGACACGATGCCAAGCCGCGCGACGGCGCCGATAGACGGGAGCGCTTCGCCTCTAAAGCCTAGACTTTGAATATGCGTAAGATCTTCCGTCCCCGCCGCATCGACCAACAGCTTGGAAGTGGCGTGGCGCTCAATGCACAACGCAAGCTCTTGCGCCGTCATGCCGCAGCCGTCATCGGTGACGCTGATCAAGGTTTTGCCGCCCGCCGACATGGCGATGTCGATGCGGGTAGCGCCGGCATCCAACGCGTTTTCGACCAGTTCCTTCACCGCGCTTGCCGGGCGCTCCACCACTTCGCCCGCGGCGATGCGGTTGACGGTCCCCTCGGATAAGCGGCGGATGCGCGGGCGCGGCGGATCACCCATCGCCCTTACATCTCATCGAGATAGTGCCGGGCGAGGATTTTGCCCTGTTCGACCGCCGGTTGGTCAAACGGGTCGACGCCCATTAAATGCGCGGCGATGATCGTTTCCAGCATGAAATGCATCAGCAACGCCCCCATGGCGGTTTCATCCAAAACCGGAACCTCAATCGTCCGCACCGGGCGCTGGTTATTTTTGAGGGCCTCGACGGTGGCGCGGTATTCCGCATCCGCCAAGTCGCCCATTGTTTTGCCAGTAAGATAGGCCAGCGCCGGATCGTCGGTGCGCACGCGCGGGCCCGCACCCGCCGCAGCCACCGATAAGACCGTATAGGATTTATCCGCCGGGCCGGCGAGATATAGCTGTAATTGGCTGTGTTGATCGACCGGGCCAATGCCGGTGGCCGGCAACGTGCCCTGGCCTTGCTTACCCAAGCTTTCCGCCCATAGCTGCCGGTACCAAAGGCCAAACCGCTCCAGCCTATCGGAATAGGCAAGAAGGATACTGGTGGCGATCCCGGCATGATCGGCCAGCGCAACCTGCATGGCGGCCCCCGCCGCCGGCGGGATATCGTGCGGCAGCGCGCCCTCTAGGGCTATGCGCAGCACCTGCGCTGCCCCTTCGCGGATGGCGAGACCATCAAGACCCAACAACATGGCAGGCACAAGACCGACATTGGTGAGCACCGAAAAGCGCCCGCCGACGCCCGTATCGTGGTCGATAACAGGCGCTCCTATGCCTTGTGCGAAACGCCGCACGGGGCTATCCGCCGGCTCAGTTATGGCGGCAAAATGCTGCGCCATATTCCGCGTACCGATGGCCGCTTCCACCGCCGCCTTGGCGGCCAGGGCCTGGGTTATGGGTTCCGCGGTGCCGCCGGATTTGGAGACGAGCAAAAAGCGCGTGGTCGCCATATCCAAGAGTCCCATGGCGCGCGTAAAGGTATGCGGGTCCAAGTTTTCAAAGAAGTGCACCCGCGGCGTCCCCGGCCTGGGAGCCGCGGAGATAGACGCCGGCGTTGCGTCAAACGCAAGCTGGGCCAAGGCTTTAGCGCCCAGGCTAGAGCCGCCGATGCCAAGCACCACGATATCGGTGGCACCGGCGCGCAAATGCGCAACGATCCGCTCCATATCGGCCACGTCACCGCGGCGCCCGGGCACCTGCAACAAGGCAAGAGACCCGTCTTGATGCTGCGCGCGCAGTGTTTCCAGCGCAGCGCCCGTTCGTTGCAAGGCGGCATCGTAGTGGGCCTGACTAAGGCCGCCCGACCCCACGGCCCCGGACACGTCATGCCGGTAGGGCAAGGCGCCAGGTGTTATGTCAGGCATTGTGGCGGTTCCCCTTAAGCGCCCTATTCGAAGGACGCGTTGGTGGTGCCAAGACCATCCGGTGCGCCCACCGCCACCACGTGCAGCGCGTCCGGTTTGAGCAGACGCTTGGCCACGCGCCGGACGTCCTCAAGGGTCACCGCTTCGATGAGGCTGTTGCGCTCATCGATGTAATCGATGCCCAAATTCTCGTATTGGATGAGCGCAAGCTGGCCGGCGATCGAGCGGCTGGAATCAAACCGCAGCGCATAGGAGCCGGTGAGGTAGGTCTTGGCGATATCGAGTTCTTCTGCGGTAATGCCGTCGGCGGCGATATCTTCTATCTGCTTGCGCGCCACGTCTAGCGCTTGACCCGCGGTCGCATTGCTGGAGGCTAGATAGCCGATCAGAATGCCGCCATGGGCGAAGGGCACAAGCGCTGTGCGGGCAGAATAGACGAGCCCGCGCTCTTCGCGCACTTCCCGGAAGATGCGGCTGATAAAGCCGCCGCCGCCAAGAATATAATTCATCACATAGGCGGCAATAAAATCCTCGTCGTCACGGGTTATGCCGTCCAACGCAAACATGACCACCGTCTGCGAGTTGTTGCGCTCAACCAGAGTAACGCCAGGGGTCAGCGGCTCGGTTAAGCGTGGCGTTGCGCGGTCGCTGGCGGCCGGCAAGCCGCCGAATGTGGCATCGATCAGCGGCCGCAATTCGTCCGCTGTGATGTCACCGACGACGGCGATGCTGAGATTGTCACGGGCGAAGGCCTGCGCCACGTAAGCGCGCATGTCGGCGGCGGTGAGGGCGGACACGCTTTGCGGCGTGCCGGTGGGCGACGCCGCATATCGGTGCCCGGCAAACACATCAGCAAAAAGCGTGCGGGAGGCAACGTCATCGGGGTCTTCATCGTCGCGGGCAAGGTTTGCCAGCACTTTCGCCCGCACGCGTTCCACATCGGCGGTGTCAAAGCGTGGCTGCGTCAAGGCCAACCGCACTAGGTCAAACGCCGCATCGGTATGTTCCGATAACGTGCGCATGCGCAAACGGATTTTGTCGCGGTCGGCCGATATGGACAGCGACACATTGAGATCGCGCAACCGGGCGGCAAACGCCTGGCTATCCAAGTCCCCCGCCCCTTCGGTCAACAAGCGGGCGGTCATATCAGCAAGGCCTGATTTGCCGTCGGGGTCCAGATAAGAGCCTGCGTGAAACAGCACCTCGACCGCGACGATGGGCACCGCGTCCTCGGAAACGAGCCAGGCGTCGACGCCGGTCTCGCCCATCACCGGCTCAATCTCAAACGCGCGCGCCGCTGTGCTGAACACGCACACCGCCATGACGGCTGCCAACCATATCCGCGTATACCCGGTCATGAGCTGCTCTCCGGACGTGCAAGAATACCTGTAACGGAACGGTGCTTGTGCAAATAAGCGCGCGCTGCCGCCGTCACGTCTTCCGGCGTTACCGCCAATATCCTGTCAGGCCAAGTGGCCGCATATTCGACGGTCAGCCCCGTTGACAGCGCAATACCAAAGGCCTGCGCCATGGTTTGCTGGCTGTCTTGCGCGAATATCGCTTCCGCCACGAGCGTGCGCCTGGCGCGGTCGACTTCTTCTTCGGTCACGCCATCGGCTAGAAGCGCGGCAATTTCAGCGTCCATTGCCGCTTCCACCTCTTGCATCGACACACCTTCGGCAGGAATTGCAAAAAACCCGATCGTGCCATCGTCAAGCGACGAGCCGATATACCAACCGGCGGCGCTCACGGCGATCTGCTGGTCGACCACCAACGACGTGTATATCCGCGAGGTTTGCCCGCCACCGATGATTTCGCTCAACACATCCAACGCCTCGGCCACGCCGGCCTCCGCGTTGCCATAGCTTGGTGTCAAATAGGCGCGCCGCAAATAGGGCTGCTCGACGCGGGCATCTTCTAGGGTTACCCGGCGTGCCGCGCGCGGGGGCGGCTCTTGCGGGCGCACCCGCTTAACCGCCGGCCCCGCCGACGGCACCACGCCATAAAACTTTTCGGCGAGCGGGCGTAGCTCTTGTGCGTCAATATCGCCGGCCACAATCAGAATGGCGTTCGCCGGATCGTAATAGGTGTTGTAGAAATCCAGCGCGTCTTCATGGGTCAGCGTGCGGATTTCATGCTCCCAGCCGATAATCGGCGTGCCGTAAGGGTGGGCGAGATATAGCAGCGCGTTCATCTGTTCGGACAACAGCGCACCCGGATCGTTTTCCGTGCGCGAGGCGCGCTCTTCTAAAACCACGTCGCGTTCCGGCAGCGTTACTTCTTCGGTCAGCACGATGCCTTTCATGCGGTCGGCTTCCAACTCCATCACCAACGCCAAGCGGTCGCGGGCAACGCGCTGGAAATAGGCGGTGTAGTCATAAGAGGTAAAGGCGTTTTCGCGCCCGCCATTGCGCGCAACCAAGGCTGAGAATTCCCCGCGCGGGTATTTTTCCGTGCCTTTAAACAGCAAGTGCTCAAGATAGTGCGCAATGCCCGATTGGCTGGGCGGTTCATCCGCCGCGCCGACGCGATACCAAACCATATGGGTGACCACCGGGGCGCGGCGGTCTTCGATCACCACCACTTGCATGCCATTGTCGAGCATGAAGGTCTCAGGGATCGGCTGGCCGGTGGCCTCTACCACCCGCGGTGGCGTGGACACTGCTGGGGCAATCTCCGCAGCACCGGCAGGGCTTACCGTGCTCAGCGCCGACACATTGCCTGTGTCGCCTGTATCTTCGTCCGTGGCTTCACCACACGCGGCGAGCAACGGAACCACTAGACACACAAAAGCTGCTGGATGCTGCAGAAGCGAACGTCTCATGCGGCGTAACTCCGGATTAAGGCACCGTCCCGGCGGGTCTCACCAGGCAACGGCGAAAACGCAATACCCGTCCATATACATAGGATGGATTGCGCGCATGACACGCCTCCCATCACGTGTTTACGCATGACGCTTGCGTGAAGGCCGCGCGGGCGGAAGGCGACACGATGCCTAGAACCGGCCCAATACCTAGAACTGAATAGCGCCTTCGAGCAGGCCGCGTTCATCGTCCGGCTCCACGTTGGGCGTTTCGCCGACGGTGATCGGCCGCCCGAGTGCGTCATTCTGGCGCAAACGCTGCACCTCGCCCGGCGCATCGACCGTATAGGGCTGCGGCGTGCGGTCCTGCCAGAATATAATTCGGTCGGCGAAGCTTTCATTCGCCTCAATATAGGACTGGTATTCGCTTTCAATCAGGCCGCGGACGTCCGGGCTGGCGTTGACGGCGCCGGCATTGACCAGCAACGCCGCCTCACCGGCGCTGGTGCCCGGCGCATCACCTTGCGGCGTTGCGACACCGCCGCCCTCACCGTTTTGATAGAGCACGTTTTCAGCCGCCTGTTGCGCGGTGCGCGAATGGCGCGCTGCCGCCCCCGGGCGCGGCGGGCGCAAGGCGAAATCGGGGGGGATGGTCAGCGGCGCCTTGGTGAGAATGGCAAACTCATCCGGTGGATTTTTGCCTAAGCCGAGCGCCTCATCGACGCCGCTGGTACAGCCCGCCAGCACGCCGCCCGCCACAACCGCAGCCAGCACGCGTGCATACCGGGATATGGGAATGGATTTGCTCACTGTGGCCGTTATCACCTGAAATTTGCGCTCATATCCTGAATTTGCGCTCATATATGGTCGCCGGTTTTGTTATCGCCAGATTTCTGGGCGCCCGCCCCAAATAGCGAGTCCCACAGCAATAATACTACACCAAAAACGATGGCAACATCAGCCACGTTGAAAACATACCAATAAAACCCGAAGGCGTGAAAGCTAAAGAAATCCGCCACCGCCCCATAGACTGCCCGATCATAGCCATTGCCGATGGCCCCGCCTATAATCATAGCGACAGAAACCGCCAGCAGCCGATGCTCGATGCGCGCCAGCCAAATAATGAGCGCCAGCGTCACCACCGCCACGAAAACCAGCAAAAAAGCGACCCCCCACCCTGACCCAGCCGGCAATAGCCCATAGCTGATGCCCGGGTTCCACACCATGGTCAGGTCAAAGAACGGCGTGAGCGTGATCGTCTGACGCGCCGGCAGATCGACCCAATACAAAATCGCCCATTTGCTCAAACGGTCGACCACGGCGATCGCCAGCGCCAGCATCAGACCCCAGCGAAAATGCGGCCGTGGATGGCGCAGCGATGTCAGCACTGCCTGCGTCTGGCGCTGAAGCCATTGCATGGCCGTCAGCCTGCCATGCGTATGCCGCCGGCCCGGTCTGCCACCGCATCGGCGCAGCGCGCGCACGTGCCCGGGTAGTCGGCATTCACGTCGATATCAGGCACCAGCTTCCAGCACCGGGCGCATTTTTCTCCTACCGCGTGCACGGGCACGACCGCGACGCCCGGCACATCGTCCATGCGAAAGGCGTCCGCCGGCGCACCCGCGTCCGCGGGCATGACGGTTAGGTGGGAGGTGATGCACAGATCCTCCAGCGGCACCGCACCGAGGGCGGCGCGGATCGCATCGTCTTCCACATAAACGTGCGGTGCGCCTTCCAGGCTGGCGCCGATGCGTTTCTCGCGCCGTTCGACCTCCAAAGCGCCGGTTACCACCCGGCGCACTTGGCGCAGCCGCTGCCAGCGGCGGGCAAGATCATCGTCACGCCAACTGGCGGGGATCTCAGGCGCCGTGCGCAGATGCACAGAGCCCGTATCCTCGGGAAAGCGCGAGAGCCAGGCCTCTTCCATGGTGAAGGCTAAGACCGGCGCCAGCCACGCGGTTAAGCAATGGAACGCATGATCCATCACCGTGCGCGCGGCGCGCCGGCGCAGGCTGTGGGCGGCATCGCAATACAGCACATCCTTACGGATATCGAAGTAGAAGGCCGAAAGATCGGTGACGCAGAAATTGGTCAGCGCGTGGAACACGCGGGTAAACTCATAAGTGGCGTATCCTTCGCGCACCACGGCATCAAGCTCCGCCAGCCGGTGCAAGATGAACAATTCCAGACCAAGGCCATGCGCTTCCGGCGCGGCGCGCATGTCGTCCACGCTCACCCGCTCGCTATCGGTAAATTCGGCTAAGTTACCGAGCAGGAAGCGCACCGTGTTGCGCAGCTTGCGGTAGTGTTCGGTGCTGGCCTTGATGACCGTAGGGCCGACCACCATGTCGTTTTGATAGTCCGCGCTTGCAACCCAGACGCGCAGGATTTCAGCGCCCGATTGCTTGATGACTTTTTCCGGCGACATGGCGTTGCTGCCGGATTTGGACATTTTCTTTCCGGATTCATCGAGCAAGAACCCATGCGTAACCACTTGCTGGTAGGGGGCCACGCCGCGGGTGCCGCAGCTTTCCAGCAGCGACGATTGGAACCAGCCGCGGTGCTGGTCCGACCCTTCTAAGTAGAGCGTTGCAGGCCACGTCTGGTCAGGGCGCGCTTCCAACACGAAGGCATGGGTCGAGCCGGAATCGAACCACACGTCGAGAATATCCATTACCTGCGTATAGTCTTGCGCTTTGTACCCGCTGCCCAAAAACTCTTGCGGATCGGTCGCATACCACGCGTCACAGCCATGCTTGGCCACCGCTTGGCAAATGCGCTCATTGACCGCCGCATCGCGCAGCACCTCGCCGGTTTCTTTGTGCACGAACAGCGTCAGCGGCACGCCCCAGGCGCGCTGGCGCGAGACCAGCCAATCTGGGCGGGTGGCCACCATGGCGTGGATGCGCGCTTGGCCGCGCGGCGGAAACCAGTCAACCACATCGATCGCCGCCAACGCCTTGGCGCGCAAATCATCATGCGCCATGGAGATGAACCATTGCGGCGTGTTGCGGAAAATGAGCGGCGCCTTGGAACGCCAGGAATGCGGATAGGAATGCTCTAACCTGCCCGACGCAACCAGATGGCCGGTGTCGCGCAAAGCCCCCATGACGCTTTTATCGGCATCGCCAGCCTTGCCGTTGGGCCGCAGCACGCGCCTGCCGGCAAACAGCGGCACGTGATCGTAATAGCTGCCGTCTTCGGCCACCGTGTGCGGCACCTCAAGCCCGTGCGCCAGGCTAAGGATATAATCGTCTTGTCCATGGCCGGGGGCGACGTGCACAAAGCCCGTGCCCTGTTCATCGGTCACAAAATCCGCCGCCAGCGCCGGCACCTCAAAGTCATAACCTTGGCCGCGCAACGGATGCGCGCAGACGGTGCCGTCCAACTCCGCGCCCTTGAAGGTGGTAACGATCTGCGGCTGCGCGAGGCCGCTTTCCTGCAAAAACACCTCCAGCAGCGGTTCGGCCACCACGTAGGATTTGCGCTCAACGCCGTGGCCCGTATCGTGCCCGGCTTCCACCAGCACGTAGTCCATATCGGGCGCGTAAGCGATGGCGCGGTTGGCGGGGATCGTCCACGGCGTCGTCGTCCAGATCACCAAATGCGGCTGGCGCTTATCCGTATCGGGAACCAGAAACACGTTTTTTGAGCGCACCACCGGAAACGCTAGATAGATAGTCGGCGACGTATGGTCGTGATACTCAACTTCTGCTTCCGCCAAGGCGGTTTGTTCAATGACCGACCACATTACCGGCTTGGAGCCTTGATAGAGCGCACCGGACATGGCGAATTTCAGAAACTCGGTAACGATCGCCGCTTCCGCGTCATACGACATGGTCGTGTACGGATTATCCCAATCCGCCAAAACGCCTAACCGCTTGAATTCGTCGCGCTGCACGTCCACCCAATGGGCGGCAAAATCGCGGCACTCCCGCCGAAATTCCAGCACCGGCACGTCGTCTTTATTTTTGCCGGCGGCGCGGTATTTTTCTTCGATTTTCCATTCAATCGGCAGGCCGTGGCAGTCCCAGCCAGGCACGAACGCGGCGTCCTTGCCCAGCAGCGACTGCGAACGGCACACCATGTCTTTGAGAATTTTGTTGAGCGCGTGGCCCATATGCAGGTTGCCGTTGGCGTAAGGGGGGCCGTCATGATAGCTGAACACCTCAGCGCCCTTACGCGCGTCACGCAGCCGCGCATACAGGTCAAGCTGCGCCCAGCGCGCCAGAATTTCCGGCTCGCGCTTAGGCAGGCCCGCCTTCATCGGAAAGTCCGTTTGCGGCAAAAACAGCGTCGGGCGGTAATCGGGCGTCTCGGGCTTGAGATCGGTCGGTGCGGACATCTTATCTTTGCACTTCGCACTTAAAGGGGCGCTGGCCGCAGCCCCAGGCATAAAGGGTGAACGTGAGGGTGACGGGAGAAGCGGTCCCGATCCGGCACCGGCGCGCAGCTGGATAAGCGCGCTAGCCCCGGACCGGGCGCATAATTCGTAAGCCCATAACTTGAATAGCGCTGCCAGCGCCGATGCCTATTCCCTGCATGGCATGCTTGTAGCAGCGTGCTTGATGCCACGTAAAGCACTAGCACCGTTTGCGGCTGCTTGTGCCTGTTAACCGGCAAGCAGCCGCCGCGCGGCGCTGGCGTCTAAGGCGATTTGCGCCTTGAGGCTTTCAAGCCCGTCGAACTTTTGTTCCGGCCGGATAAACCCGATGAAAGACACGCGCACATGGGCGCCGTAAATATCGCCGCTAAAATCAAACACGTGCACTTCGAGCAGCACATCGCGCTTGTTGAAGGTCGGCCGTGTGCCAAGATTGGCAACGCCGCGGTAGCGACCTCTATGGGGTCCGTCTTCAATCTCTACGTCCACCGCATAGACACCCAATTTGGGCGTCACCACCCCTTCAAGCGGCACATTGGCGGTGGCAAACCCTATGGTGCGGCCGCGCTTATCGCCTTCCAGCACCCGGCCTTCGACAAACCAAGGGCGGCCAAGCATGGCCGCAGCATCGCCAACGCGCCCCTCGCGCAAGGCTGTGCGGATGCGGGTGGATGAAAACACCTCACCGCCCTCAGCACCCATTTCCGGCACGACGGATACGCCAAACCCTTCCATCTCGCCCATATATCGCAAGACCGAGACATCGCCGGTGCGCCCCTTGCCGAAGCAAAAATCATAGCCCACCACCACGTGATCGACCCCTAAGCCGGCAACCAAGACATCGGCTACGAAATCTTGCGCGCTCAGCGCCGCCATAGCCGCATCGAACGGTAACGCAAACACGATTTCGACGCCGAGATCGCCGAGCAAAGCCACTTTGGCGCGAAACGACGAAAGACGAAAAATCGGCGCGTCCGGCGCAAAGAACTGGCGCGGATGCGGCTCAAACACCAACACAGCCAGCGGCATACGCATCTCTTCGGCTTCACGCTTGGCTTCGCGAACAACCGATTGGTGGCCGCGATGCACGCCATCGAAATTGCCGATGGCAACCACCGCGCCGCGCGCCAGGTCGGGCACATCCGTGTAATGGCGCAGTATCCACATGTGTTCGGTGGTATTTCCCGTGAAAATCGGCTCGGGCGGCTGTCAGCCGCCACGGCGCAAGCAAAATCACCTAGGCACATGGTCTGGCCACGTCAAGTGGCGCCGCGGGCCAGGCCGCCGGAATGGCGGCGGTTGCCGCGCCCCTAAGCTGCTTGCGCAACTGGCCTTGGGGAGCGCCCGCTGAAAACTGCACCCAGCGTTAACGGTTTTTCAAAAAGGCCGTCCTAGGTTGCCCCTATGCGCAGACAGCGCGCACCCGATTGACGGAGCCGAGGCAAAACAATGGCCGTGAACATGTCGATGCCGGTTTTAGTGGTTGATGACTACAAGACCATGATCCGTATCATCCGCAACCTGCTCAAGCAGCTTGGCTTCACCGATGTGGACGAAGCCGCCGACGGCAGCGAAGCCCTAGCCAAGATGAAAGACCGCAATTACGGGCTTGTCATCTCGGACTGGAACATGGAACCGATGACCGGCTACCAGCTCCTTAAAGAGGTGCGCAGCGATGACCTGCTAAAGCCGACGCCGTTCATTCTGGTGACCGCGGAATCGAAGACCGAAAACGTCATCGCGGCGAAAAAGGCCGGCGTGAACAACTACATCGTCAAGCCGTTCAACGCCGCAACCTTGAAAAGCAAAATCGAAGCGGTGATCGGCGCCTTCTAAGCGCCACGCGCCCCACCACAGTATGACCGTTAGCGCCTGCCCGTGGGGCGCCTACGCCCAGCTAAGGCGCGCCATGGCGTAGCGCGGTGACAGGCCCTCGCGCGCCAACACCGCGTGCACCCTCTCAAGATCCGGGCGGCCGGCATCAGCGCCGAAATCGCCGGCGTGTATCCCGCCGGTGATAAACAGCGCATCTATGCCTTGCGCCTGGGCACCGGGAATGTCCGTCGGCAAGCCATCGCCGATAAACAACACCCGCGTCCAAGCATCCTCGGCGAGCGTCACGCCGTGCGTGGCAAGCGCATGGCGGGCCAGCGCGTAGATCGGTGGGTGCGGCTTGCCCGCATAGTCAACGCGCCCGCCCAAATCGTCATATAGCCGCGCCAACGAGCCGGCGCAGGTAATGAGCTTATCGCCGCGCTCGACTACCAAGTCCGGATTGGCGCAGATCATCGGCAGACCGCGTTGGACAAGCTGGCGAAACAAGGCGCGATACTCTTCCGCCGTTTCCGTCTCATCGTCCCGGGGGCCGGTACAGATGATAAAATCCGCCGCCGCGCGCGGGTCACCGGACCGGACAACCGGCATAGTGTCGAACAACAGATGATCGCGCTGAGGCCCTAAGTGAAAGCACCGCCGGCCATAAGCGCCGTCGCGCACCATCGTGCGGGTGGCATCGCCTGAGGTAACGACCGCATCCCACGCTTCTTCCGGCACGCCAATCCGCGCCAATTGTGGCGGAATACCCTCAACCGGCCGCGGTGAATTGGAGACCAAAATGACCGGGCCGCGCTGGCGGCGGAAGCGCGCCAACGCCGCGCACGCCGCCGCGTGCGGTCGCTGGCCGTTGTGGATGACCCCCCACACATCGCACAGCAAGGCGTCATAGTCCGTAGCGATATCGCCAAAATCCTGGATGAGGCGGGTAGCATGGTGCGGAGCGGACGACATGGACATGGCGCGGCCGCGTGTAAACAGCCGATCGCCATCAGTCAAGCGGTGCCGCCGCCCTTAGGCGCGGGCGCGGCGCAATGCCTGGACGGGTTGTGCCCGCGGATCGGCGGGGGCCGACAGCGCATCGTCGCGCACCGCGCGCGGTTCACCGAACAAGAAGCCTTGGCCAAAGCCGATATTGAGGTCGAGCACGTCAACGGCGGTGCGCTCTTCTTCGATGCGCTCTGCGATCAAGTCGAGGCCGTTGCGCTCAAACAGCGCCTTGAGATCGGCCGCGTGCACCAGCGAGCCGGTACGCCGCAAATCGCCTAACAGGGTGGCGGCGGGCACCTTGACGAACCGGAAGCCCAAATCGTGGATCTCGGCCAAATTCATGTCGAGGCGGCTGACCTGATCCAGCGAAAAGCGAAAGCCCAGCGCCTGTAGCGCTTCCAGGCTGGCTTTTTCGATCGGCCCAAGCCCGTTGACCGCCGCTTGCGAGAACTCGAAATACAAATGCCCGGTCAAATCGGCGTTGAATTCCATGAATTCCACGAATTGCGGAAAGAACTCCGAATCCAGCAGCGAATGGGCGGAGATGTTGCAAAACACACCGATATCGCGGTTGCGCGCCGCAAGACGGCGCACCACCTGCACGCACCGGAACAGCAGCAAATTGTCGACCACCGGCATCATGCCCGCCGGTTCGGCCACGCGCATATAATCGCCGGGCATGATGATTTCGCCGTTGCCGCCGCGCAGTCGGGTCAAACCTTCGTAGAAGCGTGTACGCCGTTGCGGCAAGGTGACGATCGGCTGCAGATACAGGTCGACGCGGTTTTGTTCCAATGAGGCGCGGATGGTTTCAATCATCTCGCCTTCGGTGACCGGTACCGTCGCCTCACCGTCCAGCGGCAAGCGCGTTTGGCCCGGTGCAGGGGCGGCGGCGTTCGGCGTCCGGCGGTCTTGCGCCCGGCGGGCCGGCGTGCTGGTGCCGTTTAGGCCGGCCTCCATGCTTTCGGCCAGTCCCTTTACCAAGGTCTCAACCAGCCGCACCTCAGACGACAAATGTTTGCCATGCGCATGCTTTTGCGCGTCTAGGGTGGTTTCCAGCGCTGCCACTTGCCCGCGCAAGGTTTCAAAATCACCGGTCATCGACGCATGGGCGGTGCGCAGATGCGTGAGTTCGGCGGTCACCGCCTTATGCTCGGCCCGGCGCCGAACGAGGCTATGCACTTGGCCCGCGCACAGCAGCAAAATGACGCCCAGCAGCAGCGCCGATTGCAGGTCCAGACCCGCAACGCGATGCAGCGCTGCGGCGAGCCCCGCAATGACCATCCCATAGGATGCGAAAATCAATCCGTTGTTGAGCCGGGAGCGCATCGCGGATGGCGGCTTTCCTAAAATTTGCGCCCAGCGCTTTGCCCGCGGCGGACCAGTGCTTTGCCGGCGGAAAGGCGGGGCGCGCCTATTTCGGCGCGGGTATGCGCGGGGCGGATGACCGCCCTCGGGGTAAATTGACGACAGCAGTTTGGCTGTCACCTTTTGAGAAACGGTTAACCAAAACCGCTTGCACACACCGGCGGGGTGGGTAGGGTCGCAAGCGCATGCGCCACCGCCACCCCAGCATTGGCCCGCGCGGGCTGTGGATCTTCGGCTACGGTTCCTTGATGTGGGAGCCCGGCTTTGCCTTCGTGCGCGCCGAACGGGCGCTTGTCAGCGGCTGGCACCGGCGGATGAGCATGATCGCCAGCAAATCCTACGGCTGGCCATCACGGCCGGGCTTAGCGGCAGGGCTGCACCCTGGCGGCACCGTCGAGGGGGTGGCTTTCTTGATCCGCCAAGACACAGCACCGGCCATTTTAGAGGTGCTGTCGCGGCGCGAATGGGCCTACCGCGCGTGCATGGTCAACGCGCGGCTGGCCAGCGGCGCGCGCATCAAGGCGCTGACCTATGTGGCGCACCCATCGAGCGGCCGGTTCCGGCCGCGGCATCCAGGCGCCGATTTTACCCGGCGGCTCAACCACGGCACCGGCCGCAAGGGCCATGCCGCTGACTATGTGCGCCGGTCCGCCGCCGCCCTTACCGCCCATGGCGTCCGGCACAGCGACCTGCACGCGCTCATCCCCCGCATCGATCCGTTACGCGCCCCACCGCCTTTAGCGCGGCGGCAACTCATACCCGACAAGGCGCCCTGACCACGCCAATACGGCCTAAAAACCTGCTACACCAGGGGCATCTTGCAGCTAACGGCCATATGGGCCACGAGGAGGAAAAATACAGCCATGTCGCTTTTTGATCTAACCGGCAAAGTCGCGCTCGTTACCGGCTCCACCAAAGGCATTGGTGAGGCGATTGTGAAACGGATGGCCGAGCATGGCGCAAACGTTGTGGTCTCCAGCCGCAAGGCGGATGCCTGCGACGCCGTTGCCGCCACCATCAACGCCGCCCACGGCGACGGCACCGCCGCCGCCATCCCATGCAACATTTCCCACAAAGAGCAATTGCAAAAGCTCGTCGATGCGACGCTTGCGCAGTTCGGCAAAATTGACGCGCTGGTGTGCAACGCGGCGGTCAATCCCTATTTCGGCCCCTCCGCCGACATTCCCGATGAGGCGTTTCAGAAGGTCATGGACGTCAACATCAAATCCAACCATTGGCTGTGCAATATGGTGCTGCCGCAAATGCAAGAGCGCGGCGCGGGCTCGATCACCATCATTTCCTCGATCGGCGGTCTTCGCGGCTCGTCCATCTTGGGCGCCTATGCCATTTCCAAGGCGGCGGACATGCAGCTCGCGCGCAATCTGGCGGTGGAATACGGCGCCCAGGGCATTCGCGCCAATGCCATAGCGCCGGGCCTGATCAAAACCTATTTCGCCAAGGCGTTGTGGGAAGACGAGGCCATTCTCAAAGCGTCTACCGCCGGCTCTGCACTTAAGCGCATCGGCATCCCGGACGAGATTGCCGGTGCCGCCGTCTTTTTAGCGTCCGATGCCGGCGCCTTCATGACCGGCCAAACCATGACGATCGATGGCGGCGCAACGATTACCGGCGGCTAAAAAAAGCCCGGTGGCGGTAAACCCGCCACCGGGCCCTTCGCCCAGGTCGGCACCAGATCAGGGGGAGGAGGGGGATGCTGACTGGCACCGGGTAAGCCCAGGACACCCCTCATGTGGACCTGCGCTGCGACCGCCGCAAGCACCCCATTCCGCGCCATCCAAAATGTCGCATCCTATACGTAACATATTGATATATTTACAGTTTTCAGGCTACCTGGTCAAACACCCGGCGGCAGCGCGCCACAATCTCGTCAATTTCCGCCGCCGTCACGATTAACGGTGGCGATAAGCAGATGGTATCGCCGGTAACGCGCACCATGATGTCATGGTCGTGGAAGGCGGCGCGCATGGCGTCAAAGCCGCGTTTGGCAGGCACGCCGTCAACGGGGGCAAGGTCAAACGCCGCCGTTAAGCCAAGCTGGCGGATATCCTCCACCAGCGGGTGATCGCGCAGGCTCATTACCGCGTCCGCCCATATATCTTCAAGATCGGCGGCGCGCGCAAACAAGGCTTCATCGCGGTAGAGATCAAGCGCGGCTAAGCCGGCGGCGCAGGCCAGCGGATGGGCGGAATAGGTGTAACCGTGGAACAGATCGATGGCGTGATCGACGCCGGCCACGCTGCTTTGGAAGGCGGCGTGAATATCGTCGCTGACGATAACGCCCGACAGCGGCACGGCAGCGGAGGTTACCCCCTTGGCGAACGTGATCATGTCGGGCTCAACCCCGAACCGCTCCGCGGCGAAGGCGGCACCCAACCGTCCATAGCCGGTAATCACCTCGTCGAAAATCAGCAAAATGCCATGCTTGCGGGTGATCTCGCGCAGGCGCTCCAAATATCCCTTAGGCGGCGGCAGCACCCCGGTTGAGCCGGCCATCGGTTCGACGATGACAGCGGCGATGGTGGAGGCATCGTGCAGCGTCACCAGCCGCTCAAGATCATCCGCCAGATGCGCACCCCATGCCGGCTGGCCTTTGGTGAACGCCTGCTGCGCCCGCGCATAGGTGGCTGGCAAATGATCGACCCCCGGCAGCATGGCGCCGGAAAACCACTTGCGGTTGAGCACCATGCCGCCCACCGAGATGCCGCCAAACCCGGTGCCATGATAGGCGCGCTCGCGGCCGATCAAACGGGTGCGCGTGCCATGGCCACAGGCGCGGTGATAGGCGAGCGCGATCTTCAGGGCCGTGTCGTCGGCCTCGGAGCCGGAATTGCCAAAGAACACGTGGTTTAGCTGGCCTGGGGCCAGCGCAGCTATGCGCGCGGCCAGTTCAAACGCGCCCGGGTGGGAGAATTGAAACGACGGCGCGAAATCAAGTTCGGCGGCGGCTTTTTGAATGGCTTCGACGATGGGCGGCCGGCAATGGCCGGCATTGGCGCACCACAGCCCCGCCGTGGCGTCCAAGATCGCGCGGCCATCGGGCGTGTAGTAGTGCATGTCTTGCGCCCGCGCGAGCAGCCGTGGCCGCTGTTTGAATTCGGCGTTCGGCGTAAACGGGATCCAAAACGCATCCAGGTCGTTGCGCGGCGCGGTGCGGCCAATATCATCAGGGGGCGTCATCGCCAGGGGGTGCTCCATTTATGCTGAACCGGGTGCAGCTTGCCGGCACGGCCGCTAAGACGCTACCAGACATGCAGATGCCGATAAATAATCGCCCTGCGTCTAAACGCCCCGTTCGCCCACCCTGTTCACGCACCCCTTTCGCCCACCCTGTTCACCGGCCCCCTTTGCCCCTTCCCCTGCACGGCCAGAAGGTTTCCCCATGACTACCCCCGCACACGCCCTCGCCCGCCGCCTAAAGCGTAAGCGCCTTATGGTGGCGCTAGGCGCCTATGACGCGCTATCAGCCAAAATCGCCGCACAGGCTGGTGCGGAATGCGTCTATCTGTCGGGCTTTGGCGCTGCCGGCTCAACCCTTGGCGTGCCCGATATCGGATTGATGAGCGCCACGGAAATGGCCGACCGGGTGCGTGCGCTCGCCGCCGCCGCGCACCCCGCCGCGCTGATCGCCGATGGCGATACCGGCCATGGCGGCCCGCTCAACGCCGCCCGGTTGACGCGCCTATATGAGGCGGCGGGGGCGGCCTGCATCCAGCTTGAAGATCAGGTCTTTCCCAAGCGCTGTGGCCATATGGAAAACAAACAGGTGATTGCGGTCAAAGAGGCCGCCGCCAAAATCCGCGCCGCGGTGGATGCGCGCGCCGATGCCCGCTTCTTGGTGATGGCGCGCACCGATGCACGCTCCGTCAACGGCCTAACGGATGCGCTGAAACGCGCCGATGCGTTTTTGGCCGCCGGGGCGGATATCCTATTCGTGGAAGCCCCGCGCAGCGAAAAGGAATTGGTCAAGATCGCCGACACCTTCGCCGGCGTGCCGCTGGTGGCCAATATGGTGGAAGACGGCAAGACGCCTTATCTTGCCGCCCCGCACTTGCAAGAAATGGGGTACACGATCGCCGTATTTCCGGTGACCGCCCTTTTGGCCGTCACCAAGCGGTTACAAGACGTGTACGGAGCAGTTTTAGCCAACGGCCTGCTGCCGGCAGACCAAGACCGGGTTAGCTTCCAAGAATACAATACGATTATCGGCCTGCCGCAGATGCTGGCGGAGGCCGCCGGGCTGGACAAGACGTGATCGGCGCGCACCATGCGTACGGCCTAGCCTAAAAACATCGGCCTGCCGTCGAGGTTTTGGATGCGCGGCCGGTAGGCGTGCGCGTCGTAATACGCATCTACATCAACACGCCGCTGGCCTTGCGCGCAGATATCGCAGGCAACGCTTTCATAGGTGCCGTCACGGATGGCCATCATTTGCCCGTAGGTGCCGTCATCTAACAGCTGCACCGCCATCGCCCCGAAACTGCGCGCCACCATGGTGTCCAAAGCATCCGGCGCGCCGGCGCGCATGATATAGGCCAAGCGCTGCGAAATGACGCCGACGCCGGTAAGGCGCTTGAATTCTTCGCCGATCACATCGCCGATGCCGCCTAAGCGCCTCTGGCCGGAGGCATCGCGTTCGCCATATTCGACGGTGCCTGCGCCGTCCACGCGCGCGCCTTCGGAGACCACGGCCATAGCATAGCGCGACGGGTTGTCCATGCGGTCGGCCAACAATTTTTCCGCCAACGCGTCCATATCGAACGGCACTTCGGCGATGAGGACGCGGTCGGCATCGGCCAAATAGCCCGACATCAGCGCGGTCTCGCCGGATTTGCGGCCGAACAATTCCACCACGCCGATGCGCTCATGGCTGCCGGTGGGCGTGCGCAAGGCGTTGATCGCCTCAACCGAGCGGGTGACGGCGGTTGAAAAGCCGATGCAGTAATCGGTGCCGAACACGTCGTTGTCCATGGTCTTGGGCACGCTGTTGAGTTTGACGCCGGCGGCGTGCAGCAAGGCTGCGCAAGCCAACGTATCGACGCCGCCGATGGGTATCAGCGCGTCAATCTTGAGGTGCTCGAGCACCGCCAGCGCGTGCGATATCTGGTTTTCCATCATCGCCGGGGTGATGCGCGACGTGTGCAAAAGTGTGCTGCTTGTGCGGTCAATCGCCCGCACCGATTGCGGTGTAAGCGGCATCAGCGCCGTAGCGGCGGCGTGCTCCGGCTGCGCCAGGTCGAAGGTCAGCAATCCGGCCCAGCCGCGCATGATGCCGGTCACCTGCCAACCCAGCAGCGCTGCTTGGCGGGTGACCGCCTGAATGGCCGGGTTAAGCCCCGGCACGTCCCCGCCGCCGGTCAAAACACCAATATGCATGGCCTTGATCCTCGCAGGTCTGCGCGGCGCGCTCGGTCGGTCATCTCAAAAGCCCAAACACTTAAAAGCTCAACGATTGGCCAACGCCCGGCCGGGTGATGCGCGGCATGAAAGTCTCCCTTTCATAGTATCGCTCCACGTCCACGTGCGATGCTCCCTCGCCGGTGCGGGCAATGGGCACGCAGGTATATGTGCCGTCGGCTAAGGCGGTCATGCGCCCGGTCTTGCCGGCGGCTATCAGTTCCACCGCAAGCGTGCCAAAGGCGCGCGCGATTAAGCTGTCCTGCGAGACCGGCGCGCCGGCGCGCATCAAATAGGCCAGTTGCAGCGAAAATGCCGGTACGCCCAGCCGCCGGGTCAAATCGCGCGCCAAGGTATCGCCGACGCCGCCAAGGCGTTTATTGCCAAATTTGTCGGTGCGCACTGGCGTGTCGTGGGCATCGTCGCCGCTAAGGGCGCCTTCCAGCACCGCACCCTCGGAGATCACCATAACCGCGCCTGCCTCGCCGCCGGCGGTCATATCCGCTTGCAACAGCGCCGCCAGCGCTGCCACATCCACCGGCACTTCGGCAATGGCGGTGCGGTCGGCGGAGCCTAGATAGCCGGCCATCAGCGCGGTTTCACCGGAATGGCGGCCCATCAACTCAATGACACCGATGCTCTCTTCGGCCGACGCGGTGCCGCGCAAATCATGCACCGCACGGATCGAACGGGTAATGGCGGTGGGAAAGCCGATGCACACATCGGTGCCGCGCACATCATTGTCCATGGTCTTGGGGATTGCCAAAACCGGCACGCCTTCTTGGCCGAGCCGCGCCGCGTAGCCCAACGTGCCGTCACCGCCGATGGGGATTAGGGCGTCTAGCTGCAAATGGTCGATGACGGTGAGAATATGCGGCGTCATGTCGGCCCAGCGCCGCGCGTCATAGCGCGCCTTGGCCTGCAAGAAGGCCGGCATGTCTTGTTCGCGCACCGTATCCGGGTGGAGCCGTGCGGTGTGCAAAACCGTGCCGCCGAAGCGGTCGATGCCGCGGGTGACGCGCCGGTCTAGGGGCATGAGGTGGGCGCGATTGGCGTCATCGTCATCCGGGTTGATCGCCAGCAGCCCGGCCCAACCGTTGCGGATGCCGACAACCTCCCAGCCGCGCGCACGCGCCTCGCGCGTAACCTGCTGGATTGCCGGGTTCAGCCCGGGCACATCGCCGCCGCCTGTGAGAATGCCTATGCGCATGGCGCTATCACATCGCCTAGATGTGACACCCACATTACGCCGACTTCCCGCGCGTATCGACCGGCCAGATATCCACCAGCGCACCGCCCTGGATCACGTGGTAGCAGTCATAGAGATTGACCGTCGGGTCGCAATGGGGCGTTTCAAGGCTAATAACGCTGCCCGGTGCCAGCGCCACCCCCGGGTCGGGGAAGGCAAGGCCGCCGTGCTCATCGCCAAACAGGAAATAGGCCGCACCCTCCGGCGCGCCGGCGGCAATGGCAATGGTTGTGTAATCGGTGGCCATGCTCTTGATGCCGGCATCGGTGGTGGCAATGCCGGGCGTATTGGCGCTTACAACGCTGGTCTGAATGGTCAGCGCCGTCTCAAACGGCTGGCTCGCGGCATCCTTTTGTTCAACGGCGTTATATTCCGTATCCATGAACACATAGCTGCCGGCCTGGATATCCGTTAGAATATGCGCTTGCGGGTCGATGTCCCAGGTGCCGGTGCCGCCGCCGGTTAGGATCTCGCACGACATATGATGCGCCTGCAGCAGGTCGCGCGTATCGCGCAATTGCGCCATGGCGGCCAATGATTTTTCCGCGCGCTCGGCATAAGCGGCCACGTGCATCAAATGGCCGGCATAGGCCTGCAGCCCCATAAAGTGCAAGCCAGGTGCGGCGGCCACAAACCCGGCAAGGTCTAAGGCCGCCTCACCCGGTGCAATGCCGGTACGGTGCAGGCCCACGTCAAGGTCGACAACCACTTTGAGCGGCCGCGGGTGGCCTTGATCCGGGGCGGCGGCGCGCGCCAGCGCTTGCGCGTTATCGAGATTATCCACGGTGACCATCAGGTCGGGGATGGCCGCATTGAGCGCCATCAAACGGCGGATGCCGTCCGTGGTCACCACCGGGCTGGTGATGAGGATATGGCCGATGCCGCCGGCGCCCATCACCTCCGCCTCACCGAGCTTAGCCACGCATATGCCCACGGCGCCGGCAGCCATTTGCCGGCGAGCAATCTCGATGGATTTGTGCGTTTTGGCGTGCGGCCGCAGCCCCAAGCCGGCCGCGCGGCAATGGGCCATCATGCGCGCAAGGTTGCGTTCGAAGGCATCCAGGTCGAGCACCAGCGCCGGGGTGTTGAGGGCCCGCGCTGAGCCTTGCTGGCCCAGCATATGGGCGTTGGGGGTCAGCCGGTGCAACGCGGCTCGGATGCCTGTGTGACCGCTATCCGTATGGCTGCTTGCTGGCATTGTCGGTCCTTCGTGTCCGCGGGCGCACCTGTCACCTTTGAGCTTAGTGTCTCAATCACCATCCAACAAATCGCCTGGCAATCTGCCGCGCCGCGCCTACATCGATGGCACACGCGGCGGTTGGACACCGATACGCCGCCGACAAGACGATAGCGCACAGGGGATTGAGGGAGGACATCATGGCAGGCGAACTATCCGGCAAAACAGCGGTGGTCACAGGCGCATCGAGCGGCATCGGGCGGGCGATCGCCAGACATATGGGCGCCGCCGGCGCCACGGTTTATTTGGTCGGCCGCGATGCAGCACGGCTGGACGCGGCAGCCAAAGACGTAACCGATGCCGGTGGCACCGGCATCCCCATCGCCGCCGACCTACGCGACATGGCGGCGGTCCACGACGCCGTCACCAAAGCGGTGGACGATACCGGCGCCTTGAACATCATGGTCAATGGTGCGGGCCTCGAACGCGGGTTCGGGCGCAGCTTCGCCGACAGCGACCCGGACGGCTGGCGCGAAATGGTGGACGTCAACATCCTCGCGCTGTTGGCCGGCGCCCAAGCGGCGATCAAAGCCATGCGGGCGACGCAATCCGAAGGCCATATCGTCAATATCGGCTCCGTTGCCGGGCGGCGCGAGGCTTCCGGCGTCTACGGCGCCACCAAGGCCTTCGTGAATTCCATCGGCACAACGCTACGCCAAGAGCTCGAACAAGACCCTATCCGCGTGGTGCAGATCTTACCCGGTGCGGTATTGACCAATTTCGGCCGCAACATGCCGGCGGAACTGGTCAACGGGTTGCTCGGCGCCATGGGCGTCGACATCGAGTTTGCCACCGGTCAGGTGCTGCCGGATGCGGTCATTGACCAAGTGCAGGCCGCCGCCGCGCAGGCCTTCGCCTCAGCCGACGATATTGCCAACGCGGTGATGTACGCGGTAACCCAGCCGACCACCCTCAACGTCTACGAGATGGAAGTGCGCCCGCAACTTGGCTTACGGCTCGGCGGCGAGGACGCATAAACGCCCCAAAACACCCCTATTGAGGGATTTTGCCGGCCCCACCTGTTGACAGCGCGGCGGCGGTCTCTTATGTGCCTGATGCGCCTGTTAGCACTTCGCCGCTGTGAGTGCTAATGGGCGGCGGCAGGGCCAATGCCCCACCGCTTAGTCATTAAAAATCAGCGTCTTAGCCCCGGTGCTGTGGATGTGGGGCTTTAATTTATTCAAGAGGAGAGAGCTAATGGGTTTTCGTCCCCTGCACGACCGTGTTGTCGTTCGCCGGCTCGAGGAAGAAGAGAAAACCGCGGGCGGGATCATCATCCCCGACACCGCCAAAGAAAAGCCTAGCGAAGGTGAAGTGGTGGCCGTCGGCCCCGGCGGCCGCGATGACGCCGGCAAAGTTCAGCCGCTGGATGTTCAGGCCGGTGACCGGGTTCTGTTCGGTAAGTGGTCCGGCACGGAAGTGAAGATCGACGGCGAGGATCTGCTCATCATGAAAGAGAGCGATATTCTCGGCATCATCGAAGCAACGAAAAAGGCCAGAAAAGCCGCGTAAGGGGTCCTATCCGTTCCCGCCCGCGGCCTTTTTTATGGCCGGTTACCAATAGGCAAATGAAACCCACGCCGGCCCGGCGGCACTGTAGTGCGCTTTAGCCGGCACAATGGAGAATGTGAAAACCATGGCAAAAGACGTCAAGTTTTCAGCGGATGCCCGCGAAAAAATGCTCAAGGGTGTCGACACGCTCGCCAATGCGGTGCGTGTGACGCTGGGCCCGAAAGGCCGTAACGTCGTGCTCGACAAATCCTTCGGCGCCCCGCGCATCACCAAGGACGGTGTGACGGTGGCAAAAGAAATCGAGCTTGAAGACAAGTTCGAGAACATGGGGGCGCAGATGGTGCGTGAAGTCGCCTCGCGCACCAATGACGAGGCCGGGGACGGCACCACCACCGCCACCGTGTTGGCGCAGTCCATCGTCCGCGAAGGCGCCAAGGCTGTGGCCGCCGGCATGAACCCGATGGACCTCAAGCGCGGCATCGATCTGGCCACGACGGCGGCGATCGCCGACCTTAAGAAGCGGTCTAAGAAGGTCAAAGGGTCGGAAGAAATCGCCCAAGTCGGCACCATCTCCGCCAATGGCGAGAAGGAGATCGGCGATCTCATCGCGCAGGCCATGCAGAAGGTCGGCAATGAAGGGGTCATTACGGTCGAAGAGGCCAAGTCGCTGGAAACCGAGCTTGAAGTCGTTGAAGGCATGCAGTTCGACCGCGGCTACCTGTCGCCGTATTTCATCACCAATGCCGATAAGATGGTGGCGGAACTCGACGACCCGTACATCCTGCTGCACGAAAAGAAGCTTTCCAACTTGCAGTCCATGCTGCCGATCTTGGAAGCCGTGGTGCAATCCTCGCGCCCGCTGCTGATCATCGCCGAGGACATTGAAGGCGAAGCCTTGGCCACGTTGGTGGTCAACAAGCTGCGCGGCGGCCTCAAGATCGCCGCCGTCAAGGCGCCGGGCTTCGGCGACCGCCGCAAGGCGATGCTGGAGGACATCGCCGTCCTCACCGGCGGCCAGGTGATCTCGGAAGATTTGGGCATCAAGCTGGAAAACGTGACCCTCGACATGTTGGGCACGTCTAAGAAGGTCCGCATCTCCAAGGACGACACCACCATCGTCGACGGCGCCGGCCACAAGGCCGACATCGAAGGCCGTGTTGCGCAGATCCGCAATCAGATCGAAGACACAACCTCCGATTATGACCGCGAGAAGCTGCAAGAGCGCCTCGCCAAGCTCGCCGGCGGCGTTGCCGTGTTGCGCGTTGGCGGTGCCACGGAAGTGGAAGTGAAAGAGCGCAAAGACCGCGTGGACGATGCGTTGAACGCCACCCGCGCGGCGGTTGAAGAAGGCATCGTGCCGGGCGGCGGCACCGCGCTGTTGTCGTGCACCAATGCCGTCTCAAGTGCGCTCGACGACGCTGCCAACGAAGACGAGCGGGCCGGTGTCAAGATCGTGCTGCGCGCGATCCAGGCGCCGATCCGCCAGATCGCCGAAAATGCCGGCGTCGAAGGCTCGATCGTCGTCGGCAAGGTGCTCGACGGCAAAGGCGCAGGCTTTGGCTTCAATGCCCAGACCGAGGTCTACGGCAACTTGGTGGAGATGGGTGTCATCGACCCGGTCAAGGTCGTGCGGCACGCGCTGCAGGATGCCTCGTCCGTGGCCGGCCTGCTGATCACCACCGAAGCCATGGTCGCCGACAAGCCCGCGAAGAACGCCGGCGGCGCCGCAGGCGGCATGCCCGATATGGGCGGTATGGGTGGCATGGGCGGCATGATGTAAGCCACCCGCACCATCCGGGCCGTAAAGGCCCACAGCAATTGAAAAGGGCGGTTCGCAAGAGCCGCCCTTTTTTGCTGGCCTAAAAACTTATCCCCGGGTCTTTGGCCCGTAGGAAAATGGCTTCTGGCGCCCTGCCCCTTACCGCAACTCTGCCAGGAGTAAACATATGGACGAATTTCACGGCAGCGATATCCTGGATGCCATTACCGCGGCAACGCATGATCATCGCGCAGCGCACCGCTTAGACGCAAAAGCCAGAGGCCCCGTCGAACGGGACAGAGAAAGGCGGCTAGAGCGGATTCCATCTACTCTGGCTCATAGCCTGCGGCGGTGAAGTAGTTGGCGCATTCTTGTGGGGTGAATGTGTCGATGGCGCGCGCGACGGCGT